>ERZ890510.2522-NODE-2522-length-10244-cov-4.336932_pt1 | contig 10244 bp, 6 predicted proteins | sample MGYA00521265_ERZ890510 | MGnify/ENA primary metagenome ERZ890510 (study PRJEB32303, sample SAMEA104408624) | aquatic metagenome | biome: Brackish water; feature: Chemocline; material: water | place: Baltic Sea | collected 2014-10-26T21:54:00 | depth 110 m ...
TCCTTGGTCGCTTGCGCTACCTTCGGTCCCCCGGCCCGCACGCATGACCCGGGCACTGGCGGGACCACAATTGAGCACCAGATCCAGGGCTGACATGTGTGACAGGAAGTCTCCGTACAGCTGTGGGTACTCGGTGGGTGTGTAATGCTGGAAGATCACTTCGATACCAGCAGTGGTGAATTGCGCCACATCAAGGTAGTTGCGGCCCTCAGCACCCGACAGGTAGGCCGACGCACCCAGGTGCCGGCAGATTTCAACCAGGCGACGTGTCGGCTCCTCCTCTGTGACTGGCAGTGCCGATGCCCAACAACGCTCCGTGTCGATATCGAGGCGTGCAGCGAGCCAGTCGATGGACAGGCCATTGACATCTCGCAGGTGGGTCGCCGAAGTGGAGTACAGGGCTGCAAGTGATGCTGCTTCCGCTTCGAAGAACTGCGCTTTCCCATAGTTGGTCCGCAACGCCTGCTGGTGTTTGTGGCGCCACGGAGCATCATCGTTGACAACAACTGCCTCGATGCGGTCGGGAAAACGAAACCGCACGGGCACCGTCAACCATTGCGGCCCATGGACGGCCTTGAGACGATTTCGGTTCTGCCACTCATTCTTCTTGTATTGCACCGTGTCGAGCAGCACGAACCTGTCCGCCAGGTCCATCTTATCGAAGTATCCAAGCCAGGGCATGAACTGTGGTTGGTGGATGGTGACGAGCATCTGCTAGTCCGTGCCACGCAGGAAAATCGGATTCGACGTCAGTATCGAAGTGCGACTGGTTACCAGCAGGCGAAAGTAACACTGCTCATCCTGGGGCAGGCGCGTCTCGACGTGCTCGACGTGCAAAGGAGTGCTACCACTAAGCCTTGCCACCACCTCCACCTGCCCCTGAGCCGTTCCGCGCACCAGGCGCAGGTCGACGACTTCTGTAGTTCCGTTTGCCTTGTCAATGACGGCAGACACCGTCCATGGCTTGCCAGCTGTCGACACTTGCTGACCGGCGACAGCCTCACCAACGACAGTCGTGGCGACAAAGCGCTGCAGTTGCAGCGCTTCATCCCCCCCCCGGACCGCGTAGGCCCGTCCGTGGGTCAAGGCCTCGAGAACGCCCTGTCGACTCCGTTCTTCCACAAACAGGACCGTCTGGATGTCGTGAAGCTCCGCCCCCCGCTCCTGACGATGATAGTCGATTTCACCCATGCCCCATGAAGGCCGCGCGCGACGTCCCTGCAGATACTCGATCAGTGTCTGATCCCACTCGCGGCCCGGTTCCGTGGCGGTCACGTTGTCCGCATAGAGAGCGGCAAAGCCCGTATAGCCCTGCGTTGCCAGCAGATCCCCTGCATGGGCAGGCGTCTGGCTGTGGACCTCAACGATGCCGGCGACGCTGTGGGCCGGAATCGTCAAGGCTGCTTCGGGGTGGGCCCAGAAACTCAGACCATCGGCAGCGGCGACAGCGTCAATCCACGCCTGGTACGGCTGCGGCCCAGTATCGACATTGGCATCGAATCGCGCGACGCGGAAATCACCAAGGGAACCATCCAGCAGAAAGAGCAGGCAGATACTGGCCACGAGCAGGCGCAGGACAGTCCCGTGCATCCGGCGGCCAAGCCAGAGGGCGTAGAACAGGCCGAGAACCGGCCAGAGCATACGCAGTACAGCAGAGCCGTCCTGCGGCAGCCACATCCCGTCACCACCCAGGACCGGCAGCCCCCGATAGGCATCGGCACTGTCGAGCCCGATGGCAAGCAGGTGCTTGTTCCAGCCTCGCACCGTCCAACGGCGCTGGGCCCAGTCCACATCCCAGGTGTAGTAGGGGGCCGATTCCACGCCGTCGATGATCACCAGGTCTTCAAAGCTGGCATCGAGTTGACGGATCTCGTCGAGATATGCCTCCAGCCGATTGTCAGTGAACAAAGCCTCCTCTGACTGTGTCACCCGCAGGAGTCTGGACCATGGCGGCAGACCATAGGAGACTTCCAGCAGATCATCATCAGTGAGAATGAGCACTGCGAGCCCGTTGGCACGAGCCTGTTCGGCAATCTCGCGCAGCGACTCATCCCCCGTGCTGTACGACGAATGCACATGAATGGCGGCGCGCACCGGCTCGAACGTTCTCGACCCCCATTGCGGATCCTGTCCGTCGCCGGGTAACGGAGTCAGCAGGCCGAACAGCAGAACATGCAGGCAGATCTGAGAAAGACTACGTCGCAATCGTTGCGCCCCCTTCAGACCCACCATGGACGCCTGCCAGTTCCTCATACAAAGCAGAGAGCTTGCGCAACATGGACTCACTGCCATAGACCTTCGCCTTTGTGGCGGCGTGGTTTCCCAGACGCAGTCGAAGATCTGCATCTTCGGCCAGGCGTTGCAGCGCCGCCGCCAGGGAGGCAGGATCGCGCGGCGGGACAAGCAGTCCCTCGATACCGTCGCTGATCAACTCCGGGATGCCCCCGACATTGGTGGCGACCACGGGGCGAGCAAGATACATCGCCTCCACCAAGGCCTTGCCCATGCCTTCATTGTGCGATGGCAAGGCGAAAATATCGACGGCACGTAACACGTCTCCAACATCCTGCCGCCAGCCGGCAAACACAATTTTCGACAGCACGCCGAGATCGGCAGCCAGGCGGCGCAGCGCCGATTCGTGCTCGCCATCACCCACCAGCAGCAAGCGCGCCGCCGGTACCACCGGCAGCAGGCGGGCGAGCGCGCGCACGAGATCCTCCTGGCCTTTCACTGCCGTAAGACGCCCGAGAGTTCCAACGACGAGATCCTGCGCACCAAAACCGAGTGCCGTGCGCACCGACATGATATCGGTTGCCCTCTTGTCCAAGGGTGTGAAATCCACGCCGCTGTGAATGACACGCCACTGGGATGGGGCACCCACACCGAAACGGAGGTGATCATCCCGATCGGCATCCGTCAATGCCACGAGGCGATGGCACCACCTGGCGGCACGCCGCTCCAGATGAAGAAAGGCGTGCGTCGCGACTCTGCCATGGTATCCATAGAACACATGCCCATGCGGCGTGTGTACAATGCCCGGCACACCTTGACGATGGGCCGCCCAACGTCCCAGGATCCCAGCCTTCGACGTGTGGGTATGGACCAGATCCCAGGGCTGATCACGCAACAATTGCCGCAGAGAACGGACAGCACGAAGGTCCTTTGCCGGGCGCGGCGGGCGCACGAGGTGGGGCACGTCAACGAAGCGCACCCCGCGACGACGGGCCTCGTCCTCGGTCGGACTGCGCTCACCTGCAGTGGGCCCTAAGGCGACGGTGATGTCGTAGCGCCCGGGGTCCAGGCCGGCAACAGTGAGCAGTGTGTTCTCCGCAGAGCCACCACGGTCGAGCCGTGTAATGACATGCAACATCCGCAGGCGACGACTCATGCTGCCACCGGTGCATGACCATCATTGACCAGCGCCAATGTCTCGACCTTGGAGCTGCTGACGACCAGGCCCGCGAGCAGCCAGAAAGGCTCCATGATGCGCACGATGGTGAAGGTATTGGCCCCAACCGCGTGGATGAGAAGACCCGTCAGCCCCGCTAACAAGCCAATCGAAAGGCCCTCGTACAGGGAGTCCTGTGTCGTACGGTACAGACTGTAGGCCTGCCGATACAGGGCGAGAATGAGGGCGGCAAAGGTGACTCCACCGATGAGTCCTGTCTCCGCCAGCACGCGCGGGTACTGCGCGTCAAGAAAGGCGTACCCCGTGATCCCGTAGCCCCAGATCGGACTCGCCGACCAGGCCGTGATGGCTTGCTGCCAGCTCGCCAGGCGGGCGGAGGTGGAACTGTCGAGTTTTACGTCTCCCACCTGCACACGATGGTGGCTCGTAGCCCCCTGATTCACCGTGTACATGATGCGATCCTTGACGGCTTGCGGGGCTGCCACCGCGCCGATCGTGGCAAGAACAACAAAGGTGGCAATCATGCCAAAGCGCTTCCGCCGCTTGAGAAAGACCAGTGCCATATAAGCGAAGGGCAGAGCAAGGTAGGAACCGCGGGACAGCGTAAGCAGGAAGGGGCCGATCATGAACATCAACAATCCGACCAGCATAAGTCGTTTCGATCGACCCCGGATCGACACCAACAGTCCCCCAGTCACGCACCCGATCAGCAGCAGGTAGCCGCCGAGGGTATTGGGTTCGCCCTGATCCCCTTCAAAGGGAGCCGACACGCGCGCGCCGGAGGGGATCTGCACGATGGCGACGACACTGACAATAAGGGCCGTAACAAGCATCACGATCGTCAGCCGACGGATCTGACTCCGCTCCCGGACGTTGTTGGCAACGATGAAATAGATGACGAAATATTCGACGTACTTGAGCACGAAAAAGGCCCCCGTCACGCCCTCGACATAGCCAAGGATCAGTCCCATTCCTGTCGCCAGTGCGCAGGCAACAACATAGGCGGCGATGGGCTGGTTCAGTGGGGTGTCACGGACGAGCCCCAGGTCCTTATGCACGGCCGTTCGCACAAGCCAGGCGAAGCTCATGATGACAAGCATCAGATCCTCGGTCCGGATCGTGACGCCTCGGGAACCGGTCGTAGGGTTACCGCCCGCGAGTGCTCCTATGCCGATCTCTGGTGACAGCAACATCGACAGAACCAATAAATAGAGGCTTGCCTCGGTGCTGACAAAACAGATGATGAACACGGTCACAGCCGCAGCGACGGCGGCCCCCACGAGATACGGGGCCAGTGCCAGCAGCGTGGACAGTCCGAGGCAGACCACGATGATCGCCACAAGAAACGTCAAGGGTTGACCGGAAAGGCCGACGCGATAGAAGCCGAGAGCCGAGGATGTCGAGCTCAACGTGCCTCCGGGAGCGGGGCCATCATGTTGGTGAAGGTCTGGCTCAGCATACGTGGTTGCGATGTCCACTTGTGACAGCTACCGGCCCACAGCGAAGGAATTTCACCCGTGGCCGCTGCTGTCAGGGTACCAGGAGCGTCGCCTCCTCCTGAGTTTCGAAGGCACCCCCGAGGACATCGTCGACGCCAGTGGTATAGTCGCGCCAGTGATCGTCACTGGCATCGAAGCCGGCAATGGCGTAAGGCAACCGCAGAATGGTGAACTCCTCCAGCACACCGGCCAGGCGCAAACGTCTGGCGTCCTCGTAGGCTTGCTCCCACGTGGCTCTGCGACCGATCAGAAGCCGACGATAATGCTCGCCTCGCACCTTCACAGGACTGAAAAAAGCCGGTTCTCCCCGCTCCCGCAGCCCCTGCAGAGTCGATGTAGCCCAGCGACTGTCTGCCGGGTAGGAAGCGACACGAACCGAGTATGGGTATTGGCTGATGACGACGTGCGGCGTCAGCGAGGCAGTGGCGGCGGGTGGTTCCATCGCGGCAACCTCGGCAGTTGCGACGCTCTCCTGGACGACGGGCATCTCAGTCCGGGCCTGCGCTAGCGCAGACGGTCGCGCCGTCGCATCCTCAACTACAACCATCTGCCGGGCTTCGGGGGCCATGACTGGAGGCGAACCATTGATCGTGCTCGCCGCCCAGTTCCAGGCGCCGCTTTGCCACAGCCCGCCAGCCAGGACCACAAGCAGAACACCATAGGCCAGGGCCTTTCGCAGAGGATGTATGTCTGCATCCTCTTCCTCGCCGTCGAAGATCCGCTCCTCAGAATCTTCCTCTTCATCCTCTTCCCACTCAGAAGCAGGCCCCTGGCGCCCGTCTTCGCGCTCAAACCAGGTCTGTTGGTGGCGGGGTACATCGGCTTCGCCACCGAGACCCAGTTTCTTGCGCCACCGACGGGACCAGTCCTGGACGCGCTGTTCGGCCGTCCGTTCCGGCGCAGCCACGTCGCTGCCGTACGCATAGTAGGCGTTATATCCCAGATCCTGATAGTCGGAACTCATTTCGGCGCGAATGCCATTGAGCACAACTCCGAGCAGATCGATATCCACGGAGCGCAGCAGAGAGGTTGATCGCTTCAGGGATGTGCGGGCAACATCACCCGCCTTGTACACCATCAATGCTCCATCAAGTTTCTTGCCGAGGATGGCGGCATTCGTAACATGCAGAATGGGAGGCGTATCGATCAGGATCACATCGTAGGCGTCCCGCAGTTCATCGAGGAACTCGGACATGCGTCGTGAGTTGAGCAATTCTGCGGGGTTCGGTGGAATCGAACCCGAGGTGATAATGTGCAGGTTGCTGATCCCCTGCGTCTGCAGGATGTCCTCCATGCCCATACCACCCGTAACGATATCGGTTACGGTGCGTACGACATCCTGCCACTTGTTGCTACCGACTACGACTTCCGTGACGCCAGGTTCCTTATCCAGACCGAAGAGGCGCGCAATCGATGGTTTGCGCAGGTCGCAGTCCACCAGCAGGGTTCGCTTGCCCAGTTGCGCCATCGTCATCGACAGATTGGCAATCGTTGTCGACTTGCCTTCCTGATGCATGGAGCTGGTCACCATGAAACACTTGACGCCCTTCTCGACGGTGACAAACTCGATGTTGGTGCGCAACGTGCGATACGTCTCTGCCAGCGTCGATTGGGGATCGAAGTAGGCCACCAACTGGGCCTTACGCTGGACCGTTCGCTCGTCGGAGACATCGACGCCCCGACGTTGCAGGGAGGCACGAACGTCATCCACGTCGATGAAGGGTATGATGCCGACAACCTGCGTTCCGGTATACTCCTGGACATCCTCGATCGTGCCGATGGACGTATCCAGCGTCTCGGCGACGACAGCGAAAACCACGCCGAGGATGAGGCCAAGAATCACACCCAACAAGGCTCGCTGCATTGGGTGATGAGGGTTTACCGGGATCGACGGGGTCAGCGCCCATTCAAGGACTTTGACCTCCTCCACTTTGTCCGCTTCCCGTATCAATGCCTCCTGATAGTTCTCTTCCAGCACGCGCGCCACTTCCTGACGCATGGCCTGTTCGCGCTGCAGGCGGGCCAGTTCAAGACCTACGGACGGCAGAAGGTTATACTGGCTGCGCAAGCGGACGAGACGATCGCGCTCCGTGGACAAGTCCCGCTGCAACGCCTGCCGTCTTTGCCGCAACTCCCCCATCAGGTCCTGGCCCAGTTGATCGACCTGAACCTGGATCTCGCGAACGTTGGGATGATCCGTGGTGAACTGGACGAGCAAGCCGTTGCGCTGCAGCTTGAGATTGTTGAGTTGCCGGCTGAGGGCCGCAAAGGTCTCCCCAACCCTGCGGATGGATGCGCCCTGAAGTGTCTCGTCAGAAAGGATGGAATTCTTCTCCATCTCCGTGACCATGGAACTCACGGCACTCAGGTCTGCCTGCAGGCGTTGCTCTTCACGTTCCGAAGCGGTAATGCCCTGCAGATTGACCGACGCCTGACTCTCCAGCGAGACCAGCTCACTCTCCTCGCGGTACGTCCGCACACGGTTCTCTGCTTCTTCCAGGGCTCGCCGTGCTGAAGTTCGCTGGGTCTCAATGAACTCGCGGTGCCGTACCGCCTGCTGGTTTTTCTGCTCATGGTCGTAGTCGCGGTACGTTCGCGCGAGATGGTTGGCCAGGTTTCTGGCCTGCTCGCGTGAAGCATCCGTGGCCGCCACGGAGATGATATTGGTGAAGCCTTCCTGACGCGTCTTGATACGGAGGGTCAGGTCATTGAGCACCAGAGCCGTGTCTTCTGCGGTCCGTGCCCACGACAGCAGATCGAGGGAATCAGCGGTGCGCTTGAGTACCGGGTGGCTGGTGATGATCGCTTGCTGCGTCTCGATGGCATCGCCTGTGTTATAGGCGATGGTCTGCAAATAGAGGCCCGTCAGGTTCTGGTGCAGATTGATCTGCACCTTTGCCGTCGCCTGATACAGAGGCAGGGGCTTCCAGATGGAAGCAATCACGAAACTGAAGAAACCCAGAAGGAACGCCGTAAACAGCACGATCCCCTTCCGCCGCCGCAGAATGCGCCAGTAGTCCCTGAGAGTGACCTCGTATTGGGCCATATACGCGCAAGTTCACAGTGCGCCAGCGGCGAGGGGTGCCGGTCGACGCGGTATCAGGCGGTACTAAAGAAGGGCGGCGGTGGGAACACCGCCCGTACTGCTATCGCAGACGAACTATCACAGACGAACTATTACAGACTAACGGCGGCCGGAGCCCGTACTGAATTTGGGGGCCCGGCCAAAGCTGGGGGCTTTCTTCGGTTCTTCTGCTGGTGGTGCAGCCTTGGGGGCCGGCGCGGTCTCCGGTCGCGAAGCGCTTGGAGAGCGCTCACGGGGATTTCGACCTCTTGGGCCCTCTTCGGATCGTCCACGACTGCCGCCTTGCCTGCGGCGAGGGCGCTCATCCGAGTCATCGTCACGGACAACGCTGCCCGGGGGGGCCTCAATCTCGACGACCTCGCCCACATACTCAGCAGCGATCACCTGCCGCGTCAGCACCACCTCGCCACGAGACCAGAACTGGACCTCGGCTTCGGTTGCTGCCGCGGCGGCACGCACTTCAACGATACAGGGCTCGGCGACCGTACCAGCGCGTGATTCGGCGACTTCGCGCGTGGGTAACAGATGCAGGTAGAAGCGATCTTCTGAGCGGATGCCTTCTGCCTTCATCCGTTGTCCCTGTGCCGAAGGCACACAGAGGTAGAGATGCTCTGGAGCTGTCATCGGCTCACCATCCATCTCGACGAAGAAGCTGTGCCCATAGAGGGCCCGCACACGATCTTCGACGATCTCGAAGCGATGTTGTCTCGAGGTCTCAATGAGATCCCGGATGTCCTCTTCGCCCACGGCGGAGTAGCGCTGTTGTACCGACTCGATGACTTCGGCCAGAGGTATGAAGCCATAGGCATCCATATTCAAACCAAACTCGTCGGGGCGATGTCGAAGGATCAGGGACAGGAGCTTGGATATGCGTCTGCGGTCAGGCACGTGCGGTCAGTCCTTTCGAGTCATTCCGATTGCTACTGATTCCATTGCTGCCGGTAGCGCGTCAAGGCGGCCTGCACATCTTTGTCGTGCAGTGCAAGAATGGCTGCTGCCAACAGCGCCGCGTTACGGGCGTTGTCGATCCCTACCGTGGCCACCGGGATACCGGGAGGCATTTGTACTATACTGTAGAGGGCATCAACCCCATTGAGTGCCCCGGAAGCGATCGGCACACCAACAACAGGCAAGATCGTATGTGCTGCAACAACGCCAGGAAGTGCTGCTGACATGCCGGCTCCCGCAATCAGAACCTGCAGGCCACGATCGGCAGCATCGCGCGCCCAAGTCGCCGTGCGCTCGGGATTGCGATGCGCAGAACTGACAACGGACTCGTAGCTGATCCCCAATTCGTCGAGGATCGCATTGGCCTTTTCCATCACGACCGCATCAGATTTGCTGCCCATGATGATCCCCACGCGTACCGTCATACAGAAGCCTCTTTCCACAGCAACAATGCCAGCATCCCGGGAGACTCATAACACTGCCCGGGACAAGGAGTTAAGAGCGAGCTAATATGCCTCCGACCTCCCGTGAGGTCAACCGGCCCGCTCCCAACTCCCGCCCGCTCGGATGGCTGTCAGGCCTGCTGCTTGCGCAGGATCGCCGGGTAATCGAGATCGCCTCCCAGATCATCCTCGCGCTCCGGCTGGGCCGTCACGGCCGCTGCCGTCGATCCCAGAGAGCGCACTGCACGACGCCCTACGTTCTCTATCTTTTCAGCGGGAGCCTCGATAACGCCCTTCTTGTTCAGGTGGAATCCGGTAGCGATGACGGTCACACGCATCTCATCCACCATGGACTCATCGATGACGGTACCGAATATGATGTTCGCTTCATTGCCAGCCGCCTCCTGGATGACGGAGGCCGCTTCATTGGCCTCGTACAACGTAAGGTTCGAGCCAGCGGAGATGTTGATGAGGGCCCCACGAGCACCGGCGATAGAAATATCCTCAATGAGCGGGCTCTTGATGGCTTTTTTCGCCGCCTCCAGTGCGCGGTTCTCACCCCGATGGCTGCCCACGCCGATGATGGCGTCTCCCCCTTCGGTGATCACCGTCCTCACATCATTGAAGTCCAGGTTGATCATGCCGTTGATCGTGATCAAGTCAGCGATGCCTCGCGTAGCCTGTAACAGTACTTCATCGGCCTTGCCGAAGGCTTCCTCAAGAGTTGTGTCGCGCGAACAGATCGACAACAGGCGCTGGTTCTTAATGACAATCAGCGTATCGACATATTCATGCAGTTCGGCAATGCCCGCCTGGGCATTGCGCATCCGCGGAAACCCCTCGAACTGAAACGGCTCCGT
>ERZ890510.2530-NODE-2530-length-10221-cov-6.899469_pt1 | contig 10221 bp, 10 predicted proteins | sample MGYA00521265_ERZ890510 | MGnify/ENA primary metagenome ERZ890510 (study PRJEB32303, sample SAMEA104408624) | aquatic metagenome | biome: Brackish water; feature: Chemocline; material: water | place: Baltic Sea | collected 2014-10-26T21:54:00 | depth 110 m ...
GCTCGCTGCTTCAATCTGGGTCAACTTGCGCGCCTTCGTACGCGCGTAGTATTCTCAAAACTTCATTCGTCTTAGGGGCTGTAATAAAGCTATCCGGATCATATCGTCCTCCTTACGGGGACTTTGAAACCGGACAGACCGTATGTTACATAAACCGGACATATCCCGTGTTAGCGACAGACTATAGGCGGTCTGCTGATCCGGTGGAATGGCGGTGGCCCGGCGGATTTCGGCCTCGCGCAAGTTGGGGGAAATCTGGCCCGGGATCTTGGCAGCAACGCGATCCTGCAAATCAAACAGATCATCCAGCCGGTCGTCAAATCGTTCCGACCACAGGGTGCGCCCATCGGCCCCATGTACCAATTGCGCAGTGATCCGCACCTTGTCGCCCGAGCGGCGCACGGTGCCTTCGACCAAATATTGAACGCCCAGTTTCGCGGCGATTTCCGGGATGGTGATCCGCATGTCTTGCAGCGCAAACGCCGACTGGCGGGCGATAACATGGAAATCGCGTACGCGGCTCAGCGCGCCAGTGATTTCCTCGACCACGCCATCGGCGAACATGTCGGTGCTTGCGGCGCCAATCTCGTCAAACGGCAGCACCGCAAGAGATGGCCGATCAGTCTGGCGCATTTCGCGCAGCCAATCCCCTGAACCGCTTGTGTCAACCTTCGGTAGCGCGGGATCAAGCCAAGCCATCTGGCGATTTGCGTCCAGCACGCCGTCCGGCAAGGCCTTGCGCAGCACCGCCAGTTCCTGACGCAACGAGGCCCGCGCTTGTTCCCCGGCCCGGTCGGCCCATAATATATCCGCCAACAAGCCGCGTTCGGCCCGCATCCCGGGCTGGCAGGCCAGATAGGCCAGCATTGCCTGCGCGCGGCCCGACAGGTTATCAGGCGCGAAACCAGTCGTCGCATTCGCGCGAAAGGGGCCTGTCAAATAAAGTGTCAGCACAAGGCCCCCGGGAAAATGCATTAAGCGATGGCCCATCTTAGGCAAGAGCGCGGCAAGTTGAAACGGTTTTCCTGAAAGGTGGCTCGACGCGTGTAATCGCGCGAATTCGGCAGAAACCCAAAGATATTGCGTTATCAAGGCGATTTATTGCGCAGGTTTTAGGGTTCCTGAAACCTTTCTTGCGAAATGTTTTGCGTTGGCTTTGCGGTGAGGTGCGACAGTTGAGACATCAAACGCAACCAACAGACCGAGGAACACAAAATGACCATCACATCAATCGAGACCGCAAACTTCGCCAAAACCCGCAACGTTTCGTTTTTGCTGCGTATTCTGAATTGGCTGGCCAAGCATGACGGTGCTTACCGTGAAAACGCCAAGCTAAAGGCGATGCCGCAGGAGCGTCTGGAAGATATGGGGATCAACCGGGCTGTGGCGAATCGCGCATTTTGCCAGCAGTGACGCAATCGCGCCACTTATAAGGCCCGGTTCGATTTTCGCACTAAATGGTAGGAGGCTTGGCATCTTGTGCGCCGCGATTACTGTAACCTACCGAAGATTCGATATTGGCCGCTTTAGTGGGTCCAGGCGGCGCGACGCACTGTGGCGAAATTCTCGCCGTACCCGCCTTTGCGGATCACCGGCGTGCGCTTTTGCGGTTGGCACACCACAAAGTCGATCCCGTGATCGCGCGCGTATTTTTCCGCCGCGGCCTGACTGTCAAAATTGATGCGGACTTGGCTTTGGGTGTCGTCTGAACTTGTCCAGCCCATCAAAGGGTCAACTTCGCGGGCCGAGATTGGTGCAAACTCCAATACCCAGTCTTTAGTCTTTGCTTGGCCTGACTGCATGGCGTTACGGGCAGGTTGATAGATGCGGGCGTTCATTATGCGCACTCCGAAAAATCGAATTGGTGTGTTTATCTGAAATGCAGCGCGGTGTTTCAAGGGCGGAATCGCCGTTTGGGCGTATTTGCAGAAACTGCCAGCCGAAAACAAGGGAGCGAGGGGTGGGGTGGGTGGTATGCTTCCGGCTGGCAGCCCATTCTGCTGCTTGCACGCCATGTTTTACACAAGGCGCCGGCGGGAGCAAGTAAAATATCCGTAAAGGTTGCAAATAATTTTACTTAAATCAACTTTAAGTGTTAACCATTTGTTTACGACTTCACTGTTGGTCAATCGCTTCCAAAAGCCCTGCGTAAACCGTTGCCAACTTGTGTTTCAGGATTTTGCCGGTTGGTGCTGTCGGGAAACTATCCACGACAAAGACATGCTGGGGGATTTTGTAGGCGACCAAATGGTCACGCAACCAGAATTTGACCTCGTCACCTGCTAGGGGACTGTTAACCAGCAAGAAGGCCAATATCTGTTCGTCGCCCGACACGGTACGGCCGATAACCGCAGCTTGCAAGATTTTCGGATGCCGGGTTAACATCGCCTCGACCTCGGGCGGGTAGACGTTAAAGCCGGAACGGATGATCAGTTCCTTGCGCCGCCCGACGATGTATAATTCACCGTCGACCCCCAAATGCCCCAGATCACCGCTGTGAAACCATCCGTCCTGATCCACGGCTTCGGCTGTTGCCACTGGATTTCGGTAATAACCATGCATGATATTCGGGCCGCGGATCAACACTTCGCCGACGCCGCTTTGGTCGGGTTGATCGATCAAGACCTCGACGCCCTCGACCAGTTCACCCACGGAAACATCGTCGCGCGGGCGTTCAGGGCGGGTCACTGTAACCCCAGGCGAAGTTTCCGTCAGCCCGTAACCATTATGCAGCGGCAGGCCAAAGAATTCCTCTATGCCCTTTTTCCAAGCCGGATCAAGCGGCGCGCCGCCCGACGAGATCAGCCGTAATTTTGGCGCGCTGGGTTTCTTTCCAAGCGACTTCAGATGATTGACGATGGCCTGATACATTTGCGGCACGGCAGGCATCATAGTTATCCCCTCGGCAAAGGCATCAAGCACCGCTTGCGGGGAGAAACGCGGCATAAAACGAATGGTCGCACCCGCATAAAGTGCGGCACAGATGCCGGACGAAAAACAATAGATGTGGGTCGCAGGCAAGACCGCCAATACAGTGTCGTTGGGTCCGAGTTTTCTGGTCTGGCCGGAAACCCGCGCGTTCCACATCAAATTGTTGTGGGTCAGCATTACCCCCTTGGGCGCGCTGGTGGTGCCGGTTGTGTACATTAACGCGGCGACTTGGGTCTTGGGGTCGGTTGTGACGGGTTCGGCAGAAACCTCATAGGTTTGGGATGCCAGAATCACCCCACAGGCAAGCCGGCCGATCTTGCTCGCCGCCATACGCCGCGCATGAACGGCGGAATTTTCCGAGGCTTCGGGCGTGAACAAGGCCATACGCGCGCCCGAATGGGTCCTGATCGCCTCAACTTCCTCAACCGATTGGCGGGCATTTGCCGGTGTAATCCATGCACGCAAACGGGTGACTGCCAATACCGCAACCGCGAATGTCGCGCAGTTTTCTGATACCAGCATAACCCGATCACCAGGCCGTACGCCATGTATGCGTAGAATCTCAGCCAGCGTCGCAACCATGTCTTCCAGTTGGCCGTAAGTGAAATGGGATCCGTCAAAATCAATGATCGCGGGCAGATGTGCATCGGCCCCTTTGGTTAGTTCATCCAGCCACTGCAATTGGCAACTCCCAGTCAAGTTCGCCTGCGACTATGAAATAGGTCGTCGCGGCGGTCCAGTGCCAAGTGGCGTTTGAACGTAAGGTCTTGCGAACCACGACACCCAACCACCGGCGACCGGCAAACGCAAATCGAAAAGGCTCGCACAACGTTCGCACAGGGGTTTTTTGCCGAAACGATTGATAATTGGATGCGTTCGGCTTGCGTGATGGATGCCGAAGGCGGGCGGCGAAAAGGGGTTCTGACCGGTCAGGAAATGGCGACATGGCAAGCAACCTATGAACGGCCGCTAAGTGTGGCGGTTTCAACGGGTCGATACAACACTCCATCTTTTCCTAAAGAATAAAGTGTTGCGTCGCCCCGTTGAAACCACCAGGGCGCTCCGACATTGGCGTTTGGCACGCCGGGTAGCGACCAGCAGGATCAATGGCAACTGATCCTGTTCCTGCGGTTGGTGCATCACCGCATGAACTTGCAACAAGGCGTCGACGAGCCGCTGTTTCATACCGGTCATTTTCAGGAATCGTTTTACCCTCGCACAGCCCGACCCGGCCACTTGATGATCGAGCCATCCTTCGGCGACAAAGTCATCACCGAGCTTCGCGCTCGCGCGCATGCGATTGAACTGACAGAGCCGTGGACGATCGGTCGCCTGACGGCCGTTATGCGCGACCCAGACGGGTTGCTGCACGCGGCAGCAACCCCTCGGCTTATGCGGGGCCTATGCGATCGGACGCTAAGGTCTATTTTTCCGCGACCACAGGATTTGACAGGATCCCAATACCTGAAATTTCGACATCGACCGTGTCGCCATCCTTCATCCATAGCGGCGGATTTCTTTTGAAGCCAACGCCGCCTGGGGTGCCGGTGACAATCACATCACCGGGCAAAAGCGGCAAGATGGTCGAGCAATAGGCGATCAGCGCCGGAATATCAGTAATCATCAGATCGGTCGTGGTTTGTTGCACGACCGCACCGTTGAGGCGGGTGATCAGGCTTAACACCGACGGGTCGGGGATTTCATCCGCCGTTACCATCCACGGGCCAAAACCACCCGTAGCAGCAAAAGTCTTACCCGGCATAAACTGCGTGGTGTGGCTTTGCCAATCGCGGATCGACCCGTCGTTATAACAGGAATACCCGGCAATGTGGTCAAGCGCGTTTTCTTTGGAAATACGACGGCCTGCCTTGCCGATGATAACCGCCATTTCGCCTTCGTAGTCGAATTTGTCGGATTCAAGCGGCTTGATCATCGGGCTGCCATGGCCAACCTGACTGCCTTGGTAACGGGGAAACAGGGTTGGGTATTTGGTGACTGTATGCCCGGTCTCCTGCACGTGATCGTGGTAATTCAGGCCTACACAGATGATCTTGTCAGGGTTAGGGATAACAGGTTGCAGCGTCACGTCGTCCAGCGCGTAATCGACCTTGTTGCCGGATAAAGCGGCGGCCTTAGCATAGGCGTCGGCTTTGATGAAATGCTTTAAGGTTGGCAGATCGGCAAGTTGCTGGCCGAGATCGATAATGCCCGCGTTGGTGACAAGTCCGTATCCGGGTTTTCCTTTATGGGTAAATGAGCAAAGTTTCATGAGGGTGTTCCTTTCAGTTTTCGCAATTATGTCGGGGAAGGCAGGGCCGTGGCGAGCAAGGCGTCCAAGCTTTCTTTGTCGGTGGCTGTGCCTTGGATATAAGCGTCGGGTCGGATTAAGGCTGCTTTGACGCCGAGCAGGTTCAGTTCTTGGGCCACATCAGGCGCGTCCTTTTGGGTAATCAGGCGCAAGCCTTGTGGAAGACTTGCCTCGTCGACCAGATCATCCGTGACAACCAAAACCGAACGGTATCCGCAGGCGTTATCCAGCAGATCGCCGTTGCTCATCCGAGGCTGGCCAAACAGCCGACCGGCATGATTGCCCGTTCCGATGCCCGCACCCAAGGGTGGAGCAATTGATTCCATCCGGGCCGAACCGTCTGGTGTTGGAAAAGCCGCCTCAAGCGCAGCGCGGGTGCCGGCAGTGTTGATCAAACCGCCAAGACGCACGGCAGTGGTGATGTAGGCTTCGGCGTTCAGCATCCTTTCGGATTGATAGCTGTCAAGCAGGCCTTCGCCAGCTTTGCCTTGCACGACTAAGGCAAGTTTCCACGCCAGATTGGCCACATCCCGAATGCCAGCGCACATGCCTTGCCCCATAAACGGGGGGGTCTGGTGGGCCGCGTCGCCCGCCAAAAACAACCGCCCACGTCGCCAGTCTTTGGCGATTAGTGCATGAAATGTATAGACTGCGGCGCGTTCAAGTGTGGCTTCGTCGGGGGTTATCCACTTTGCCAGTAAACGCCAGATTTCAGCAGGGGTTGTCATCTGTTCGGTGTTTTCGCCCTGCTTCAGACTGATTTCCCAACGGCGGCGGTTTTCCGGGCCGCGGACATAGGTTGTGGGACGGTCGGGATCGCAATGTTGAATTGACCAGTCGCCGAGTTCGGGTTTGGGATGGTTCAACAGCAGATCCACCACCAGCCAGCGTTCGTGAAAGCCATAGTCGAGCATGTCGCTTGCCATGGATTGTCGGACCATTGAACGCGCCCCGTCGCAGCCAATGACATATCCCGCGCGAATGACAGGTCCGTTGTCATTAACCTGAATTGTGCAATGATTTCCGTGATCTATGACCTCGGTTACTTCACAGCCGAGGCGCACAGTGACGCTGTCGCGCGACGGCATTGCGCGGCGCAAGATCGCCTCGAGGTCCGGTTGGTGAAACCGATAACTGGCGTGCCAACCTTGTCTGCCGACCTGTTGCGGCCGCGGCCAGTCCAGCAGCAATTTGCCCGTTGGATCGACAAATCGCATACCGATATTGACGCGGGATTTTGCGGCAACTTCTTCGGCCAATCCAATGGCTTGAAACACCCGCATCACCTCGTCGTCAAAATGAACGGCGCGGGGCAGTGGATAGGGTTCCGTCTCGCGGTCAAGGATCAGGGTTTTGACGCCGCACAGGCCAAGCAAATGACCAAGCGTTGCCCCAACCGGGCCATAGCCGATGATGGCAACATCAAAAGTTTCGCATTCTTCGGTCAATACGTTCGCCCTACTTATACCCTTGGCCGTACAGCCACGGGCAATCGACCAAAGGCGGGGCGCGCTGACCGTCGGCGGCGGCTTTCAGGCGCATGTCGCGCAGGGTTTTGCGCCCGCCGTCCTCGGTCAGGTACAAACGCTCGTGTCCCCAGAAACTGGGCCCCACGGTTGTCTCGTGTGGCTGCCACGTATCAGGGTCGATGACCCGTCCGCCCCATCCACTTTCAACAAAAAAACCGGACGGGGAATTTGCATAGTAGGACGTCATAAAATCATTGGTATGCCGCCCGATGGTATAACCGACCCGCCCCTCGTCCAACTGCGCAAGGTCGTAACCCTGTCCCATATCGTCGAGGTTTTGAAACTCGACCATGAAATGGTGAAATCCGGCACGGCCAGAGCCAACCATAGCGAATGTGTGGTGGCGACCGTTCAGGTGGAAGAAATATAAAGGGTAAGGTGACAGGCCGAAATCGGAGACACGGAAATCCAGAATGTCGCGGTAAAATGCCAGCATTTGGTCGATGTTTTTCACATGCAAAACCGCATGACCCATGCCTTGCGCGCCGGTGACAAAGCCGTCGATAGGCCGGCCCGGAACAAAGGGGTCGCTTGCAGTCATCGGGTTGTGTACCAGTTCAAGGCGGTTGCCTGCGGGATCATGGAACACGATCAGGTCTTCGACAAAGCGGCGGTCAGCAAGATCGCGGCTGCCGTGTTGAACCTTGGTTCCGGCCCGTTCTAGACGCGCGGCGTACTGATCAAGGTCGCCGGCGGTTTCGACCTCCCATCCCATGAAGGCAAGGGTCTCGCCGGGTTCATCCGAGATCACCAGCCGTTGTTTGCGATCATCCATCCGAAAGGCTATGGATTTACCGGCGCGGTCGATCTGCTGCATGCCCAGCAAATGCCCGGCGAATGCTGACCAATCGTCCAACATGTCGGACCTGACGCCTAAATACCCAAGTGCGGAAATTGCCATTCATCCCTCGTTCGTTTGGTGCAGGCGACCATATTCTGACGTCGGTTGCAAGGTGTCTGGCGCAGCCTTGTTAACCACCCGACCAAATTCCGCGTTGTTCCAACACCGACCGTAACAAGGCGCAATCATCGGTCATCAGTCCGTCAACGCCCAGATCAAGCAGGCTGGTCATTGTTGGCGCATCATTCACCGTCCAGACATGCACCTTGAGGCCAGTCCGATGGGCAAATTCGAGGTTTCGGGCGTTGATCATGGTTACGCCTTTGTAACGCACCGGAAACTGTACGCAGCTTGCGGTGAATGTCTGGCGTAAACCTGCGAGCGCCGCAAAGAAGAAACGGATCGCGCCAGCGGTGCCAAGACTGTGGCTGGTGTCCGGGCCAAGATGGGACAGCACGGCTTTGATACGGGCCTCGCTGAAACTGCCGATGCAAACGCGGCGGCTGGCATTCATTTTTTGGATCAAGACAGACATTGGCACGACGGCAGGCCAGGTTTTTGCGTCAAGATTAAAGCAGGTGTCTGGGAAGGCCTCGAAAACATCGGCAAGCTTTGGGATCGGGTGGCTGCCCTGCACCATAATACGATCAATATCTACGTCCTTAAGAGCGCCGATGGTTAAGTCCTCGCCGGTTAACCGTATGAGATCGGCGTCGTGAAAGGCGTAAAGTGTGCCATCGCGCGAGGCCTGTATATCGGTTTCGATGACCGGATAACCAAGGGCGATAGCGTGTTTGAACGCGGCGAGGGTATTTTCCGGTGCCAATAGTCCGGCACCACGATGCGCAAAGGGGACAACCTTGCTGGTGGCAAGAATGTCGCGGAATGAAATCGGTGAATCGGCCATTTACCTTCCTTTGTTACCATTCTTGTTGAATTCGGTTTTGCTTGCAAAGGTTTCCGATTAGGTTTGGTTAAATCCAAAAAACCGAACGGAGAATGCTATGACGAACAGCGCACAGACAGTGGTGATTGAGGCCTTTGGTGGCCCTGAAGTGATGACGCTTGCGGATCGGCCTGTCGGGGAGCCGGGCAAAGGCGAAATCAGGATCAGCCATAGGGCTTGTGGTCTGAACTTTATTGATTGTTATCAGCGCTCTGGACTTTATCCCTTGGCCTTACCAGCAGCGCTGGGCATGGAGGCCGCTGGTGTGGTCGAGGCGATTGGCGAGGGTGTTACGCACCTTAAGGTAGGCGACCGCGTGGCCTATGCCGCGATGCCGCCGGGGGCTTATTGTGCGGCGCGGGTGATGCCGGCAAGTCAGGTCTGCCCGTTGCCGGACGGCATTTCGTTCGACGAAGGGGCAGCGATGATGTTGAAGGGGATGACCGTTCAATATCTGTTCAGGCGCACCACCCCGATCAAGAAGGGCGATTGGGTGCTGTTTCATGCGGCGGCTGGCGGTGTTGGGCTGATTGCCTGCCAATGGGCGCGCGATGAAGGCATCAATTTGATTGGTACCGCTGGGTCAGACGCGAAATGCGCGCTGGCTAAGGCGCATGGCGCGACCCATGTGATCAATTACCGTACCGAAGATTTTGTGGCGCGGGTCAAGGAAATTACCGGCGGTAAGGGTGTCGATGTTGTGATGGATTCCGTTGGCAAAGACACGTTTGACGGATCACTTGATTGCCTGAAACCACTTGGCATGATGATCACGTTCGGCAATGCCTCGGGGAAAGTGCCGCCGATGGATGTGGGGATATTAGGGGCCAAAGGGTCGATCAAGATCACTCGTCCGACTTTGTTTACCCATATTGCGGATCATGAAACTTGCCAGCAAATGGCACGCGAGTTGTTCGAGAAAGTCACGTCGGGTGCCGTTAAGATACGGATCGACCAGCGGTTTGCTTTGGCCGATGTGGCCGACGCCCATCGCGCGCTGGAAGGCCGTGCCACGACCGGTGCGACGGTTTTGACGGTTTAAGGAACGTGAAAATCAACCAGCAGCTGCGGTGTTCAATGACTAGGATATCTGCCCGATGGCGATGAATATTTCCGCCCTGAAGTCGCGCGACTTCAGGGCCTATATGTCGGGCAATATTTTTGCGCTGAACGGCTATTGGATTCAGCGCATCACAATTGGCTGGCTGGCGTGGGATCTGACCGGTTCTGCGGCCTTTGTCGGTTTGGTAGCCTTCCTCAACTATGCGCCGACGATGTTTCTGGGGCCGTTTTTCGGGGTTTTTGCGGATCGGGTTCGGTTAAAGCCGATTGCGGTTTTGGCGCAATCAAGCCTTTTGGTGTCGGCCTGCCTTTTGCTGACAGTCTACCTTGCCGGATGGTTGGGGCCAGAACTACTGCTGATCTTCGCGATTTTGGCCGGGGCGATTGATGCGGCTTACAGTCCGGTTCGCATGTCCTTGGCGCCAAGGTTGGTGGCAAAGGCGGACGTCGCCTCGGTTATTTCGCTGGCGGCGGTGAACTTTAATCTGGCGCGACTTACAGGCCCGGCCTTGGGTGGTCTGATGATCGCGCATTGGGGTGTGGGTGCGGCGCTGACGTTGCAGGCGCTGTGTTATTTGCCCTTCGTTTTGGCGCTGACGACCCT
>ERZ890510.2531-NODE-2531-length-10221-cov-4.602794_pt1 | contig 10221 bp, 6 predicted proteins | sample MGYA00521265_ERZ890510 | MGnify/ENA primary metagenome ERZ890510 (study PRJEB32303, sample SAMEA104408624) | aquatic metagenome | biome: Brackish water; feature: Chemocline; material: water | place: Baltic Sea | collected 2014-10-26T21:54:00 | depth 110 m ...
CCCCTGCCTGTTGTCACCACAATTGCCCCGGCACCCAAAAGTACGCTCACCTGTGACCAACCTTCCATTTGGGTAAGGGCAAAGAGGGCCACGGCTACGCCTATGAGCATGCGTCCCCATTCCTCTGAAACCCGCTTGATTGCCGCCCGCCCATCCGGCAGCGAGAGCATCTTGGCTCCACCAAAGAGGGTGCCCGCCTTCCAGGACGCGCCCACCACCGGCAGGAGGAACCGATCGATGCCCCACCAACCCGCCGTCTTCCATGCAATCATGATTCCAATAGCGATAATCCCCAGCACCGGGTTGGTGCTGGCTGTACCCGCCAACATGAAGTTCCAGTTCATAACGGCTCCAAAGAACGCCGCTATGCCTGTCAATGCGCCAACTATCAATCCCAGACCCACTGCAAACTCACCTATGGCAACCAGTGGGCCAAACCAGACCTCCCAACCATTGTCCAACATGAACTTCAGGAACTCCCGGTACCAATCATAAGAGATAGGAGGCCTACCAGACTCTGGGATTGAAATGGCCCGAGCCCAGAACCCAGCCAGGGCATCGCCTCCGTTCATCCAGGCATCTGAGTTCATCTTGTGCCATCCGGCTTCAAGCCAGTGCCACCCAATGTAAACCCGCGCAATGAGCCATATCCAAGAAAGCTCGCTTGTGCTGAACACAGCGTTTACCCACCGAGGGTTGTTAAAGGACGGTTGCAGGCTAACCATATCCATCTCTTCTCATGCTGCCCAATTAAATCCCTGGGTCAGCGTTACTGTTGACGGTTCGGCTCTCATCGTCCGGTTCGTCGCTTTCGCCTCAGAATGTTCAACCATTAGACGGAATACGATGATGGGTTATTAGAAAAGATTCAAGTTACGTTGTCAAGGGAAACACCTATCAAGCGACTCTCAGCAACTAGGTATACGGGCAATGCCGGACTCACATAATAGGGGCCATCCACGGCACAAATACGAAGAGGGGCACCGTAAGGTGCCCCTCTTGAATTTGCTGGTCGGGGAGCCGGGATTCGAACCCGGGACCTCTACGTCCCGAACGTAGCGCGCTACCATGCTGCGCTACTCCCCGATTATTGGCCAAATTCGGCCTTTTTTTGTGGTCGTTATATCAATCTCAGTGTCCCGAACGTAGCGCGCTACCATGCTGCGCTACTCCCCGATGTACTGTGAAACCCTGCTAGCAGTACGCCCCATTATAGGGTGGCCACCAGCACGGCGCCAAGTCTAGTTTAATCTTGCCCAGAAGCGGGTGCTTCCGGCTGAGAGCTGGGTTTCCTTGGGCTGAAGCGAGGCGACTGGCCTCTTGCAGGGCTATTGCCGTTGCGAGGCATTATCGTCACCTTTCGGTCTTCTCCCTCGCCAAGGCTCTGGGTTGTTACCTTGGCGTGATCCGCCAGGGCCACGTGAATGGCTCGTCGCTCAGCCGGGTTCATGGGCTCCAAGGTGAAGGGACGCCCAGACCCAGCAACCCTGTCCGCCAGCCGTAGCGCCAGCCCCCGAAGAACCTGTGTGCGGCGGTGCCGATACTGTTCTACGTCCAGCATTATCCGGCCTTCAGCCTGATCTGGCTTTCGGTTTAACAGTAGGTTCATCAGGAACTGCATGCTCCGCAGCGTCTCTCCACGCCTACCAATAAGCAGGCCTGAATCGTCCCCGGTAATCTCAATCAGTTGGGTGTCTGGAGAATCCTCAGGTGGCTTGGAGATGGTTGAGACGGCATCAACGCCCATGGCGGTCAGGAACTTGTCCACAATGAGCTTGGCAGCCTGAACAAGCTCTCCACCTTCCGCCAGCAGGGTTGCCCTAACCCTAGCAGGCTCTCCCCCAATCCCAAAGAGACCAGACTTACCGGGACTGAGAACCTCTATTTCTACCTCTTCGCGCCTTGCGTCGAGCTGCTTTAGAACCAGCTCGATCGCTTCTTCCACCGTTTTGCCGTTCGCTTGCACGCTGTCCGTCATCGTTAAGCTCCTCCGCCGGTTCTGCAATGGCTGCGGCCCCACCTTGTCCCGAGCTGGGAGCCGTTGGCGGCTCCATCAACGCAGGCCGTAGCCCTCCCCAACCGGTAGTAAAATACTGAATAGCAACGCCCATAAGGTTTGAGACAACCCAGTACAAGGCTAATCCACTAGGGAATGAGAAGGAAAAGAACACAAACATTAGCGGCATCATATACAGCATCATCTGCTGGGTCTGCTGCTGCTTGGGATCCTGGCTGGGGTAGGTCATCATCTTCTGCTGCAGCCACATAGACGCGCCTACCATCAAGGGCAGCACAAAGGATTTGTCTGGTACTGATAGATCCAACCACAAGAAACTGCTGTCTACAGGTACTGCGGTATGCACCACGGATAGCCAGCTGTATAGCAGCTTTGAGAGGTCAGCCAGATTCTCCGGACTTGAGGGCAAAACCCTAATCAATGCCCAGTACAACCCAATCCAGATAGGCATCTGAATCACCATGGGCCCTAAGCAACCAATGGGGTTTACGCCGTTCTCTTTGTATATCCGGAAAGTCTCTTGGGATATCTTCTGTCGGTCATTCTTGTAGCGAGCTTGAATCTCTTTAAGCTTGGGTTGAATGGTGGACATAGCCCTGGTGGACTTAGTCTGCTTCACCACAAGCCGCATGGTGGCAATGCGTATGAGCACCGTCAACGCTATGATGCTGAGGCCAAAGTTCTTGAACAACAGCAGGTACAGAAGCACCAAACTGTTGGCCAAAGGCCGCATCAGCACTTCTCTAAATATGTCTCCAATGATTTCCAATGTACTTCCTTGATCCGTTACTACCTTGTGGGGTAGGTCCAGAGTTCAATACGTCTATCTGCATCCAAAGCATGAATAACCCCGTCAGTATCAATGATGTAGACGCGTTCACCCTGACTGACAATGTCTGCCCGCACCTTCCCACCAATACCAATTGACCATTCCTCTCGTCCGTCCGAAAGGCTGAGTTGATGGACCTGTTTTTTGTCGGTTGCCACTATCAATGTGTTCGACAAGATAACCGGGGCAGCCAAAACAGGACCACTGACTTTCGATGGGCTAGACCAGACTTCGCGGCCGGTGAGGTCCAGCGCGTAGACCGTGCCGCCAAGGGTGGCTGCATAGATGGTACGACCGTCCGATACCGGCGAGGACCAGAACCAATTATCACCAGAGAACTTCCATTTCTGTTCTCCGGTATTGGCGTCCAGGGCGTACAGGGTTCTGTCCAAGGCTCCAACGTAGACGGTACCACCCATAACCAGGGGGCTTCCAACCACTGCGCCACCAACCTCAAAGTTCCAAAGCTCCGTGCCATCTGTTGCGTCCACTGCGTACACGGTGTGGCCCAAAGTAGCAAAGTAGAGGGTGTCATTTGCGACAGTTGCGGCAGACCATACTTTCCCATCTGCCTCAAACTCTCTCCATGCGGTGCGGGGGAGGACGCGCTCATCCGCTTCAAGCGCCAAGGCGTACAGGAAGCCATGCGTGGTACCTACCACTAAGGTGTTCCCAACAAGGGTTGGAGAACCAACTACCGGGCCAGGAACAGACGCAGCCCAGTTTTGGGTACCCGTGGTGGCGTCTATAGCAAAGAGGTTTCCGTTGACTTTGTCATTGTCCTCAGGGTCTTCATATGTGGCAACGAAGATAGTGTTTGAGCCGGCAACGCCGTCCTTAGCAAAGGCTCCTAGTACAGGAGCACCATACACTGCGCCCAAACTATCCTGGCCAACAGAGGGGAATGGCGTCCAAAGCCTCTCCGGGTTGCCCCGATTATCCCCGGCATCCCGGGAGATATTCAAAGCAGTGACACGACCTTCACCTGCAGCTACATAGAGGACATCGCCGTCTATGGTGAGGCCGGACCAGCCGTGGGCATTAAATCGGCCACGTCCACAGGAAGCAATAAGGGGTAGTAGTAAGACAAGGATGGAAATCCACAATAAACGGCGCTTCACCTACGAATGTCCTTTTCTGGGCGCTCTAACGCTGCCCAACGAGTACGGCACAAGAACCCTAACAACTATCTAGTACTAGAGGTGGCCTCTGGCACGGGGTCATAACCATGCCCCCCAACGGGAGTGCATCTACCCAACCGACGGGCCGCCAACCAAGAACCCTTAATCAACCCATGGCGGTCAACCGCCTCATATGCGTAATCAGAGCAAGTAGGGAAGTAGCGACACCGACACCCCAATACCGGGGAGAACAAGCGTTGGTACCCACGAATCAGTAACAACCCTAGTCGTTTCACCGTAACCGCCCCCTACCCAGGAACCGACTACTTATCATTGTTGGCTATCATCTTGGCTCGCCCTAGAAGGGCAAGGAAATCAGCTTTCAATCCTTGGAATGGCACATCTGCCGTGCCTCTCCTGGCTGACACCACCACATCAAAACCTGGAAGCACACCCGATTCCCGTACAATCTCTCGAAGCCGCCGCTTCACGCGATTCCGAACCACGGCGTTTCCTACAGCCTTACTCACCGCGAAACCGATACGATAGACGTCCCTGCCGTTAGGTGTGGTTCTCATAGACAAGTACGGGGATGCCCACCTGCGGCCCGCCGCGATTGCAGCGTCAAAGTCCGCTTTTCTGGTGAGTCTCAGTTCCCGTGGCAGCATCGTCGTAATGGGCACCCTCAGCACCCGCCCTCAGTACTAGTAAACGGAGGGGTGAGGAGTACGTTTTCGCTTAGCTGCTAACGTTCGCGCGGCCCTTGTTGCGACGACGCTTCAGCATAAGGCGGCCTTCGCGAGTACGCATGCGCACTCGAAAACCGTGGGTATTCTTTCGATATCGGGTTTTGGGTTGGAATGTCCGCTTAGTATTCTGTCCCACTTGGTATGTCTCCCTATGCTTGTCCACCCCTTTGGCGTCTAAAACGGAACGCACCTAGGGTGTTCTGTTGTTTCTTAATACGCAGAGATTATAGCACCAGCTTCACGCTGCGTCATCCCGGACAACTGTAAACGGTTATCTTGCTAGCACCAACACCACCAGTACGGTAGTCAGCCACAAGAACACCGTTGCCATCAGTGGCCTATCGTTGAGGAACATCTCCTCTGGGGTTTCGCCCGCATTATGGTGATACACCAGGTGCAGGTAGCGATACAACCCATAGGCCATGATAGGTACCGTCAGAGCCATGGTTCTGTTATCCGGCAGATTGGATGCCGTGAGGGTGTACGCCACATATGCTATGAATACGCCTCCCGCCACCAGGACAATAAGTCTGTTCAATAAGGTTCTGGAGTAATTTTTCAGCACATGCCTCTGCTGGGACGCCAAGCCTTCTGCCCCGGCCATCTCGCCACGACGCTTTCCAAAACCAATGAGCATGGCTCCTAGGCTGGTCACGGCGTAGAGCCAGAGGGAGATGGGCACCTGGATGACTACAGCTCCACCAACAGCCCTGAGAACATAGCCCGTGCTCAACACCAGGACATCTACCACCACTATTTGCTTTAGTTTGATGGAATACGCCAGGGTCAACGCCAGGTACACCAGGACAACCACGCCAAACCAGGGTTCCAGGAGAAACGATAGGCCAATGCCAACAATAAACATTCCCAGGGCTGTCCCCATGGCTTGCCGAGGCGAGACTTCTCCGGCGGCAATGGGTCTGTATTGCTTCAGAGGGTGCAGTCGATCCTGGGGGGCATCTATGAGGTCGTTTACCAGATACGTGGCGCTGGATAGAAGGCAGAAGAGGAAGAAGGCAGCAGTAGCAACCCCAAAGAGTTCCAGGCTCTCTCCCCACTCACTGATATCCCACCGCTCGTTGATGGTGAAGATAAAGGCAAAGTAGATGATGCCATTTTTGGCCCACTGCTTGGGGCGCATGGCACGCAGGAGGCTTCGGAGGTACACGGCCCCCTCTTTCGAGTTAACCTTCATATAGCGCATCATACCAGCAAGACTTCGTCTTGGGAGGCGGTGCCTCCACCCAGCTTTCACCAGTTCGCTCTTGTTCAAAAGTCGCTATCATTGCTTGCAGACCTCCAACCTAAGCGTGAAGCGGGCGAGTCAGAAGGCGGTGATCCCTTTAGCTTTTACATCTTCGCTCTCTCTCAATAGAGGCTACCATTACTAGCACATCACCAAAGTAGCTATGTAAAGAATGAGTCAAGGATAGAAAATGGCACTAAACAGGAAACGCATAGATGTTTTGCTAGTAGAGCGCGGGCTGGCTCCCACGCGGGAGAAGGCGCAGGCGCTCCTCATGGCCGGGCACGTTACAGTTAAAGAACAGCCTGTCACCAAAGCAGGAACCTTGGTGGACGTAGAGGCTGTGATGGCTGTGAAGCAGCAGCTTCAGTACGTTGGGCGCGGCGGGGAGAAGATGGCTGGGGCGCTGAACGATTTTGGGATTGACCCAACAGGCATGGTTGTGCTGGACGTGGGCGCATCTACCGGGGGCTTCACAGACTGCTTGCTTCAACGGGGTGCAACAAAATCGTACGCGTTGGACGTTGGCCGAGGCCAGATCCACAACAAGCTGGTACAGGACCCTAGAGTTGTGGTGATTGAGGGAGTGAACGCTCGTAACCCCTTTGACCTGCCTGAACGGGCGGACATAGGCGTAGCGGACGTCTCCTTCATTTCCCTACGGCTGGTAGTCCCGGAGATGGTGAAACACTTAAAGCCAGGCGCGCATTTAGTACTCCTGGTGAAACCCCAATTTGAAGCCGAGCGAGGGGAAGTAGGTAAGGGCGGGGTGGTGCGCGATGGCTTCGTGCATGCACGCGTACTGGAGCGTTTTACCTTATGGGCCATCAGCCAGGGGTATCGACTCCGAGGGATAACAACATCTCCGCTGATAGGCACTGCTGGCAACAAGGAGTTTTTTGTCCTGCTCCAACCCCAGGACGCAGCCCTGGACCCAGCCTAACGGAGTAACAACTCCAAGAGTGAAGCGCGTTGGAATAGAATGCTCATATCATGGCTACAGCATTTTAAGCGAAGCCCTTAAACAAGCTCAGGATGAGCAGGACCCACATTCTCTCCGGAACACAATACATGGAGCGCTTTATGGAATCTGACAAGATTATCCTCTCAGGCATGGTCTTCTACGGTTATCACGGCGTCTCACCAGAGGAGAAAACCCTGGGACAGCGGTTTGTGGTAGACCTGGAGGTGGAGGCTGACTTACACACAGCGGGGGTCAGCGATACCCTCTCTGATGCCATCAACTACGCTGAAGCGTACCAAACAGTCAAAGAGATAGTGGAGGGCCCACCCAAAAATCTCCTGGAAGCAGTGGCTGAAAATGTGGCACAGCGGGTGCTCTCTGGCTTTGCTGTCACTGCCGTTCGTGTACGGGTGACCAAGCCATCGCCACCTATCCCAGACGCAGTCATGAGTGGAGCTACTATAGAGGTTTACCGAAAACGGTGAGGAATTGGAAATTCGAGGGTAAAAACTCTTGACGCTTCAGGCACCTCATGCCTATACTACTCGATGGACTCTTTCAGAGGACAGGGAATGCAGGTTAGCAGCTAAAGTACGATAAATGGAGTGATCCTCAGGCGGCAGCCGGGGAATCCCCCGATTGCCGTTTTTGTGTCTTTAGCCGGAGCACCTCTGGAACAAACGCACGTTACCAACCGAAGAGCAAGTAAAGTTTTTAAGTTGCATTTATTAATGGAGCAGCATCGAGCCTTGTAGTGGGGAAGGTATAAAGGGTTCACGGAGGATGCCTAGGCGGTTAGAGCCGATGAAGGGCGTGACCAGACGACGATACGCCCGGGTGAGCGGTCAAGTACGCTAAGCCCGGGATGCCCGAATGGGGAAACCCGTCAGAGTGTTTAAGCTCTGTCATCTCTGGGGATTAATGGGCTCAGAGAGGGGAACCGGGGGAACTGAAACATCTTAGTACCCCGAGGAAAAGGAAGCAAAAGCGATGCCCCAAGTAGCGGCGAGCGAACGGGGCTCTGCCCAAACCATGCAGACCTAACGGCCTGAGAGCTTATGTCTGTGTGGGGTTGTGGGACACTCTAGAGACAATCTCAGTTGTCTTAGGGCGCAGGGGTTCGGTCAGCCGAAAGACCCTGGAACGGGCTTGCCATAGAAGGTGAAAGCCCTGTAGGTGAAGGCTGGACCCCGGCCCAGAGCGTTCCCGAGTACCGCGGGACACGAGAAATCCCGCGGGAAGCTGGGGGGACCACCCTCCAAGGCGAAATACTCTAACCGACCGATAGTGAACCAGTACCGTGAGGGAAAGGTGAAAAGCACCCCGAAAGGGGAGTGTAAAGACCTGAAACCGTGAACCTACAGACAGTCAGAGCCTCTCTTCGGAGGGGTGATGGCGTGCTTATTGAAGAATGATCCGGGGAGTTTTTAGGGGTGGCGAGGTTAAGAGATTGCAATCTCGGAGCCGTAGGGAAACCGAGTGTGAATAGCGCGACAAGTCGCCTTTAAAAGACCCGAAACCGAGCGACCTACCCTTGGCCAGGGTGAAGGTTCACTAACCTGAACTGGAAGCCCGAACTCGTAGTCGGAGCAAAGACTTGAGATGAGCTGAGGGTAGCGGTGAAATGCCAATCGAGCTCGGATATAGCTGGTTCTCCCCGAAATGCCTTTAGGGGCAGCCCTGAAGTTAGGCTGCCGGAGGTAGGGCTCTGGATGGGTTAGGGGACGCGAGTCTACCAACCCCAACCAAACCCCCAATGCCGGTAGACCATATTCAGGAGTGAGACGGTGAAGGATAAGCTCCATCGTCGAGAGGGCAACAGCCCAGACCGCCAGCTAAGGCCCCTAAGTGTGGACTAAGTGTGCAAGGATGTGGAGTTCCCCAGACAGCCGGGAGGTTGGCTTAGAAGCAGCCATCCTTTAAAGAGTGCGTAATAGCTCACCGGTCGAGGGGTTCTGCGCCGACAATGTCACGGGGCTAAGTCCACCGCCGAAGCTGCGGACTATAGTTTGTTAAAACTATAGTGGTAGGGGAGCGTCCCCGTCAGCGTTGAAGCTCAGACGGCAAGTCTGTGTGGAGCGGCGGGGAGTGAGAATCCCGGAATGAGTAGCGCCAACCCTGGTGAAAACCCAGGGCGCCGAAAGCCCAAGGATTCCTACGGAACGTCAGACGGCGTAGGGTAAGTCGGGAACTAAGCCGCAGCCGCAAGGCGAAGGCGATGTACAGCTGGTCAACATTCCAGCACCACCCAGATTTCGTTGATCTACGGGGGGACGGGGTAGGATAAGGGGAGCACCCCCATCGGACATGGGGTGTTGTCCCGTGTAGGTCTATGACCGCCGGAGGAAAATCCCCGGTGCGAGACTGAGGCGGATACGAAATCTCTGGCTACGGTCAGGGAGATTCCTCTGATTCCAGGCCTCCAAGAAAAGCCTCGTAAGTAGATGTTTGGGTGCCCGTACCGCAAACCGCCACAGGTGGGCTGGGGTAAGCACCCCAAGGCGTCCGAGTGAACCTCCGCTAAGGAACTCGGCAAAAGAGCCCCGTAACTTCGGGATAAGGGGCGCCCGCCAGTGTGTAGGGATTTACTCCTGAAGCATTGGTGGGCCGCAGCGTAGCATCTCTGACAACTGTTTACCAAAAACACAGGTGTCTGCTAAGGGGAAACCCGATATATAGACACTGACGCCTGCCCAGTGCCGGAAGGTTAAAGGGAGAGGTGAGAGCTTTGAACTGAAGCCCCGGTGAACGGCGGCCGTAACTATAACGGTCCTAAGGTAGCGAAATTCCTTGTCGGGTAAGTTCCGACCCGCATGAATGGCGGAATGATTGGAGAGCTGTCTCAGCGGAGGGCTCGGTGAAATTGCAAGGCCTGTGAAGATGCGGGCGACCCGCGGCGGGACAAAAAGACCCCGTGGAGCTTTACTGCACCCTGGCACCGGACTGGGGTCCGGGATGTGTAGGATAGGTGGGAGACTGGGAAGCTTCGGCGTCAGCCGGAGTGGAGTCATCGGTGAAATACCACCCTTCCCTGATTTTGGCCCTCACTTGGGTACCCACCCAAGGACGCTGCCAGGCGGGTAGTTTGACTGGGGCGGTCGCCTCCTAAAAGGTAACGGAGGCGCCCCAAGGTCCCCTTAGAACGGATGGCCATCGTTCATTAAGTGTATGGGCAGAAGGGGGCTTGACTGCGAGAGAAACACCTCGAGCAGGGACGAAAGTCGGGCCAAGTGATCCCACGGTTCCGAGTGGAAGGGCCGTGGCTTAACGGATAAAAGCTACCCCGGGGATAACA
>ERZ890510.2532-NODE-2532-length-10220-cov-7.008067_pt1 | contig 10220 bp, 6 predicted proteins | sample MGYA00521265_ERZ890510 | MGnify/ENA primary metagenome ERZ890510 (study PRJEB32303, sample SAMEA104408624) | aquatic metagenome | biome: Brackish water; feature: Chemocline; material: water | place: Baltic Sea | collected 2014-10-26T21:54:00 | depth 110 m ...
CTGCGTGCCCTGCAAAATAGCGCAGCACTAATTCGCGTACTGGCGAGTGAACAATTGGTGCGCAGGTTCGTTGTCCTGGTCGATAACCTCAGTCGTGGTGAGTTTCCGCAAACCGGATTGCCTTATCGCCCCATCGAGCAAGCAATGCCGGCAAGCAGTATCGATGATAATCTTTTTGTGATGGATGAGAGCGCCTTCTCACGATTTGATCAGGTGATCGATACCTTTATTAGCATCGACACCGATCAGAGCATGAGTTTGTACCGACTGTTATCGCCGCTGTTTCAACAGGCGTATGCGGAAATAGGCAATCGAAATATAAATTTTGATGACACGCTTCGTACAGCGATAAATAACGTTTTGCGAACATCCAATGTAGAAGGGCCATTCCAATTAGTTAAGCCGTCAGTTATGTTTCTGTATGCCGATGCCAGCATCGAAAACTTGCGAGATATTAACAAGCAGTTAATACGAATGGGCCCGGAAAATACCGATAAACTCAGGGTCAAACTGCGAGAATTTCTGGCGCAGTTGTAAACACAGCCAAACATGGCGACGCGTTGCAATATACTTATAGACTTCGGGTGCCCAGTGAGCAGGACAAAGCAAGCTTAACATGATCCAAATACCTTCAGCTCTAATCGAGATCGACTGGCTTAAAGAGCATCTGCATGCCGAAGAGCTTGTGTTGTTAGATGCATCGGTGCCACCCGTGGTGCCGGGCTATGTCTCTATAAACAACGAGAACAACTTTGCCGCCATTGCCGGTGCGCGCCGTTTCGATTATGACAAAAAAATCTGTGCCCCGAATTCTTCCCTGCCCCATATGCTGCCAACGGCAGAATTATTTCAGCAAGCCGTACGTAAGCTTGGCATTAATAAGGATAGCGTTATCGTTGTCTATGACGACGTGGGACTTTACGCCAGTCCGCGTGCCTGGTGGATGTTACGAGCGATGGGGCACGCACAAGTGGCAGTGTTAAATGGTGGATTGCCTGCCTGGATTGACGCAGGAAATTCCACTGTAAATGAACTGGTGACTGATGTCGCAGAAGGGAATTTTGTCGCCGAGCTGGATACCGATTTGTTTTGCGATTTTCATGTCGTTCTTTCTGCCCTGGATGATCCCGCCTGCGCCATTCTCGATGCGCGCTCCTCAGCCAGGTTTCATGGAACCGCGCCAGAACCACGGCCGGGTGTCCGCAGTGGTCATATGCCCAACGCCAAAAACCTGCCTTTTCCCGAAGTTTTAGACGCTGGAAGCATGAAGCCAGCGGCTGAGCTGCAGAAAATATTTGCCGGTCTCGCCAGTGCCGAACAGAAAATCATTACCAGCTGTGGCTCGGGAATCACCGCCTGCATCCTGACACTGGCCGCTAATTTGGCGGGCTATGAGAGGCTTTCAGTTTACGATGGATCCTGGGCAGAATGGGGATCTCCTTCAAAACTTCCTGTGGTAATCGAGTAAATAGCAGGTCCGGGCGCTTCTGCTTGCGCTTTTTGCCGAATAATTCAGCAAAGAATTTTTACATCGGGCTCAATTTTGCTTAAACTCCCCCGCTTTACCAATGCGCCGGATTTACGTTCCGGTTGGCAATGAGGATGAAACATGAATAACTCTACGGACAACGTAGTTGTTGCTGCGCTCTATCGCTTTGCGAAATTCCCCGATTTTGAATCTTTCCGCGAGCCTTTGCTCAAACTGATGCTCGAGCAAGAAGTTCGAGGTACGCTTTTGCTTGCCGCCGAAGGGATTAATGGCACCATAGCGGGATCTCGGCAAGGTATCGATACGGTACTGAGTTGGCTTAGATCGGATCAGCGATTTGCCGAATTAGCCGCAAAAGAATCCTATGTCGAGAACACGCCTTTCTATCGCACCAAAGTCAAATTGAAGAAAGAAATTGTGACCATGGGAATTGAAGATATCGACCCTACTCACATTGTCGGCACCTACATAGAGCCGTCAGACTGGAATGCATTGATCAATGATCCAGAGGTATTGTTGCTGGATACGCGCAATAAATACGAAGTCGAGATTGGCACTTTCAACTCTGCCGTTAATCCCGAAATCGATTCTTTCAGAGAATTCCCTGCCTACATCGCGCAAAATCTGGATCCGTCGAAGCACAAAAAAGTAGCGATGTTTTGTACCGGCGGTATTCGCTGCGAAAAATCTACTGCCTATCTTAAACAACAGGGATTCGAAGATGTCTATCACCTAAAGGGTGGCATATTGAAATATCTGGAACAGGTACCGGAAACGGAAACCCAGTGGCAGGGCGAATGTTTTGTCTTCGATAATCGAGTCACCGTGAACCATAAGCTGGAACAGGGCGACTATGATCAGTGTCATGCTTGTCGAATGCCTGTCACCGAGCAGGACAAGCAGAGCGAGCACTACCAGAAGGGAGTGAGTTGTCATCACTGCTATGACAAGCATACTCGGGAACAAGTGAAGGCTTATGCTGAGCGAGAACGGCAGATGGAATTGGCGAAGCAGCGGGGTGAGGTTCATATCGGCCAATCGATGGAACAGACTATCGAGCAGCGTCGCCGCGAAAAGCTGCAATTCAAGGAAGAGCAACGCCGGTCAGAATTAGGCAAGGTCTAGGATTTTTTCCTCTACAGGAGGGTTCATGAAAAGCCTGCTCTCACGAATCATGCTGCGTATTTTGTGCATTCCAATTTTCGTCTGGCTATTTTTCTTGTTGCCAGCTGGAACAAACTCCTTCTGGCAGGTATATGTCTACTTCGGGATAATTATCATCCCCATGCTGCTGGCCACGGTCTACTTTCTCAAAAAGGATCCCGAGGTTCTGCAGCGACGCCTGAAAACCGGGGAAAATGAAGGCGAGCAGAAGCTTATCATGGCGATTCTCGGGTTTTGTGTTGTCGCCATGTATCTGATCCCGGGATTCGACAAGCGATTTTCCTGGTCCGAGATTCCATTTTCTCTGAGCTTGCTCGCCGATGTTTTTGTGTTGCTGGGCTATTTGTTTATGCTTTATGTCACCAAAGTGAATAGTTTTGCATCGCGAGTTATAACGGTTGAGGAACAGCAATCCGTCATCGATACGGGGCCCTATAGCAAGGTCCGCCACCCTATGTATGTTGGGGCGCTGATTATGTACCTGGCTACGCCTCTCGCTCTAGCATCCTGGTGGGCCTATCTGCCGATGAGTCTGATTCCTGTTTTAATCGGCTTTAGAATTGTTAATGAAGAACAGGTGCTAAGCAAAGACTTGCCTGGCTATGTTGAATACTGCCAGCGAGTCAGATGGCGGCTGATTCCCGGTATCTGGTGATTTATTGAACTAATTCTGGTGCATAGCTACCTGACAAATTCTGAGATATAGTCCTTTAACGCTACTAAATAACAATAAAAGGACGATCCAGAAGCATGAATACTTCAAACGATGTCCGGCCGCCGCGCCTGTTCCCCGCACTGCTTGTTATAATTGCTGTTCCACTGCTACTTGGTGGTGTGCAATTGGTTTTTCTTGGCGGCTCATTCTATTACTTGCTGGCTGGCATTCTGCTTGTTGCCAGCGCTAAACGTCTGTGGAAAGCCGATCATCTGGGTTCGCTGGTTTATGGGGGTTTTATGATCGCCACCGTAGCCTGGTCATTTCTGGAATCCGGCACTAATCTCTGGGCCCTGGCGCCTCGCATCTTGCCTTTTGCCGTCATCGGTCTGTGGTTTCTAACCCCCTGGCTGCGCAAATCTCTGTATCAGGGAAATCCGCCGCCGTTATTTGCATCCAGCATCTCAAAGTATGCAGCACTCATCGTGGTAGCTATCACTGTCTACGTATTTGTTGATGGCACTGGTTACGAAGTTCAGCCGCTTTCGGAAAGAAGCGGAGTCAACACGGTGAATACAGCTACCGACTGGCCAAGTTATGGGAATACTGTTGGCGGCAGTCGCTACTCGCCGATAGATCAAATCAATACCGGGAATGTCGAAGCACTGGAACTCGCGTGGTCTTATCGAACTGGCGCTGGCGGCGCATTCAAGGCGACTCCATTGCAAGTGGGTGAGCTGCTTTATGTTTGTACCGGCGGCAACATCATCATCGCACTGGATGCAGAAAATGGTGAATTAGTCTGGCAGTTCAATCCATTGATCGATCCGCAGCACCTCGAGTTCGCTCGTTACTTCACCACTGGCTGTCGGGGAGTTTCCTATTATGAAGCGCCGCCGGAATACGATGGCGAATGCCAGCAAAGAATTCTTACAGCCACATCCGATGCACGCCTGATAGCCGTTGATGCGCTTAGCGGTGCGCGCTGCTCTCGGTTTGGCGAGCAAGGGGAAATAGACCTGACAATCGGTATGGGTAATGACCCGCGCATGTTCAACTTTCAAACCTCCCCACCAGGCATTGTTCGTGGTAACGCCGTTGTCGGTGGCTGGGTATTGGACAATCGCAGTGTCGGTGAGCCTTCGGGCGTGGTCAGAGCCTTCAATGCCATCAGTGGTGAATTTTCCTGGGCCTGGGATATGGGGCGCCCTGGGATAAATACCGAGCCGCTACGCGGAGAGGTCTATACCAGAGGCACTCCCAACGTCTGGAGTCTGTTTAGCGTAGATGAAGAGTTAGGATTGATATATGCCCCGACTGGAAATGAAACACCCGACTATTTCGGTGGTCAGCGTTTGGAGTCCAGCGAAAAGTATGCGAGTTCCATAGTCGCTATCGATGGAGAAAATGGATCTGTGCGTTGGTCATACCAAACTGTGCACCATGATCTATGGGATTACGATGTGCCATCCCAGCCGGTGTTGATCGATCTGCCCGGCGACAATGGCGAGAAGATACCGGCCGTACTGGTACCGACCAAACGAGCCGAAGTGTTTGCGTTGAACAGAGTGACCGGCGAGCCAATCTTCGATATTCAGGAATTGCCGGTTCCACAAACCGGTGGGGTTGCGGAAGATTTTGTCGCCGCCACTCAACCCTTTACCATGGATATGCCCAATTTTCGTGCCGATATGACCGAGGCCAAGATGTGGGGTATTACTCCAATAGATCAAATGTTGTGTCGTATTGAATTTAAGAAGATGCGCTACGAAGGTCACTTTACCGTACCCGGTGTAGATACCATCTTTCAATATCCAGGAAATGCGGGTGGTCATAACTGGGGAAGTGTAAGTGTCGATCAGGTGAACAATATTATGATAGTGAACCCGATCCTTGTAGGTAATCAGCTGAAGCTGACACCAAGGGATGAATTGCCGGAAGGGGTCGCTGGAAATCAGATAGGGACACCTTACTCGCAGAGAACGGTGCGCTTCATGTCGCCGTTAGGTATCCCGTGTAATCAACCTCCCTATGGTGTGCTGGCGGCTATCGATCTGGAAACCCGGCAATTGCTTTGGGAACGACCGATCGGTAGCGCGAAGGACAGCGGACCCTGGGGAATAAAAACCATGTTACCGGTTTCGGTGGGCACACCCCAAACCGGAGGCACGGTAACTACGGCGGGTGGTTTGATTTTTAGTGCCGGTACCTTCGATGACACGATCAGGGCTAGCAATATTTTAGATGGCAAGGAAATGTGGAGTCATGACCTGCCATTTACCGCCCAGGCAACACCCATGAGCTACCTGTCACCGCAAGGCAAGCAAACTATTGTTGTCACCGTGCCAGTGTTTAATTCAACCAGCGGAACCGGCTTTCGTGTGTTACCTGCCGATCAGGAAGATCCGCAAGGTGGGTATATTTTTGCGTATCGTTTGCCAGATTGATCAATCTAATTCAGGCTATGGCTGAAGCGCCAGCCGATCTACAGCAGTAAACAAAGGTAGAAAGCAATCATGGCGGACAATGAAATTCCAATGAGCCCCTACGGCGATTTTCTTGGTATCAAAATACTCGAGGTTGCCGACGGCAAAGCTAGATGTAGCCTCGAACTAAAGGATCACCATTTGAATAATGGCGGCCGTGTGCACGGCGGTGTTCTTACCTCGCTGGCAGATACGGCGGCGGGTGTTGCAGTAAGATCTGTTCGCCCGGAAGGAAAACTCTCCGCCACAACGGACCTAAGCATTTCGTTTATTCGACCTCCTCAAGGAAAAACCCTCGAAGCCGAAGCGGTAATCATTCACGCCGGTAAGCGACTCTTCAGGGCCGAAATAGCAATATTCAGTGACGAAAAACTTGTTGCGAAAACCAATGCGACTTTTATGCTGGTGGATGCGAGATGAAGGTGAAGCCTCACCTGTTCGCCTGGCACCTATTGTTGATTTAGCCCTCCTGTAAACCAATATCAAATTGCCGCGTTATTACTCTTACTTCACGCAGAAACTCCCGGGAACAGATTAAAGCCAGGGAAGCGGAGTGTTTGAGATCGACCTGTAGTGGCTTGAAAGTTGCATTTACTGAGCAGCAATGCCTGAGCGAATTTCATCCATTTTCTATGAAAGGTGCCAAGTCTGCATTCAGACCCAGTTAATCAGAGTGTGCTCTACTTGGCAGTTGAAAAAAGTAATTATGATTAAATAGGACTCATTCCCATGCAAGAGACCGGATTGAACATGACCAATAAACCGTTGTTGCATCTTCAGAAAACCCGAAGCCTGTTGGCGGTGGTGGTCTGTACAGGCTTTAGTCTGCTCTCCACTGCGCTGTTCGGCGAGCTTCCAGAGCTGGCTTCGCCGTCCACGGCGACAGGTGCGGCGACCAGCGCCAGGTTCTATGGCGGCGTAACGGCAGACGATGGGCTTAGCTATGGTGCCAGCTTCGGCGGTGACCAGTCGCTGGATATTCTGACCGAGATTCAGGTGCAGCCAGAGCATATCAATACGGTGGGTAATCTGTATCTGCTTGCCGTACTGGGTGCCGATACCTTGATGCGAGTGGAATCCGGTGACTTTGTACCCTGGGACGGAACCCTGGGATCGTTGCAGGCGACTTCCCCCGGCAAGACCCTGCAAGCTATCGAGCCGCTGACGGTTGCTGAGAATACCCCTTTGGGACCAGCCGGACTGGCAGGAGCCAGCTTGCAGATTTTTCTCGCCTATGACACCACGGCGGCGCCAGGCCAACTGTATTACAGTGGTGCGCCGCTAAGTTTTGGAATAGAAGCAGAGGCCAGTGATGCGGCTAGTTTTACCTTCTATGTGGCGAATATTTCTACACCGATTGTTCAAAATAGTTGCATTGTCTGTCACACAAGTACGGGTGTCGCCGCTACCAGTGCGCTGCATTATGTGAATAGCACGGTAGAGGGTTATCAACAAAGCAATTACAACGCGTTGATTGATTATATAGAGAATGCGCCGAATGGCAGTTCCCTGATTCTTTCCAAGCCGCAAGGCACGCTGCATGGTGGAGGAGTGCAATTGCCCCCCGGCAGTGCCAATCTGCAGCTCTGGTCCGATTTTGTCGCCAGTAGTTTAAATGACATTGCCAGCACTGGAGGCTCTACCGGTACCGCTCAGAATATCTTCAGCGCCGTTGCCAAGATGGACAATGGGCAAACTCTACGCAAGGCGGCGCTATTATTTGCCGGGCGTCTGCCTACCACGCAAGAAACTAATAGTGTGCTTGGGGTGAGTGAAGAAGAACTCGCGGCGAGCATACGCGGATTGATGAGTGGTGATGGTTTTGAAAACTTTCTCATCGAATCTGCCAATAACCGACTACTAACCGAAGCTTTAACCGGCAATGTATTCGGCATCGTAGATCGTTATCGTTATCCCAATTCCTATCAGTATTACCAGACACCTGGCCCGATTGGTTCCGACAAGCAATTGACTGCCGAGGCCTTAGCGCTGGAGCCGATGAAGTTAGTCGCCCACGTGGTGATGAATGAAAGGCCGTACACCGAAGTCCTGACCGCCGACTATGTGATGGTGAATCCTTACTCGGCGGAGGTCTACGGAGGTAATATTACCTTCGATGATGCAAGTGATCCTGACGAATGGCGTGAGGGCAGGATCACTGAATACTATCGTTGCACCGTCTGTAGTCAGCAGCCGGAAACCGCCAACTACAATATTTCTACAGACTATCCCCATGCTGGCATACTAAACTCACCCGCTTTTCTTAGTCGATTTCCTTCTACCGAAACCAACCGCAATCGCGCCAGAGCGCGCTGGGCCTATTACTTTTTTCTGGGTGTCGATATTGAAGGCCTGTCCGAACGCACTACCGATCCAGCCGCACTGGCCGATGAAAACAACCCAACGCTGAACAATCCAAACTGTACCGTCTGCCACAACATCATGGATCCGGTGGCTGGCGCCTTTCAAAATTATGGCAACAAAGGTTTCTACAAAGATCAGCCCGGCGGCAATAATTCCCTGCCAGGCTCCTATCGTAATGACCATTCCGGCACTTACCAAATTGGCGATAACTGGTATGCCGATATGTTGGCCCCTGGCTTTGGCGAAAAATTAGCGCCAAGCACAGATAACTCCCTGCAATGGCTGGCGCAAGAATTTGTTACAGACAGTCGCTTCGGTTATGGCACTGTTTATTTCTGGTACCCGGCGGTAATGGGTAGAGACGCCTATGCACTACCGGAAAATCCGGAAGACTTCGACTACCAATCCAAACTTGCCGCCTACACCGCGGAACAGGCAATGATGCAATCCATAGCGCAGGAATTTGTTTCGGGTAGTGCGGGCAATGGCAATCACAACCTTAAAGACTTGTTAGTCGATCTTGTTCTGAGCGATCACTTCCGGGCGGTCTCGGTGAGTATGTTGACTACGCAGCAGGAAGCGGAATTGGAAGACGTGGGTTCAGGTAAACTGCTAACCCCAGAGCAGCTCAATCGAAAGCTCCTGAGCACTGCGGGATTTAATTGGGATTACGGTAGCAAAAGTGCGCTGGAAGTTGTTTACAACCTTATTTACGGTGGTATCGATTCTTTCGGTATCACGGAACGCGCTACCGACTTGACCACCTTAATGAGCAGCGTAGTCACTGCGATGGCGAATGAGGTGTCCTGTCCCATCACGGCGCAGGACTTCGGTCTCGCCCAGAACCAGCGCAAGCTCTTTCCTTTTGTCGAGCTGACCAGCTTGCCGACGACGAATGCTTCTGCCGTTAGAAGCAATATTCAATATCTTCACAGCCGCTTACTCGGGGAAGAGTTAGCCATTAACGATCCCGAGATTGATGCAACTTTTTCTCTGTTTCAGGCTGTTTGGAACGCGCGCAATGCCGCCAATAAAGGTGCGGCTGTCAGCAGTGAGTCAGAGCTGTGCATAGTGAGCGGCGTGGTCAATCCGGTAACCAGCGATCCGAACCAAACACTGCGTAGTTGGGCGGCAGTTGTGAATTTTATGATTCGCGACTACAACTTTATTCATGAATAAATCTGGGCGAAGAATATTATGAACCGACGAGAATTCAGTAAACTATTGGGCATGGCGGGGCTAAGTACGGTAGCGCCTTTGCCGTTTTCCATGGCTTCCGCCGCCGAGCCTTACAGCGGACCTTTCTACATAAACCTTGCTGCCATTGGTGGTTGGGATGTCACCAGCTTCTGTGATCCCAAGGCTAACATTCTTGGTGAGCGTACGATTAACACCTGGGCCGATTCCGCCAGCATCCAACAGGTCGGAAATATCGCCTACGCACCCGTCGCCGATAATCAAGCCTTCTTCGAACGTTTTTACCAGGACATGCTGGTGATTAACGGTATCGACACGCAAACCAATTCCCACGACGATGGCCGGCGTCATACCTGGAGCGGTCGACTGGGCTTTGGCTATCCCAGTTTTGGCGCCATTGCATCCAATGCTATCGCCCCGGATTTACCGCTTTCCCTGGTGCATGCCGCTGGCTATAGCGAAACCGCAGGCATCGCGCGTTTCAGTCGCTTGCAGGATCCGGACGTGATGCGCAATTTGGTCAATGATTCGACCGTAGAGACCGGTGGTAAGGTGTACGGTTTGTTTGAGGCAAATGAATTGGATCTGATCACGCAGTATCAGGATGCACGCCTGTCGCGATTGGTATCCAGTGATCAATTGCTGCCGCGGCAGCGCAATAATATGAATTCGCTGCAACTGGCGAATGGGACTCGCGATGATCTGCAACTGTTTGCCGATTTATTGCCGGACAGCTTTGAAAGTGATCGAAATTCTCTCGCGGCGCAGCTGGCCCTGCTTGCTTATCAGTCCGGTCTCTGTGTTTCCTGTCAGTTGGGACTCAGCGGCTTCGATACTCATCAAGACCATGATGACGATCACTATG
>ERZ890510.2533-NODE-2533-length-10220-cov-4.337334_pt1 | contig 10220 bp, 8 predicted proteins | sample MGYA00521265_ERZ890510 | MGnify/ENA primary metagenome ERZ890510 (study PRJEB32303, sample SAMEA104408624) | aquatic metagenome | biome: Brackish water; feature: Chemocline; material: water | place: Baltic Sea | collected 2014-10-26T21:54:00 | depth 110 m ...
CGTTGTCGCGTTCGGCTGGAACTACCGCCCCATGGTGCAACGCGCTAAAGCGATGATGGACGAATATGGCATCGGCCACATGGAACAGCTGTCAGTTTTCATGGCATCGGCCACCCGCGACCTGCTATCCAACCGCGGGGCGTATCCCGATGCTGCGCCCGAAGCTGTGCCTGAGCAGGCAACGTGGACGGATCGTTCACTGTCGGGCGGAGGCTACGGTCAGGCACAACTCTCCCATGCACTCGGAATGGCTTTATGGCTATCGGGTGCGCGAACTGCTTCCGGGTTTGCATTTGAGGCGACTGCACTAGATGCACCTGTGGAACTGCATAACGCGATCACCTATACATATGACGGCGGAGCGATTGGCGTGGTTTCCGGCGGTTCAGCTCATACGGGAGCTTGGAATAACAAGCACTCACTCGAGGTTCGTGGAATCGGGAGTGGAGGCCAGTTCCTTATCGACGTTGAGCGTGAGGCATTCTGGCTCAACTCTGATGGCGTAGATCGCCAGTTAGACCTCACCCCTGGTGAAGGACTTTATGACTGTGTAGGTCCAATTGACGCGGTACTTTCGGCCGCGCGTGGCGAGGAATTCGTGAACCAATCACCTGCGGAATTGGGTGCGCGAACCGTGGAAGCACTCGATATTGCGTACCGGAGTGCGGATTCAGGGACCGTGGCTTACCGGGCCTAGTTAGCTGAATTACCGCCGCGATCCGGGGGCGAATTGGGTGGTCTCGCGGACATGATAGGTGGTCGGCAGCATCACAGAACTTGGTGTCGAGCCACCGAGCAAGCTCAAAACCATGTCTGCAGCAGCCCTCCCCATGTCCACTGCGTCACGTGATACCGAGCTGATTTGTGGTCGCATAACTCGCAACCATGGCAGGTCGTCGCAGACAATCAGCGAAACGTCGTCGCCCGCACGAATCCCCAATTCACTCATTGCCTCAAGAATGCCGATGGTCGCTTGAACTCCGCCGGCAATGAACGCGGTGGGTCGTCGGCGGACTGGTAGGCGAAGAAGTTCGACAGCCTTTTCATGGGCGAAGGACGCAGAAAACACCACGGCAATTTCGGTGGCCTCTGCTGGATCGATTCCGGCGTCGCGGTAGGCCTGTTCAAATCCCCGGACTCGTTCGCGGGTTGGTCTGATGTCTGGAGTACCCGTGATAAGTGCAATCCGACGGTGTCCTTTGGACAGGAGATCTGTCGTGCCGGCTTGTAAACCACTTGCATGGTCGAGCAAAATACTGGCCGTCGAAAGTCGGGGGAACTCTCTGTCCAGTAGCACCACCGGCTTTTTAAACGCGGAAATGGCCTTGCGGGTGCTGGTGGACTTGTCCGAAACTGTTGCCAAAATGAGTGCATCCACCCGCCGTTGCCTCAGCATGGTGATGCGCTCGGTTTCCTGAGTCGCTTCCCGTCCACTACTCGTGACGATCAGTGTGTAGCCAGCCTCGGTGAGCACTTCCTCGATACCACTGATGACCTCGGCGAAGAATGGGTTTGCATAGTCACGTACAACGAGTCCCACCAGATTTGTGGTCCCTCTGCGCAAACTCTGTGCGACAGGATCAGGTGAGTATCCCAGTTCCCGAGCAGCTGCTTCAACCTTTGTCTTCATCTTAATGCTGACATCAGGGTGGTTACTGAGCACTCGTGATACGGAGGAGACTGCAACATTTGCGCGACGCGCAACATCGTGAATAGTCACCGATCCGGAATTAGACATTACTCCCCTTCAACGTGATCAACGGTTAAGCCCGCAGTACAAGGGTCGTCAGTCTAGGTGCCAGACTTCGGTGAATGTCATCAGGTTTCCCTGTGCGTCGGTGAGATTGACAATTAACTCCTTAAACCATTCGGCCCAGCGAGCATTGTGTTCGGATTCGCCGAGCTTCGACATTGCCGTATTGAGATCTGGCTCGATCTCGGCATAGGCAATAACCTGAGTCCCACGTCTAAAAAGGCTGTAATTGGAAAACCCGGCTGTCTTAATGGCACTTACTAATTCTGGCCAGATTTCATCGTGGCGCCGCTTGTACTCGCTCTCGGCGCCTTCGTGCAATTCGAATGTGAAGCAAAGCCGTTGCATGATTCCTCACTTGATTGACGGTGACTTTCCTGAACCCTAGCCTAGGGTTGGTGGAGTTGGAACCGATTCTGGAAATGGAGGCCAATTGTGTCTGAATGTCGTCTTGAGCGTCTCACCTCTCAGCAGGCTGCCGAGCGTCTCGCTGTGTCATCCATTGCCTATGTTCCGATCGGTTCAATCGAGTTCCATGGACCACACCTACCAATGGGAGTGGATATGTTCACGGCCCACGGTATCTGCCTTGCGGCAGCTCGTCTCAGCGGCGGGGTGGTTCTGCCGCCCAATTACCTCGCCAATGGCTGTCTCGACCTACCACACACATTAACTTTTCAACCGTCATTGGTAGAGACCTGGACAAGGTCCGTTATTGAACAGCTGCAGCATCGTGGTGTTGAAGTCGTGGTCCTCTTAACAGGCCATGGACCGCTGGATCTGATCCACCTACTCAAGAGGGTTGCCAAAGACACCGATGCTCCTGGCCGGCGAACATATGGATTGTGTTGGTTGGAACTCAACGCGGCGCGCTTAATAGAACCTGAGTACGGGGAGCCAACAGTGATTGACCATGCATCTACCGTGGAAACTTCATGGATGCTCTCCCTCGAGCCTGATCTTGTTCACCTTGACGAACTTCCTCCCGACCCAGCGGGTACTTCCGTGGGCGTTTACGGGTTGAATCCGCGGTTCACCGCTTCGGCGAGCATTGGCGCAACTCAGATTTCGGCGGCTGCGGAGCTACTTGCAGATCGGGTAGCCCTGTTGGCCGAGGGCAGTTGGAGTGATACCGGACAAGACTTAGAAACTTTTGTCGATCTTGTCTGGCCAGAGCCACTCACCATGCGTGTGACGAGAACGACCGACGGATCCCTGATTCTCCACCTTACTAACCCTGGCAGGGCATCCAGATACATCAGTGGAATTTCAGAGTTGCGAATTGACAGCACCTTGCAGGCTCTGGACACCGGATGGTGCGCGAATACGTCTGTCGGTGAGACCGGCGAACGAGTGCCGCTACTCGCCCTGCACCGCGAGTGCGGCCTTTATGTTCGGCGGGGCCAGACACTACAGATCATTCTGCCCGAGCCCCTCTTTGTTGCTGCCAATTCCCTGGTGGAACTGCAGGTTGAACTGGGTGGAGTGAGCCGTGCCAGCATCAGGGGCACGGTCACCGACGACACCGATGATCACAGTTCTGTTAAGAGCCTTGACGAAAAGGCATGACGAGCGTATGTTCTCGCTATACGTACTGGAAAGGGTTCCAGTATCGGATCCATAGAAGGAGATCTTATGTCTAGATTTAAGACGAAGGGGAGGGCTAGGGTGGGTGTTGCGATCGTTGCAAGCCTGGCGCTCGCGCTGAGTGGTTGCGGTGGTTCCAGCGACTCGGCGGATGCCTCCGCCGCGGAGTCACCAGCTGTGGAAGAGAGTGCCGCCGAAGATACAGCTGAAGCGGCAGACACCGGCGAGTTCGTGGTCGAGGTAGTGCCAGGCAGTGGAGGGGGCTTCAAGGTGGGATATATCTCCCTCGGGGATTCCATCCCATTTGTGAAACTCGTTTCCGACGATATCAAGGCTCAGGCTGAAGTTGCCGGGCTCGAGTTGTTGTTCTGTGATTCCGAAATTGATGCGGCCAAGGCCCTCGAGTGCGCGCGTACATTCAATACTCAGGGCGTTCAGGGAATTATCAACTTCCAACTCGACGAGAAGGCATCGCCTCAGATTTGTGAGGCTGGACCGGACGTCCCGGTAGTAGCCGTTGATATCAAGCAGGCCCCGTGTGAAGACACTTTCATGGGTGCGGATAACCGTTTCGCGGGTGAGTTGGCCGGAACTAATTTGGGTGAGTACTTCCAAGACACTTTCTCCTGTGAAGTGGATGCTCTCGTATCACTTGAATCTCCGGGCGCAGGTGCGGTTAACGAGGCCCGCGCGGGTGGGTCAATTGACGGATTCCAGTCCATCTGTGGCGAACTCCCCGCGGACAAGGTCATTCGGGTCGATGGTGGCCAGAACATTGACGGTGGACGCGAGAAGTTTGCGGACATACTCACTTCACTCGGTGGGGCAACAAAGATCGCTGTCGTCTCGCTAAACGACGACATGCTTCTCGGAGCATTCGCCGCCGCGACATCACAGGGACGTGAGGACCAAGTATTTGGTGTTGCTCAGGGTGCTGATCCCAGTTCATGGGATGCAATCCAGAACAATCCAGGTTGGATCGGAGATACCGCTTACTTCCCGGAGAGGTACGGCACAATCGCTGTCCCAGCCATCATCGGACTGATGAAGGGCGAGAGTGTCCCTGCTGATTTGTTCACACAGCATGCCTTCATCAACAAGGACAATTTCAGCCAGTACTACGGCTAGGAATGTCAGAAATCACTCTGCGGATGTCATCTATCTGCAAATCCTTCAGTGGCGTTGAGGTCCTCAATTATGTGGACCTCAACGCCACTGGCGGTGAGGTCGTGGCACTTTTAGGTGAAAATGGTGCTGGCAAATCCACCATGGTAAAAATATTGGCAGGTGACTACACCGCCGACTCCGGAACAATCGAGATCGACGGAATCTCCCACACTACCCTCAATCCGCTCAGCGCCCGGCGCCTTGGCATCCGGATGATCTACCAAGAGTTTCAAGATGCGGGCCCGCTCAGTGTGGCGGAAAACATAGCCATGGGGCGGTGGCCAGGACGGTTCGGTTTCGTGGACTGGAGGACCATAACGAGAGAGGCAACGTCGGTCCTCGATCAAATGGGAGTAGACATCGACCCGGCGGCACCTGTTGGAACGCTGCGGGTCGGGGAGCGTCAGATCGTTGAGATTGCGCGAGCTCTTTCAGATAGTGCACGCCTGCTCATTCTCGACGAACCCACGGCAGCTCTCTCTCACCAAGAAGTCGAGCGACTTTTTGAGTGGGTGCGCAGACTCCGCGACAGCGGCGTGGCCATCATTTACATCACCCACCGCCTCGATGAAGTTTATGAATTATCCGACCGGGTCGTTGTATTGCGCAACGGAGAAGTTGCCTTGGAGCAGCCAACCGCCCTGGTCGGAAGGCGTGCGCTGGTTGAGGCAATGGTGGGTCGGGACATTGGCGAAGTCCAACGTCCCCAGGACATTGCTCATGAATCAGCGCTGGGCGAACCTGCCATTGAGTTGAAGCACATATCCGTGGGCAATGACGTCACCGATGTATCACTTGCGGTGCGGGCTGGTGAGGTGGTTTGCCTGTACGGAAAACTCGGTAGCGGGACGACACAGATTGCAGAGGCCTGCTTCGGCCTCCGTCCGTTAACGGAAGGCCGCATGACACTCGATGGTCGTGAGGGAACTCCCAGCGGACCCGCAGATGCCATCGAGAGAGGAGTGGGTTATTTACCCCCCGACCGCAAGCGTGAAGGAGCATTCCTGATCCGACCTGTGGCTGAGAATTTGGCCATAAGTTCCTGGAAGCAGATTGGCAAAGCTGGGCTGCTCATTACCAAGAAAGGCGAGGAGCGGGCCTACGACCGCTGGTGCCGACCCCTCAACATCAAGGCGGCCAGTCCGAGTAATCAACCGATTGCCACCCTCTCCGGCGGCAATCAGCAGAAAGTAGTTCTTGGTAGGTGGCTCGAAAGAAGCTCTAACCCTCTCGTTCTCGTAGAGCCCACTCGCGGCGTGGATGTAGGTGCTCGCCAAGAAATCTACGCAAGCATTCGCAGTCTGGCCCGCGAAGGAAAAGCAATACTCGTAGTGACATCAGACTATGAGGAGACCGTCCAACTAGCGGACCGAGCTCTTGTCATGTCACGAGGTCGACTGGTTGCTGGTCTCTCTGGAGAAGATGTTACAACTCAAGCTCTCATAGATGCATCAGGAGGATGACGTGACCACTGGCTCTCCCGTTACCACAACCGAGACTCCCAAGCCATTTCGACGGGGGCGTTCTGTACCCGAGACAGGAGCGCTCATTGTTGTTCTGATTGGGATGTGTGTTTTCTTTACCGTGCAGTCTGAGTACTTCCTCACCGGCCAGAACATCACCAATATCTTGGTGAGCGCTTCTGTGATCGGAATAGTTGCTGCCCCAGCGACTTTGCTTTTGGTTTCCGCGAATTTCGACCTGTCCGTGGCCTCGGGAGCTGCCCTGATCGGTGTTGTTATGGCTTGGGGGGCGGCGGAGTACGGCATCCCTCAGGCGATATTGCTATGTATTGTCACGGGAATACTGATCGGTGTCGTTAACGGCTTCTCTGTCACGGTGATCGGGATTAATGCGTTAATCACAACGCTAGCCATGCTGGCCATTCTCCGCGGACTCGCGCAGGTGATCGCTGGAGGACAGACACTACTGCTACCTGACTTCGGTGGCATTGGCAATGCGCGCCCGCTATTTGATATTCCCGCTCCAGTATTTATTTTTATTGGAGTCATGATCGTGTCGTCACTGGTAATGCGGTACACCATCTACGGACGATCCATGTATGCCATTGGCGCGAATCCGGTGGCAGCGCGGCTCGCAGGCATTAAAACAAAGCGGGCGATTTTCACGGGGTTCATCCTTTCCGGCCTCGCGGTTGTCCTGGGTGGCCTCATTCTGGTATCGCAACTCGGGGCGGCGTCTCCACAAGCGGCCACGGGATTGGAACTCACAGTGGTTACCGCCGTCATCCTTGGTGGGGCCAGCCTGGCCGGAGGTAGAGGCTCAATCCTCGGCACTCTCCTGGGTGTGATGATTCTTGGGGTAATGAACAACGGAATGACCCTCATGAATATTGATTCGTTCTGGCAACAGGTGGCCCAGGGCTGTTTGCTCCTATTCGCGGTGGGTTTTGACCAGCTCCGACTTCGACTGACTGGAAAATCAACCTAGATCCAGCGTAGATTCAGCGAGACATTCAGCGCACACTCCATTACAGACTGGGAACTCACGTCAGTCCCGGTCCACCTATTACACCGTTTTTCGCAAGTCGGGAAATTCGGGCGGAGTCATACCCGAGAAGGTCGGTCAGCACGGTCCTTGTATCGGCTCCGAGGGCTGGTGCCGATCTGCGTACCTGTGGCTCTTGGCCGACCCGCATCGGAGAAGCGGCATGAGTAACTTCGCCCCACGCAGGGTGGGGGATCGTGAAGACTGAGTCACGTGCCACCACCTGAGGATCGTGAAGAGCCGCTCCGATGGAGTTGATCGGTGCGCATGGGACACCGGCAGCTTCGAACCGTTCCAGCCAGTGGGCGGTAGATTCTTGGACGAAAACTCCGTCGAGTTCCTGAATCAAGTCTGACTTGTTGGCGAGCCGATCATCGAATGTTGCGAACCGGGGATCGTGGGTGAGATCACCCCGACCGAGTGCTTCGGCCATGCGTGTCCAGAATTTCTCCTTGGAGCCTCCTGCAACAATCCAACCATCGGCCGTTCGGAAATTTTGGAACGGAACCAAAGTTGGGTGCCCGGAACGTTCTATCCGCTGAGGTTCGTAGCCCTCCGTCCCCGCCCAAGTGACAAGGTAGTTGAGCATTGATAGGGCTGTCTCGAGCAGTGAGACATCGCAGTCACAACCGATGCCGTCTCTCTTCGCCTGATGCAGGCCCGTCATGAGTGCCAACGCTGCCGAGTATCCGGCGGCGAAGTCAACGGCCGATAGGCCGGTCTTCGATGGTGGACCGTCAGGCTCACCGGTGATGCTCATCCATCCAGCCAAACCCTGAACCATGTAGTCAAAGCCTGGGTGTGCTGCCATCGGACCAGTCATGCCGTAGCCACTCAACGAGCAGCACACTATGGCGGAGTTGATTCCCATCAGATCGGGGTAGGTAATGCGGAGTCGACCAGGTACATCCCCGCGAAGATTCGAAAACACTGCATCGCCAACTCTTACCAGATCTTCGAAGACTGTTCGCCCCTCGGGTTGGCGCAGATCTAGGCAGATGGACTTTTTACTTCGGTTAAGACTCTGGAAGAATAAGCTGTCGTCATTTACCCGGTACGGCGGCACATGGCGGCCGACATCGCCGCCCGGCCATTGTTCAATCTTGATCACCTCTGCGCCGAGTTCAGCCAAATGCAATGTGGCGAAGGGTCCTGCGCCATATTGCTCCAGAGAGATAATTCTGACGTCCTCTAGGACCGGTTTCATTCAACAACTCCACTTGTGCTCGAAAAGGTGATGCGATAGTATTTGGAAACGATACCAGTATTACACTGAAGCAGGAAAAGGCTTGGCTGCCCTCGACAGAGTCGGGCTGTTTTGCCTGATCAGGTCAAGTGATTGCATCGTTGGCTAGCTTTATGACACCGCACCACCGGAACTGCACAAGGAGGACATCGCCCGATGAAAATTGTCAAGGTCGAACCAATACCTGTTGCCTACCCTGAACCTAATGACTTCAATGCCACACGGTACCTATGTTTGGTCAAGATCACAACGGATGACGGCATTGTTGGCTGGGGAGAATCAATCACTCAGTTCCCCGAAGCGAATCCAGCCGTTGCCGCGATCATCGAAGGTATGGCAGACCTGATTATTGGGAAAGACCCAATGCACGTCGAGGCAATCTGGCATTTAATGAAGGATCGTGCTTGGTGGTACGGCTACGGAGGAGGGATCGCTTCCTATGCGATCTCGGCAATTGACATCGCACTCTGGGACATCAAGGGCAAAGCTCTCGGGGTCTCCGTTTTGGAATTACTGGGTGGTCCTGTACACGAGCGGTTGCCGGCGATAGCTTCATCGCATGCCCACTACGAGTCGATACCGGCCATGGCCGAGGAGGCTCAGGAGTGGCTCTCAACTGGGCTACAAGGAATGAAAGTGGGTTTCGGAAAACGTGGCGATGCCCATCTCGGCTACGAACACGATCGCGATGTGGAGTATGTCCGATCAATGCGTGAGGCTATCGGTTCCGACAAGATGCTAATGATCGACTGTGGTATTGCCGTCGTATGGGATGTCTCTACGGCCATCCGAAGAGTGCAAGCTTTCGATGAATACAACCTGACCTGGATAGAAGAACCACTGGGTGCGTGGGATCCAGAAGGTTACGCGAACCTCCGTTCCAAAACGACAACCCTTATCGCATACGGAGAAAAAGAATGGACACTTGAAGGCTTCGAACGAGTCCTAGCGACGGGCACCTGCGATGTCATGGGCGTGGATCCCGGTCGTGGCGAAGGCATCACAGGATTCAAGAAAGTGACAGATCGAGTCCATGCATATCGTCGACAAGCAAACGCACATGCTTGGTCTTCCGCCATTGTGAGTGCGGCCAGTCTTGCAGTCAGTTTCAGTGCTCCGGCATGCAAACTTTTTGAGTTCAAGCCAGTCCGTAATCCAATGCAGCATGAGTTGGTATCTGAGCCGATTGAACATGTGAATGGCTGGGTGTACCCCCCATTTGAACGCCCTGGTTTGGGAATTGACGTTCAAGAGGACGTCATTGATCGCTATCGACAGTAACGGGTCTGGCCAATGGATGTGCTGTTGCAACAACTTGTGTCGACGGGTACGTCGACATTAACAGAGGCCTCTGAGAGTGTTCGGTTAGAACTCCTTTTAGCAGACTTCCTCGCGTGTGCATATGCCGGTCGAAATAGTTATGACGCCGGTCCTTTTAGGCAGGACGGTGTTGCCGGCATCGCCTCGATCCTCGCGCTCCGTTCCAGCGCCATCGATTTAGACGATGTCGACTGGTATTCACTGCACCATCCTGGATCCGTTATATGGCCGGTAGTGCTCGCCCTCGCAATGCGCAGCGACAGTTCGGGCGACCTATTGGGCCAAGCGGCACGAGCTGGCTATACGACGGCGGCCACAATTGCCGATCACCTGGGAACCACACATCAAGCCACATGGCATGTTACCGCCACTGCGGGTGCCCTCGGAGCGGCAAGCGCAGCCAGTGTGATGCTCGAGTTATCTGACGCTAATCATCTGCGCGCACTGAAACTTGCTGCCGCTAATGTGGGAGGTCTCGCCCTGGCTGCCCGAGAACGGCGAGGGGCCGCGAGTTTCAATCGGGCAGCAGCTACGACACTTGGACTGATGGCGGCTCGGGCTGCATCTGTGGGAGCGGAAGCGGTGTTCGCTCCGATTGATGGTCCGGGTGGACTGGTACAGGCAATGTCAGGGGTGGGG
>ERZ890510.2534-NODE-2534-length-10216-cov-7.036807_pt1 | contig 10216 bp, 9 predicted proteins | sample MGYA00521265_ERZ890510 | MGnify/ENA primary metagenome ERZ890510 (study PRJEB32303, sample SAMEA104408624) | aquatic metagenome | biome: Brackish water; feature: Chemocline; material: water | place: Baltic Sea | collected 2014-10-26T21:54:00 | depth 110 m ...
TCGTTGGGGAAGCATGGACCAAATTACTCATACACAGAAGATCGGACACTCTCGCTTTCCCTGATCCCTCCTCAACCTCAACGCCAGCTATTGCGACCCCGAACTCGGCCGCTTCATCCAGCCCGACTGGTTTGAAGTGACCCAAGCCGGAGTCGGGACCAACTGGCATTAGACAATCCTGTGGCCGCCGCTTAACGTCCGGCGGATGAGCGACTCAAATATCCATGACAGCCCTTACAGTTGGTTCCGCCTCTGTGTGACCCTGTCGATCAGTGCTGCCGGTTCGGTTGGGATCTGGGCCATTATCATTGTCCTGCCGTTGGTGCAGGCGGATTTGGGCGTGGATCGGGGTGCTGCCTCGATGCTTTATACTCTGACGATGATTGGCTTTGCTGCGGGGAACCTGCTGATCGGTCGGTTGGTGGACCGGTTCGGGGTGACATGGTCGCTGATGCTGGCTGCCTGCGCCACGGCGGTCGGGTTTTTTGGGGCCACAACGGCGCAATCCATCGAGGTTTTAACGCTGTGGCAAATCCTGATCGGATTTGGCGCGGCGGTCGGGTTTGGACCCTTGATGGCGGACATCTCGCATTGGTTTGTGCGTCGGCGCGGTATTGCGGTGGCGGTGGCGGCCAGTGGCAGTTACCTGTCCGGCGCGATCTGGCCGATGCTTTTGAAAGGCGTGATGGCCGATCAGGGCTGGCGGGCAGCCTATATGGCGATCGCAATAACCGTGGTGGCGGTCATGGTGCCGTTATCCTTGCTGCTGCTGCGCCGGGTGCCGGAGGGGGCTGCTGAAGTTGCCGAGGTTGCCGCCCGCCTCAAATCAAAATCGCTGAGCCTGTCGCCGCGCGCATTGCAGTTGCTGTTGGGGCTGGCGGGCCTAAGCTGTTGCATCGCGATGTCGATGCCGCAGGTTCATATCGTTTCGTTCTGCGTTGATCTGGGTTATGGCCCGGCGGTGGGGGCGGAAATGCTGAGCCTGATGCTGTTTGGCGGTGTCGCCTCGCGGTTAGTTTCAGGGTTTGTCGCCGATTGGCTGGGCGGCATACACACCGTTCTGATCGGGTCAAGTCTGCAATGTCTGGCGTTGTTTTTGTATCTGCCATTTGACGGGTTGGTGCCGCTTTACGTGGTCAGCCTGATTTTCGGCCTGTCGCAAGGCGGGATCGTGCCCAGTTACGCGGTGATCGTTCGTGAGTATTTGCCAGCCCGAGAGGCGGGTGCGCGGGTTGGTCTGGTGGTCATGTCAACCATTTTGGGGATGGCGATAGGGGGCTGGATGTCTGGCTGGATTTATGACCTGACGGGGTCCTATCAAGCGGCCTTCCTGAACGGGATCGCGTGGAATTTCCTCAATCTCGGTGTGATGTTGCTTATCCTATATAGTGCGCGTCGGCGCAGCCTCGCAGTGTTATGAAACGGAGGCCCGTTCCGGGCCGTTCCTATAAGCCCCTGCGGGGCGATGCCTGCGGCGCGGATATTTTCACCATTGAGATGGCAATAGGGCTGGTCAATGTGACGCGGCGTGGCTAGCTTTTTTGAAAAGGTTTGCGGAGGTTATAGATGGTTGATGTGGTTGCATTGTTTTCGGCGATTGTCGGGGCGCAGTTTTGTCTTTCTGGTGATGATGCGCGCGAGAAATATGACTATGATATCACACGGCAATATCTGGGAAAGTCGCTGTGCGTTCTGCGCCCGGCCAATACTGCCGAAGTCGCAGCAATCCTGAAGATTGCCAATGAACACCTCGTGCCGGTGGTGCCGCAATCGGGCAATACCGGGCTTGCAGGCGGGGCCAGTATTTCGGCCCTACAGGACACGATTATCCTGTCGACGGACCGGATGAACCGCATCCTTGATATCAACCCCGTCAGCCGCGTGGCTAAGGTTGAAGCGGGGGTGGTCCTTGCCAATCTCCATGCCGCCGTGGCCCAACATGGCCTGACCTTCCCTTTGCTGTTTGGCGCGCGTGGGTCTTGCATGATCGGTGGCAATCTGTCGACCAATGCCGGTGGATCAAACGTTGTGAGGTACGGCAATACCCGGGCTTTGTGTCTGGGGCTTGAAGTTGTCACACCGGCGGGTGAAATCGTCAATCTGATGTCCGAGCTGCACAAGGATAATACCGGATACGATCTGAAGGACCTGTTCATCGGGGCTGAAGGGACGTTGGGCGTGATTACTGCGGCGGTTCTGAAACTGGTGCCGACGCCCAAAGCCTATGCCACCGCGATGGTGTCGGTGCCGTCCATTGATACGGCTCTTGCGTTGCTGCATAAAATTCAGGCGGTGTCTGGAGGCGCGGTTGAAGCCTTTGAGTATATGCCGCGCAATTATTTCCGCCGTTTGGCAATGCTTGACCCAAACGCGCCGATGCCTTTTGCCAAACCTGCCGAGATCGGCATATTGATCGAGGTTGCAGCGGCCTCGCAGCGCGATGCAATTGCGCTAGAGGATGGTTCGATCCCGGTGCAAAACACCTTGCTGGACGCCTTGTCAGACCTGATGGAAACCGGCGAGGTGCTGGACGCAACAGTTGCAACAAGCGAAGCCCAACGTTTGGAGATGTGGCGGCAACGGGAAATGGCCTTTGAAGTAGCGCATTCCGCCGGAACGCCGGTGACCACCGATATCACCGTCCCCTTGGACAAAGTCGCGGTTTTCCTTACGCGGGCGAATATCGGACTTATGAAACTTGCCCCTAAAGCTGAGTTGATCGAGGTGGCACATCTTGGCGATGGCAACGTGCATTATACGATGTGCGTTGATCCGGATGATAAAGGCCCTGTCGCCAAAGCACTGCAAACCGCGATTTATGAAATGGTCGAAGATGTGCTGGCGGATCTCGGCGGGTCATTTTCCGCCGAGCACGGCATTGGCGTGGCCAAACTCGGTTCGATGGCGCGGCGTAAGAACCCCGCCGCGTTGGCGGTGATGCGCATGATCAAAGCTGCTCTTGACCCCAATAATATCATGAACCCGGGCAAGGTTTTACCCTGACTTGCGCTTCTCTTTGGTGAAAATATCCCGGGGTCCGGGGCAGCGCCCCGGCTTAGCGCAAAGCGCAGCTTTGCGCCGGGCCCAACGGAAATTGACCGAAGGTCGATTCCGGGCGGGAGAACTCCTTTTCCTCAAACACGGCCTGTCTGGATTTTGGTGAACGTTGCGGCTTCAGGTCATCCGGTGCAGCAAGGCCAGCAACACGACCTGCTCGCTTGCATCAAGCGGACACAGCGTTTCAGCCGAGATTTGCGCCGCTTTGTCTGCCAAGACACGATAGACGGTTTCGCCTTCACGGGTCAGGGTCACGATCGTGCGCCGCCGGTCGCCCGCGTCGCGACCGGTTGCCAGCAGGCCACGCACGACCAGCCGGTCAACCACACCCTTAATGGTGGCACCGTCCATCGCGATCAGCCGTCCAAGCGCGTTCTGGGATATCGGCCCGACCTCGTAAAGCTTGGCGAGGGCCGCGAATTGGGTTGGTGTCATCTGGGGAATGGATGTGCCGAATATCGACAAGTGCCGCTGGGTGACCCGGCGCAACACAAACCCGATCTGGCGATCCAATTTATAAGATGCCGCGGCATCGGTTTCGGGCGATTTTTCCATTGCGGTCCAAATTGGCGCAAAAGCATTTGACAGGCAAGCGGCAAGGTCGCAAAATCCGTTTGTATACGAACAATCGGGACCGGATCATTGCATGACTTATCACCGCCCTTTGCAATTGAATCAGGCGTTGGAGCTGGCCGCCATGGGCGCGCGGGTGCTGGCTGGCGGCACGGATATTTTGCCGGCTTTGCAAGGCCGTGATCTGACCGGAACTGTCCTTGATTTGACGGCTGTCACTGGCCTGCGCGGCATCACAGAAAGCGCCAAAAGGTATCGGATCGGGGCGACAACCCGATGGAGCGATGTGATTGCAGCCGACTTACCAGCGGCTTTTGATGCCCTGAAACAAGCGGCGCACGAGGTCGGGTCGGTTCAAATTCAAAACAGCGGTACCGTGGCGGGTAACATCGTGAACGCTTCGCCTGCTGCTGATGGCGTGCCGGCCTTGTTGGTGCTGGACGCTGATGTGGAACTTAGCGGTGCAAACTCCAAACGACTGATCCCATTGGCGGAATTCATAACGGGCGTGCGGCGGACTGCGCTGCTGCCGGGCGAGATTGTGACGGCGCTGGAAATTTCTAAATCAGCTACGTCGGGCGTTTCCGCCTTTCAAAAACTCGGTGCGCGAAAATATCTGGTGATCTCAATCGCGATGGTGGCGGTGCGTTTGGTATTGCATAATGGACGGATCGAACAGGCTGCGGTTGCGGTCGGTGCCTGTTCGCCGGTGGCCAGACGGCTAACCGGTTTTGAAGCTGCATTGAGGGGACTAAACGTCGCGCAACCCTCGGCGTGGCGCGCCGCCTTGCAAGCGGATATCACCGCGCGACTGGACCCGATTGACGATATTCGTGCTAACGTCGGATATCGGATAAACGCGGTCGCCGAACTGATCGATCAGGCAATTGCGGCTGCCGCACAGGAGGGCGAATGACCCGGCTAACCCCAAACACACCGCTTAATGTCAACGGTGTTGTCCGCGATATCGCGGCACCGACCGGGCGACGCCTGTCAGATGTGTTGCGCGACGAATTGGGCCTGACAGGCACCAAGATCGGCTGTGATGCCGGGGATTGCGGGGCGTGTACGGTGTTGCTTGACGGGGAACCGGTCTGCGCATGTTTGACCACCGTTGCGCAGGCACGCGGGGCTGACATCACGACTGTCGAAGGCCTTCCCAAGGCCGGATATGCGGTTCTACAGGCCAGCTTTCTGCGTTTTGGCGCGGCGCAATGCGGGATCTGTACGCCCGGAATGTTGATGGCGGCAGCCGCACTTATTCGTAAAGTGCCGCACCCGACCACCCAACAGGTCGAGGACGCGCTGGGTGGGGTTTTGTGCCGCTGCACCGGTTACGCAAAAATTGTCGAGGCAGTGAAACGTGCGAATGACCCGCAGCCAAAGCCGCTGAAAGCCGAAATCGGCCAAGCGGTCGGTGCGCGGCTTGAACGCCTTGATGGCCACCCCAAAGTTGACGGCACCGAAATCTTCGGGGCCGATGCCACACCGACCGGCGCGCTGTTGGTCAGGGCGGTGCGGTCTCCGCATTTCCATGCTGGGTTCAGCTTTGGCGATCTGGCCGCGTGGCAGGCGGCGCATCCCGGTGTGGTGTCGGTGCTGACGGCGGCGGACATTCCCGGGGTCAATTGTTTTGGCACCATTCCGTCCTTTGCCGACCAGCCTGCTTTGGCCGAAACCCACGCCCGATTGCGCGGCGAGGCGGTGGCGCTGGTGGTCGGTGACCCTGACGCGGTGCACGCGCTTGATCTCGCTGGTTTTCCGATCACTTGGTTGGTGCTGCCGCATGTGCTGACCACAGCCGAGGCTTTGGCCAAGGCAGCGCCACAAATCCACGCAGCGCGCCCCGGTAATATTCTGACCAGCGGCCATGTGCAGTGCGGCGATACACAGGCAGCCCTTGCTGCTGCCGCATTGACTGCCGAGGTGACGATTGAAACCGCCTATGTCGAACACGCCTATATTGAACCCGAGGCGGGGATTGCCTGGATGGACGGTGACACGCTGGTCGTTCAGGCCTGCACGCAGGCGCCGGTGATGGATCAGGAGGAAACTGCCAAGGTTCTGGGATTGCCAAAACACCGGGTGCGGATCATTCCTTCGGCCACTGGTGGCGGCTTTGGCAGCAAGCTTGATGTGTCGCTGCAACCGTTGATCGGGCTGGCGGCGATGGTGACCGGGCGGCCATGCCGGATGGTTTACAGCCGTGCGGAAAGCATGACCTCGACGACCAAGCGGCATCCGTCTTACGCCGTTGCGCGGGCTGGCTGTGACGCAGACGGGCAGATAACCGCGCTGATGTATCGCGGTGATTTCAACACTGGCGCCTATGCCAGTTGGGGGCCAACGGTTGCCGGGCGGGTGCCGGTTCATGCCTCGGGGCCGTACAAAACCCCGAACTATGATGCATCGGCGCGGGCGGTTCATACCAACGGCCCGACCTCGGGTGCGTTTCGCGGCTTTGGGGTGCCTCAGGCGGCGCTGGCGCAGGAAACCGTTTACGAGGATCTGGCGCTGGCCGGTGGCTGGGATCCGTTGGCTTTTCGGATCAGGAACGCGTTTCGAGATGGTGACAGGGCGACCTTTGGGCAGGTTCTGCACTCGACCGGCATTGGCGAATGTCTGGAGGCATTGCAAGGGCCGTGGGCTGCGGCCAAAGCCCGTGCCGCAGAATGGAATGCCACCAACCACCATATCAAACGCGGTGTTGGGGTGGCGTCGTGCTGGTATGGTTGCGGCAATACTGGCCTTCCGAACCCGTCCACCATTCGCGCCGGAATCCGGCAGGATGGCACGATTGTGCTGCATCAGGGCGCGACCGATATCGGGCAGGGGTCCAACACGGTGATCAGCCAGATATTCGCCGATGCGGCAGGCCTGCCGGTTGATCAGATCACCTTGATCGGCCCTGACACCGCACTTACGCCTGATTGCGGTAAAACTTCGGCCTCGCGCCAGACGTTTGTGACCGGACGCGCGGCGCAAAAGGCCGGCGAAGCTTTGCGTGCCAAGCTGTCAAATTCCGGCGAAGGTGCGGCGTGGCGGGGGCGGGTGGCGGATATGCCGCTGGACGCGCTAGGCTATGTTGTTTCGGTTGAGGAAACCTATGATCCGCCGACGGTTCCCTTGGATGAAAATGGCCAGGGCCAGCCCTATGCGGTGTACGGATATGGCGCGCACATGGCCGAGGTTCAGGTTGATTTGCGGTTTGGTACGGTCAAGGTTCTGGAATTGGTTGCGGCACACGATCTGGGCCGCACGATCAACCCGATGCTGGCAGAAGGCCAAGTCGAAGGCGGGGTGGCTCAAGGTCTGGGGATGGCTTTGATGGAGGAATATATTCCCGGCCGTACCGAAAACCTGCATGACTATCTGATCCCGACTTTTGGGGACATGCCCAAGATACGCTCGATTTTCATTGAAAAACCGGAACCAGAAGGACCGTTTGGGGCGCGCGGCCTGGGCGAGCACGTGTTGATCCCGACGGCACCTGCGATTTTGAACGCGATCCGCAATGCCAGCGGGGCGCGGGTGACGCGATTGCCAGCCTTGCCTTATCGGGTTTTGGCAGCGATCAGAGAGGCGGGGAGTGACTGAAACATTGACGAACCTTGAGCTGGGCGGAACTATCAATTTGCGAGGCATTTCATGACCGAACGCCCCGATAAAATCCGCTGCGATGCTTGCCCGGTGATGTGCTATGTCGCCGAAGGCAAGGCCGGGGCCTGCGACCGTTATGCCAATATCGACGGGCAGATCATCAGGGTCGGTCCGCTGACACTGCTTGATGCTCGTATCAAAGCCGGTGACGAAGTGAAGCCGTTTCTGACCGGCGATTGGGATGGCGGTTTGGTCGATAGTGGCCAGACTTTTGTCACCGCCATCGGGGCAGGAACCACCTATCCGGACTACAAACCAGCGCCATTTATCGTCAGCCAGCAGATCGACGGGGTTGATATGGTGACGGTCGTGACCGAGGCGATATTTTCCTATTGCGGCGCCAAAGTGAAGATCGACACAGACCGGCATCTGGGGGCCGAGGCGGCCACTGTCCGGGTGGCAGGCGAGGCTGTCGGGCATGTGATGACCAGCGAATACGGCAGCCAGATGTTGTCGCTTGGCGGCGTGGATCATCTGACGGGCGGCAGCAAAACCGAAGGTCGGGTGACTTGTGACGCGCTGATGAAGCTGTGTAACCGCGAGGCGGTTGAAATGACGGTCGACGGTGGCTCGACCGTCGTGGTTCAGGCCGGGGCTGCGCCGATTGTTGACGGCAAGGCCGAAGCGCGGATGCGAGTTGGCTGCGGGTCGGCAACGATCGGGATGTTCGCCTCGCAATGGCGCGGGCTGGTTGATGAAGTGGTGGTGGTGGACGATCATATCACCGGCGTCGTGTCGGAACATCAGGCGGGCAAAGTTCTGGGTTGGGAAGAAACCGGCATCAAAATTCTTGGCCGCCGGTCCACGCCGGGGCGGTATTTTCAGGTGGCCGATCCGGGGCTTGGCTGGGGCGGCACCAATATCGACGACCCGCTGGCGATTTTGGGTCCGTGGAACCCCAAGAAAGGCGCGCGGCCCGGTTTGCGGTTGATGATGGTCTCAACCACCGGCGAGCAGTTCGCCTATTACGAGTTGGACGCAGACTTGCAGCCGGTGAAACTGGACCTGCCGCAGACCCTGCGCCGGTCGGTCGAGTTGATTGATGAAAATTGCGAACCGGCTTTGTGTACGGTACTGTTCATGGGGGGGGCCGGGGGCAGCCTGCGTTCTGGTGTCACGCAGAACCCGGTCAAACTGACCCGATCCGTTAAGGCGCAGCACACCACGGTGACGTGCGGCGGTGCGCCGGTTTATATCTGGCCGGGGGGCGGGATCACCTTGATGGTTGATGTGATGCAGATGCCCGAGAAATCTTTTGGCTATGTGCCAACCCCGGCAATTGTCGCCCCGCTGGAATTCACCATGCCACGCGCTGAGTATGCGCAATTGGGCGGGCATCTGGCCTCGATCCGAACGGTGGCTGATATTCTGCAAACCGGCGGTGAGTACGGCAAAGACAGCCGGGTAATCTCGCCTGCTCCCAGCGATTTGCCGTGGCACCGGTTATGAACGCGGGTGCGCAAGTGCGGATGCTGGACGACCGGCGGCTGCATTTGCACCACGGGCCGATTGACCTGATCATTGAGGCGTTTGGTCGCGACTGGCAACGCGCATTGAAGGCCGCCGAGGTGCGGTTTGATAGCATTCTGAACGAGTTGGTGGCCGAGTTGCCCCTGTTGCGCACGCCCTTGGGCGATGTGCGGCCAAAAGGTGCAGTGGCACAGCGGATGGCGGCGGCGGTAAAGCCGTTTTCGGATATGTTCGTAACCCCAATGGCCGCGGTGGCGGGTTCCGTAGCGGACGAGGTTCTGGCGGCGATGTGCGCGGCATGCGCGCTTGAAAAAGCTTACGTCAATAACGGCGGTGACATCGCTTTTTGGTTGACCAAGGGGCGGGACCTGACTGCGGCGATCCATTCGGGTTGCGACGCTGGGCGGGTGCGACTTGGCTGGGACCAGACGGGCCGCGGGTTGGCAAGTTCCGGCTGGCGCGGGCGGTCTTACTCGTTGGGGATTGCTGATGCAGTGACGGTGGTTGCGGCAAACGCGGCGATGGCCGATGCGGCGGCAACGCTGATTGCCAATGCGGTGGATTTGCCCGGTCATCCGGCAGTTTTACGCGCGCCAGCATGCGATCTGTCGCCGGACAGTGATCTTGGCATGCGGTTGGTGACGACCGGCGTTGGGGACTTGCGGCCAGCGGACGTGGCGCAGGCTTTAGTGGCAGGAAAGCAGGTTGCGGAACAGATGCAGGCGCGGGGCTTCATCAGCGCGGCGGCTTTGTTTCTGGCGGGCGAGGTGGTCATGCTGGGTGGCTTGGATTTGACAAAAGGGGTAGAGGATGCACGACTTCAGATTGCGTAAGACCATGTTGTTTATAGAAGAAATTCAACATGATGGGGGTAAGGTAGCACCTGTGCCACGGTTGCGGGCGGCGATTGTGGCTTTGGTGTCCAACCCGTTTGCCGGGCGATACGAGGCAGATTTGCAAAGCGCGATGGAGGCGCTCAAACCTTTGGGCTTGATGATGACCGACAAGCTGATCACCGCGTTGGGCGGGATTGCGGGGATTGACGGCTACGGTAAGGCGGGGCTGGTGGGCGAGGATGGCGAGCTTGAGCATACCGCGCTTTGGCATGTGCCGGGCGGCTATGCGATGCGCGAACGGTTGGGTATGGCTAAGGCGATTGTGCCCTCAGCGATGAAAATCGGCGGGGTTGGCACACGGATTGACGTGCCACTTGGGCATATCAACGCCGCCTATGTGCGTTCGCATTTTGACGCGATCGAGGTTGGAGTGCCGGACGGTCCCAAGGCAGGTGAATTGCTGTTCGCACTGGCGATGAGCAAGGGCGCGCGGATCAACTCGCGGATGGGCGGGCTTGAGGCGGCCGATGTTGTGGGTGTGGACGGGTTGAGGTAATCCAGCGGAGGCCCGTTCCGGGCCGTGCCTGTTCGCCGCTGCGCGGCGAATTTGGGCATTTGTC
>ERZ890510.2535-NODE-2535-length-10213-cov-22.403721_pt1 | contig 10213 bp, 10 predicted proteins | sample MGYA00521265_ERZ890510 | MGnify/ENA primary metagenome ERZ890510 (study PRJEB32303, sample SAMEA104408624) | aquatic metagenome | biome: Brackish water; feature: Chemocline; material: water | place: Baltic Sea | collected 2014-10-26T21:54:00 | depth 110 m ...
TGTCGTTGGCGATATCTCTATCGAGCGATAGATGGAGAAGGAAACCTACTCGATTAGATTATGAGCGAACACCGAGGCAAACATGCAGCTCGACGTTTCTTACAGCGACTAATAGATAGTGCAGGGCGGAAGCCGCTGCGGATGATGACTGATAAACACCCGGCCTACACGAAAGCAATTCGTTGGATCGTTGGTCACAAGGTCTTACACCGTCACAATTAGTACCTGAACAACCGAATGGAACAAAATCATCGACATATCATGCAGCGTTACTATCCTATGATTGGATTCAAACAGTTCGAGTCAGCCAGTCGTTTCTGTAACGCGTTCGATGAGCTGCGTAACTATCTAAAAATCAGGTCAGCGGGTAATGAGCATGTTCCAGCGGAAGATCTTCACCAGCAGGTGGTCGACTCTAGTGACCGAGCTGTCAGCATAAATACAGAGGATGATCATGTATTTGGGTCACCTGGATTGTGTGCTGAGCGCTGAGATCTGACAGAACCGCTTCTTGATAAGTCTCTGCAATAGTTTTACAGGATGCTTAGATTTATTCACCGAAACGATCAGGGTATAAATACAACCTAAGCTCTATTTACCGATACCGTCGATCAGCCCCTGGCAGTCTTCAATTTTTATCTCGCACAGCAAAATCAGATTACCGACAATCGCATACGTCAAGTAACTAGTCCGTGTGTTGGTTTGTGCATTAGTGATGGCACCTGAGTCAATCATTGAGCTCGGCTTGCGTCGTCCAGAATGTAGATCAGCGAGCTCCTGACCTAAGCTAATCGCTTTCATCTGAGATTCATACACTCGAACTTCGACGTCACGCTGCTGATAGAACCCATACCAAACACTAGATACACCGGGCAACGTTTCAGATGAAAGTTCTTTAGATTTTTTCCATCCGACAGCAGCCACATCGTCGGCGGTGAAAACGCTGTCTGGAAGCGTCATTTGTACGGCGTCAATTTCCGGCTCAACGACCGAATCCGAAACAGATTCATCGCCGTTCGACGATCCACAAGCGACAGCTGGTATTGATATCGCAGCTAGAACGACGAGCAGTAATAAGAATTTAATATTGTGCATACTGAGATTTTAGAGCAAACGGTCCGACTGCACAATTAAATGAGGACGGTCTTAATAAAACTAAACTAGCATCAGAAGGCAGTTATCTCGATTGGGGCCCAGCAGCACCTTAGCCACGACACGTTGCGCCGATACCCGCCACGCACTAAGACAAATAGGTAGGTGGGAATCAGAGTGCTGACTGGTTCTTTAAACGCATTAGTAGTTTAACCGTGAGCAAAACAACAGCTAATATTCCGATCAAGCTAGCAGAAGCACTTTCAGAAAACCCCGCATCCGCACAGTCATTTCGAAGTTGCCAATCACAACTTGTACTCTTGAGATTTCCGACGATTCGCAAAACGATACTGAAGGAAAATAACCCTCCTATTAGAATCCAAAGCTTCATGTCGCAGAGTATGCCACACAACGGCCCTGCCTACGTGCGTGCGTGTCCAGTCACGACAACCACAACTGGAGCAAGATCATAGATCGATCAAGCAGCGTTATTACCCGATGCTTGGGTTCAAACAGTTCGAGTCCGCCAGTCGTTTCTGTAATGTATTCGATGAACTGCGAAACTATTTGAGAGTTCGAACTACAGACGGTGAGCATGTTTCAGCGAACGTTCGGATGAAGATCTTCACCAACAAATGGTCAACTCTCATGACCGAATTGTCGGCTTGAATACAGGGTTCGAAGTTCTATTTAGGTCGATCTCGTTTCGACCGGAGCACTGAGTTCTGACAGAACCACTTTGATTCGCACAATCAGTTTCCCACGTCATAATTGCATCTGGCGAATCTAATTCGGCGTACAAGTAATCAACCGAATCCCGCTAAAGGACCCAGTGAAGGGCATCGACACGGGCTAAACAGGAAGTAATTATGTTCGAAATTATCAACCAGTACTCCGCAGTCATCATCATTCCCGGTTTGCTCGTGGCGATGTTCGCATTGCTGCCCATCAGAAGCTGGCGTAAGCGCATCCCGCTCTATTCCGGGGTGGCAATCGCCGGGATCGCAGCGATGCTCATCCTCCAGCCCGGAGACAGTACGGTAGTGAGTGAGTCGGAGGCCCGGAGCGTAATCGCTTCAGGTAGTCCGGTTTTCGTGGAGTTCTTCTCAAATACCTGAACGGCCTGCCTGGCGTCCGAGCCGATCGTCCGTGCACTTGAGGGCGAAGCCGGCGGCGATGTTCAGTTTCTCAAGCTGAACGTCCAGGATGCCATTGCGAACCAGTTGGTTCGCGACTACCGGGCTTACCTGACGCCAACGTTTCTGGTGATCGGGCGAGACGGTGAGGTGATATGGCGACAGGGGGGTGCGCTGCTCAAAAAAGAGGAGGCTCTCGAAGCCTTGAATGGCGCGTAGGTGAGGCATATGTCTCGACCGTGAGGACAAAATTCTCTTTCCCCGGGGAGAAGGAGTCATCAGAGAGGGTTCTGACAGAACCCGATTGAACCAGCTCTTCGAAGAGTCTTCCAAACCTCAACTCCAAACGACAGATATTTAGGAACTGTTCGATTGAACCGCCCCGGGTTTTATGGAGACTCGGTTTGTTGAGTCCCCGCCAGTGCGGGAACCTGTGAACTTAGTCTATTAGCATCGAACTCTACTGGTGGTACGTATCCGATCGCTCCGTAGAGCCGTCGGTTGTTGAACCAGTCGATCCACTCCATCGTGGCAAACTCCAGGTCGTCAAGTTTCCGCCACGGGCCTTTTCGACGCACTAACTCCGTCTTGTATAAACCGATCACCGACTCAGCCATGGCGTTGTCGTACGAGTCTCCCTTGCTACCGACTGAAGTTACGGCTCCCGCCTCAGCCAACCGTTCGGTGTAGCGAATCGAAAGATATTGCACTCCTCGATCCGAATGATGAATTAACCCCTCGCCTGGATCCCGTGTCCAGAGTGCCTGTTCAAGTGCATCAAGAGCGATACTGCTGTGGCGTGAATTCGACACTTGCCACCCGACGATGTGGCGTAAAGTGATGGCATCTTGAAGCTACATTTACTAACACTCGTATCATTGCTGTTACTAATGGTTGCGGTTAGTTGCTCTTCTTCAGATCAGGCTGCTATCAATAAATCGATTAGCACAAGGGTTGCATCAGCTCAACCAGTCATCGCTGCCCCTACGGCTATACCCACTCCGACAGATACTCCTGTTCCAGAGCCGACGGTAGTACCCACGCCGGCCCCAAAGCCAACTACTACTTCTGTACCGACATTAGAGCCAACCGCTACTAATGTGCCGACTCCAGAACCCACTGCTACACCGACTGAAAACGAAATTGTGACTGTGACCACAAGCACTAATCTGATTGGAATTGAAGGGTCTGAGATTATATTAGAAGGAGTGCAGGCTAAAACGCTATCGGACGTTGGTGTCTTGGAAGCTTGGGCTAGATGGATTTCAGATGAGGAGATCCAACAAATATCAATAAATCAAGAAACTGGTTCAGTCTCTGGGAGTCATGTTTATTCACAGGCTGGAGAATATACAGCCCGTGTCTGGGTTCACGGAGAAACAGGAGATAAAGGCTGGATGGATATTGTGGTAGAGGTTTTGCCGAAGATACCTTCGAGCAACGTTCTGACTACGATTGATTCAACCGGGGATGTTGGCTTGTTCGCATCTTCAGCGATCGGAGCAGATGGTCTTGGGCTGATCAGCTACTTTGATCAAACCAACGAGGCTCTCAAAGTAGCTCACTGCGATAACACGAACTGCACATCTGCAACGACATCCACAATCGTCTCAATTGGCATCGGTATGATGCCGTCTATCACGATCGGTGCAGACGATCTTGGTCTGATTAGCTACTACGAGGGTGGATTACTCTACGCTATGCCCGACACAGCTATGCCCGACTCAGGACTAAAAGTACTTCACTGCCATAACACTTTCTGTTCGCCTTAGGTTCTGGGGGAACCTCCAGCGGATGCAATTCCGACCCGACACTGAGTTCTCAAGTAGGTGTGTGGGTCGAGTCTAAGAGAGGTATTGACCTGCCCCTGATAGCGTTACCACTTATTATCTCGGATTCACGACCAGTTGAAGCCTGGGCATGATTGCCTCAGGTGTTGGTGAAATTTCAGCTGAATTCGAAAATTATCGATTTATCTCGGCGGCCATATTGTTCAACATTTTTCGAAACACCAAGGCGTGTAGAGGATAGAGAGCTAACCAGTAAATGTACCCGCCCCATCCCTTCGGATTGAAAGAAACCGTATGTTCCAAAATAGATTCTTTAGCCGGTCCCTCATAAATATGTATGTCGAAAACTGCGTCTCCGGGTAAGCGCATTTCCGCAGAAAGTGTCATTCGGTTTTCGGATATTCTTTCAATTCGCCAAAAATCGAGAGTTTCGCCAACTCTCAAATGTTCAGATCGACCTTTTCTGATTCCCACTCCCCCGACTGCTCGATCGATCCACCCTCTTAGCGTCCATAACCAAGATTGCCAGAACCATCCGTAATCCCCGCCGATTCTGCTTGCTATTTGAAAAGCCGTATCAGGCTCTTTTCCTACACGTCGCGTGCGTTTTTCCACAATCCTTATACCGACGTGACTCTTATAGTCATAGCTCTTACCTTTTTCGTCTAAAAAGCTGAAAGAGGATTCTTCTTCTTGGATGGTCGCTTCAATGGCAGCTCTGGTTCCTAATGGCTTTATACTAAATAGTTTTGAGGCTGTGTCCGAACTTACTACTGACCGGTGAACTGCGCTTTCAACAATCCTGCGTCCGATCTTGTAGTGCGCCGGAGTTACCAACTTGAGCCAGTGACTAGACAGTCTCGGAGTTACCACAGGAACAGGAATCATGAACCTCCTGAGCCCTCTGACATCCGAATACATTTTCATTAAATCTTGATACCTGACTACATCTGCGCCTCCGATTTCAATCACCCTGCTAACGGGTTCAATCTCGAGCGCTGAAATCAAATAATCTTTCAAATCACTAGCTGAGATGGGCTGTAATTCTCCCCTAACCCACCTAGGAGTTACCATCACTGGCAGTCTTTCTACTAGAGCCCTAACAGCCTCAAATGGCATACTTCCAGCACCAATTATCACGGAAGCTCTGAACTCGATGGTCGGTACCCCCGAGTCTTTCAGAATTTCACCCGTCCTGTGACGGCTCGACATGTGCTTTGAGTATTCTTTGTTTTTGGCCTGCGCTAAAGCGCCAAGAAAAATTATTCGCTTTATGCCCGCCTTGGCTGCAGCGGTTCCGAAATTCCTAGCACTCTGGGCTTCCAGTTCTTCGAAATCATCTGAATCGGCCATCGAATGTACTAGGTAATAAGCATCGTCTACGCCTTCCATCGCTTTGGTAAGTGATTCCAAATTCGATGTGTCGCCATAGACAGCAGTAGCGTTACCCACAAGACTTTCATTTAGGGATTCTGGATGCCGGGTCATGCATTTGATAACCCGGTATTTTCGTTGTAAATCGGGTAATAACAAGCCGCCTACATAGCCCGTTGCACCGGTCAACAATATCGTTTTATTTTCCAAATTTGATTCGTCTTCTACCATGAGGATCAGTACCTCTTTTATCTCAAAGCGTAGTCATTGTTTATCAATTTGAATCTGCGTTAGAAATTCGGAGCGAAGCAAGCTGTCAGACCTGAGCGAACCGGTCATGAAATTTGTGGTCATAAGTGAATGCTGCTTACGCACCCCTCGAATGGTTGAACACATATGCGATCCTGTGAGAATCACCCCAACACCAAGCGGTTCGACAAGCGTCGATACAGTTTCAGCGATCTGCTTGGTCATTCGTTCTTGAATTTGCAGTCGCCGGGCGTACATGTCTACGATTCTAGGAATTTTTGACAAGCCGACCACTTTATTGTCAGGAACGTAGGCAACATGAGCTAACCCCGTGAATGGCAACATGTGGTGCTCGCACAAACTCTGAAACTCTATGTTGGTGACCATCACCATTTGCCCGTGCTCGACGTCAAATAGTGCGCCGTTGAGCAATTCGGTCGGATCGACGTTGTATCCACTGAGAAGCTCTCCGTACATACGAGCCACTCTGTTAGGAGTTCCCACAAGGCCTTCCCTGGTTGGATCTTCACCGACCGCTTCCAGCACATCTAGTACAGCGCTTTCGATCGATTCAATCCTTGTTTTATTTTGTATCAACTAATTTCTCCTGTCAGGCTCGGATAGGCCACCTGCCTATGCCGTAGAAGTTATTTCTGGGACAGTGCAGGTGGTCTATGCTCAGGGCCTTATCTGATTTTTCTAAACGACTGAAGTTAGGGCAGAATCACAGCGTCGATCACGTGGATCACACCATTTGATCCGATGATGTCAGTGATGATCACTTTCGCACCGTCGATCATTACCGAGCCGTCGTTCACTGCAATAGTGACATCTTCACCTTGGAGTGTTGTAGCTGAGGTTAGCCCAACTACCTGCTCTGCCAGTACTAATCCTGAAATAACGTGGTAGGTCAATACATCTGTCAGTGCAGGAATGTCCTCAAGCAGACCGGCCACTACACCATCAGGAAGAGCAGCGAAGGCGTCATCTGTCGGTGCGAACACGGTGAAAGGTCCGTCTCCAGAGAGTGTCTCAACCAGACCCGCTGCCTGAAGGGCAGTTACGAGCGTCCCAAATCGTCCGTCTTCGACAGCAATGTCAACGATGGTCTTAGATAACACCATAGAATCCATGGCATCTTCTGGCGTTGCCAACGAAGCTGCGATTGCGGAGGGCAGAATCACAGCGTCGATCACGTGGATCACACCGTTAGAACCGATAATATCGGTTATCAATACAGTGGCTCCATCGATCATCACATTCCCAATAGTGAGGGGTGGTCGATTCGGATCAATCACTTCGATCGTAACTTCTTCACCTTGAAGCGTAGCTGCTGAAGTCAATCCGACTACTGTCTCGGCAAGGACTGTTCCTGATACGACGTGGTAAGTAAGAACCTCTGTCAAACTTGGAATATCTTCTAGAAGCCCGGCAACGACGCCGTCTGGTAACGCTGCGAAAGCGTCGTCAGTTGGAGCGAACACGGTGAACGGGCCTTCACCTGAAAGCGTAGAAACCAGGTCTGCTGCTTGTAGGGCAGCCACAAGAGTTTCAAAACGTCCGTCTTCAACGGCTATGTCTACGATAGTTTTTGTTGCTTCTGGACTCGAAAGCGAAGCAGCGATTTCTGTTGGCAGTATCACTGAATCTATAACATGAATTACACCGTTAGAACCGATAATATCGGTTATCACTACTGTGGCTCCATCGATCTTCACACTCCCATCGATCACTTCGATCGTAACCTCTTCACCTTGAAGCGTAGCTGCTGAAGTCAATCCGACTACTGTCTCGGCAAGGACTGTTCCTGATACGACGTGGTAAGTAAGAACCTCTGTCAAACTTGGAATATCTTCTAGAAGCCCGGCAACGACGCCGTCTGGTAACGCTGCGAAAGCGTCGTCAGTTGGAGCGAACACGGTGAACGGGCCTTCACCTGAAAGCGTAGAAACCAGGTCTGCTGCTTGTAGGGCAGCCACAAGAGTTTCAAAACGTCCGTCTTCAACGGCTATGTCTACGATAGTTTTTGTTACTTCCATCGGCTGCTGCGTTGGCATCGGTGATGTCGTCGCGACAACATCCGTTGTCGTCTCCTCGTCTGAGGAACAAGCAACCAGAACCATTGTGATGGCTCCGATCAATAAGAGAGCTCCGAACTTTTTCATAATAGTTCTCCGTTTTGTGAATAATTTTCTATGTGCCAACTGCTAAAAATATAGCTTTTAGGGAATGGCGTTTTCTTGTTCTATTGAGTTATTGATGTGAACCGTGTAAGCACAGTTGACACATTTTTTTTCGGGACCATCAAGGCCTTCATGTTCATACACAGCACCGTCGAGGCATTTGGGGCACGATTTGAAACTAAGCATTAGTGTCCTTTCGTCCAACTACGGCCGGGGGGGTTGGAGGAAACTCCCCCCGACCAAGTCGAATTTGAACAGGCCAATCAAGCCCAAGTTCAGCGCACCACCAACTGCCAAGGCGATTCCTGCGATATATAGATTTTCCATTTTATTCTCCGGTAATTTTCCGGACTGTTTACGGGTTGAAGCCGTTTGGGTTAGGTAGTAAAAACCACATTCTAAGAAATGTGATTGTTATATTACACATTGATTGTTGTTGTGTAAAGTCAACGTTTGTGTAAAATAGTGGGTATGAATCAAGAATATTCTGTCAAGCCAAAAAAGAACGAACTGTCCAAAACACGAGGTGGCCTGCTACATGCGTTAATGGAAGGGGATCAACTAACTGCCTCACGTCTAGTCGACACTGCCATCTCTGAACGCTGGGAGCCTTCAAGCGTGTATGTGCACCTCATTGGGCATTGCTTGGCAGAGATCGGTGCAAGATGGCATGCTGGCGATCTTGCAATTGCCACGGAACACCGAGCGACTCAGATGGCACTTCGCCTGCTAGGAAATGCGCAACAGGCTTACGTCAACGTCAAGAGGGTTGGCCGCCGTGCCGTCATCACATCAGTAGAGGGTGACACCCACCTAATTGGCGGGTTGACTTTCGCGGATCTACTGCGATTTGAAGGTTGGGATGTTGACTTTCTCGGAGCGGATACGCCAACCGATTCACTGGTTGAATTGGTCGAAAAAGATTCGCCTGACCTAGTGGGGCTCTCAGTGACGGTAGAAAAATTTATCCCAAATGTATCTAAGACAGTTAGGGCTGTTAAGCGGCTGCAAAATCCTCCAGTTATCGTCGTCGGTGGCGCGGTTATGGCTAATAATCCAATCTTGGAAGCTGATTTCTGTAGCGAAGACGCGGTGAAGGCTGTCGACTGGGTCCAGAAGCACTTTGATCTGAACGAGTCTTCGGTGACTCTCGAGGTGCTGCTCTCGGATCTTGGCGAACGAATTCGGAGGTTGCGAAAAGATCGGGGATTGAGTCAACAAGGGCTCGCGTCGCAAGCGAACGTAGATCGCAGCTACTTGAGCGCCGTCGAAAACGGAAAACAAAATGTAAGCTTTGCGACGCTCAAAGGCATTTCTGATGCACTGGACGTAGGTATCTCTGAGCTCATATCAAGAGAGTGGCCGTTCGGATACAGCAGCTGATTCGAACGTTTTCGCTTGGGAAGCCGATAGTGGAGGGCTTAGAGTACAGAGGGCGATACTTAACGGTTCTGTCAGAACTCAGCGTAAAAGACCAAATCCGATCGAAATTCTTCCGTGAATATCGATGCTTTCGTTCTCAATACATTAACGTCAGATGCCAATTTTAAGGTTGAAAACCTGGTTGAGCGCTGAGTTCTGACCGACCGACCATAATCGAATCCATAAGTTAGCAAATTCACACCAAAATAAGCCTGCAACAGCGTCTGCCCAACATTTCTCTTATGCCAAATTTAATTTGGTTATATCAGGTCTCTGTACAGTCTCTAATATAAGATACTTCAGAGCTATTTCGTCTAACGACGGTAAGCACGTTTGTTTGCCAAGACGTATTTGAAAATTCAGGAAAATATAGATGACACAGTACTTGTATCAGGCTGCATACACACCCGAGTCGCTAGCTGCACAAATGAAGAACCCGGTAGACCGTCTCGCACAAGTCGGCGCGTTGATGGAACAGTCAGTCGGTGTAAAGATAATCGGTGGCGGTTTCTCGTTTGGGGATTATGACATCGCCGTAATCCTAGAGGCTGATAATGATGCAACTGCTGCTGCTGTAGCAATTGCGATCGCTGCTGGCGGCGCAATTCAGTCGGCAAAAACTACACCACTGCTAAGTGGTGACGAGTGGATTGCTGCGATGACAACGGCATCCAAGATCAAGTACACACCTGCCAAGTAAGAAGTATATGAAAAAAACAGGTAATCATTAGCCCTTCGCATGTTGTAGCGAAGGGCTTTTTTGTTTCAGAAAGATGGTGAAATGTTGACAGGTTCTGTCAGAACTTAGCACGACCATGAAACGCAGCCAAACTGAATAGATAATCAATCCATGGATTGGACCTGACCGCTCAATCATTAGAGTCGACCAATTGTCGGCGAAGGTTTCGGGGTTGTGGGCGAAGCTGTTGCTCTTGTGAGACTGCTTGGATAAGTGTTCATCCCCGCC
>ERZ890510.2536-NODE-2536-length-10212-cov-7.708182_pt1 | contig 10212 bp, 8 predicted proteins | sample MGYA00521265_ERZ890510 | MGnify/ENA primary metagenome ERZ890510 (study PRJEB32303, sample SAMEA104408624) | aquatic metagenome | biome: Brackish water; feature: Chemocline; material: water | place: Baltic Sea | collected 2014-10-26T21:54:00 | depth 110 m ...
TTCCGTCGAAGGCCACGCCCCATGTGGTCCCGCCGTCGGTGGAGCTTTCCCAAAATTGACGCACGCGGTCCCTGCCGCCGTCGATGCGTGACCACGTGATTCGGTTCAGGGTCACGACACCTGCCGTATCTACGGTCTCTCCCTCCATGACCATGCGATCTTCGACGTACCCGCCCTCCAGCGTCAGGAGTGCACCCTGGTTGTCCACCCAGGTCTGGTGCCACACACCTCGCGTTCGGTCGAACACGTTGAAGCTCTCGCCTTCATAGCCGGATGGGGTCGTGTAGTGCTCCCGAAGGACGCACTCGCCCAGGATAGGGGAAAGCGTGTTGTGACCGGCGAGCGCGCCATTCGCCGCACGCACGACCCACCGTCCCGCCCAGAAGTCGAAATGCCTGTGTTCATCGGAGGTGCAGGGTCGTTGCTGCGCCGCTGCGGTCGAAGGCCGGACGCCAAGGGATGAGAGGACGATGGCGATTAAGAGAGCGGCTAGCCGCATAGAGTGCTCCGTGAGAGTACGGTTCTTCGTCAAAGTGGCTTGAAATCGGCCGGTCGGCTAGCAGGCCGGTTGTACTTCGAGCGGATGCAGTAGGTCCCAGTCGTGGTACGGCCGACTGTCCGGTTATGGGACGACGCGTCGCGGAGTCGCACGGCCCCGGACCTCCTTAGGAGTTGAGGTGAGACGTGCTAAAGCATTAACAAACAAGGTGTTAGGTCGTGTTTGTGTATTGTGGCACAACACTTCCTCTACATCATTCGCAACTTGAGCAAGTTTGCTCGACCGGAGGGACGCGGGGAGTGGGACGGATGGGTCGGTGATCCGCCCGCCGGGTCCGGTCGAGCTTTTGCCAAGAAAACTCGAAACATCATTTCTTTGACTGACATAGGGGGGCGGCGTGAAGACCAAGACCGAAGCCCAGACTCGACAGGTGGGGATTGGCAAGGCGGTTGGGGCGGCTCTGGTGCTCTTGGCACTAACTGCAACGGTCCTAGTGGGCCAGCAGGTTCCTCGGCAACTGACCGTTGACGATGCCATTCGCTTGGCGAAGCTGAACAACCCGACTTATCTGAGCACACGAAACGATGTGTCTCAGGCGAATTGGCAGGAGCGGGAGGCTTATGCGGCTTTCCTCCCGAGGGTTACCGCGAATGGGAGCGCTGGCTACCAAGAGGCCGGTGTTCAACGCATTGGAACGCTCGTCTTCGACGATCAGATCACCGACTGGGCGAAATTGCCAACGTTCCGCTGCAGCAACAGGCGAAACTCCTACGCGTCCTGGAGTCAGGAGAGATCCAACGGGTTGGCTCCTCCAAGATTCGTAATGTTGATGTGCGCGTGATCTCCGCGACCAATGCCAACCTTGGCGAAGCGGTTGGGAACGGTGACTTCCGAGAGGACCTACTGTATCGGCTAAATACGGTCGAAATTCGGCTGCCTCCGTTGCGGGAACGGCGAGAAGACATCCGACTCCTCTCGGAGCACTTCCTCGTCAAGCAGGCTGCTCGCTACGACCGAGCGATCGACGGATTTTCACCACCGGCCCTCGAAGCCCTCTTGCGCCATAGTTGGCCCGGCAACGTGCGCGAGCTGCAGCATGCCGTCGAGCGGTCCGTGCTCATGGCGAGGGGGTCGCGCATCGAAGCTGCGGACCTTGGTTTACGCCGCCGCGAAGACGGCACGGTGCTCATGGATGAGCTGACGCTCGACGAAGCCGAGCGCCTTCTCATCGACAAAGCACTCGAGCGTTGCCAGGGCAATGTCAGCAAGGCCGCTGAGGCACTCGGGCTGAGTCGGAGCGCACTCTACCGACGCCTGCAGCGCTTTGAAGAAGGTGAATAGATACGCCCCCCCCGTGAGTGGGGGTTAGCACGGTGAGCGGCTGGTGGCGGCGGCGCGGGCACGAAAACCGAGTGCTCATTCTTGCGGTGCTTGCGGGGCTGCCAGGTGTGTCCGCGGCGCTTGGCTTGCTCTGGCTGGGTGACTTTAGCACACGACTTCAGTGGACGGTCACGCTGGTAATCCTCGGTGCGTGGGGGGCGCTGACTGTGGCCCTACACGAGCAGGTTGTGCGGCCGCTCGGCACGCTGGCGAATATGCTCGCGGCGCTGAGGGAGGGTGACTTCTCCATTCGCGCCCGGGTGACCGAGGCGACCGACGCCCTCTCTTTGGCCTACGTCGAGGTCAATGCCATCGAGGACATTCTCCGCGAGCAGCGGCTCGGGGCGGTGGAGGCGACCGAGACCCTGCGCAAAGTGCTTGAGGAGATCGACGTTGCGGTGTTCGCATTCGACCCAGATGAGACGCTACGCATCATCAACCGGCGCGGAGAACGATTGCTCGGTCAGCCGGCTGACCGGCTGATCGGAAAGACCGCTTTGGAACTGCGACTCGCTGACGCGCTCTCAGGTATAGCGCCGCGGACCATGGAGGTATCCTTTCCAGGCGGCACAGGCCGCTGGGAACTGCGGCGAAGCGTGGTGCGCCAGGAAGGTTATCCCCTCCAGCTTCTCGCCTTGTCTGACCTGAGTCGCGCGCTGCGCGAAGAAGAGCGCCAAGCGTGGAAGAGGATCATCCGCGTCCTGTCGCACGAGATCAACAACTCCCTCGCCCCGATCAAGTCCATCTCAGGCAGCCTCCAAGGCATGCTCGGCCAAAGCAATTTGCCTGAAGATATTGGGCCGGATGTGGAGCGTGGCCTAGAGGTCATTTCGTCGCGGGCAGAGGCGCTCGGGCGCTTCATGGCATCGTACGCCAAGCTCGCACGCTTGCCCGCGCCTGAGTTGGCCCGGACGAGTGTGGCTCCGCTTGTGCGTGGTGTCGCCGATCTTGAGACACGCCTTCCCGTAGATGTGCTTGAGAGCCTAGATGTCACGCTCCAAGTAGATCCGGATCAGCTGGAGCAGGCCCTGATCAACGTGCTCAAGAACGCGGTTGAGGCCACGCTCGAGGCCGGGGGTGAACGGGTGTCCATTCGCTGGCTGGTCAAGGCTGGTGAGCTTCATATCCTGGTCGAGGATGAAGGGCCTGGGCTCGGCGACACTGGAAATCTCTTCGTGCCGTTCTTCACGACCAAGCAGGGCGGCTCAGGGATCGGACTCGTGTTGTCACGACAGATCGCGGAGGCTCACGGGGGCGCACTAGAGTTGGAAAATCGCGGCGATGCTCGAGGCGCGAGAGCCCTCATCACCATTCCCACGCAGCTGGCCGAATAGGCTGCCTCGTCAGGCCCCCGTAGCGCCCTGGACCGTTATGGGCAGATCTCGTTCAGCCCATTTTGACCCCTGATGAACAGCGGCTCACCGAACGGCACGGGTCCGAGCCGGTGGTGCGAGCGGTTGGGTGCCCGGAGTGTGGTTTCACGGGCTATCGCGGCCGGCTGCCTGTGAACGAGGTACTCGTGGTCGGCCCGCGTTTTCAGCAGGCTGTCGAGCAACGGAAGGGCTGGTCGACACTGCAGCGTGTGGCAATCCAGGGCGGTATGCGCACCCTGCACGAGGTTGGCATTGACTGGGTCAATCAGGGAAAAACGACCCTCGTCGAGGTCGAGCGTGTACTCGGGCAGTCGCTAGATGAAGACGTTCAGGAGAAGGACCAAGGGCCACCGCGCATTCTTCTGGTTGACGACGACGAAGACGCGAGACTCCTCATGCGGACGCTGTTGGAGCGCGACGGCTATGAAGTCGAGGATGCCGGAGATGGGCACAAGGCGCTCGACATTCTGAAGGATGACCAGATGTACAAATTGGTCATTCTCGACCTAGCTATGCCAGGTATGGATGGGCGCGAGGTTTTGCGTCAAATCCGGGGCTCAGTCGACACCGCAGCGCTCCCCGTTCTGATTCGAACAGGGACGGGCAGTGACTTGATCGAAGCCGAATTGCTGGAAGCCGGGGCGGACGACTATGTCGAAAAATCGGTAGACGCGGGTCGTTTCATGGCGCGAGTCCACGCGGTTCTACGTCGGGCGCTCTAGAGGTCGATCCAGCATCGGATCTGCCTTCAAGGGCGTGTTCTTTCTAGTATTTTCGTAGCGGGTTCGTAACGGAACTGTAACCTCGTCTCGAGGGGCGCTTGGCCCCGTTGTCACCACGTCGTGATTTGGTATCGTTGCTGAGGCCATCGGACCGCCACTGGCCCAGATTCTTCCCACGGAAGGAAGCCAAGAATGCAACGCCGTCTGACCTTGTTCGCGATCTTCGCGTTTGTCGTGGCTCTCCCCGCGGCCGCCGACGCCCAAACCGAGATATCCTCTCGGGCTTCTTCAATTCGAATCGGCGGGCGCGCCCATGCGCAGTACTCGGCGTCCAGCGTGAGCGCTGCCCATAACGACTTCTTCTTTAGGCGCATCCGACTCATCGCCGATATCACGATCAACGACTTTGTCTCTGCCCGCATACAGCCGGACTTCTCGGGTGGCGCGACCGCCCTTCAGGACACCTATGTACGGTTGAACTTCTCATCTGGGTTTCGCGTGTATATGGGGCAGTTCAAACGAGCCTTTGACCTCTTTGAACTCTCTAGTTCTACCGATCTGTCGCTGATTGAGCGGGACGGGAGAGTGGAGGGCGTATCCACCTGCGCGGGCGTAGGGTCACTCTGCTCCTACAGTCGACTCACGGAAAAACTCGGCTTCGCCGGGCGTGATCAGGGTATCAAGGTGGATGGCAGCTCAGGTCGCGTGTCCTATGAAGCGTCCGTGACCAACGGGACTGGGATCAATGTTGCCGACGAGAACGACGCCAAGTCCTTCTCCGGTCGCCTTTCGATTGCCGCGACGGATAAGGTGACGCTCTCAGGCAACCTCGCGATTCACGACTGGGTGGACCCAACCGATGAGAATGCCCAAGCGTTGGGCTGGAGCGCAGATCTTCAGGTTGGAGACTGGCGCGACGGCGTGTTGCTCCAAGCGGCCGTGGCCGGTGGAGATAACTGGAAAGAGCTCGACGCGGGGAATGAGCCTGTAGCGTTCGTCGCGGCCCAGGTGGTCGCCTCCTACTATCACCCGCTGGGCGGGACCCGGATTTCTGGAATTGAGCCGCTCGTACGTCTCAGTATGGGTGACCCAAATACGAATCTTGACTCGGACGGCGGTACGGTATTCACGCCAGGCCTGATGTTCTACTTCGCCGGGAAGAACAAGATCGGCACGAATGTGGACATCTACTCTCCGCAGGCCGGCGACACCGAATTTTCGTTTAAAATTCAGACGTTTCTGTACTTCTGAGACGCATGCCCTAGGCGGGGGTGAACTCGCATAGCCCCTCGCTGGCCTCCGGCCGATGGCCGGCCGGCCCCCCCTAGGGTGGGTCGGCCATCTTTCGTCTGAGAGGGAACATCTGACCCCCTCAGTCGCGTACCACCTGTTCTGAAGCCAGTTTTCAGGGGATTCCCCCGGCTCAGCCGATTGACACGCCGGGGGGGCTGAGGCAGCTTTACAGGCTGTCGTAACGCGGTTTGCAGCAACCCGTCGTGGCCCCTTGTGGGCCATTTTTTCGTCGAACCCACGGTAGTTCATGTTCAAAACGCTCCGAAGCCGGATCATTCTGATCGCGATCTTTGTCGCGATGTCTGGTTGGCAACTCTACCAGAATGGGCTCAAATTGGGCCTCGACCTCCAAGGCGGGATGCATCTCGTCCTCGAAGTCGACGATCCGGACGGTACTATGACGGCCGAAGCGAAGGCCGACATGATCGACCGCGTCGACCGGATTATTCGAACGCGAATCGACGAGCTCGGTGTCGAGGAGCCGCTCATCCAGCAGGTCGGGGGAGAGCGCCTCATCGTGGAGCTCGCGGGCGTCTCGGACGAAAACCAGGCCAAGGATATCGTTCAACGGAACGCCTTCCTGGAATTCAAGCTCGTCCTTCCGCTGACGGATATGGAAGCCGCGCTCACCCGGATCGACCGCTCCATCGTTGCCGACCTTGGCGTGGACTCGATCCGTGCGCTGGGCCGGGACGTCGCGGGTACCGCCGCGAATCAGCAAGGCCAGCTTGAAGACCTGCTGTTCGGTGGTGACACCGCAAGCGCCACTGCCGAGGGTGATTCCGCTGCCGTGGAGCCCGCTGCCCCGGAAGAGGACCCGGAGGAAGCGTTCCGGCCATTCTCGTCACTCCTGAGTTTTGGGGACGTGGAAGGTTCGTTCTTCATTGCGATCGAGGACGTGCCTGTCGCGACAGCCTTTTTGAATATGCCCGGCGTGCAGCGGTCGTTTCCGCGCAACCAGGTGATGCAGTGGGGCTCGGACTTGGTTGGGCAGGGCGCCCGCACTTACAAGCGCCTGTATGTGCTTGAGGAGGAACCGTTCCTGACGGGTGATCTGCTGGAAAACGCGACAGCTGCGCGCGATCCGCAGTTCAACCAGTCTCAGGTCCAGTTCGAGCTGTCGCGGGCGGGTGGACGCCGTTTCTCTCAATTCAGCGGACAGCACGTGGGTGACTACCTCGCCATCGTGCTCGATGGCGAAGTGATGAGTGCTCCTGTCATCCGTGACCGCATCGGTGCGCGCGGCCAGATCGACATGGGCGCGGGCACGCCGCTCGAAGAGGCAGCCGACCTTGCGCTCGTGCTCCGAGCGGGTGCTTTGCCGGCGAAGATCAACATCATCGAGGAGCGGACAGTAGGTCCGTCCCTCGGGCAGGACTCGATCGATCAAGGTGAAGTCGCCGGTATCGTCGGCATCGTTGGGGTGATCGTGATCATGATCGGTTACTACGGCATGGCTGGCGTACTCGCCGTCGGGGCGCTCGGTGTCTATGTTCTGCTGGTGTTAGGCGGTCTCGCGGGCATTGGCGCGAACCTTACCTTGCCTGGAATCGCAGGGCTCATTCTCTCAGTGGGCATGGCGGTCGACGCCAACGTGCTAATCTTTGAGCGCATCCGGGAAGAACTTGCCGCCGGGCGTGCGACACGCACCGCAGTGGATGAGGGCTTCGGCCACGCGCTCTCCGCCATCGTTGACGCCAATATTACGACGCTTATCACCGCGCTCATCCTTTACCAGTTCGGTACGGGCCCTGTGCAAGGTTTCGCTGTGACGCTCTCGATCGGAATCGTGGCGTCGTTCTTCTCCGCTCTTTTCGTAACCCGCTCCTTCTTCCTGATCTATTTGCATGGGAAGAAGGCGTCGGACGCGATCAGCATCTGATCGAAGGCCATGAGACTCTTTACTAACGCCGCGTACCACTTCATTGAAGCGCGGAAAAAGGCGTACGTCTTTTCGGCGGCCCTCATCGGTGTGGGCGTCATCGCGATGATCGTGAACGTCACCACCCTCGGGAACTGGCAAAACTACGGCGTCGACTTCACCGGTGGCTCCTTCATCCAGGTGAGCTTCAGCAACGAAGCCACGGATGCCGATGTGCGCGCGGCGTTGGGTGGGTCTCAGGCCCCGCCGGTGACGCGGTTTGGAGCCGAGCACGAATTCGTCATCCGTGCGCCGATCGCGGACGATGCGACCATCGAACAGGTCGCCGCGGATGTGGAAGCGCAGCTCACGGCTGCGTTCGGGGCGGGGTCGTTCGTGATCGAGAAGAAGGAGTTGGTTGGGGCGAAAGTCGGGGCGGAACTGCAGCTGAATGCGCTATACGCGATCCTCGCCTCGTTTGTACTAACGATGCTGTATATCGCTATGCGTTTCGAGTTCCGGTTCGGCCTGGCTGCCGTGATCGCCACCGCCCACGACATCCTCATCACCCTTGGGTTCTTGGCGTTGTTTAGGGTTGAAATCGCGCTTCCGACTGTGGCGGCGATCCTGACCATCGTTGGGTATTCGCTGAACGATACGATTGTCGTGTTCGACCGCATTCGTGAGAACCTCACTAAGAAGGGCGCGCGCAAGCGGGACCCGGTCGAGCTCATCAACGAGTCCATCAACGAAACGCTTCCCCGCACCGTCCTCACGTCCGGCACCACTTTGGTTGTGCTGCTTGCGCTGTTGATCTTGGGCGGAGCGGTGATCTTCGACTTCACGCTCGTTCTGATTCTGGGCGTCGTGGTCGGTACTTATTCGTCGATCTTCGTGGCATCGCCAGCGCTGGTCGAGATCCAAAAGCGTTTCGGTGTGGGTTCGGAGGACAAAAAGGAACGCCCTCAACCAGCCACGGTTTAGGCAGGTCCTCGCCGCGTCTGCGGCTTCGCAAAAGGGGGAGCCTCATCGAGCTCTTCGACAGCCACTGCCATATGACCGACACCGCCTTCCGGGATGACCGGGAGGCGGTGTTGCATAGGGCGCATGAGGCTGGGGTCACACGCTGGGTCAGCATCGCCTCGAATGTGGATGATGCACTGGACGCGGTCGAGTTGGTCTCGGGCAGAACGGGCGCTTGGTGCACCGCAGGTGTGCATCCCCATGAGGCGGCCCATGCGACGGAAGACTCCATCGAGGCCGTGCGCGAGATTGCGACCGCCAATCCATGCGTGGTCGCGATCGGTGAGACGGGGTTGGACTTCTTCTACGACACAGCGCCAAGAGCGGTCCAGCGCGATCTCTTCGATGCCCATCTCGCTGTGGGTGCCGATCTGGATCTGCCGTTGGTGGTTCACGCCCGCTCGGCGGACGACGACGTGGCGGCCGCGCTTCGGAACATGCCCTCGGGCACACGCGGCGTACTACACTGCTTCACCGGCGGATCGAAAGCGTTTGCAGAGGCCATGGCGGCGGACTGGTACGTGTCGTTCTCAGGAATCGCATCGTTCAAGAGCTTTGCCGTCGTTGATCTTCTTCTGGAGGTCCCAGAGGACCGACTGTTGATAGAGACAGACTCGCCGTACCTCGCTCCCGTGCCCCACCGGGGCAAGCGAAACGAGCCAGCCTTGGTCGCGTTCGTGGCTGAAGCAGTGGGGGCACACCTGGGGTTGGCCGCGGAGGTTGTCGCACGGCGCACCACGGAGAACGCCTGCCGCTTCTATGGTGTCTCGTGAACGAGCTTAGATTTCATCATGGCTAGGCGAATTCACATACTCCCGGACATCGTGGCGAACCAGATCGCTGCGGGTGAGGTCGTTGAACGCCCCGCGTCCGTCATCAAGGAACTGGTCGAGAACGCCCTGGATGCACGGGCCTCGCGAGTGGAGATCGCCGTAGAACACGGTGGCAAGCGGCGTATGCGGGTGAGTGATGACGGCATCGGGATGGGTCGCGAAGATGCGCTTCTGTGTCTCGACAGACACGCGACGAGCAAGATCGCCCACGCTGACGACCTGAGGAGCATTCGCACCTTCGGCTTTCGGGGCGAGGCGGTACCATCGATCGCGGCTGTGTCACGACTCACACTCGACACCCGTGAGACCGACGATGATGTCGGGACGCGCCTGGTGGTCAGTGGGGGACAGATCAACTCGGTGGAGGACTTTCCGCGGCAGCGCGGGACGTCCATCGAGGTCCGCAGTCTGTTTTTTAATGCTCCGGCCCGCTCCAAGTTCTTGAAGGCCGTCAGCGCAGAGACTCGGGCCATCAGCGAGGTGGTGACCGCCTTGGCGTTGGCGAATCCAAGGGTGTCCTTCCACCTCACTTCGGACGAGCGCACGCTCCTAGATCTGCCCAAGGCCTACGATGCTGCGGAACGCGTCTCTCAGCTTTGGGGTGCCCAGGAGGGAAGCACCCTCATTTTGGCCACCGGGGAGAGGGAGGGCCTCGAGTTAAAAGGGCTGGTTCAGCGCCCGGATGCCGCGAAACCTGGTTTCCGGCGGAGCTTCCTCTTCGTGAACGGTCGCCCGTTCCGAGCGCCCCAACTGGTGAGGGCAGCCGAACGCGGGTACCGAACTACCATTGGGCACGGCGTTCGCCCTTGGATGTTCTTTTACCTGCGCGTGCCTGAGGGGTCGGTGGATGTGAACGTCCATCCTTCGAAGGCTGAGGTACGTTTTCGAGACTGGGCGGGCGTCGAAGAACTCGTCGAGCAGGCCGTCAGATCTGCGTTGGATACCGAGCCCAGTTCCGCCACGTTCGATACGCAGTTAACTGCGCCGACGATGGTGGTTCGGGAAGAGAGCCAGACGCCCCCGGAGGCTGCCCCGGACCCCGACGCGCAGATGGCCCTGTTCATGACAGGAGACGGACCCGCGCCTCAGCCCGGGGCACCGCCCGTTCCCATTCCAGATGTGGGTGCAGGGCGGCCGCGGCTGTGGCAGGTCCTGAACACCTATATCCTGGCCGAAACCAGGAACGGCATGCTGATCGTGGACCAGCATTCGGCACACGAGCGGGTGC
>ERZ890510.2539-NODE-2539-length-10203-cov-5.245073_pt1 | contig 10203 bp, 8 predicted proteins | sample MGYA00521265_ERZ890510 | MGnify/ENA primary metagenome ERZ890510 (study PRJEB32303, sample SAMEA104408624) | aquatic metagenome | biome: Brackish water; feature: Chemocline; material: water | place: Baltic Sea | collected 2014-10-26T21:54:00 | depth 110 m ...
ACTCCGACACAGCCTTGTTGGCCTTGACGTTCATGAAGACGCCCCGGCGGCCAGCACGCGCCCCACACCCGTCTGTTCCACACAACGCTGCACCCAGTCACAGAGAATCCGCTCGGTGAAGAGTTGCAGTCCGGCACACAGCGAATCAAAGCGAGTGCGGCCCAGGTCCTTCTGCAGACGTGGCCCCACCGCCGACAACGGCTCGCCGACCGTGCGGCGGAAGCGCATCGGATGGACTGGATCAAAACCGAGGTAGCCTGCGTACATCCGAGCCGTCGGTTCGGCGTAGCGCGGATCCGCGTACGGCGCCATACCCATCAGTTTGTATTCATGTTCCAGAGGCGTGAAGCCGAGCAGGTGGGTCGTTACTGCATAGAGCTCTCCGAGGCTGTCTGCCTGCGGGATGGTTTCCAGGCACGTCAGGTCGCCATCACGACCAACCCAAACCGATCCGGACTGGCCATCCCCACCGCCATCCAGAGTCAGCACCAGATACGGTTCGTCATCCCGTCGCAGGCCATGGTAGGCTGTTGCCGCGTGGGCCTCGTGATGCGCGTGGAAGGTGACCTTGTCCGGGTCAAACCCCCAGCCAGAAATGGCCGCGCGCCGCTGATCCATACGCTGTTGTGCGCGTCGGTGGCGATAGGCAGTGGAGCCGGTGATTCGCCGGCGCAGCGCACCGCCGCCCAGGTAGCGGGCATCGAAACTCTCCGTCGCCCAACGTGGTCCCTGTGGGGGAGAGACGAAATGCGAAGCGCAGCAGACACGATCCACCTCGGCAACTGTGATGCCCGCCAGGCGCAACGCCTCGGTCGCCGCCTGTTGCGGCAGGCCGTAGTGGTTCTTGACGCGAACGAGCCGTTCCTCCTGCACCAGTGCCACAACGCGGTCTGCGACATAGACCCCGGCCGACGCATTGTGGCCGTCGAAAATCCCCAACAGAACCGGCGTGGGCGTGCTCATAATGGAGGGCAAAAATCGCGGGAAGTGGTTGTATTTGACAGGATTACGACGATTCTCACAATAACGCGAGCGCCTTCAGGCCCGTCAAGAAAATCAGCGCCTGTATGGCCCTGCTCTTGTCGGGCAGGACTAACGGATCGTAACGGTTGTTGTGCTGGCCGCCAGCAACCAACTCAGCCGTCCCACGTAGGCGTCCGCCGTCGGCAACCCGTGTTGCGTGTAGGGGTTGTGGGGGATCAGCGGGTAGCTCAGTGTCGCCCCGGCAGGCACCTCGAAGGTGCGTCCGCGCCAGACAAAGGCGGCACCGGCATCGGTGAAACGACGCTCCACCATCGTCTTCGGTGCCACCGTCGTCGGCTCTTCGTCGATGGTGAAATACACGGATTCTTCCGGTCGCAGCGCCAGCAGCAGGCCCGCTTCGTAGACACCCCCGGTTGCGTGGTTCTCGAGACGCCCGCTGATTCGACAGATGTCCTGCTCGAGATCCATCTGCAATATGACACAGTCGGCGCCGAACTGGTAGGCCGTGGTAGCCCGTGTCGGTGTGCGTTGCTGGCAGCTGGCTTGATCCGGCAGGTAGGCGCGCCCGCCATCGACCCGGCGGATCGTGGAAAAACGTGGCATGTACTTGCTGTTGCCCGTGCCCACGAGGTAGCCGCTGTCAGCATGCCACAACTCGACATAATTCTGCGTGTCGAGGATGAAGCGGCTGCTGTGCTCGGGCGTCAGTTGCCAACTGAGAAAACCGTGCCAGGTCCTGCTTTGCACCCGTGCCACCGGCATTTCGTCGGCAACATCCTCGACGACGGGAGTGGCACTTTCGCCCCGTGTCGTCGCCGGCCATGCCATCAGCGCGGCGCAGAAGCTGGCGAAAAACGCCAACCCTTGCGCGGCGTTATCGACAAGCTCCATCTGGGCCAATTGCGCACGATATCCCTCGATACGCTGCAGACACAACTGTCGGCCCGGCGTACTACGTAGAAAACTCGGCGGCAGGAAGACCATCGGCAGGCGGTGATACCGCATACGCCCATCCGCCACCACGGCGCTGGAACCATCGGGCAGGCTGAAGAACTGGAAGAAACTCAGGCAACGTCCCATGCAGGAGAGGGTCTGTGCATCGGCTGTGGCCTCGGCAAACAATGACACCGCCTGCGCCGTGACCATGGCGTAATTGACGACGATACCTTCGCCTTCCGGCCATGCACCATTGCGGCGCTGCGTCGGGACCACGTAGCGGTCGAAGAATTGTGCCGCCAGCGTCACCCAGGCGGGTCGGTGAAAGTGCTCACCCGCACGCTGACAGAGCAGGCCGTGCCACGTCGCATGGTTGCCGGGAAACTCTGCCGGGCCGGCGGCGGAAAAACGCTCGTCGAAACGGGCCACGAGCCGCTGCGTTGCCCCGTCGATACTGCGCTCCAGTTGCTGCCTCAGCTCCGCTTCAGCCACGTCGAAGCGCTGCATCAACTGCAGCGAATCCAGCAGGTAGTAATTCAGCCATTCGCCGATGTGTCGCCCCCAGTCACGGCCACGGGAGTAGTGCGGCGTGTGGAAATCAGCATCGGTGAGGCTGAGGATGTAGCGGATGTTGGCGACAGCGATGGCGCGAAAACGCCGGCGCTCGTCAGGGGTTGCGCCCGGCACCACCCCCTCAGCCAGCAACAGGAAGGCGTAGTGCGCGAACTGATTGTAGTACGATGGCCCCTGTGCGTCGTCCGTGTCACGCAGGTCCAGATCCATGCTGCCACTGGGACCATAGTGCGGGGCTGCTTTGCGCGCCCAGGCCAGCAGCAGACCTGCGGCTGCATCGCGCAGCCGGGAAAAGTCCATCGCCTCCGTCACCTGCCTCGGGCCGCGCCGCGATGGCCGGCGATCGCCTTCTCGTACACCTGATGGATTCGCGCGGCTACCGACCGGTAGTCGAATTGCTGTTGCGCGTAGCTTCTGATGTGACCCCGGTCGTAGTCGTCATAGCCATCGAGCGTGGCTGCCAGCGCCTTCTGCAGGCCCGCCACATCCCGAGGCTCGACCAGACGTCCCACCGAATCATCCACGACTTCCTCTGGTCCCCCGCAGCGCGTGGTGACCACCGGCAGACCACAGGCAAAGGCCTCCAGCAGCGACAGGGGCAGGCCTTCCGAGTGCGAGGGTAGTACGAAGATGTCCGCCTTGCCGAGCATGGCTGGCATCTGGCGCCAATCGACCTCGTCGATGAAATGCACGCGATCGGCGATACCGAGCCGGGCTGCCTGCCCAGGAAAATCGTTGGCCAGGTCTGTGGCGCCCCCACCAACCAGATCCAGATGCACATCCCGCCCTTCTGCTCGCAGTCCTGCCATCGCCTGCAACAACTCAACCAGCCCCTTGGCTGGGTCATATCGGCCGCTGTAGATCAGGCGCCAGCCGCCCTCACCTGGCGTACGGGTGCCGGGTCGAAAAAGCTCGCAATCGACACCATTGGGGATCTGCTGCAGACGGTCCTCGGCCACACCCAGTTCACGCGCCCGTTGAGCCAACTCGCCACTGACAGCAATCACCGCATCCGCCCCGATCAGGGCATCGCGAACCCAGGCCCGCCAACTGTCACGATGCACCGCCAGATCCTTCAGGTCGTGGCCGTGCACGGTGACGACAACCGGACGCCCGACACGACGACCATACTCAACACAGGCGCGCCCATCGGGGTAGGCCACGTGTGCGCGGATAACGTCGGGCACAGCGCCTGCCGTTGCCTCGAGGGCACGCAGGTAGGAGGGCCAGGCACGGCCCAGCAGGAGACGGCGCGGCAGGGTCAGGTAGGGGGGCCGCCGCACATCGAGTCCATCCATGTTCTCCTGCGCCGGCAGATCCCGGTAGCGACTCCAGCGCCCGCAGCCCGGAAGCGGGAACCAGGGCACGGGGGCCACGACCCGTGGCACACAGAACTCCGTCAGAAAACGTGTCTGATTGTGGACGAAGCTGCCTGAAATCCGCGACAGCGAGCTCGGATACAGATGCGAGGCAACCAGGACGTCCATCAGACTCACCCTCGCATCAGGGGGATGCGGGGTCCGCTTCACGTTCGATGAGGTGGATGACGGCGAAAATCATCCCGGTGAAGAACCAGAGAAAGTTGTTGCTGAAATCAGCGGTCGCCGACAGGCTGATCTGAAAGGCAAGAAACATGCACAACAGGCCGACGAGTACGGCACGCAGATACGGATCGGTCGCCTGCCTCGCAGCCCCGATGCCGCGCCTGAATACGCGCCAGACGATCCACGCCGAGGCGGTGAGGCCCACCAGCCCGAGTTCGGCAAGCATATTCGCCGCCAGCGTGTGTGATTCTTTCGTCGGCACCCAGGCAGGGAAATCGACGGGTTTGTACTGGTCGAACAACAGCGGAAAAGCCCGCCATCCCGCGCCCAGGATGGGATGATCCAGCCACATCTCCACGCCAGCAACGATAAAGTACAGTCGTGCTGAACCCGACTCGCGCCCGGCATCGCCGAAATCAGTCAGCAGCGTGAAGATGGAGACGAACCGCTGGAAAATGTGGTCGGCGAAGGGAACAAACTCCTTGACTGCGAGAATCGCTGCGAGCCCGCCGAGGCCCACCCAGATGAGGTAGCGCAGCTTGCGTGCATAGATCAGTGCCGCGACGATACCGACGGCAGCAGCGACCCAGTTCGAACGACTGAAGGTTGTGATCAGTCCGGCGCCAGCCGCCGCCAGAGCCACCAGCAGAAAAATGCCCTTCCACTTCTGGAATTTATGGTTGACGAGCAGGGCGAAGAGAAAGACGACACCACACATCAGGAACGTGCCGAAAGTATTCGGATTGTGGAACGTGCCCGTCGCCCGGGGCGCATTGGCACCGACGGCGATGACGAAGCTCGCCGGCAGGTAGAATTTCTCCGACATGATCTGCGCCACCGCCAGAATGGCACCACCGATCATCGACGCCCCCATGGCGATCACCACCAGATTGACCGCCTGACGGGTATCGACCATGACCTGTGTGCCATACAGAAAGGCGATCAGCGCCAGAGTGCGCATGACACCAACGGTGCCCTCCGCCAGGGCCGGTGTATACGTCAGGGAGAAGGCCATGATCCCCCAGAGCAGAAACAGCGGGCCCTTCAGCTCGAAGGCAGGAAATGTGAAGCGACGGCGCAGGCAGGTGTTGGTGAAGATGCCGATCGCCATCAGCATCAGAGACAGATGGAAACCGGTCAGCGGAATGCCGATGCCGGTTTTCTTGATCAACTGCCCGGTGATATCGAGAGCGGTCGTGACAACGACGGCGGGAACAATGATCCAGGGCCAGATCAACACACCCACCAGATAGATGCCGCCGGCAATCCCAAAGGCTGCCATGGCGAAAATCTTGGATGGCAGGTAGAGGGCGGCAACAGCAACGGCGACCTGCAACGCGACAAACACGCCGAACAGGCGGCGGCTGAGGGTAGGCGGCAACGGGCGGCCTTCGGTGGCTGCAAAGATGGTCATGAGGCGCGCACGAATCGCAGCCAACGCAGGCCGGTGGTGCGCTGATAGGCGATGGTGACGATCGCCGCCCACAGTCCATAGGCGATCGAAGTCGACAGGGCGGCACCGATGAGACCATACCGTGGAATCAGCAGCAGATTCAGCCCCACGTTCATTGCCAGTGCTGCCCCCGGCGCCCACATCGTCACGGGGGGATACCCCTGTCCGGCGAGTTTGGTGTTCAGTACCGAGCCATAGCCCGAGGCGATCAGGCCCGGCAGCATCCACACCAACGGCGTGTAGGCGCCGGCAAAGGAGATCCCGAAGATTAACTCAATCAGTGGCGCACCAAGCACAACGATCGCTGCTGCCGACAACAGGCTGAAGGCAAAGGTCCAGCGGCTGATGGCCAGGCTCATCCCATGGTCGTCATCAATGCCCCGCAGTACTTTGGGCAGCATCACGGCACCGGCGATGTTGGGTCCTCGCTGCATCATCTCGGCAATAACCACGGCAATCGCATAAACACCCAGTACCTCTGCTCCCAGAAAGTGCCGCACCAGATAGATATCGCTGCGGAACAACAAAAAGATCAGTGTTGCCGACACCGCCCCGCGACCACCAACGGCCGCCGTCAACTGCAGCAATCGTCGGTCAATGGGTCCCGCAGTCCGGCTCAAGCCGAGCGCCAGCAACGCCGATAGAATCGCCGCGCACAACCATGCCGTCAGCACACCGGTAAGCCCCGCCTGCAACCAGCCAAGAGCGACGCCGGAAAACGCCAGATAGCTGCTGATGAAGAGCAGCGGAATCAGGGCGTAGGCAGTCAGTCGATCACACCCCTGCAGAATTCCGGCAAAGCCTTTCTGCGCCACGACGGCAGCAACCATCGCCGCCAGCAACAGAGCCTGCCCCGTCGTCAGCCCGCCGTCGGCCAGGGCTGGCACAACCAGCGCAGCCAGGAGCAACAGCAGTAGCAGGATAACACAGTAACCCAACGTATTGCGCCATACGGATCCCACCATCCGCGGGTCGCTGCCACTGTGAAAGCCGTTGCCCCGTGCCAACCATTCACCGAACACCATGCCGCCCACGGTCACACTCGTTGCCGCGAGGGCAAGCTGGCCGCGACCATACGTTCCCAGGCAGCGGGCGATATACGCCTGATTGGCAAAGGCGAGAATGAACGTCAGGCCTCCTGCAGCAGCATTGATCGAGAACCCGCGCAGAAAATTCAAGCGCCGCTCACGGCATCCGGATCACGGCAAGCACTTCGTCGCGCTGTTGCTCCATCCGTTGTCGTGACATGGCCTCGAGATTCAGCCGCAGCAACGGCTCGGTATTCGACGCGCGCACATTGAAATGCCAATCGTCGAAACTGATGGAAACGCCGTCGACACGCTCGGTAAGGCCATCCCCGTAGCGCGCTGCAATCTCTTCAATCTTGGCCAGTGGATCGGCAACCTGTGAGTTGATCTCGCCTGAGAGGAAATAACGCGACTCCAACGGCGACAGCATCTGCGACATCGTCTGCTGCCGCTCCGACATCATCTGCATCAGGATCAATGAGGGCACCAGACCGGAGTCTGCACCGAAGAAATCACGAAAGTAGTAATGCCCGGACAACTCTCCAGCGAATACACCTGCCTCACGAAGCAATCGTGGTTTCAGGAAGGAATGACCGACGCGCTCCTGCAGGGCCGTTCCACCTGCCGCCTCGACAACGTCCCGCACGGCCCACGAACAGCGCACATCGTAGATCATCGTGGCCCCGGGTTCCGCCTCGATCAGATAGCCCGCCATGAGCGCTGTGAGGAAATCTCCGGGAACAAAGTGGCCGCGGTCGTCAATGGCGAAAAATCGATCCCCGTCGCCATCAAAGGCAAAGCCTGCGTCGGCGCCTTCGGCGACGACCCGTCGTTCCAGTTCGGCGCGATTCTCTGCTTTCATGGGATCCAGGCCGTGGTTGGGCAGATTCCCGTCCGGATCGAGATACAAACCGACGAACTCGATGGGCAAGCGCTCGTACACGCGCTGCAGGATGGGCCCGACCATGCCATTGCCGGTATCGGCAACGACCTTGAGACCGCGCAGACGATCGGCATCAACCATACCGACAACCTTGTCGACAAAACCTGCACTGACGTCGCGTGTCTCGAGACGGCCTGTGCCTCGGGCCAGACGGAATTCATCGGTCTCGATCAACCGACGCAGGTCCTGGATGCCGTCGTCCCCTGACAACAGATACGGCATGTCGCGAACCATCTTGAAACCACAGTACTGGGGCGGATTGTGTGATGCAGTCACCATGATGCCCGGCAGGCTCAGCGTGGCGCAGGCGTAGTAGTACTGGTCGGTGCTGACCATACCGAGATCAACCACATCCGCCCGCTGCATGCGCAGTCCATCCATGAGAGCGGCGGCAACAGCAGGGCTCGACAGGCGCATGTCGCGGCCAACAACGACCTGCTCCGGTTGCAGATAACTGGCAAATGCGCGCCCCACGGCCCGGCCCGTGTCCTCGTCGAGTTGACCGGGATAGACGCCGCGAATGTCGTAGGCCTTGAAGATTGTCGGATCGACGTGCATGGTGACCATCAACTTTCATGAAAACGGCGACGGCCCGGAACCCGGCGCATACGCTGGGCTCCGGGCCGTCAGTACACGGAGGATCTTCTTACTGGAAGGAGCGCAATGTCACGTCGACTGTGCGTACGCCATCTTTGGGCTGGTGATGCTGAACGAGTATGGGCGTCTGATAGGTACCGGAGACGATGCGATTGGGGCCCGATTCCGCACTGGACGAGACGAGCAGACTGACGGAACGCTTGAGATTGAGGATGCGGTAGGCCGGTGTTGAGAGGACCGACATGATGCGATCCACAATGGAGCGGCCAAAAGGCAGATGCTCCATAAACTCGTTGTACAGATGGATCAGGTCATACGTCGCATAATCTCGGGTCTTGCCAGGAATGGTCGCCGGGTGCCGCGCCAGATTGCGGCCGCGCGCCACCATATAGGCCAGTGGGTCGCGCAAGGCCTCGGGCAGGTCATCGCGGATCAGCAGGGTCTCATACTCATTCACAGTCAGTCCTGCGTCGGACTCCTCGGGGGCCAGGCGCATTTCAATACGACCCTTGTCGATACCAAAGCGATCGAGCCAGGCCTCGAATTGCTCAAAAAGACCGTAACGGGGATCCTTGAGGTTGTGCGAATCGATGGCATGCTCGGATGACACCGGAATCTGCAGGCGTTGACGATGCACAATCTCTTCCGCCTGGTAGCCCAACACGGTCGTGTGCCGTTGCCGATGGATGTCCTTGAAGACACCATCAAGTTCGATAAAATAGACTGGCTCTTCCGGGCGATTGACGTAGGTGACGCAGTTCTTCAATCCGGCACCCATGAACGTCAGGTGCGAATCTGCGTTGACCGGCTCGACCTCTTTCTGCTGCTCGCTCAGTTCATCGCGCAGATGCATGAGGTCATGCTGATAACCGGCGTCCTGCGGGAAAAGACGCTGGAAGAAGCGGAAGAAGGGATCCAGTTGCTTGCGGCTGTGTCCGAGACGAGCACTGGCGCCCTGTTCGAGATAGCCCGCCGTAGTATGATGCGAACAGTAGAGCACACGGCGAAACTCGGACAGAGCGTCACCCACTTCTGCACGGACCCGGGGTGCCATGTCGATAATCTGGAACCTGGACGTGGGAACGATGTCGAGATTAAGCTCGAGGGGCTCGGCCATATGAATTCTGTAAGAACACCCCCGCTGGTGGTGAGGAAACGTGTGTGGCCTGCTTGTGTAGGCTTCCACGCGCTCTGAGTCCAGACTGACGTTCGACTAAGTATAACCTTGCCCTCGAAAGAGGCGCAAACCAACCGCAGAAGTAAGGAGGCTGTGTTTTCGTGAAGCGACTGCTCATCATGCGCCACGCCAAATCAGACTGGGCATCCGGATCGGCAGAGGACTTCGACCGGCCACTGAACGCCCGGGGTCAGCAAGACGTTCCGCTGCTGGCCCGGTTCCTGGCCGGCGCTGCACCACCCGACCTGGTGCTGGCTTCGGCGGCTCGTCGCGCCCAGGAGACAGCGATCCGGTTGCTGGAGGGCCTCGATCCGACACCGGAACTCGTGCTTGATGGGCGTCTCTATCTGTCCACGCCCGATGCTCTGGCAACGGTGCTGGCTGCCAGCGCCGGTGATGCCAGCAGTGTTGTCGTCATCGCCCACAATCCGGGTGTGGAGGAATGGGCCTCACATCTGAGCGGTGCCACGATTCACCTGCCACCGGGCGCCATCGCCTGCATTGAAAGTGCCGCCGAAAGCTGGCACGATGTGGGGCGCAGGCAAGGCCCGCTGCGCTGGTTGATCACGCCAAAACTGCTGAAGAGAGGCACTTCGCTCTCTTGAGGTGCGCCGGTACCAGGGCTCGGCTGCGTGCCTACTTCTTGAAGTCCTCGATGATCCGACGCAGCGCCTCGTCGAGATCAACCTTGGGATCGTAGCCCACGAGTTCCCGGATCTTCTGCAGATCCGGCGCGCGGTAGACGAGGTCTTCATAGAGCCCGTTGCGGCTCAGGGTCTGACTGAAGGGAATGAAGGCAATCTCCGAATCAGAGCCCGTCATCTCCTTGATCTTGTGCGCCAGGTCCTTGATGCTGCTCTCGAAATTTGAGCCCAGATTGAAGACATCGCCAAAGGCCCGGTCACTGGAGGCAAGCGCGATCAGCCCATCCACGGCATCGTCGATGTAGGTGAAGCAGCGCCGCTGTT
>ERZ890510.2541-NODE-2541-length-10199-cov-4.815753_pt1 | contig 10199 bp, 8 predicted proteins | sample MGYA00521265_ERZ890510 | MGnify/ENA primary metagenome ERZ890510 (study PRJEB32303, sample SAMEA104408624) | aquatic metagenome | biome: Brackish water; feature: Chemocline; material: water | place: Baltic Sea | collected 2014-10-26T21:54:00 | depth 110 m ...
CCATCTCCCTTGTCCAGGTTGATCATCTGAGGCAGGAATTGCTCTTTTGTCTCATCAGTGATATGTACGATTCCATTACGGATGGTCTCAAGTCGCCACAGGTCGTCTCCACATATTGTGTGTGTGACAGTTAACGCATCCCACAGTGGTTCTAAAGAGTCAAATGGACATAATAAAATGGCCTGCATAGAATTTAAAGGCATGATGTGACTTCCTGCGATTGGATTTATCTCAGGAAGGACCTGCATTCCCTCTGTAGTAATAAACCCAATCGTCGCATCTTCTTCATCAGTAGCAAGTTTTACTTTTGCTCTAAGGATAAAGCGAGATAGTCTTAATATGAACTCGCTTGCTAAATTATAAGGAAGCAGCAATTTGAAATTGGCCCCATCCCGAAAGACATATGGTGTTGCAATTAAACGTCCCTTAGGGTTGCAGTAGCCTGATCGGGTAAGTTTTTTATCGGCTAGATTCTTAATGTCACTCGTTAGTTGGGAGTCTAAAAAGGCTGTTGCGTCATCCCCGCTGACATGTACAACAGAGATATCCACTAACGGCGTGATCATTGATTTTCCGACTGAGGGGTCTTTCGCTACAGCACCACGCTCTTCAATTCGATCGTTTTTTCGGCCCAGAAGATCCGACCATTTTGATTTCATATAATCCGATTTTTGCAGCATCATTAAGTTTTAGGTTGGCAAGTAGTGTTTAAGGCCGTTATTCCCAACTCTGGATAATCAGTACTGAAGTGCAGGCCGCGACTCTCTTTGCGTTGGAGTGCGCAGCGCACAATCAGTTCCGACACGGCCACGAGATTTCGTAGTTCTAAAAGATCACGGGTCACTTTGAAATTTGAGTAATAATCTCTGATTTCTTCTTGAAGTAATTGCAGCCGGCGGCTCGCACGTTCGAGTCGTTTCGTTGTTCTTACGATACCGACGTAGTTCCACATAAAACGCCTGAGCTCATCCCAATTGTGGGCAATGATAACTTCTTCATCTGAATTGGTGACGCGACTTTCGTCCCATTCCTTAACCGTTTCTAATGCCATTTGTTCTTGAGCGAGTATGTGTTTTGTTGCTTGCTCTGAAAAAACCAAACACTCAAGCAGTGAATTACTTGCAAGGCGATTTGCGCCATGAAGTCCGGTATGTGCAGTCTCGCCGATCGCATAAAGTCCGTTAATGTCTGTAAGTCCCTCAATAGATGTATTGATTCCGCCACATGTGTAGTGAGCGGCTGGGACGACGGGAATGGGTTCTTTAGAAGCGTCTATCCCAAGCTCTAAGCACCGATTATAAATGTTGGGGAAATGCTCTTGAATGAAGGCTGCCCCTTTGTGTGAAATATCCAAGTAAACACAATCGACGCCATGTTTTTTCATCTCCGCGTCTATACTCCTTGCGACAATGTCACGCGGTGCTAACTCTGCGCGAGCATCGTGGTCGGGCATAAAACGATGACCATTGGGTAGCAATAATAAACCACCTTCTCCTCGAACGGCTTCGGTGATCAAGAAGGATTTTGCCTCAGGGTGATACAGACAGGTTGGGTGAAATTGTATGAACTCCATGTTGGATACACTGCATCCAGCGCGCCATCCAATGGCAATGCCATCCCCAGTGGATGTGTCTGGATTGGTCGTATACAGATACGTTTTTCCTGCGCCACCTGTGGCCAGAATGACCGTGGGAGCCTGGATGGCAATCACCAGATCTTTATCTGAATCTAAAACGTAGATGCCGCAGCACTGCATTTTATTGGAGGTGGGGTCTTTTTCAGTGATTAGATCGATGCCTACGTGATTCTCTAAAATGGTGATATTGGGGTGAGCACGAACCCGTTCTTCGAGAGTCGTTTGGATCGCGCGTCCGGTCGCATCATCTGCGTGAATAATCCTTCTAAAACTATGCCCTCCCTCCATGGTTAGGTGAAGCCCCGAGGACGTATTTTTATCTTTAGTGAAATTGACCCCTTGATGGATGAGCCATTCAATCCCTTGTGCGCCCCCCTCAACCACCAAACGAGTGACATCGGAGTCACTTAGGTAGGCTCCAGCAATCATGGTGTCTTCAATGTGTGATTCATGCGTATCAAACGCGTCGACAACTGCCGCAATGCCACCCTGGGCCCAGTTGCTCGCGCCGTCGGGCATATTTTTTTTAGTTACGACAGCGACCCTCCGATGTGGGGCGAGCTTCAGTGCGCTGGCTAAACCAGCTAATCCACTGCCTAAAATGACTATATCAAAACTGATCACTAGTGTAAGTTCTTTACTTGGATGGATTTTTGGCTAGAGTAACGCAATTCCCAACGTCAGAGCAGCTTATTTTGACATGATTTAAATATGTTAAATATTGAGGATATTTGGGGAACTCATCCCTTTATTTGATGCTCATACACTTACGTATAAAAATACTAGGGGTAACATCATGGACTTATCGCTTAATACCTATTTAAATGTTGCAGCTAATACCAGTAAGAAACAACAATCTGGTAAGCTCGTCGTTATGTCGGAGAGAGAGAAAGACAGCAACCTTGTAGCGCGGGTCCAACGTGGGGATAAAGTCGCGTTTGAGCTGTTATTTACGAAGTATCAACGCAGAGTAAGTCGTTTGGTTTCGCGATTTATTCGTTCTGAAGCAGAAGTTGAGGATGTTGTTCAGGATTCCTTCATTAAGGCTTACAGAGCTTTGGCAACGTTTCGTGGCGACAGTGCGTTCTACACCTGGTTGTACAGAATAGCCGTTAATACTGCTAAAAATTATCTTGTAGCCGCGTCGAAACGACCCATCTCGCTAAGCCAGTTTGAAAAAAATGATGACGATGATTTTGAAGAAGATCGATTCATCAGTACCATTGCAACTCCTGAATCAGAGCTCATTACAAAGCAGATCGCTGAGACTGTGAACAAAACAATTGACGAATTGCCGGCCGATTTGCGGGAGGCGATAATGTTGCGTGAAATTGAAGGTATGAGTTATGAGGATATTGCGGAGGCAATGGAATGTCCCATCGGTACGGTGAGATCCCGAATTTTTCGAGCTCGCGAGGCAATTTCACTAAAGATTAAGCCGATGTTAGATGTGGGAGAGGGTAAGCGATGGTAGACAAAGAGCGTATTTCTGGTTTTATGGATGGCGAGATGGGAGGCGAGCAGGAGGCTGCAGCGTATCAAGCGATCAAAAAATCTGCCGATTCAAAGGAGGTGTGGCGCGCTTACCATGTAATTGGTGACGTGATTCGTTCTGAGGGGCGTGCGGGGCTGTCACAGAGCCGTTTTCATGAGGCTTTAGCGGCGGAGCCGACATTAGTTGCTCCACTGATCAGTAGGATCAAGAAATCGACTGAGTATTCCTGGATGAAGATTGCTGCTTCGTTTGCGGTCATGGCCGTTGTCGGATGGTTGGGTATTGCAGAGAATAGTCCAGTTGAGGTTCGAATAGCAAAACGAGATTTCGTGTCACAGGAGCAGCAAATTGCTTTAGAAGAAGTGTATGAAGCTGGGATTACAGAATATTTAGCAGCACATGAACAAGTCAATCCGCGGGGTTTGAGTTCTGGTGCTCTAGTGGACAAGTCGGACGAGTAAGGAGGCAATACCTAACCTTATGTGGAAATTTTTTCTTGGCCTAACGCTCGCTTTCTTCACCGCAGGCTCGAGTATTCATGCTCAAGCGAAGTCGGTCCGACTGAGCCAGCATGATGCTTTAACTGCACTACAGCAAGTTGCCTATGCTGGGCAGACGTTAAATTTTACGGGCGTATTTGTGATTCAAAAAGGGGATCACTTCGAGACCTGCCGCATCACTCATTATGGCAGCGGGCCTAAAGAGTTAGAGAAGATAGTGCGTCTAGATGGTGAGCCGTTAGAAATAACGCGAGTGGATGACAATATTTTGGTGTATGTGCCAGACGATAAATACTTGAGAAGTAAAGCTGGTGTTCAAGAGCGGAGTTTTCCATCCCTAACCTCGAATCAACTGTCCACGGTAGGGGAAAACTACGATGTTTATGTCGGCGATCTGGACCGTATTGCGGGGCGGTTTGCGACGCACATCACGCTGGTACCTCGGGATAAATTACGGTACCGACACGAACTTTGGGTAGATCAAAAGACGGGCCTACAAATTAAAGCTCAGATGTACTCGGAACGTAACGAATTGGTTGAGCAAATTATGTTTACTGAAGTCACCATAGGAAATCATGTGACCGAGGTGATGACTAGATCCGTCTATGAAGAGGCGGCTCTGACTTGGAGAATGGACCGAGGCGCGAGGAAGCAACTGGGCGGTTCTTCCTCCAATAAATTGTGGTCTGTGAGTAAGCCACCGTCAGGATTCAAGCAAGTGATGAATTCGAAAAAAAGGATAGGTCAGAAGGGTTCTAGGGTTCACCTGGTCTTCTCAGACGGGTTCGCTGCGATCTCGGTGTTTATCGATTCACGTAGTGCTAGCGGTTTTAACGCTGGATTAGGTAAAGAAGGATCTCTAAACATCTACCGTCGAGTTGTTGACGACCAATTCGTGACAGTTCTTGGTGAGGTCCCAGCAAATACTGTGAAGCAGATCGGCGACTCGTTGGTGAGGTATTAAAAAAATTCGGTCAGATAAAAAGTAGTTAATAGGATTATTGAAGGAGAAGTAAACGTGAATTTTTCATTCAGAATTATTTTTGGATTTTTGGCTCTACTACACATTTCACAAGTCGCAGCGGTTGAATTGCCAAGTTTTGCTGATTTAGTTGAAGAGCAGGGTGTCAAAGTGGTCAACATCAGTACGAAAACCATGATTGATCAACCGAATAATATTCCTGTCCCTGAGGATGATCCTTTTTATGATTTTTTTCGACGGTTCGCTCCTCCTGAAGGCGCTCAACGAGAGTCTCGTTCACTTGGTTCAGGATTCATCATCAGTGAAGATGGATACATATTAACGAATTCACACGTCGTTGCAGCAACCGATGATATAACCGTCAAATTGAATGACAAACGTGAATTTATGGCGAAATTAATCGGTGTTGATAAGCGAACTGATGTTGCCGTGATCAAAATTGAGGCATCGGGCCTGCCGTTTGTAAGTATTGGTGACCCCGACAAGCTTCGTGTTGGTGATTGGGTTTTGGCAATTGGCTCTCCATTTGGATTTGAGAGTACGGTGACCGCAGGTATTGTTAGCGCGAAAGGGCGCTCGTTACCGCAGGAAAACTATGTCCCGTTTATCCAAACAGACGTGGCGATCAACCCCGGCAATTCTGGTGGTCCTTTATTTAATTTGGACGGTGAGGTCATCGGCATTAATGCCCAAATTTATAGCCGAACAGGCGGTTTTATGGGTCTTTCTTTTGCGATCCCGATTGACGTTGCTGTGGATGTCGCTAACCAGTTAAAAACTGATGGTCGGGTCAAGCGTGGTCGAATTGGCGTCGTGATCCAAGAAGTCACAGCAGAATTAGCTGATTCCTTTGGTCTAGATAAGCCGCGAGGGGCCCTTGTCAGCCGTGTAGACAAAGGCGGGGCTGCAAGCAAAGCAGGCATACAAACCTCAGATATCATTCTTACTTTTGATGGAAGCAAGGTGGAGACCTCAAATGATCTTCCTCGCATCGTTGGTCAAACTCGCCCACGTAAAAAAGTCGATGTTGAAGTGTGGCGAGACAAACGATCAAGGATGCTCAGTCTGACGGTTGGCGAAATTCCTGCCGATGTCACGTCGGAACCTAAAAAAGAAGAGAGTAAAAATGCTTCTATGAATGTGATTGAGAAATTAGGGCTAATGGTTTCAGATATTGATACTCAACAACTCAAGCAGCTTGAGCTTGACAGTGGAGTCAAGATAGATCGGGTAGCTGGTGTCGGTGAGCAAGCAGGGCTGCGTCCCGGGGATATCGTCCTCGCATTAAATAACGATGACGTTGAATCAGTGTCACAATTTAAATCATTAATGGAGCGTTATAAGGATGCGAGGAGCGTGGCTCTATTGATTCAAAGAGGTGGTGGTTCGTTGTATGTTCCCATAAGACTGAAATCGAAGTAAACCGTGTTGAACCGTTAAGACGTATCTAGAAAAGGGGGAATCCGGTAGAATTCCCCCTTTAATAATTGGTGGGCACGTTGTCGTGCTTTCTTAATGCGGCATATCAGAAATTTTTCAATTATCGCCCATATTGATCATGGGAAATCGACGTTAGCTGACCGTTTCATTCAGACGTGTGGCGGACTAAGTGATCGTGAAATGGAGTCGCAGGTGCTGGACTCTATGGATTTAGAGCGAGAGCGTGGAATTACGATTAAAGCTCAAACCGCAACATTGAGCTTTAAGGCCGATGACGGTGAGATCTATCAACTTAATTTAATTGATACACCGGGTCATGTGGATTTCTCGTATGAGGTCTCCAGGTCATTATCTGCGTGTGAGGGTGCATTGCTTGTTGTCGATGCGTCTCAAGGAGTAGAGGCCCAAACGGTCGCTAACTGTTATACCGCCATTGATCTCGGTGTGCACGTGATCCCGGTACTTAATAAAATTGATCTTCCATCCGCTGACCCGGATCGAGTGATTGAAGAGATAGAGGATATTGTAGGAATACCGGCTGTTGGGGCGTTAACCGCCAGTGCGAAGACAGGACAAGGTATTTTAGAACTCTTGAATATGGTTGTTCGAGATGTTCCACCGCCAAAAGGTGACCCCAACGCACCCTTAAAGGCGCTGATTGTTGACTCTTGGTTCGATAACTACGTCGGTGTAGTGATGCTCATTCGATTGATTGATGGGGAGCTTAAAGCTAAAGATCAGATTTTGCTGATGTCAAATAAAACGACTCACCAATGTGAGAAAGTGGGCATCTTTACACCACGATCAGTCGCTCGTGACAAGTTGTCAGCGGGTGAGGTGGGTTTTGTGATCTCTGGAGTCAAGGAGCTCAAAGCCGCTAAGGTAGGAGACACCATTACCTTGGCCAGAAACCCCGCGACAGTAGCGCTTACTGGTTTTAAGGAGGTTAAGCCTCAGGTATTTGCCGGGTTGTACCCAGTGGAGTCTAATGAATATGATGCGCTAAGAGACGCTTTAGAGAAGCTTCAGCTCAATGATGCCAGTTTACGTTTTGAAGCCGAAACATCACAAGCGCTCGGCTTTGGTTTCCGGTGTGGGTTTCTGGGATTACTCCATTTAGATATTGTTCAAGAGAGGCTTGAGCGAGAGTACGATATGAATCTAATTACTACCGCGCCAACGGTGGTTTATCAGGTGCTGATGAAAGATGGTTCAGTCTCGGAAATTGAAAATCCTTCAAAATTACCCGACCTAGGAAAAGTAGATGAAATTCGGGAGCCGATTATTACGGCTAATATTTTACTTCCTCAAGATTACGTCGGGCCCGTCATGACGCTTTGTAATAATAAGCGCGGTATACATAAGAATATGCAGTATTTGGGTCGACAGGTGATGCTCACTTTCGAACTCCCGCTCAATGAGGTCGTACTTGATTTTTTTGATAAGCTCAAATCAGTATCCAGGGGATACGCATCACTTGACTATGAGTTCAAAGAGTATCGCACCGATGACCTGTGTAAATTAGATATTTTGATTAACGGTGAGCGTGTGGATGCATTGTCTTTAATCGTTCATCGGGCGAATTCTCTCTCCAGAGGCCGTGACTTGGCTTCCCGCATGCGTGCATTGATACCGAGGCAGATGTTTGATGTAGCGGTGCAGGCGGCTATTGGCTCTCAAATTATAGCAAGAGAGAATGTTAAGGCGCTCCGTAAAAACGTGCTGGCAAAGTGCTACGGCGGAGATATTTCACGTAAGAGAAAGTTGTTAGAAAAACAAAAAGCAGGCAAACGCCGTATGAAGCAAGTTGGTTCTGTAGAAATTCCTCAAGAGGCGTTTCTTGCCATCTTACAGGTAGATTGAACTTAAAAGACCACAAGGAATTTAAATGAAATTTGCAATCTTAATGCTGTCATTGCTCTTGATCACCGGCTTGGTCGTACTGATTGACCGCGTATGGTTGGCAAAGAAAAGAGCAGGCGTTAGAGATCCATGGTGGGTTGAATATTCAAAGAGTTTTTTCCCCGTTATCCTGGCGGTATTTTTACTCAGATCATTTCTTGTGGAGCCTTTTAAAATTCCTTCTGGCTCGATGATCCCGACGTTACTTGTTGGCGATTACATTTTGGTCACCAAGTCGAGTTATGGCATCAGAGTGCCAATTCTCAATACGAAATTGATTCCTACGGGAGATGTCGAGCGTGGGGATATTGTGGTATTTCGTTATCCGCGAGATGAAACGCTGGACTACATTAAACGCGTTGTAGGGTTGCCTGGAGACCGAATAGAGTACAGGGACAAGAGGCTCACCATTAACGGGGAAGCGGTAGAAACCACGCGTTTGGACGACTATCAGTATTCAGACAAAACCTCTTACACGTCTGCATGGCAATTCAAAGAAAAATTTGGCGACAAAGAGCATTTGACGTTGGTAGAGCCTGAAGAGCCAAGTGTGCGTTTGATGGGCGTCAGACAATTTATCGGTCGAGATAAATGTGTGTTTAGTGATACCGGTTTTATATGCACAGTACCTGACGATCACTACTTTATGATGGGTGATAATCGAGATTCGAGTTCGGACAGTCGCTATTGGGGATTTGTGCCGGACGATCATATTATTGGCCGAGCCTTTATGGTTGTTTGGAATGCTGGAGAGTTTTCCAGATCAGGTACTTGGTTAAAATAATCCAGTATTTTTTCTGGTTTTTCGCGAAGGGCATAGATGCATGAGCTAGAGAGCAGAATTAAGTATGAATTCCGAAATCCAAATCTTTTGGAAGAGGCGTTAACGCACCGTTCCTTTGGATCATTAAACAATGAGCGATTAGAGTTTTTGGGTGATGCGGTGCTTAATCTTGTTATTGGACGTTTTTTGTTCGAGCGTTATTTGGGTTTACCTGAGGGGGAGTTGACCAGGGTTAGGTCTGTGCTCGTTAATCAAGAAGGACTCACGCATATTTCAGGAGACATTGAGCTCGGGAAGTATTTGAAGTTAGGGGCAGGGGAATTAAAGACCGGTGGTAACAAGAGGCCTTCGATTCTCTCTGACGGGGTGGAAGCTTTGTTTGGGGCTATTTATTTGGACTCAGGTTTTGAGTCGGTTGAACGCGTGATCACAGAACTGTATTCCGTCTACTTGCATAATATCGATCCTAGTGTGCTCAGCAAGGATCCAAAGACAAAGTTGCAGGAGTATTTGCAGGCAAGGCATGTAGCCTTACCTGAATACCGAGTGTTCGATGTGCTTGGTGAGGCACACGATCAAGAATTCATTGTTGAGTGCCGAATTGAGTCTATGGAGGTAACCGCTCGGGGTGGTGGTCGCAATAGACGATCAGCGGAGCAAGAAGCAGCTCGATTGGCTTATGACCTAATTACAGAAAAACATATTGGAGACAATCGATGAGTGGCATTTCAGTTTCCGATCGGGAACAACAGACGTCAGGTTTATTAATCGGATCGACAGCGGTGATCGGAGTTCCTAACGCTGGGAAATCAAGTTTGTTAAATGCGTTGTTGGGGACGAAGCTCAGCATTGTGTCCCGTAAGGCGCAGACGACACGCCATAAAATTCTCGGGGTTTATTCCGATGAAAAGTCCCAGATTCGATTCCTAGATACACCTGGATTTCAATTGACGTATAAATCAATGCTTAATAGCGCCATGAATCGGTCAGTATCCAGCAGTCTTGCTGAGGTTGATGTGGTGATATTGGTTTTAGAGGCGGGGTTGATTCAAAAGGATGATCTGAAATTGATTGAGATGTTCCCTGAAAATGTTCCGGTGATATGTGTCATCAGTAAAATTGATCAACTGTCGTCATTAAATGATTTGTTGCCATTTATTGATCGGGTAAAGTCGCTATACGCATTTTCCGAGATTATTCCTACGAGCTCACGTCGTGTTATTGGCTTGGACATTTTAATTGGTGCGATCCAGTCAAAGTTGTCGAAAGGTCAACCGATATATGAAGAGGACACCTTAACGGATAGGCCGGAGAGATTTTTTGCTGCTGAAATTATTCGTGAAAAATTATTCCATTTAATGGGTGATGAAATACCTTACGGGGTTGCAGTGGAAATTGAGGAGTTCAAACTTAACAAAGGGCTTCGAAGTATTCATGCGACGATTGTGGTCGCTAAGGAT
>ERZ890510.2542-NODE-2542-length-10199-cov-4.186021_pt1 | contig 10199 bp, 6 predicted proteins | sample MGYA00521265_ERZ890510 | MGnify/ENA primary metagenome ERZ890510 (study PRJEB32303, sample SAMEA104408624) | aquatic metagenome | biome: Brackish water; feature: Chemocline; material: water | place: Baltic Sea | collected 2014-10-26T21:54:00 | depth 110 m ...
AGCTATACCAAAACTATATTATGAAATTAAATTTTGATAAATTCGGCGATGATAACAACAAAAAAGACTTGATTATACTTCATGGTCTTTTTGGTTCGGCCAGTAATTTTCGCGGACTTGCAAAACTATATGCGTCGCATTTCAATGTTTATTACCTAGATTTACGCAATCATGGCAATTCTCCTCACTCAGATCAAATGTCATATCCGTTAATGGCGGCAGATGTTATTGAGTTTATGGATAATCAAAATATTAGAAAAGCAAATATAGTTGGTCATTCCATGGGCGGCAAAACAGCCATGCAAATTGCCTTAAGCTACCCGACACGTATTGATAAACTGTTGATCAGTGATATTGCCCCGGTAAAATACCCCCATCATCATCAAACAATATTCGAAGGATTAAGAGCGATAAATCTAGATGAGCTAACATCACGGTCTAATGCTGAACAAATATTAAAAGATTATGTGGACGATCCCGGTATTCGCATGTTTTTACTCACTAATTTGGTACGCCTTGATGATGGTGGTTTTAAATGGCGGATTAATATCCCTGCCCTATATGATAATTATCAACATATCGCTGATGAGCCAAAAGGCATATCTTATGATGGGCCAACATTATTTATTCGCGGTGAATTATCAGATTATATCCATGATCAATATGTGCCCGAAACGCTTGAAATGTTCCCCAACGCCAAAATAGAAACTATCGCAGAGGGCGGTCATTGGTTACACGCGCAAAAACCTAAAGAATTTACCGAACTTTTATTAGACTTTTTTTTAAATGATTAAGTTAAATTCTTCACAGTTTTTATAATATAATCAGCGCCAAACGTCACTTCCTCTTGCGTAGTCATACGGCCAATGCCAATGCGTAATGACGAAGCAATCTCTTGCTTAGTCAACCCTAATGCCGACAAGACATATGATGATTTTGCCGATGCCGATGAACAGGCCGCACCTGTTGATAGAGCCACATCCTTTAGGTTTGCAACAAGAAGGTCACTTTTGATCCCTTTAAAAGTAAAATTCAAATTTCCTAAAAAGCGGTGATCTAAGCTGCCATTTAAGTGGGCACAGCCAAGTTTTGAAATTATTTCATTCAATAAATATTGAGAGAGTTTATCGATATGGATATTATCCTGAAGCCTGTCCTTTTGGGCGACAGCACAGGCCGTGCCCATTCCTACACACAATGCTGGTGACAGGGTGCCAGAACGAAGACCATTTTCCTGACCACCGCCATCAAATAGTGCAATGATCGGAGTATCTTTTTTGAGATAAAGCGCGCCAATTCCCTTTGGTCCATAAATTTTATGGCTAGAAATGCTTAAAGCATCAATATTGAATGCACTGACATCGAGAGCGATTTTACCGACCGCTTGGGCGGCGTCCGTATGAAATGTCACTTGCTTCTTACGGCATATTTCGCCAATTTTTTCTAAATTCTGGATGACGCCAATTTCATTATTAACAGCCATCACCGAAACCAATGAGGTTTTGTCATGGATGGCATTTTCCAAGGCCTCAAGATCAATAAGGCCATCATGATCAACGCTTAAATAGGTAACTTTAAAACCCGCATCTTCCAATGAACGTGCGCACGCTAGGACGCATTCATGCTCGCTTACGACAGTGATAATATGATTTTTTTGCGGATAAGCTGCATATGCCATTCCTTTAAGAGCAAGATTATTACTTTCTGTAGCGCCAGAGGTAAAAATAATCTCAGACGTGTCAGCACCAATCAGCTGCGCTATTTGTTTTCTGGCAACCTCAATGGCCGCACCCGCCTGCCAACCAAAAGCATGCTCTACGGAATGAGGATTACCAAAATGGGTCGTTAAATAAGGCATCATCGCCTCCAACACGCGCTTATCAATGGGTGTTGTTGCTTGGTAATCAAAATATATTGGTAATGATGGCATCAGGATTTATGCTTTCTGTCATACTGTTTGATCCAGCTTTTAACAAAGGCATCAGCGTCTGAATGGACACTGGCCCAACCAAGGCTCATTCGCACTGTCGAACGTGCAATTTTTTCATCGTCAAACATGGCATCAACGACATGAGATAATTTAACTTTTCCTGATGAACAAGCGGATCCTGCACTGACGCATATTTTATCAAGATCAAAATTCATCACTTGAGTTTCGCTCATCACATCGGCCATATAAATCATCGACACATTAGGAAGACGTTTTACATTTTTTCCTAAAAATAAAACATCCGGCGCATGATCGGCTAATTTTTGTTCAATTTGATCACGCCATAATTCTAATTCTTGCATTTTTTCAAGCGAGCTTGGAATCATAGAGATTGCATGACCAAAGCCGGCTATTCCCGCGATATTTTCCGTACCACCGCGCCGACCAGCTTCCTGACCACCTCCTAAAATAAAAGAAGATACAGGCAGTTTTTCAAAAACGAGCAACGCTCCCACTCCCTGCGGCCCGCCGATTTTATGAGAAGAAATACTCATCATATCACAGCCAATATCCATAAAATCTATGTCAATTTTCGCCGTTGCCTGAATGGCATCAATATGTAACAACGCCCCCGCATTATGAGCAATTTCAGCGATTTTCTTAACATCTTGTATAACGCCCGTCTCATTATTGGCATATAAGATGGAAATGATCGTATCCTCGGCGCCACTATCCAGCATTTTTTCTAAGGCCTCTAAATCAACAACACCATCTTGATTAACCTTAAGGACATCGACCGAGCCTTCGAAACGCTCGGCGACACTGCGTACAGAATCATGGGCTACATTGCTGATGATAAGCCGCGATCTCAGGTCAGATAATAGTGCCATATTATTGGCTTCTGTGCCGCCAGAGGTAAAAATAACCATTTGAGGGCGGCAATTTAATGTTTTTGCAATGATCGAACGCGCCTCTTCCATTCGAGCTTTAGCAAGGCGCCCGATGCCATGAACCGAAGACGGGTTCCCTCCCTCGGTCATCACATCCACTATAGTGGCTATGACTTGTGGGCGGATTGGGGCCGTTGCATTATAGTCCAGATAAATCAAATCTTTGGTCAAACACGTTCCTTAAAATTAAAAATATACGCTCATCATACAATTATTTTAGCCGTTTTAAATTTCACAGTTGAATTTACACCTTGGTTTTATGCTATAAGAAGACGGAATCATCAATAAGGTATTTCTATTCTATGTATATTGTCACAATATTTTAATTATGCTGACGATGCAATCAGTTGAATATAAAAATCAAAACGGCAACAATTATTTATAAATTTTAAGGTTAAAGTTAATATGCCAGAAGTCATTATCAATGGCCCAGAAGGCCGCCTCGAAGGTCGCTACCATCCCAGTGCGAATGAAAACGCCCCTATTGCCCTTGTTCTACACGCGGACCCACAATTTAACGGTAATATGAATAGTAAAATCTGTTACTATCTATATCACTCCTTTGTCCGTAGAGGATTTTCCGTGTTGCGCTTTAATTTTCGCAGTGTTGGACGTAGCGAAGGGGTATTTGACAATGGTATTGGCGAATTAAGCGACGCCGCATCAGCGTTAGACTGGCTCCATACCATCAACCGTGATAGCCCTGATTGCTGGGTCGCTGGGTTTTCATTTGGCGCATGGATTGGAATGCAGTTACTTATGCGTCGTCCTGAAATTAACGGCTTTTTATCGGTTTCACCGCCCGCTAATCTTTATGACTTTTCCTTTCTCGCCCCTTGCCCATCCTCAGGATTGGTTACCCAAGGCACACAAGATACGGTCGTCACAGAAGATTCCGTCCAAAAGCTCGTCAATAAATTACAAGCACAAAGAGGCATCACCATTGATTATGACAAAATCGAAGGAGCGAGCCATTTTTATGAAGATCATCATCAACCGCTTGTCCAATCCATTGATAAATACCTTACTAAACGCTTAGGCTATTAATCAGGACTATTGAAAACACCACCGGACGATGGCTTGCTTATAGCTGTGGTTCCAGGAAAAGTTATGGGCAAATCATATAAGCTCCTGATCGCCAAATAGGCGAAGGCTTCTGCTTCTATAAAATCGCCATTCAATCCTAAATCATTGACGGAGGCAACTTCGCCTGAGAGTTCGCTCTGCAATAAATTCATAATTGTCGGATTATGGACACCACCGCCGCAAATAAACACCGTCTTGGGCAATTTTGGGCATAAATTTTGCGCTTTTTTAATGGTGTGGGCGCTAAAGGCACATAATGTGGCCGCACCATCCTCTATATTAAGCGATTTTATATCAGAAACATCAAACTGATCGCGGTCCAATGATTTTGGCGGGAGCATTGAAAAATAATCTTGGTCAAGCCACTGTTTTAAAAGAGTTTGATCGACTTTTCCTTTGGCTGAAAAAATACCGTCTTTATCATAAATTAAATCACTTTTTGATCTGACCCAATCATCAATTAGCGCATTCCCGGGCCCCGTATCAAAAGCCAAAATATCATCATTAAATTGGCCACCGATCCAGGTCATATTAGCAACTCCGCCAATATTAACAAAGGCAACAGGGTAATCGCATGATAGATTTTTCAATAATGCCTGATGATAGATCGGCACCAACGGCGCTCCTTGACCGCCATGCTCCACATCATAACGTCTAAAATCATTAACCACCGACATATTAAGCTGATTACTTAAATTTTTACCCGATCCTATTTGCCATGACCAACCTTGATCAGGCTTATGAAGTAATGTTTGACCATGAAAACCAATGATATCAATATCATGAGTTTGAAGCGCATTTATTTCTAATGCACTGCGCACAGCTTTAACATGAAGAACAGTCACTAACTCCTCTAATTGATTGATAAAATCATTATTATGAGTTGGCTTCATTTCTTTTTTAGCCTGCTCTAATCCTTTGGTTAACTGCTGTTTTTCCTGAGGGCTATAGGCTAAATGAAACGGCTGATAAAGGCGTTCAACACTTGTGCCGTCTGATTTGATAAAAGCCACATCAATTCCGTCCAAAGATGTGCCACTCATCAAGCCTAAAGCGATAATTTTTGGGTTGTTTTTTTGTGACAATCAACATTCCTCCTATTTTCCATTTCAAACATTGCTAAACTTATGCTACATGACAACACAATACTTAAAACTATATTACAGCAGATGACAATATTATGACCGATAATTCAATTAATTACACAGCAAAATCAGAATTTCTTAAAATTATGATTGAACGAGGCTTCATTCATCAATGTACCGACATTGAAGCATTGGATAAAAAACTTGTTTCTACAATCCTTCCCGCCTATATCGGTTTTGATTGTACCGCCTCAAGTTTACATGTGGGATCATTAGTACAAATAATGATGTTACGTCATTTGCAAAAATCCGGTCATAAACCAATTGTTCTTATGGGCGGCGGAACCACAAAAATTGGTGACCCTAGCGGCAAAGACGAAAGTCGGAAAATGCTTAGTGCTGAAATGATTGATCAAAATATGATCGGCATCAAAAGCGTTTTTGAAAAATATTTAAATTTTGGCGACGGCAAAAATGATGCAATCATGGTCAATAATGCAGACTGGCTCGATAAACTTAAATATATTGATTTTCTAAGGGACATAGGCCCCCATTTTACCATTAATCGTATGATGACTTTTGATAGCGTTAAGCTACGTCTTGAACGCGAAAACCCTATGACATTCCTTGAATTTAACTATATGATTTTACAAGCCTATGATTTCTTGGAATTAAGCCGCCTTCATGACTGCGCCATGCAAATGGGAGGCTCAGACCAATGGGGGAATATTATCAATGGAGTGGAGCTTACCCGGCGTCTTGACCGTAAAGAAGTGTTTGGTTTAACCACACCGCTGATTACTTTAGCCAGTGGTGCGAAAATGGGAAAATCAGCAACGGGGGCGATTTGGCTTAATGATCAAATGCTTAGTGCTTATGAATTTTGGCAATTCTGGCGTAATAGTGCTGACGGCGATGTCGGTCGTTTCTTGCGCCTTTTCACTGAAATTCCCATCGATGAAATTGAAAAATTAGAAAACCTAGAAGGCTCAGACATTAATCAAGCCAAGAAAATATTAGCAAATGAAGTCACCCGCTTTTGCCACGGCGTAGAGGCCGCACAAAAAGCCGAAGAAACCGCAAGAAAAGCTTTTGAAGATCGTTCACTAGGCGCCGACCTACCGACCAAGGATTTTAGTAAAAAAGAGCTAGAACAAGGTGTTATGGTCGCTGATCTTTTTGTTGTTGCGGGGCTTGGAAAGTCAAAAGGTGAAGTACGCCGTCTCATTAAGCAAGGCGGGGCAAAATTAAATGATCAAAAAATTGACGATGATGAAATGAAAGTTTCACTAAAAGATATTAACAGTGAAGGAAATCTTAAGTTATCGGCTGGTAAAAAACGCCACATATTGATTATGCCTGTTTAATTTTTACCTGTTTTTACCCATAGAGATATTACTCAAGGGAGGTCTTTGACAGCCTCTACCGCCTCCTCGGCCTCTTCTCTCGCACTTTTTTTATTAGTGCGACCAAGGGCGCCAAATATTTTTCTAAAAATCCCAGGTGCCAGTACCATCAGGGGATTAATACTGACTTTTGGATCATCAATAGATCCTGTCATTTCATAAGTAGCCGAAAAGACACCTTCTCCTTTAGCCCCTGCTAATATTGTGCCAATAAGCGGAATATTACTGAAAAAGGAATTGATACCATATGCGGGAATAATTGTTCCGTTGAGCGCCACTTCATCAAATTTTTGATCAATAAACCCATCAACTGTAACACCAAGAGTTGGCCCTATTGCACTGCCAGATTTTAATGTCATAACACCATTATATTGCTCAAATTCACCATCAAAGCTATCAAATGAAAGGCCGTTCACTTTTAATTCTTCTTGGGCTTTGGCAAATTCTTTTTCTTTTAATAACTCACTGAATAAAGCTGAATTGCCAACCCTAAATTTGCTGGCTTTTATCGTTCCTGCAAATAACAAGCCCTGTTCTTGTCTGGTCATGTCAGCGCTGATCACAAGCTCTCCTTGATTACCGCCATTGAAAAAATCTAAGCTACGCAACCCGACCCCTGCATCATTAGTTGTTAAGGTCAGTTTTTGTTGATTTATATCAGCATTTTCACCGCTTTTGCTGTTAGCAATAATAATAGATAGATTTTTATCAAGCCCCCAATTTCCTAGATAATCAAAATCAACAATTTCATTATTACTATAGCCCGCCGCAATCGAGGCATCGGTCATATTAATATCATTATACATGGCCATATTCTTAACAACGCCTGTAAAATTATAATCAGGCAAATCAATTTGCGTTGACCCATCATCAGTGGCCAAAACAATATCCATAAGCGGAACAGCATTAAACTTATCACCGCTCATAGAGACCTGATAAAGTGATTTATCTTTATCCCAGTCAAAAAGCGCAGAAAAATCCATACCTGACATTTTTAAATCTTTAACATAAAGCCGTGTCACTCTCTGATCATCAAAGCTAAGTTGTTGATGTGAGTTCAGTTTATCAGAAACAAAGATAATATCATTAACATTTACAAGGCCATCAGGAACAAATTGCAGATTAAATATCGCCCCTCCTTCCTCGCCAATGTCTTTTTTCCAACTTAACGGATCAAATTGAATTTCAGTCTCTACAAGATCAAAGTTGCCATTACCGACTTCAAGTGATGAGCCTTTGCCTTTTAGAACCAAATTCACCTTAGCTGACCCCATAACATAAGGTTCAAAGGGAAGGTGTAATTTTTCCCAATCCTTATTTTCCAGCGTTCCATCAATGATATATGTGGTTGGATATATGCTTTCTTTAGTAAAATCCTCAACCCATTCTGCATTTAAAGCCACACCATTAATAAGAACATCTCCATTGGCAGTTATACCCTTTCTCTCGACTGTAATATTCATGGTACCATCTGAAAGGCTAAAACTATCTGATAATTTGGCAATATTAAGCTCTTCAACATCAGCCTCTACTTTAAAGCCTACTTTGCTTAATTTTAGATTCCTAATCAACGGGAAGTCGAGCGTCAGATGAGCCTCAGCCTTGCCTAATATACTATTTTCTTTTATGCCGTAAAGACTAGGATAGCCAAGCGGTTTATAATCAATAATATTGAGAATTTCTTCTACTTTGCCAACGATAGGAATTTCAAAATGGGCTATGGCATCCCCTTTATGTGAAATGTCATTAAAATGTAAAACAACATCTTTCACTTCTACATTCTTTACTAGTCCATGCTTAATATTGAGGATTAAATGATTTAACATTAAGCGCGCTGTTGCACTTACTTGTGTTAATTGCGGCATTGGTTTTAAGAAATGAGAACTCGCATCCTCAATATTAAAATCAAACTTAAAACTTTGATCAGGAAGCCTTGGTAACGCCCACATATCGGGCCGAATAGCCACTTCAAATTTCCCGTCTGTGATCATGCCCCCTGTAATATTTTTATCAATCCAAATGCGCGCACCCACTAATAATTGGGGCGGCCAATAAGTTTTGAGATTAATCAGCGGCATATTAAGAAGGCTAGCGCTCATCAGGATCTCAGGATTATGTTGCACATCATTAATGATGCCTTCGACATTTAATTCAGCGCCATCAAAAATAAGATGGAAATCTTCAATATATAAACTGTCCTGCGCACCAATATATTGACCCGTGACCCCTAATTCATCAATTTTTACAGGATCATTATAGAGTGCGGCAGGGTTAATCATTCCCTGACTGATATCAAATTCAAAATCAAACGTCGGAATCAATAATTCTTTATCAATATAAAAATCAATAATCCCGCTAATGGGGACATTCAACGTTGATAGGCCTAAAAGGCCTTCAACTTTTCCAGCCACATCGGTTGGAATAAAATTTGAAAAGCGGATCTGAGTATTCGCCTTCTCTGCCTCTATATTATACTGAACTGACAAATGAAGGGGAATATCTTCCTTATCTTCAATATCAATTTCTCCTTCAAGTAAAAGGCTAAGTCCTTCATCTACGCGTTTTATGTCTAAAAGCGCATCGGGAATATTCCATACTTCATTGGATATTTCATCTGTTACTTTAATATGGGTATTGGCCAGTAATAATTGCTGCAAATAACCGGTTGATTGTCTTGGGCTTGGTCTTGTTAATATTTGCTTTGCAAGACGGGGGACTAAATTTTGCGAGTTATTAAATCTATCCAAATAGGCTTTAATTGCGGCGACAAAGGCTTCCTGAGTAGTATTTTTATTGGCCCATACTTCTTTTGGCACCACTAAGTGAAGCTCCAATCCGCTAAACTCTACATAAGTCGGCGCAATAACACCGCGCAACAAAGCTGTACTGCTGAATTGCATTCCTGCTTTTGGAATAATTAATTGTAATGATGTTTTGGGGTTTTCAATTTCAATATTAGTGAATCTAACTTCAAAACTGCCCCTGCCCGTTGGGTTATTATCAGCGCTACGCCATGTAAGAACACTATTTTCAAAAAAGGCATAGTCACTAATGCCTTGGCGAATGAAAATATTTCTTAAAAACGCAGAATTGCCATCAAGCTCAATAGGCCCATTACTTAATCGCCAAAAAAACAAAGTCATAGCTATGGCAAGCATAGCCATAAATGCTAAAAATAGTTTAATAGTAAATCTTAAATATCTGAGCACTATATATTTCTCATTATTTTATTTACACTTTAATTCACCAGCGCATATAAAAGTGTTAGTTATAGAATGAATATGTCATTAATATGATTTTAGGGTCCAATTGTTATGTCTAAGATGTCAACAAATACATCAAAAACCGCACTATATACCCCTTTGATTTTGGATGAAAACTTCTCTAACCAGAAATTAAATGATTTTTTAGCACTTTACAATGAAACTTATCCTCATGAAATTAAAAAAATATTAGATCAATCCCCTTATCAAGAAATCATCTTAGCAATATTTTCCGATAGTCCGTATCTTACAAGCCTTTTATTTAAATATCCTGAATTTACAATAAAATTATTACAACAAAGCCCTGATTTCTTAATTGATGAAATTAGCCAAAATCTTAATACATCACTTGAAAAAAATTATTCAATCAATGAACTGATGCAGGTTTTAAGAATAGCCAAAGCTCAGATTGCTTTAAGCGTAGCCTTTGCCGATCTGTCTGGCCTTTGGACATTAGAAAAAATCACTGATGCCCTTAG
>ERZ890510.2543-NODE-2543-length-10197-cov-3.434727_pt1 | contig 10197 bp, 10 predicted proteins | sample MGYA00521265_ERZ890510 | MGnify/ENA primary metagenome ERZ890510 (study PRJEB32303, sample SAMEA104408624) | aquatic metagenome | biome: Brackish water; feature: Chemocline; material: water | place: Baltic Sea | collected 2014-10-26T21:54:00 | depth 110 m ...
TAGTATATCCACTGGCAAAGAATCTCTAAATTTGTTATTGTTTAAAGATGAATGTAACTCCAGATATTGTTGTCTATTCGGCTGATCAATCGGCTGCTTTAGAGCAGGTTCAAGAAATTTTACTAAACGCCGGTGTTGATTTAAATTCCAAAACCTCCAGTCAAATTAATGAAAATTCCAAAAGTTTAATCGCAGTTATTGGTCGTGCTGGTTCAGGAAAAACAATGCTGCTGACAGATTTAGTCGCTAGGGTAAAAGAAAGTGGTGTTCGTTTAATTTTACCAGATTATTTTAAAGTTGATAAAGAAAACCGTAGAACGCTTTCTATTTTAGCCCCAACTAATAAAGCAGCGAGTGTTCTTAGGAACCGTGGTGTACCAGCTACAACTATACATAGAGTTCTTTATACTCCACTTTATGATCCAGAGTATGAGAAAATTGCAGATTGGTTGGTCGACGGGGGTAAAAAGCCAGTAGTGAAAGGCTTCGATGAAAAAGCTTTGGATCGAGCAAATTCATTTTATTCACAAAACAAGTCTATACCTGGAGCATTCGCTTCTATTGGGCTTAAAGGATCTGACTTCATAAAGGGTTGGAAGCGACGAGACGAATCCCTTGATATTGGTTTTGTGGACGAATCATCTATGCTTGATGATCAACAGTTAAAAGATTTATCTGAAATTTTTAATACGTTAGTCCTTTTTGGGGATCCAGCTCAGCTTCCACCTGTTGGGCAGTCGGGAGAAATGACTTTTGACAAATTACCTGAAAACAAAAAGATTTTTCTATCTAGGATACATCGTCAAAGCCAAGACAACCCTATTTTAGACTTGGCGCACGCTCTTGCTGATCCATGTATAGATTTTAGTGCTTTTGAAAATTTGGTTGAAGATTTTTCAAGGGTTGATGATCGTATCGTTTGCGCCGGGAGTGTAAAAGCTGATCTGATGTCCCGCTCCCCAGTTTTGGTTTGGAGAAATAATACGAGAGTACGTCTAATCCAGGCTTATCGATTGGCCTATGGTTCCAAAGAGGACATGCTTTTAGTTGGCGAACCCCTTATATGTGATGGTATTGAGCTACCTCTTAAGCACCGAAAAAAAAGAATTGATCTTGAAGCTCGAGGATTAATAAAAGGCGCCCAGGTAATATATCTTGGTTCAGGAAAAAAGAACGGTTTTTCTAGGCTTCATGTAATTGGCGCGGAAGACCCTAATGTAAGTGTGGCTTCAATTATAAAAATAGAAACACTGGATCAAGACGAGCCATTTATTCCGTTCGCTGCTCGAATGGGAGCGACTTTTCTTCATGGGGCAGCTATCACTATTCATAAGGCTCAAGGCTCACAATGGGAAAGTGTTCAGGTATTTTCACCTGATATCTACGCATCGGCTATGTCAGGGCGCAGCGAAGCTGGTCAACCTCTTTGGAAGAGATTAGCCTATGTGGCAATAACAAGGGCACAGAAGAGACTATATTGGGTTAAAAAGAATAGATTAGAGAAGCCTACATGTGTTTTAGCAGTAGCTGATTTAGCCGTTTAGTTCTTGTTGTTAAAGCCTTACGTATCTAAAGGCAGCCGACGCACCCCATCCAGCGCTTATGGCTATAAAAATAGAAAGAAGACCATAGATAAGAGGTGACTTATGAGCCAAGTCATAAATGAAGCGTTCAATTCCTACTTTGTTAATAGATACCTCAGTTGAAAAGTAATCAATTATGCTCCCACCACGAATTAGAAATATACGGATTTGGTATTGTCCCTCTACTAGATTTGCAGGCAATGTAACGTCAGTTGCAAACAGTGTCTCATCTTTCAGTGAAACACTGTTGCTTAAATCGTGGTAAAGATTTTGTTCCTGCCGAATTCTTATTAAAGCGTCTATAAATTGATCAACATCTTGAACTGTTCCAGAATTTCCAACTGAGCGAATAGCTTTTTTTATAGAAATTCTGTGTCGAAGGTCTTCAGTCTCGCTAATTATGTCTGCGATATTTCCCGTGGCAGCTACGGCATAAAAACTTGGAGCAGCATCTACTTCCAGTGTTTTAGAGTTCATCCAGATTACAGTTTTTTTAGCTTTTTTTCTTACCTGTAATTTTTCTAACGGCCCAGATACCGTTATTACGATCTCGAGTGGGCCATCCGATTTATCAGCCGGTTTAATAGCTGAGGCTCTTTTAACAGCACCATATATAAAAATATCCGATCCATTAAAGTTTGTAGTTATAGCTACTTCATCTTTAGAAAGTTCGGCGACTAACTCCTCAGCGTGAATAGAGCGAGTTGCAAAACAGAAGAATATTATGATCAAAGATTTTAGGCTCAATGACTTAAACCTTTGTCTACTGAAAATAGATCACTTGGTTGCAAGACCAAATCACCGGCTATTTTAAGGCAAACAGCTATCACGAGTAAAGAAAGAAGAATTCGCAATTGTTCCGCTTTTAGCTTTAACCCTATACGAGTTCCGATTTGAGCTCCAAGAACTCCTCCAACTAACAAAAGGAAGGCAAGAGCCATATCAACTGTGAAATTAGTGGTGGCGTGCATTATTGTCGTGAAAGCGGTGACAAAGATTATTTGGAAAAGAGAAGTCCCAACCACTACTTTCGTAGGCATACCTAATAGATAAATCATCGCTGGAACCATAATAAAGCCCCCACCAACACCCATTATGGCTGATAAGATTCCTACAAAAAATCCAACCGCTAGAGGGGGTAAAACCGAGATATATAATCCAGATTTTCTAAATTTTACTTTAAAAGGTAATGCATAAATCCAACCGTGTTTTTTTCGTATAACTCTTACGTGATTGGCTTTAGATCTTATTATTGCTCGTAGGCTCTCTAAGAACATCAGCCCACCAATGATGCCAAGAAATATAACGTAAGAGAGTTTTACTAATAAATCTACTTGGCCTAATTCTCTAAGAAGTGCAAAGATTTGAATTCCAATAGTTGCGCCACAGAGTCCACCAATCAACAAGACCAAACCCATTTTTATATCAACATTTTTTCTCTTGAAGTGTGCGAGGAAGCCTGAAAAAGATGATCCTACAATCTGGTTGGCCTCTGTGCCAACAGCTACAGCTGGAGGTATTCCAATAAAGAACAGTAGTGGGGTCATGAGAAATCCGCCGCCCACACCAAACATACCGGACAGTACACCAACTATTCCACCAAGTCCTAATAAGAGGAAGGCGTTAACAGACATTTCAGCTATAGGAAGATAAATTTGCATAAAAGCTTCCTATTCCTCTTAGTGGGTTATTCGCAATACACAACTTTCTTAATTTAAAGAAAAATATGCGACAAATCGGAGCTATAGTTAATCTTTAATGTAGGGCATGCCGCCAGCAAGTGGTGGAGTCGCTTTACCGACGAAACCAGCAAGAATTATTACGGTTAAAACATATGGCAGGGCTTGCATAAATTGGACAGGTAATATTAACCCAAATATATCAATATTCTGAAATCTATTTGATATCGCCTCTAAGAGCCCAAATAAAAGAGTTGCAGATAAAATATGCCATGGACGCCATTTCGCGAATATCAAGGCAGCTAGGGCAATAAAGCCTCTACCAGCACTCATATCTTTAACAAAACCCGCGGCTAGACCTGTTGATAAATATGCCCCAGCTAGGCCACACAAAACGCCACAAATTATAATAGCGGCATATCTAAGCTTAACAACAGATATTCCAGCTGTATCTACTGCTGCTGGATTTTCGCCAACAGCGCGCAATCGTAGGCCAAACCTAGTTCGAAATAATATATACCAGCTTATTGGAACAAGTAATAAAGCAACATATGCTAAAAATGTATGCCCGGAGAGAAGCTCTGAATAAATTGGCCCGAGCACTGGGACGCCAGAAATTTGCTCGGAGAAGGGTAGGGAAATCTCTTGGAATCGCGCGTTCCCTCTGAGGGATGGAGTGCGACCTCCTAATTTAAACCAACTCTGTCCAATAAGCACGGTGATACCTGCTGCAAGAAAATTAATGGCAACGCCGGAAATAAGTTGATTTCCTCGAAAGGTTATTGATGCTAGGCCATGTAATATAGATAAAGTCAGAGAAGCTAGAACACCAAAACAAAGGCCCAACCAAACAGATCCGGTCACGCTTGCCATGGCTGCTGCAAAAAATGCGGCCGCTAACATTTTTCCTTCAAGACCTATATCAAAAATCCCAGCGCGTTCACTAAAAAGTCCAGCCAGGGCACACAAAAGCAAAGGTATTGCTAACCTTATTGTTGAGTCTAGTACTTGGATTAAAGTATTGAAATCCATTAGCCTTTACCCTTAGTGGTTTTTATCCAAAGCCACTCTAATGGTGTTCTTACCATATTTTCTAATGCACCTGTAAATAAAATTACTAACGCCTGTATGACTACTATTAGCTCTCTAGGTATTGTAGTCCACATTGCTAGCTCTGCCCCTCCTTGGTACAGAAATCCGAATAGTAAAGCTGCTAGGAGAACACCCAGAGGGTGGTTTCTTCCCATCAAGGCTACCGCTATTCCAATAAATCCAGCTCCTTCAGTGGAGTTCATTATTAAGCGTTCGGCCTCACCCATTACATTGTTGATTGCCATCATACCGGCAAGGGCTCCAGATATAAGCATGGAAACCATTATGATTTTGAACGGTAAAATACCTGCATACACCGCAGCGGATTCGGAATGCCCAAATGCCCTAATTTGATACCCCCAACGAGTGTGCCAGATAAACAACCAGACAAAAACACAAGCGGCTAACGCGATGAAAAAACTAACATTAGCAGGCCCGGCCTTGGAAAAAGAAATTCCCACAACCTCAAGGATATCATGTAAAGATGGTAATTTAATTTCTGATGAAAATTTAGCCGTCGCTGGATCCATAGAGCCGGTGGGACGCATTACGTTCACCAGTAAATAATTCAAAATAGCTGCACCAATAAAATTAAACATTATCGTTGTGATTACAATATGGCTTCCATATTTAGCTTGAAGATATGCCGGAATTGCTGCCCAGAGAGCCCCAAATATAGCAGCACTCAGGGTTGCAGCAAGAAGGGCTGGAAACCAGTGGCCCCAACCAAAAGATAAACATATTATAGCTACACCAAGTCCGCCAATCGCCGCTTGTCCCTCACCACCGATGTTGAACATCCGGGCGTGAAAGGCGACTGACACTGCTAAGCCCGTGAAAATAAAATTTGTAGTATAATAAAGGGTGTATCCCCAACCGTACGTTGAGCCCAGTGCTCCGGTTATCATTAAATTTATTGCTTCGACTGGGCTTTCACCGATTAATAGAATAATTATAGCTGAAATAATAAGAGAAATTGTCACTCCAATTATAGGAATGAGAATTGTATCAGCCCATTTTGGTAAAACTTCCATTAGTTAAATTTGCTCCTCTATACCCGCCATTAGGAGTCCTAACTTTTTCTCATCAGTTTTCGACGGATTTCGTTCTCCCATAATTTTCCCGTCAAACATCACCATAACTCTATCGGAAAGAGACATAATTTCGTCTAACTCTACACTAATTAGTAGAATTGCTTTTCCAGAATCTCTTAATTTTATTAGTTGCTCGTGAATAAATTCAATAGCACCTATGTCAACACCCCTAGTCGGTTGACCAACTACTAATAAATCTGGGTCGTGTTCGATTTCACGAGCAAGAACTAATTTTTGTTGATTTCCCCCAGAAAAGTTTTTGGTACTTAGTGATGTGTCTTGTGGTCTCACATCAAAGCGTTTCATTTTCTCTGACGCGTCTTGCTTTATCTTCTTATTATTCATGAAGATAGAATTGTGTTGGTAAGTTGACTTCTTATGGTAACCCAGCGCTATGTTTTCCCACGCCAAAAATTCCATAATTAAACCGAGGTGCTGGCGATCTTCAGGAACGTGAGCAATACCTTGAGCACGACGTGATTGCCCATTGGCTTTCTTTCCAGTTAGTGGAACTATTTCTCCGTTTATTGTGATTGACCCTGTTCCTTGAGTGATTCCGCCTAAAACCTCAAGAAGTTCTGATTGACCATTACCTGCTACACCCGCAATGCCTAAAATTTCTCCAGCTTTTACAGATAATGATACTTCCTTTAATCTCTTGACACCCTGTTTGTCTACGACACTTAGATTTTCAATATTTAAAACAGTTTTACCAACATCTACGTCTTTCTTATTTACAGTCAGTAAGACCTTTCGACCAACCATAAGTTCCGCTAAGTTTTCTGGGTTAGTCTCGTTAGTATTAAGGGTAGTAGTCATCTCCCCTTGTCGCATCACACTTACTGTATCAGTGATCTCCATTATTTCTCTAAGCTTATGGGTAATAAATATGATAGTTTTACCCTCATTTTTTAAATTTTGAAGAATTCGAAAAAGATGGTCAGCTTCTGAAGGAGTTAAGACCCCAGTCGGTTCATCAAGAATAAGAATTTCAGCTTTTCTGTAAAGTGCTTTAAGAATTTCTACTCGCTGGCGCATTCCAACACCTAGATTTTCTATTATGGCATCAGGGTCGACATTGAGTTCGTACTCTTCAGCTAGAGATTTAAGATTTTGTCGGGCGTTAGAAAGGGAAGGGCCTAAACGGGGACCGTCCTCTGCTCCAAGAATTATGTTCTCAAGGACTGTAAAGTTATCTATTAATTTGAAATGCTGAAATACCATACCTATTCCTGCACTTATTGCAGAGTGAGAATCTGTTATGGCGACTTTTTCTCCACTAATATATATCTCTCCCGAGTCAGCTTTATAGAACCCATATAGAATAGACATAAGTGTAGATTTTCCGGCGCCGTTTTCACCAATTATCCCGTGAATAGTTCCCGGTGAAACCTTCATCGAAATATTCTTATTAGCTTGAACAGAACCAAAGAATTTTGATATATTTATTAATTCAATAGAAGGGGCGGCAGTTTTATGCCGCCCCTCATTTATAACGGTATTCACTAAATAACCTACTTATTTTACAGGACAGCTACCATCAGACATATAATCGTGCACGACTATTTCACCTGAAATAATTTTTGCTTTTGCACTTTCTACAGCAGCAATCATTTCGGAAGTGACGAGTGACGCGTTATGTTCGTCCATTGCGTAGCTGATTCCACCATTTCCAAGATCGAGAGTGGCAAACCCGCCTGCTAAATCTGCACCGGCCTTAAAGGAGTCATAAACTCCAGTGTCTACTCTTTTAACCATTGAAGTAAGAACATGTCCTGACTGCATGTAGTTCTGATTCGCATCTACGCCTATACCTAATATTCCGGCATCAGCAGCTGCTTGTAGAACTCCTACACCCGTACCGCCAGCAGCATGATAAACAACATCGGCACCTTGACTTACCTGAGCCTTAACTAATTCACCGCCTTTAACAGGGTCATTCCATGCGGATGGCGTAGTTCCAGTCATATTATAAATAATTGTGGCATCTGCATTCACGGCTTTAACACCTTGCACGTAGCCACAACCAAATCTGCCTATAATAGGAATGTCCATTCCTCCAACAAATCCGACGACTCCTGATTTACTTTTCATTGCTGCCATCATTCCTACTAAATATGACCCAGTGTGTTCAGTAAATCCAATATTTAAAACGTTACTAGCATCAGGAACATATCCATCAATCACTGCAAAACTTGTGTTCGGATAATCTTTGGCAACTTCGCCAAGTACTGTTGAAAAAGCGAAACCAGCCATTACAATTGGATTGTTTCCAGCTTCCGCAAATCTACGAAGCGCCTGTTCGCGTTGTGCTTCTGAAGAAAGCTCTATTTCTCTATAGTCTCCACCAGTCTCAGCTTTCCATCTTTCAGCGCCGGTAAAAGCCATTTCGTTGAAGGATTTATCAAATTTTCCTCCAAGATCATATATAAGAGCTGGCTCTGCAAAGGCACTTGTTGCTCCAAGAGACATGATTGCTACAGCGCTCATCATTAGTGTTCGTATATTCATGGTTTAACCCCCAAGTTAAAATTTAAAGTTATTCTGCATTAACTGCTGAACTATTTCAGTTCAATAGTTTATATCCTACGGATGGATTATATAAGGTACTTATTATCGTCGATCGTCAATCTAATTTATCATATGGTAAAATTTAATTTGTGGCTCGCGGTCTTTTAAATCGTTTTAGAAATAATAATTATTATTTTTTGAGAGTAGGGCAGTATGAAAGCACCAACGCATCTTTTTTCTCCCCTCCAATTTCAGAAGAGTAATACCTTGGTCTTACAGCAATTTGTTTGAATAAATGTTTTTTGTAGAGTTTTATGGCTGCTATATTTATTTCTGAAACCTCTAAGATAAACTGGGAAGCACCTTTGAGTGAAGCTTCTGAAATAAAAGCTGCAATAAGGTCATACCCTAATCCTTTTAGTCTGTGATCTGGATCAACAGCTAATGTTAGTATTTCCGCTTCCGCCCCGGCAAGCCGACCTAACAAAAAAGAGTTCGGCCTAACTATGAGTAGCGACGTTTTTAATAGAACTTCAAACTCAAAAGTTGACCAGGGTCTAGGAAAAGTAAAACATTTTTTATGAAGTAATGAGAGTTCATGAGGTGTCATGTTAATATAGGTGTTTTACCTTCTTTGGCTTCAGATGCATCTGCAGCTTTAATATACAGAGGAGTCGGGCGTTGGGAGTGCAGGTGCCCTACCATTAGTTTTTTTTCTACTATACGGGTTAGGTTTAGTGCTATGTTGCTCAATTCTTTTTCAAAAGAATTTAACCCCAGTTTTTCTGCAATAAGCTTTGCTTGGTAGCCTATAACTATTGGTTCGTGATAATTAAAAAAATCAATACATATTTTATCAAGCGGCATCTGATAAGCGTCCCCAAGGGGGCTATCGTCTTTAAAGAGTTGAATATATGCTGTTCCCAAAGGTCCTGGGAGCGATAGGATTTGAACTTTTTCTAGAGAACTTTTTGGATTATCATGGTTCATTAATTGAAAATTTGAGACACCAATAACTGGAATTTTTAAGCTTAAAGCTAATCCGCGAGCTGCAGAAACAGAGATTCGAATTCCAGTAAAGTTTCCAGGCCCAGTACCTACGGCGATCCCGTCCAGGTCAGTCCAGGAAGTATAGGTACTTTTGAGAAGAGACTCTAAAATTGGAATTAAGTTTTCTGCTTGACCTTTTTGCATAGGTAAGAATGTTTCCTCTGCTAAAAATCCACCTTTAAGCAAAGCGGCCGCACAGTGGGCGGCCGATGTGTCAAAACCGAGTAGGTTCAACTTAGATTGCAACTGGCCTTACCTCTAGCACTTCGGGAATGTAGTGTCTGAGTAAGTTTTCAATACCCATTTTTAGAGTCAGTGTCGAGGATGGGCACCCAGCGCATGCACCTTGCATATGCAAATAGACCACACCAGAGTCAAATCCGTGGAATACGATGTCACCTCCATCTTGAGCTACTGCTGGCCGAACTCTGGTATCCAGAAGTTCCTTAATTTGGATAACTATATCCGAATTTTCACCTGAATGACTGGCGTGAGCAGACTCATTAGTCTCTCCAACTATCGCTGGTTGGCCAGATTGATAATGCTCCATTATGGCGCCCAGAATTGATGGCTTGATATGATCCCAGTCTGTGCCGTCATCTTTGGTTACTGTTATAAAGTCTGCACCTAAAAAGACCGCAGATACCGAATTAACTTCAAAAATACGGTTTGCAAGTGGAGATTTTGTTGATGTGTTTCTATTAGGAAAATCGGCTGTTCCAGTTCCTAAAACAGAACTCCCTGGAAGAAATTTCAACGTGGCAGGATTCGGGGTGGCTTCGGTTTGAATGAACATCTTTGGATTCCTAGACTAGGGATTTTTGACGATTAAGATCTTTAAAAGTCACTATGGGCATTATGGGTATCTAAGTCAACTATTTGGAATGATTCTAAGTTAGATAACAAGAAAAACGCTCTTTGACAGAATTTGTCCTGGTTTAACTTACCGCTTCTAAGCGTTCTTTAGTCATTTCTCCGGGTACTATTGTTATAGGAACTGGAAGGTTACCTGACATACGGGTTAAAGCCGACACTAAGGGACCAGGCCCTGCCGATTCGCTTCCTGCTCCAAGTACGAGGATTCCTACGTCTGGATCCTCAGTAATTTGGGAAATAATCTCTGGAATAGGTTCGCCTTCTCGAATAACTAATTCCGGATCAATTTGATGCTTGTCTCGCATCCATTTT
>ERZ890510.2547-NODE-2547-length-10185-cov-5.302962_pt1 | contig 10185 bp, 7 predicted proteins | sample MGYA00521265_ERZ890510 | MGnify/ENA primary metagenome ERZ890510 (study PRJEB32303, sample SAMEA104408624) | aquatic metagenome | biome: Brackish water; feature: Chemocline; material: water | place: Baltic Sea | collected 2014-10-26T21:54:00 | depth 110 m ...
GTAAAACCCGCGGCCTTGGGTTGCAATAACCAAATCGCCCTGACGGATTTTTATATCAGTGATGGGTACTGGTGGCATTTTAAGCTTTAAACTTTGCCAATTGGCACCGTCATTAAATGAAATGAGCATGCCCGCTTCTGTTCCCGCATAAAGAAGTCCTTTTTTTGCAGGATCTTCGCGAACCACACGGACAAAGGTATTTTTGGGGATGTCTTTATCAAGACGTTTCCAGCTTTTACCATAATTGGTGGTTTTATAAATATAAGCGGAAAAGTCATTTAATTTATAGCCCGTCATTGCCACATAAGCTGTGGCGGGATCATGGGGGCTTACTTCAATGGCATTTATTTGTGTTTCTGGTAATCCTTTAGGGGTTACATTTTGCCATGTTTGGCCATTGTCACGGGTTAAATAAACAAGTCCGTCATCACTGCCAGACCAAACTACCCCTGCTTGATGTGGGCTTTCAACGATATAAAAAACATTACCGTAAAATTCAGCACCAACATTTTCGACTGTAAGAGGCCCGCCGTTTAAGCCTTGTTTGCTTTTATCATTGCGGGTGAGGTCAGGGCTCATTTCTTGCCATGTTACCCCACGGTCCGCTGTTTTAAGAATTTTATTAGTACCGTAATAAATAATGTTTGGATCATGAGGCGATGAGGCCACCGGCGCATTCCAATTAGTTCTGTATTTTAGGTTTTGTGCCTCTTTACCAAATACATATTCAGGATATGGTTTGATCGGCCGTGTTCGACGGTTTTCTGTATTGATTTCTGTCAAAGTACCGTTAATGGTTGATGCGTAAACAAGTTTTGGATTATTTTCATCAAAAGCAACATGGGCGCTTTCGCCGCCGCCTACTGCGTAATAATCATCAACACCAATACCGCCGGTAAAAGATTCTGAAGTGATAGCCACCGTTTGATTATCTTGCTGACCACCATAAATACGGTAAGGCATCATATTATCAGTTGCGACCCGGTAGAATTGTGCCGTTGGCTGGTTCATAATACTTGACCATGTTTTACCACCATCATAGGTGATCGAGGCACCACCATCACTAGCATTGATAATATTATTATTATTTGTTGGATTAATCCATAAATCGTGATTGTCGCCGTGAGCTTGATCAACAATGCTCCACGTTTTCCCAGCGTCGATGGATTTGAGCAATGGTACATTCATCACATAAACCGTGTCGGGGTCAACAGGATCTGCCTTAATATGGGTAAAGTACCAAGCCCGGGTATATGTTAGGCGGTTGCTGTTTATATTTTTCCATGTTTTACCGCTATCTTCACTACGGTAAATACCGCCTTCGTCCGTATACATATCACCTTCTACCACAGCATAAATGCGTTTTGGATTGCTCGCGGATACATCAACGCCAATTTTCCCAATATTAATCGGAAGACCGCCTTCAAGTTTTTCCCATGTATCACCGCCGTCAGTGGTTTTGAAAATGCCACCTTTAGTGCCACCAGAAGTGATATACCAAGGAGAACGTCCATGTTGCCACATGGCTGCATATAATATGCGTGGGTTGGTTGGATCCATGGCAAGGTCGCCGCCGCCTGTGCGATCGCCTACTTTTAAGACATGATCCCATGTTTTGCCGCCGTCAGTGGTGCGGTAAATGCCGCGCTCTTCTGTGGGGCCCCATATATTGCCTTGAACGGCAACATAAGCGATATCAGGGTTGGTTGGATGAATTCTAACTTTTGAAATTTGACCGGCTTTTTCAAGTCCTATATGGGTCCAATTATCACCGCCGTCCGTGGATTTATAAACACCGTCACCGTGACTTGTGGTAACGCCGCGAATAGGCGCTTCGCCAGTTCCTACATAAATAACATTGGGATCAGAGAGGGATACGGCAACAGCGCCGATGGTCCCCACATTGAAATCTTTATCAGATTTATTTTCCCAAGTGGTGCCGCCATTTGTCGTTTTCCAGACACCGCCGCCTGCTGCGCCCATATAATAACTTAGAGGATCGCCCTTAACGCCTGTTGCTGTTAAGGCTCGCCCGCCACGGTAAGGACCAATAAGACGCCATTCTTTACTTTCATAGAGTGCCGGATTAATGGTGTCTTTGGCGGTGGTTGGTGCAATATTAATGATTTGCGAAATCAATAAGGTCACAATCAGTGCAACTGGTGCTTTAAGAATTTTTTGTAAGAGCATTTTTTTCCCCTTTGTTGAAACTTATAAGGAAATAACGTGCCTTAAAATTTGGCCTTTGTATAGGATTTTTTTAATTTATTGCTTGTTTTAAAGCAGCAATGACTTGGTCTTGTTGATGATGGCTTAATTGAGTATAAAGGGGAATGCTGATGGCGTGGGCATAATAATCTTCGGCAATTGGAAAATCGCCTTTTTTATGGCCGAGCTTTTGGTAGTAGGGTTGCATGTGAATGGGGATATAATGAAGGTTTACACCAATCTCTAAGTCGCGCATTTTTTCAAATATTTGACGGTGAGAATTCGAGCATTTTTGATTATCAATTTTAATAATATACAGGTGCCTCGCCGAAGAACTATCGTGGGTTTGATAGGGGGTGATGACGGGAAGTGTGGTTAAAATTTCATCATATCTTTGTGCTAATTGTTGGCGTTTTTCGACAAATTGATCGAGCCTTTTGATTTGGCTTAAACCCAAAGCCGCTTGAATATCGGTCATGCGGTAATTAAAGCCGAGCTCAATTTGCTGATAATACCACGAACCGTGGGAAGCTTCATTGATCAGACGAGGGTCCCGCGTGATCCCGTGACTGCGTAAAAGATCCATTTTTTCAGCTAAAGCAGCATCATTGGTCAGCGCCATGCCCCCTTCGGCGGTGGTGATGATTTTTACTGGATGGAAGCTAAAGATTGTAATCTGCGAATAACGGCAATTTCCAATGGCTTGTTTCTTATATTTGCCGCCGATGGCGTGGGAGGCGTCCTCAATGATTGTAAAGCCATATGTTTTTGCCAAAAGAGCAATTTTTTCCATATCACAAGACTGGCCACTCAGGTGGACGGGAATGACGACTTTCGGTAATTTTCCTGCTTTTTGGGCGCTGAGTAGTTTTTCTTCGAGTTTTATTGGACACATATTATATGTTTTTTCATCAATATCGACGAAATCTACATCGGCTCCACAATAGAGCGCGCAATTGGCCGAGGCGACAAATGAAATAGGCGATGTCCAAACAATATCCCCTTGGCCGACACCAAGAGCAAGACAAGCAATATGCAAAGCAGAGGTGGCGCTATTGGCGGCAAGGGCATATTTAACCCCCGTATGGGTCTTAACGGCATCCTCAAAAGCCGGCACCATCGGCCCCTGGGTTATAAAGTCAGACTTAAGCACATCAATAACCGCATCAATGTCGTCCGAGTTAATATCTTGTTTTCCATATGGTATCATGAGCCGATGTTAACCAAGCCCACTAAATATTGCAATCAGAGTTTAAAGGTGATGTTGTGGAATTAAGTATAGAGCGCATCTTGAAGTAATTACCTTTCGAAGGTTTCACATATGTGAAAGCTGAGCTAGGGCCGCCCCACTATCAGGCATGGCCCTCGCGGTAAGCCTAAGCCGGAGGCGCCTGCGCATGAGGTCAAATAAAAAAATCAAAAAAAAGCCCCCCAATAAATTGGAGAGCTTTAATGTTTTTACCTAAACTAATAAGTTATTTTTTTTGTTTCGCATCCGTAATAAAGCGGTATGTGAGGTGGCCTAGAATGGCGACGAGCGCTATTCCAAAGAAAAGTGGTAGAAGATCCCATGAAATTCCCTCCAACACTTCTTGGCCGTACATATCTTTACTATAACGCAGAATTTGCATTATCCTCTAATCGCCCTTTTAACAAGATTTTCCATCAGTGGAATTTTAAAATGGTTATAGTTCAAGGGTGCCGCACCGCGAGAAGCGGCACTGGCGGCTAAGGTTGCTGTTTCTTCATTGGCAACACTGCCTCGAACGATATCTTCTACCACATGAAGGCGCTTTGGAACACATTCCACTGCGCCACACGAAATACGGATATCTTCGATGATGCCGTCTTTTTCAATAATGGCAGAGGCAATATTGACAAGAGCAAAATCCCAAGTGTTGCGGTCGGCTACTTTTTCAAAATAGAATTTAGCACCCGCCCATTTTGCAGGAATACGAATAGCCGTAAGGATATCACCTGGTTTTAAAATATTCATATTGGTAATATCGATTGCGGGGCCGATGAAGAAATCTTCAGCCGCAACAACAGTTTCACCCGCTGCATTTTGAATAACCATTTGGGCATCTAATGAAGACAATGCCATCGCCGTATCGGAAGGCGATACCGCAACACAGCGTGAAGCACCAAATATGCAATGCTCTCTATTCATGCCTTCTGGTGTATCGGCATAACAGGTATTGCCACCGGCGCGGTAACAATCAAGACCACTACGGTAATACCAACAACGGGCGTCTTGGCTAACATTGCCGCCAAGGGTTCCTTTGTTTCTGATTTGTGGGCTTGCGACCCGAGCTGCGGCCATTGAAAGCAAACCATATTTTTCTTTAATGATCGGATTATTTTCAACTTCCGTAAGCGTTGTTAGTGCGCCTATTTCAACTCCGTCCGCAGTTTCACGGATTCCTTTAAGGGCGGTTATGCCACTTAAATCCACAACTGTTTCAGGTCTTTTAATTCTATCTTTAAACCAATCAAGACTATCTTGACCGCCTGCTATGGCCCAACCTTTATCTCCGGCATCGGTAAGAAGACCGATTGCACTTTCAATATCAGCGGGTTGAAACAGATTAAAGCTTGGCATCATATCTTTAGTCATATTCTTGCCCTCCTATCAATTATTTACTTGTAAAGGTTTATATGATTGTGGCCTTCCAGCCATCGCATTGATAATCATATCCGGATCAACTGGGGTACGGTTGAAATAAGTTCCTGTAGCATCAGCAATGGCACAAAGTACCGCCGCCGCTGCACAACCCATAACAGGTTCGCCAATTCCCTTTGCACCAACTGGATTTTGCGGATCAGGCTTATCAACCGCCCCAACTTCCATATTACTAGGGATATCGAGAATCGTTTGTGGTTTGGTTTGCGACATGCCAACCGTTGCACAAAGACCATTTTGCGGATCGTAAATCATCCGGTCAGTGGAGGCCATACCAAATCCCATCACAGCACCACCGCGGATTTGTTGCTCCAAACTTTTAGGATGAAGCACCGTACCGCAATCTACTGTAGATTTATATTCAAGGATTTCGTATTTTCCTGTTTCTATATCAAGTTCGATCATCACATAGCCGGTTGCAATGGCGGGAACGCCGCCTTTTTTCTCAAGCTTATCTTTTGCAACGCCGACAAGACCAACACCAACAACGCCCTTCATGGCAACTTTCGTTACATCATTAAGTTCATCTGGATATTCATGACCGTCGTAAGATCCACCTAGTTCGATGGCACGGCTTGCCGCTTGGGCAAATGTCATCAGTTTTGAGGGATCAGATTTTAGGAACACTGTTTCATTGGCAACATCGTAATCTTCGGCGTTACCGCCCAAATCTGTGGCGGCAATTTCTTGCAGTTTTCTTTTAGCATCCACTGCGGCAACATAATTTGTTCTTGTTGTTGTAAATGAAGTGTTACTCCCGAATTGAGCAAGCACCCAAGGAAGGTTGCGCCGACTATCACCATGTTCGATGATGGTATTTTCCCACGAACATCCTAAAACTTCAGCCGCAACACGTGAGGCTGAGGCATAGGAATAAGTTCCAAGGTTACCAACACCTGAATGGATATAAAGTTTGCCATCAGGGCGAATTGTAACCAAGCCGTCAAAACCGTTTGAGCCGGCTGAATGATAGGCCGTACCAATACCAACACCAATGACTTTAGAGCCTTTACGGGTACCACTGAGTTTTTTCTTGGCTTCCCAGTTAAATTTCTCAGCGCCGATTTTAATCGCTTCACGCATGTAAGCACTTGTCACTGTGCTAGCATGATCACCGTAAACAACATCATGATCAGGAGCATTAATCTCGCGGATCATAATGCGGTCAACATTAAGTGCTTTGGCCGCCTTATCGAGCATAGGTTCTATAATACAGGCGATTTGGTTCTGACCCGGACCACGTTGAGAAACATGGTATGGTTTATTGGTAAGCACCGGAACACCACGAAAACGCATATTAGTAGGGGTGTAAATAAGGGCAAGCGCCCCCGCAGCAGCTGAATAATCACCTGAGCCATTGTTTGGACCACCTGACTGAACAATGAAAGCATCAATAGCGGTTACTTTGCCGCGTTTATCAAAGCCGACTTTTAATTGACCTTGAAAACCGGGGCGGGTACCACCAATATGATATTCTTCGGCGCGAGTAATGCGAAGCATACAAGGCCGATTGATTTTTTTAGACATATAGGCTGGAATTGCCATGGTTGGGTAAGGGCTCGCTTTAGCACCAAAGCCACCACCACAAAATTCAGCAATATAGACAATATTATCAAGGGAAACGCCCATCATTTTAGCAAGACCAGGCATCATCCAAGATTGACTTTGTGAAGAGCCGTAAACGAAACATTTGCCATTTTCCCAATAAGATAATGTGCTTCTTGGCTCTAACGCGCCGTGGGTTGAACTTGCCACAACGAAGGGGTCGTCAACAATATACGCGGCTTCTGCAAATGCTTTTTCAACATCACCAACCGACCACTCAACAGAGGCTTTACCCATGGGTAATTTATCATCACCCGCTTCGGCAAAATCACGGGCGGTCCATTTGAGGGTTTGCAAGGGAACAGAACGTCCACCAGAAACATTGCCGCCGTCAAGTGCGTTTGGTCCACCGGGATATAAACTTTGCAGAGGATCAAGGGTGAAGGGTTGAGCTTCATATGTTAATTTAATTTTTTCAAGGGCTTCAGCCGCGATCGCTTCTGTTTCTGCGGCAATCGCAAGAATGGGTTGACCGAGCTGTCGAGGTTCATTTGAAAGAATAGGAAAGCCCGGCGCGGGATCTGGCGGCACATCATCGGCCGTTAAAATGCCGAGAACGCCTTTCATAGCCAGAGCTTCTGATGCGTCAATGTTTGAAACATTGGCACTTGGCATGGGGCAGTTTAGCATTTTACAGTAAACCATACCTTCAACACGAAAGTCTTCTGTATATTTACCTGTGCCGGTTACTTTTGCACGCACGTCTGGCGGCGTAAAGTCTTTACCAATAAGTTTATAAGCCATTTTTATGATCTCCCCGCTGCGAGTACGACCGCATTAATATAATTGTTATAAGCGCCGCAACGACATAAATTACCTGATAATCCTTGGCGCACTTCATCACGAGTTGGTTTTGGGTTTCTTTGAAGTAAAGCAACCGCCGAGACGACTTGGCCCGGTGTACAGTAACCGCACTGTGGTGCTAGCTCTTCGATCATGGCTTGTTGGACTGGGTGAAGTTCACCGTTAGGTCCGCCAACCCCTTCTACTGTTGTTATGGCTGCATCACGCACTGAATGGGTCAATACAGAACAGCTATTATGGGTAACGCCATTTATCATGACGGTGCATGCGCCACATGCCCCACGGTCGCAACCAATTTTTGTTCCAGTAAGACCTAATTTATTGCGAAGTGTCTGAGCAAGAGTTTCATTGGGAAGAACATCTACGCGTCTAATGCTGCCGTTAACGTTAATTGACACTAATCGTTCGACTGAACCAGTGGCAGGTGTTGATCCGTTCTCAGAACATCCGGTCATAAGACCCGCTGTTCCAGCAACTGTACCACACGCAATCACACCTTTAATGAAAGTCCGCCTTGATAAAGCGTCCCTTACTGTGTTCAGAGGATTGTAGCGATCTGAATTAAATTTTTTCTGCATAAAATTGTGCTCCTCCACTTAGATTTTAACTTAAATTTTAACTTAGGGTTTCACTTAGATTTTTAATTTGGTTTTTTGTACATTATATCATAACATATTCAAAAGACATAAAAAAACACCACTACTGGATTTTTGTGATTAAATTCAAACTAATATGTTTTTATATCTCTTGTTTTATTTTATTGTTTTTTCTTGAGATATTTTTTACCTCCCATTAAGAGATAAGGTAACTATAGAAGTAGATATAGGTTTAGTCTAGATGTAAAATATAGAGAATTTATAAAAAAGGTGCTTTTTTAAAAGTAGTAAAATAACCAATGAATAAAAAAGAAGAACATATCATTCGCCACACAATTTTAAGTCGGTTAGGCCATTGGTTAATGGCTATATTGATTTTGATATTACTCGCAACGGGGATACTTCCTATAATGGGGGTAAAATTTGAATGGATTAAGCCTCATTGGATTGCAGGATTTACTGTAAGCGTTGTTATGATTTTACATTTAGTCAGATCCCTTAGTCCCAAGAAGATAAAATCCATGTGGATATCAATTCAAGATGTGCGCGATTTTCTATCGTCGAACCCGGTTAAAGGCGGCAAATATTCATTAGAGCAAAAATTAATGCATCATGGCGTCACATTTTTTAGTTTAATATCGCTGGCAACGGGCTGGCTTATGATGCAAAAGATAGAAACGCCGTTTTTTGAGCGTAATCCATTTATTTATCAGGCCGATACTTGGGGGATTATTTATGTGCTTCATGGGCTGGCTACTTTATTCTTTGTAATCCTCATTATGTTGCACATTTATTTTTCTCTACGCCCAGAAAAAAGACTTTATTTTCGCTCGATGATAAAAGGATGGATTACACGCCAAGAATATAACGAAAATTATGATCAGACAAAGTGGCAAATAACAAAAAATAATAACAAGGAAAATCAATAATGAACGCTGAAAACCAAGAGAAATTACGCACATCTATTAATGCCATTGAAGCAGGATATGAATTTATGTTGGCATACAGCGCTCAAGGACGTACTTTTGAACATACTGGCGGTGGCGACGGCCCGTCTATTCGTGTTTTTTTAAAGGATATGAGTGAAGGGTTAGAGAATATCGCTGATGATTTTGAAAATGAAATAAACCAAAAAATCAGCTCTGAAGCGGATTTGTACCTTAATTTTATCCAAGTCCTTAGAAATGATGCCAATAATGCAAATTTAGCTGTGAAAATGGTTCTAGCGTTACCCTCTATAGGATCACAAGTGATTGATAATTTAAATGCATCTATTCATTTACGCGCTTTACTTACCGACTTATTTTTATGTGATGAAGCGTTGAGTTCAATCTCTAGAAAAGAATAAAATTTAGGAATTTTAAACTATGAAAATTGCTATTTCATTCTTTTCATCATTAGTATGGGGCTTGTTAATATTCTCGGCTAACGCCCAAGATGATACACAAGAAGTTTTATTTCAAAAATATCAAGCCATGGTTATTATCGAGGAGCTAAACCAGCATTGCCCTATGCTTAACCGTCTCGAAGCGGTGGTTCTTAATAGCCAGATTATATTTGATGATGCTAACTTTTTAGGAAAATTAAGCAAGGTTGAAGCCTATAAAAGAGAGGCAAGACTTTATGCGAGAAAGGTTTCTTGTGTTTCACCAGATGTGTTGGGATTATTGAAAATTGCGCGTCAACAAGCCAATGATAATATGATTAATCAGCTTTTTCTGGCGCGACAAATTCATCTTTTTGATTTGGCTGATGTAAAGAATAAGAAAATACCGCTTGGTTTAATACTCAGTGATTTAAAGGCTGAAGATTGGACTTTGATTGAAGGTCTTTATGATCAGGTTAAGGCTAATTATTTATCAAGGGTAGGCCAAGATCTGTGGCAAAATTTTGAAGATTCTATTATTAAAGTGGCTGAAAAAAGAACCGCAGTAACCTTTATGTCAAATCAAATGATCATTTCTTCTAGCGCAAAAGAGAGTTTTCCCGCCGTGCAAGCAACGGCCAATAATAATGACATATCTTCTTATTATTTTAATCTTGAAAAATCAGTTCGTGCTTTTATAGAGGGGGCAAAAGCCCAAGAAACAGATTATCCATATAGTCGCCCCGCCAATGATTTTACAAATTGGACCGCTTTTCGGCCACGTAATAATGCTTTAAACTGGCGGGTATCTTACGTGGGTTGCGGTGGTCATTGGCAGGAATTTGACTGTAGTTTATTTGTTTCAAATGAAAATGAAATTGGAATTGTGGTAACAGGTGAAAATAGCCCTGATAAAGCAACAT
>ERZ890510.2551-NODE-2551-length-10171-cov-4.677145_pt1 | contig 10171 bp, 10 predicted proteins | sample MGYA00521265_ERZ890510 | MGnify/ENA primary metagenome ERZ890510 (study PRJEB32303, sample SAMEA104408624) | aquatic metagenome | biome: Brackish water; feature: Chemocline; material: water | place: Baltic Sea | collected 2014-10-26T21:54:00 | depth 110 m ...
GTGAGTACGCCGCACGGGTAGGGTTTGATGCTGACCCCCGGCGTCATGATCGTTAGCGGCTTGCCGAACCGGCCCAGCACCAGGTCCGGATCGCCGCCCGGGCCCGCGATGGTGAGGTAGCCCCATTTACCATCGAGTGCCTCGGTGTTGGCGGTGAACCCGTCGCGCACCAATAGGGCCGCCGTGACGCCGTTTTCGGAAGAGCGACCGACGTGTAACGGCTTGGTCATGGTGCCGAAATTCGCACGAATTCCAGCAGCAAAAGATGCTGCAATACCAATGGTTTGTGCCGTTTGGTTATGATTAAAGTTTAGCATTTTGGCGGCCGCTACGGCGGACCCAAATGTTCCGATGGTGCCCGAGGTGTAAAAGCCTCTGGCGTAATGATCGGGGTTGATCGCTTCGGCGATTTTGCACTCGAGCTCAAAGCCCGCGTTGAACGCGGTGAGGAAGGTTTTGCCGTCAACGCCGCCAAGCATTTCACCGATCGCCAGACACGCCGACAGCGGCGGCACCGTCGGGTGGGTCAGAAGGCCGTACATGCGGCCCGGTCCCTCGGATAACTGGGTGTCGTCCCAGTCCATCGCGTGGCCCGCCAGCCCGTACCACAGCGCGGCGAGATGCGCCGGCACCTTCTTTTTGGCGTTGCCCAGCAGTCGCGCATCGGGCGTGCCGCCGACGCGGTCGATGTAGCGCGCCATCACCTCAAGCGCCGGCTGCTCCGAGCCGCCGATCATAACCGCGAGGCCGTCGAGGACGCAGCGTCGCGCAATGGTCAGCGCGTCATTGGGGATCGCGTCATAGGTCAGGCCGACCGCGAAGTCGACGGCGTCTTTGGTCAGCGAGGCGGTTTCGGCGGTGGTCATGCGTGCGGCTCCCGAGGGGTATGTGTTGATTTGGCGGGAGCCTAGCGGATTGTTCGCCAGCGGCAAGGGGGCGTCAGGCGCGTCGCTGCCAAACGCTGGCGAGCAAGATGCCTGCCGTGACAATGGGCAGGCCGACCCAGCCCAATAATCCCGGGTCCTCCCCGAGGAAGATCAGCGCCAGTACGGTGCCGAGACCGGGGACAGCCGACAAGAACGCCGCCGCCACGGTGGAGCCGACACGGCGCACGGCGTGCGACAACAACATAAGGCCCAGCAGATTGGGAAACAGGCCCTGAAACACCGCCTGGAGGATAAGCTGATCGGTGCTCGCCGCGCCGAGCGCAGACGGCAAGAACAACAGCCACACCGGGATGTAGACCACGCCGCCAAAGACCGACGCGGCCAGTAGAATTTGCGGAATGTCGGCCCGCCATTGGCGTTGCAGAATGAGAAATACAGCGAAGCTTGCCCCGGCGGCGAGGAACGACAGGTCGCCGATCCAACTCCTCGGATTGGCGCCGCCGCTGGCGCTGATGCCCGCCATTGCCGCGCCGCCGATGATGAGCACACTGCCCAGGACCTGCACGGCGAGCGGCTTTTCGCGCAGCCAAACAAAACCGATCAATAGCGCGAGCGCGGGCAGCATCCCGTTGATAAAAATGCCGCCGTGCGCGGCGGGCGCGTAGATGAAACCGACATAGGACAACAGCCCGTAGGGCACACCGCCGAACAACGCGTAGGCGGCCAGCCGCGTCATGCTCGCCCCGCGCCAAGGCTTGTAATACAGCGCGATGGGAATGCAGATCAGCCCGGCAATCCCGTAGCGGAACGCAGCGATGTCGAAAATCGTCAGCCCCGACTGCGTGCCGGACCGGCTCACGACCAGCCACGTCGACCACACGACCACAACAGCCGAGACGGCGGCCATGCCGACAAGTTTGGTTTTGCGATCGGGCATTGTGGGGGAACCAGTAAGGAGGGAGCGCGGTGATAGGACGGCGAAGGAGGGGGTGTCAAATACGTGTGCTGCCGCCGCCCTCGCTGGCGTTCGGTCGCAGCTTTCCGTCTGTCGCAAGGGCGAGGTGGTGGCTGAGTCTAACGCGACGCAGCGGGCGCAGGACGGGTGGGGCTACCTCGCCGCCTTGTCCGCCGCGATGAACCAGTCGGCGATTTGGCTGCCGGTCATGAAGATGGTGTCGTCGCACGCCAGCAACTCGTCGATCAGTTTTTCGAGGTAGCCAATGCGGTGCGGCACGCCGATCAAATGCGGGTGCGTGGCGATGGTGAGGATGCGCGGGTTGTTGTCGAACTCTTTTTCGAAGGTCGCGACAGTGTCCTTGTAGCGTTGGTAGTAGTCGGACGAGTTCTGCCACTGGATCGCGTACATCGGGCTGTCGTTGAGTTCGAGCGTGTAGGGCATGCAGATGACCGGGCCATGCTTGGTGGTCATCCAGTGCGGCAGATCGTCGAGTACCCAGTCGCAGATGTAATCCACGCCCTCGGCCGCCAAAATATCGGGGGTGTCGAGCGTTTCGCGCAGGCCCGGGCCGAGCCAGCCGCGCGGCCGCTTGCCGTAGAACGCTTCGATCTTGTCGAGGCAGAGCTTGAGCAGCGCGGCTTCGTCTTCGTCGCCTTGCACCGATTTTTGTTTGAGGCCGTGGCCGACGACTTCCCAGCCGGCATCCTTGATCGCTTGCGCGACGGTTGGATAGTCGTCAATCGCGCCCGCGTTGAGAAACGCACTGGTCGGCAGGTTGCGCTCGCGCGCAATTTTGAAAAGCCGCGGCATGCCGGCACGCAACCCGTATTCCGCCCACGAAAAGTTCGGCACATCGGGCAATGTCTCGACCCCGTGCGGGCCGGTGAGGATCTTGCGCGGCGGCGGCGAATCGAACGGCCAGCTCTCGACGTTGACCACGAAATGCACAATCAGCGGTTTGCCGTCGGGCGGCGCGAGTTTAGGACGCTGGTCGGCGAGGATGAAGGGGACGCGGGGATTGGTCATTTGAGGGCTCGTTTCCAGATGCACTGACATTTGAGCACTCTTGCTGGCGCGCCGCGAGCCCGTCCTATGGCGGCCAGGTCATAAAAATGAACTTTCGCATCTGCCGATGTCGATAATGCCGCACCTCGCGCGTCTTATTCTATGAGGGCCGGTACTCTGGTCCCAACAAACCAACGAGAGAGGCAAGAAAATGGCGCAATTTATGATGCTGCTCAACGTTTCCGGGCAAGCGCCCGCGGGTTCACCGGAGGAAATGCAGGAAATTCTCAAGCGGTACGGCGACTGGAGCCGGAAACTGGGGGAATCGGGAAAACTGGTCAACGGCGCCAAACTCGCTGATGACCGCGGTCGCCTATTGCGGAACGAAGGGTCACGGGTGGTCGTTGACGGCCCATTCTCCGAGACCAAAGAAATGATCGGCGGCTTTTTTATCGTCGAGGCCGAGAATTACGATGCCGCGGCGGAAGTTGCCAAAACCTGTCCCCACCTCGAGCTGGGTGGCACGATCGAGCTTCGCCAAGTCGACAATATGTAATCAAGCGCTGGGGCCGCAGGTTGGTTTTCTCCCGCCTGCGGCTTTAGACTTTTTCGGTGGCACACAAACAAGTCGACAGTCTTGTCGATCACCTCTTTCGACACAAAGCGGGGGAGATGGTTGCCATCCTTGCGCGGCACGTTGGCGTGCGGCATCTCGATCTTGTCGAGGATGTCGTCCAAGAGGCGCTGGCGCGAGCGATGCGCGATTGGCCGTTCAAGGGCATTCCGAGCGACCCGTCTGCGTGGCTCTACCAGGTCGCGCGCAATGCCGCGCTCGATACGATCCGGCGCCGCGCGACCCGAGCGCGCTCGCAGGACGATGTCGTCGATCTTCTGTACACACGTCTAGCGGCGGAAGGCGAGCGGCCCTTCGCTGCGGAAATCGCCGACGACCAGTTGCGCATGATTTTCGTCGCTTGCCACCCTGCGATTCCTGCGCCAGCGCGTGTTGCCTTGACCTTGAAGACTGTCGGCGGGTTTGCGGTGGGCGAGATCGCGCGCGCGTTTCTGGTGCCCGAGGCCACCGTTGCGCAGCGACTATTGCGCGCCAAGCGTCTGATCGCCGATCAGGCCTTGCCCTATGCGGTGCCGGGCCCTGATGAGCTTGCCGAACGACTGAACTCGGTGGTCGATGTCCTCTACTTGATGTTCAACGAAGGCTATGGCGCTTCGGCCGGCGAAGACCTGATCCGCTTCGATCTGTGCGCCGAGGCGGTGCGCCTTGCTGAAATCGTGGCGACGCATCCAGTGACCGAGACGCCGGAAACGTGCGCGCTGGTCGCCCTGATGCGGTTCCAGGGCGCGCGCCTACCAGCGCGCCAGAACGCGGACGGCGAACTTCTTTTGTTGCCGGAACAGGATCGCGCCCGCTGGGATCGTGATTGGATTGAGCGCGGACTCTATTTTCTCGACCGGTCCACTGGCGGCGATGTTCTGACACGGTTGCACCTAGAGGCGGGCATTGCCGCGTGCCACGCCGTCGCCCCGGATTATGCCAGCACCGATTGGACGACGATCGTGCGCCATTACGCGGCGCTGGTCACGCTCGATGCGTCGCCCGTTCTGGTTCTTAATCAAGCGGTCGCCGTGGCCGAGTTGGACGGGGCGCAGGCCGGGCTAGCGATTGCCCAACGTGTCGCCGATGCACCGGCCCTGCGAGACTATTATCTGTTACCGGCGACGCTCGGCGAACTCCATCGCCGCCTCGGCCATGACGCTGAAGCTGCCGCAGCCTTTGAGCGCGCCCTAGCGCTATCGCGCGCCGAGCCGGTACGCCGCTTTATCAAGAAGCGGTTGGTTGAAGTGTCGGAACGCGAACCACTAGGCGTCGATAATGCGTAGGCGCGAGACGTTAGAGGTCAGTGCCTCGAACCCGTCTTTGGTAACGCGGATGGTGTCTTCGAGATGCAAGGTGCCCCAGCCGAGTTCGAAGTAGGGCATGTCGATGTTGATCACCATGTTCTCTTGGAGCACGAAGTCGAACTCGCCGCCCGCGTACACGTCGTCGCCTAACGGCAACGGATTGTCGGTGTGCTCCAGCCCGAGACTGTGGGGCGACACATAGAAGTATTCCGGAAAACCGCTTTTTTGAATCACGCCAATAGCCTTTTCGGTCAGCGCGCTGCGCGTGATGCCGGGCTGGATCATCTCACAAGCGGCCTCCCACCCGGTTTCCATCGCGCGGGCCCGGCGCAGCAATTCCTCTGACGGTTCGCCGACGACCAACGTGCGGCCGATGTCGCCGAGGTAGTGGTCGTATTCGGCCAGAGAATCGAGAAACATGGCTTCGCCTGGCACGACCTTGCCGTGCGGCAGGCCGCCCAACGTGGTGACGATGTAGCGGCCTTTGCCGTCGCGTTTTGAGACTTCGGTGAAATACGCGCGCTCGATGTCGGCCCAATCGGCACCGTCATGCACGATGGCGAGTGCGGCTTCGACGCCAGCTTCGTTGATTATGGCAGCTTTGCGCATCAGGGCGATTTCGGCGTCAGACTTCACCATGCGGATTTCGCGGAAGATGTTGGTCGCCTCGACCGCGTCGATGCCGGGCAGGCCCATGTTGTTCATCCAGCCCAACACCCGTGGATCGTCGGTGCCGAGACGCACTTTTTCGAGGCCGGCTTCCTTCAGAATTCGACGTAGTCCCCAAGCCGGGGTTGCCGCCATGCGCGCGGCATGGTCCTTGGCTCGGTCGGCCCAAGTTTGCTCCAGCGGTGTGAGGGGCGCGCCAGCGCGGACCGGCCAACCGTTCCAGGCGGCGGGCTCGGGCTCGCCGGTTTTCGGATCGACGCCTGCGTCGCCGGTGGACCGCCCGGAATAGTCGGAGAACATCACCACGTTGGGCACCCAAGTTGGGGTGACCTCGGTTAGGCGTTCGGCATTGATGGCGGCGTTGATGACGAGGCCAGCGGGCGCTTCTTCTCGCCGGGGCAACACGGCATAACTGTTGAACGTCCAACCACCCGACGAGAACAAGTCCCAATAGTCGGTCAGGTAATAGACATTGATCGCCGTTGAGGCGACGAGGCCGTCGAGCCCATATTTGTCCATGACGGCATAGGCGCGGTCTTTGTTGAGCAGCATGAGCCCTCGTTATTTAGGCGCAAATAATTAGGCGAGCGTACGGCTACGGCCGCCGTCGGTGAGGATCGAGGTGCCGGTGATGTTGCTAGCGGCATCCGAGCACAGGAACACAACGATACGCGCGACATCAAGGGGATCGCCCATCGTCTTGAACGGGCTGTCCTTGGTGAAGTCAGCCTCGATTTCGGCGAGCGATTTGCCGGTGTCGCGCGACAAGTTGTCGAACAGCGTGGTGATGCGCCCGGTTTTGGTCGGGCCCGGGTTCACGGCGTTGACCGAAATACCGTCGGCGCCGACTTCGTCAGCCAGGCCTTTGGTGACGGCGAGCAGTGCGGCATTGGACGAAGAGCCGGGCAGCAAGCGCGGGTTCGGTTGTTTGCCGGTGTCGCCGACGATGGTGACGATACGCCCGTATTTTTGTTGGCGCATCGCCGGAATGACGGCGCGCATCATCCGCACTGTGCCGAAGAATTTGAGCGCAAACGCGTCATCCCACACTTTGTCGGGGATCTCCCAAAAAATGCCGCCCTGTGCCGCACCGGCGCAATTGGCAAGGATGTCGATGCGCCCGAACTTGTCCAACGCCTGTTTGGCGATGGCATCTGGGACGGCCGGGTCGGTCAAATCGGCATAGATCGGCAAGAGGTCGCTACCAAATGCTTTGGTCAGCTCGTCGCAGATCCGTTCCAACGGGTCTTCTTTGCGAGACACGAGAACCAGTTTGGTGCCCTCGGCAGCCATTTGCCGTGCGCTCTCTGCGCCGAGGCCGAGACTGCCGCCGGTGACGATGGCGACCTTGTCCTTAAGCTTGAGATCGAACGGCATGGCGCTGCTCCGTACTGTTAGGGCGCAAATTCCGCGCGCAACGCGGCATTGTGGGCGCCGAGCGACGGGATCGGTTTGGCGGGCGAGGGTTGATCGGATAGGCGAATGGGCGACGCGACAAGATCAATGTCGCCCGCGACCGAACCAACCGTCATGCGGCGTAGTTGCGGGTGGTGCGAGAAGTCTTCCACCGTGTTGACCGCGCCGTAAGCAATTTGCGCTGCTTCAAGTTTTTTTGAGATGTCTTCGCGCGTGTGCTGGGCGAAGACCGCGTTCACCACCGCGTCCAATTGCGAGCGATGCGCGACCCGATCCACGTTGGTGGCGAACTCCAACTTGGTCGTTAACGATGCATCGTCAAGAACATGGGCACACAGGTTCGCCCATTCGCGTTGGTTCTGGATCGAAATGGCGACCGGCTTGTCGTCCTTTGTGTCGTAGGCGCCGTAGGGCGCGATGCCAGGGTGATTGAGGCCGACGCGGGCCGGTGGTTTGCCGGTGTGTTCTTGCAACAGCAGCGGCACCGTCATCCAGTCCGACAGGGCATCAAACAACGACACCTGCAGGCCGGTGCCACGGCCGGTTTTCTCGCGGTGGAGGAGTGCCTGGGTAATGCCCTGCACCGAGTACATCCCAGCCGCGATATCGCACAGACTGACGCCAACACGGGCGGGTTCTTCCGGGCCGCCGGTAATCGCGGCCAAGCCGGTCTCGCACTGGATAAGAAAATCGTAGGCTTTCATATCGCGGTAGGGGCCGTCTTCGCCGTAGCCGGAAATGTCGCAGGTGATGAGGCGCGGGTATTTGGCGCGCAGGTCGTCGGATCCTAGCCCGGCGCGGGCCGCGGCGCCTGGTGCCAAGTTCTGGATGAAGACATCGGCCTTGGCCAGCATGCGGTGCAGCATGGCGTTGTCGTCGGCGTTCTTGATGTCGGCGATGACCGACTCTTTGCCGCGGTTGAGCCAGACAAAATACGCGCTGAGTCCGTTTACAGCGGTGTCGTAGGCGCGCGCGAAGTCACCGTCGGCGCGCTCCACTTTGATAACCCGTGCGCCGGCATCGGCGAGGCGCGACGAACAAAACGGCGCGGCTACCGCTTGTTCGAGTGAGACGACGAGGACGCCGTCGAGCGGCGCGAATACCATTAATAGCTGCGCGGCAGGCCGAGCACATGCTCGCCGATGAAGGCGAGGATGAGGTTGGTCGAGATCGGCGCGACCTGATAGAGCCGGGTTTCGCGGAACTTGCGTTCGACATCGTATTCGGTGGCGAAGCCGAAACCGCCGTGGGTCTGGACGCACATTTCGGCGGCCTCCCAGGCAGCTTCAGACGCGAGCATCTTGGCCATGTTGGCCTCTGCGCCGCAGGGGACGCCGGCGTCAAACTTACGCGCGGCGTCTTTGACCATGAGGTTTGCCGCTTCGATATGGGCGTAGGCGCGGGCAATCGGGAACTGGATACCCTGATTCTGGCCGATGGGACGGCCGAATACACTGCGATCCTTGGCGTAGGCGGTTCCTTTGTCGATGAACCAGCGACCATCACCAATGCATTCGTGTGCGATCAGGATGCGTTCGGCGTTCATCCCATCGATGATGTAGCGGAAGCCTTTGCCCTCGACGCCTATGAGGTTCTCGGCCGGCACCTCCATGTCGTCGAAGAACACTTCACACGACGAATGATTCATCATTGTCTCGAGCGGGCGGATGGTCAGGCCGTTGTCTTTTGCGGCCTGCATATCGACGACCATGACGGATAGCCCGTCCGTACGCTTTTCCACCTGATCCTTCGGTGTCGTGCGTGCCAGCAACAGCATCAGGTCGGAATATTCGGCACGGCTGGTCCACACCTTCTGGCCGTTGACGATGTACTTGTCGCCCTTCTTCACCGCGGTTGTGCGCAATGAAAGGGTATCGGTGCCGCTGGTCGGTTCGGTCACGCCAAACGCTTGCAAACGCAACGCGCCGCTGGCGATCTTGGGCAACCAGCGCGCCTTCTGCTCTGGGTTGCCGTGCCGCAAGATCGTGCCCATCGTGTACATCTGGGCATGGCATGCGCCGCCGTTGCAGCCGGCCCGTTGAATCTCTTCGAGGATCGCGCCGGCATGGGTGATGTCGAGGCCGCTACCGCCGTATTCTTCTGGGATGAGGCAGGCGAGGAAGCCTGACTCGGTCAGCGCCGTGACAAATTCCTGCGGGTAGGCCTTGACCCGATCTTTGTCGCGCCAATATTCGCCAGGAAAATCGGCGCACAGGGCACGGACCGCCTCGCGAATTTGTTCAAGGTCTTCCGGTTCGCTTGCGATCTCGGCTACTGCGCTCATGCCGTCATCCTGGGTTTTGTCGTGGGCCGGAGCCCGCTGCAACGGGCCGTGCTGTGGGCATTTACTACCAGCAACGGTGCCCAAGCGAAAGAACGGGTCGGCCTAGCCGCGATCGCCGCGGATCATCCGCATTAAGGTGCGGTCACGGTTGATCACCAGATGCTTGGCCACGGCGCCGACGTGTACGACCAGAAGGATGAGTAGGACGGGCTGGGCCAGGGTCGCGTGGATCGCCTCGGCGGCGTTGTGCAGGTCGCGCGAGGCGCCGATCGGGCTGGGCACGCTGAACCAGCCAAAGACGTGAAGAGCGCCTTCGCGCCCGGTCCATTCGCCGACCGGCCCGGTCACAGCCAAACCGAAAATCGCCAGAAGGAGCGCCCAATGCACGACCTTGGCGGCGATCAATTGTCAGCGCGGACCGGGTAGAGGCGGCGGAAACCCCTCGCGGACTCGCCAAAAGACGCGAAATAGGATGGGCAGGGCGGCCAGTGTGCCGATGGAGACATGAAGCGCCTGAAGTGCGGCGCGGTTCGGGCCGCGCGGCATGTCGTGAAAAATCAGGCCGATGCCGAACAGCGCGAGCACGGTGCCGCCGACGATCCAGTGGTTGAGCCGGGAGACCACCGCGTATCCTTGCGGGCCGTTTCGATCGGTCATGTTGATGAATCTCACCCTTTGCGGACTGACACGGTCCGTGGCCGCCGATCCGTTGCGCCGCGGTAACACGCGAAAGACAAAAAAGAAGCGCCCGAAGGCGCCTCTTCAATCACATAGCCTTGACGAGGTTCTTACTTCGAAACCTCTTCGACAATCTTGTCGTAGTCTTTTTCCGTTTCGCCGCGCGTGATCTGGTCGAGTTCGACCTGAACGATGCGCAAAATGCGGGCGATGTAGTCGGCACGCCATTGGGCCCGGAACGCCTCCGTGACGTCGTCCGGTTTGTAATCTTCGATCGCCTGGTGCGAGGCCCACTTCTTGCTCTGGGCAAGACGCTCGTGGGTGTCGACGCGCTCGCGGATCACCGACACTTCG
>ERZ890510.2552-NODE-2552-length-10170-cov-19.152743_pt1 | contig 10170 bp, 6 predicted proteins | sample MGYA00521265_ERZ890510 | MGnify/ENA primary metagenome ERZ890510 (study PRJEB32303, sample SAMEA104408624) | aquatic metagenome | biome: Brackish water; feature: Chemocline; material: water | place: Baltic Sea | collected 2014-10-26T21:54:00 | depth 110 m ...
CGACGAATTAGAATCGAACTTACCTTCAACATCTACTATTTTCATATCGGCCGAATCTCTTGTTGTAATTTTCATTCCAATGCCTCCAGCCCGGTTATTTAATTCTTCAGGAAAGTTATTCGTCAAGGTGCTTAACAAGTGTCACAATATTTTTGTTACCCATGCGCTGGTACTGGCACTCATCCATAACACTTTGTGTTAAATGGATACCCAATCCGCCAATATCACGATCATCAAAAGGAACATTGGTGTCTGGTGCCCTGACCTCAAATGGATTAAAGGCCACGCCTTCGTCTTCAATCTGAACCCGCATCTTGGAGTCAATGACTTTAACCATTATTTTAATTTCATGCTCATTAGAGTCTTGATAACCATATTGAATAATGTTACTTAACAGCTCATCAAATACCATATTGATTTTGCCAGTTATGTTTTCCTGCAATTTAGCACTCCCAACAAACTCTTCTAACCGGGCATAGACACGTTGAATTTCATCAATTTGATTTTTTATTAATATTTCAAATGAATCGTTTCCCATGCTTTTTTCTCACCCCTCGTACTGCAGGCTTAAAATAGTGATGTCATCCGCTTGACCAGCGCCATCCTCAAATTTTTTCACCTCTGAATATATAGAGCCTACCATTTTTTCAGCGGATTCATATTTCCGGGAGCCTAGTAAATTCTCCAAACGTTCATCAGAAAATAAAGCTCCATTTATATCAAAAGCTTCTGTTACTCCATCCGTGAACAAAAATAATTGATCGCCTTTAGAAAGCTTATCTTTATCTTCCCCAAAGTTAATTCCATCCATTGCCCCAACTACTGGACCATGACGTTTATCTAAACGGCTCAATCCCCCATTTACCCGCTTTATATAGGGGGGATTATGCCCGGCATTAGTATAAGTAAATTGGCCCGACTTTAGGTCCAATACCGCAAGAAAAATGGTCACAAACATGCAACTTGCGTTTTCTCTACTCAACTCATTATTTGTATAAGAAAGGATGGTCGCTGGAGACACTTTGTTCTCTGATATGCTTTTAATCAATGCTTTTGTTGCGGCCATAAACAAGGCCGAAGGCGCTCCTTTCCCCGAAACATCGCCAACACAAACACCAAACTGTCCCTCTCCCATAAAGAAAAAGTCATAAAAATCACCACCGACTTCGCGAGCAGGCTCCAACTTTGCGTACAAGGAAAGCTCTTTGTGGTCTGGATATGGAGGAAAGTTAGTCGGCAACATGCTCATCTGAATTTCTCGGGCAACCACCAACTCTCTTTCCATAAAATCATTCTTTTTTTCTAGCTCCTTATTTTTTAATGCCATCTCCTTTTTTAAATGCCTTAAGTGCAAGTGGGTCTTTACACGGGCACAGACTTCTTCAGGGCGAAAAGGTTTGGTCACATAATCAACCCCTCCGGCATTAAATCCTTCTACAACAGACTCCATTTCTGTTTTTCCAGTTATAAAAATAACAGGAATATCTTTATTCATTTCATTTTGCTTTATCTTACGACAGGTCTCAAAGCCAGAAATTCCCGGCATCATAACATCCAGCAAAATCAGGTCGGGCGGGTTAGCCTCAACCATCTCCAAGGCCCTATTGCCATCTTTGGCAACAGCTATATCATATTCATCCTCCAGCGCCTCCACCAGGATATCAATGTTGGCATCGGTATCGTCCACAATCAAAACCGTTGACTCTGATAGTTCTTTCACAATAAACCTTTATAAAAAATATTATTTCCTAATTTTTTTAGACACCGACTTCAGAATTTCTAACCCCTCTTCATACTTGTATTTCTTAACGCATTTTTCAATCTGATCTATTTCTGATTCAATCTCAGAAGGCCATGTCAGTTTTCTTATTTCTTTAAAGTCTTCTTTGCATTTTTTTGTTTTTTGCGACACCAAATGCGGTTCTAATGTTTTGAGTGATGACAAAAGAGACTCTGGCGAAGAAACTTCCAGCTCTACCAGACTTCCCTTTGAAACCTTTTGATCTTGATTATTTGCAAAGCCCGAATTCTTCAGAGAGGACAACACCTGCCCCAAATGCTTCGCAAACTCGCTAATAAGAAGTTTGTATTCATCCTGCTTTTGCTTGGAAAGTGCCCCTTCCAGCTTATCAGCTATGCCACTTAATTTATTCGCTCCTATACTGCCAGAAACACTCTTTATTGTATGAACCAGCATTTCGGCTTCTTTTTCATCGTTATTTTCAATTGCAGATTTAATTGTTTCATTTGCATTCGAATATTCTTCAACAAATGATCTCAGCAACTTGCGATATAGCTTTTCGTTTCCCCCAACTGTGGCCAACCCATTACTTACCTCAATAAATTCCATATCAGGAATTGAAGCTTGAGATGATTCAGTTTTTATTTTATTAGTCTTTTGAACATCTTCAATCGTATCCTGGCTAATATTTTTTGGATCAACCCATTTCAATAAAGCTTTATACAACTGTCGATTATTAATTGGTTTAGCTACATGGTCATTCATCCCAACTTCGATACATTTTTCGCGATCCCCCTGCATAACATTGGCTGTCATTGCAATAATAGGAAGAGATTTGAATCTATTATCCTTTCTAATGTTCTGTGTTGCCTCATATCCATCCATAACGGGCATTTGACAATCCATTAACACAGCATCAAAGTCAATCTCAGCCACCATTCCAACAGCCTTTTTTCCATTATCGGCAATGGTCACCTGGAACCCTGCATTTTCCAGAATCTCCTGGGCAATCTCCTGATTAATTTTATTATCTTCTACCAGCAAGAAATGTGCTCCTCGAATAACTTTTAACTCATTTTCAAGTTCTTCTTCCTTACTAGAAGTAGAGAGAAGCGGGGATTTTTTTCCACTCACCGCTTCCACAATGGCATCGTGCAATTTTGATGGATTCACAGGCTTTAAAAGAAACCCATCCAATTTTAGTTCTTCAGCCTGATCCAGAATGTCTTCATGGGTATAAGCCGTCAGCATTATAATTTTGGGAATTTTAAGCAAGTTAGTATTTTTCTTTACAAGAGCGGCGGCTTCCAGACCACTCATCTCCGGCATATCCCAATCCATAATGATCAAGTCAAAGGGTTTGTCTTTTTCTGCTCGTTCGAGTTCCGCTAAACATTCTTTCCCTGTAGTCGCCATCGTAACGTCATAAGAAAATGCATTTAGAATATCTTGAAGGATTTCTCTGGCAATCTCATTATCGTCAACCACCAGAACTTTGAGACCATCAAGATCTAAATAAGATTTCAATACTTTTTCCCGAAACCGAGTCTGACCAAATTTTGCGGTGAATATAAATTGACTCCCTTTCCCTGCCTTACTTTCTATCCATATTTTCCCGTCCATCATATCTACCAGTGTTTTACAGATAGTCAGGCCTAATCCCGTCCCTCCAAATTTTCTTGTGGTAGAGCTGTCTGCCTGACTGAAAGGTTTGAATAGACGAGAAATCTGCTCTTTTGTTAGACCAATTCCTGTATCTTTTACAGAAAATTTAAGCACCCAGGAATCCGACTCCTCTTTTTCAGTTGTTACTGACAAAACGATTTCACCTTTTTCAGTAAACTTAATAGCATTGGTCAGCAAATTGGTGAGAATTTGACTTAAGCGTAATGAATCACCAATCAAGCTTTGTGGAACCATTTTGTCGACAGAAAAAAGCAGTTCCAAACCTTTATCTTGAACCTTTTGCGACAATAGAGCAGAAAGGTTTTCTAAAACCTCTTCAAGGCTGAATTCAACCTGTTCCATATCCAGTTTCCCTGCTTCGATCTTGGAGAAATCTAAAATATCATTGATGATTCCCAGCAAGGCATCTGCCGATATTTTTACTTTATTAATATAATTGTGTTGCTTTGGGTTCAATCCCGTTTTCAAAGCCAGGTTGCTCATTCCAATAATAGCGTTCATTGGTGTTCTGATTTCATGACTCATATTTGCCAGGAACTCCGACTTGGCCTTGTCAGCTGATTCCGCTTTTATCCGGGCCTCTTTAATCTCATCCTCTGCTTTTTTGCGCTCTGAAATATCACGAGTAGTTCCCGAAAACATAATCGAATTTGTTTCATCGCCCGATGATTGAGTCACCGAGAGCTCAAGAGGAAATAAGGTTCCATCCTTACGCTGTGCTTGAACCTCTACCGTCGTGTTTATTATCTTGGCCACCCCGGTATTCATGTAATTAGAAAGATAACTGTCGTAATTGCTTTTGTGTGGTTCAGGCATAAGCATATTAATTTTTTTTCCTTCGATTTCCGAGACCTTGAAACCAAACATTTTTTCTGCTGCAGGGTTGAATGCATGAATAACACCCTTCTCGTTGATGGAAATAAAACCATCCAATGCATTCTCAATAACCGAACGGACTCTTTCTTCACTGGCCCGAAGCCTTGTTTCAGCCTCATTTCGTTCTGTAACGTGCAACCCTGAGCGAATACCCATTGCTACAAGCTTGGAAGCTTCCTTCAGCCATTCCATCTGGTTTTCGGAAAACTTGTAGTATGAAACCAGCTCTAAAACACCCATAACCTCTTCATTGTGAATCAAGGGGTAAACTACAGCACATTTTGCAGGCATTTGGCCAAAGCCCAGGGACACGCATGGGATTTCTGAAATATCCTCGACAATCATGGGCTCACCTTTAGCGGCGGCCTGACCAACCATTCCATATCCAATTTTAAACTTCCCCAGAGCTTCGCCATTGTCAGGGTAAGCACATTGAGCAACCCGCTCCAACATGTCATCGGATGTCTTAACGAAAATTGCTCCCATAGGCAAATCCAGAAAGGAGATAATCAAGGATAGAATTTTATCGCACAACTCAACTACTTCCTGCTCACCCTGCATACAGGAACTAAGCTCATGAAGCCCTGTTTTCAGCTGGTTACTTTCTTTAATTTCTTCCGTCTTAATTAACAATTCCTTCTCAGCGGTTTCCTTTTCCTTCCCCTTCTCTAACATTTGTTGCAGGGAAAAAAGAAAATCTCCTTTGAAAGCTGATGCCTTGATTTTCAAATCACCTCTTAAAATCTTTTCTGAATTTTCGATAAAACCTCGAATGCCATCAAGCAACTCATTGAAAGCATTTCCCAGTTTCCCTAGCTCATCATCTGTAGTGATTGAAATTTTATCTTGTTTAAGGTTTCCTTTGGCAACACTCTCTGCAATGTTTGCTATTTTTTTAATTGGCTTCGAGAACATTCCTGCAACATTGAAGGCAATAAGAACAATTAAGGCTGAGATCGCTATCATGAAAACGATTACCCACTGCAATAGTGTGTCCTGAAAAGAAAGCGCTTCGTCCTCATCTATTTCAGCAAGGATTCCCCATTTTTCCCCGTAAATATCTATGGGGCTGAATGCGCTCAAAACCTTAGCCCCTCGATAATTTTCAAATATATCAAAACCTGTTTCATCATTAATTGCCGATTGAGTGCCTTTTGTTTTTACTTCGGTAAGGCCTATTGACGTTTTCAAGGTTTTTGATTTTGCTATAACATTGGAAGCTACCCCTAATTCCTTTAACAACTGAAAATATTCCTCTGGCTTCTCAATAAATAACCGCAAATCATTCCTTAGCTTGTAATCAGACCCAACTAAATACACCTCACCCGAATCGCCTAATCCTACGTCCCGCCAAGACTTGTTGCTTGTCATGACCGCGTTAATTTTGTCCAACGGGACCTGAAAAATCAAAACACCCAATTTCTCTCCCATGTCAATAATGGGCGAAGCTATAAAGGCCGCTGGAGCATTATATGAAGGCGCGTAGGGTTCAAAATCAATAAAAATTGAGAAATTTTGGTTGTCTGCTTTAAGAGCCGCCTGAAATGCTCGACCAATCCCCGTTTTGGCGTAAGGACCTGTCAATAAGCTTGTGGCATAGTCCAATTCCTTAAATACCGAGTAAACGATATGCCCTGTTTCAGGCTCGACCAGAAAGATATCGTAATATCCAAATGTTTCCAGGAAGGTTCTTATAGGAGGGTGATATTCTGCATGATCGCGGCTGTAACTGCTTCCATCTGACGCGGAATCTAATTTATGTTTTTCACCAATAGGATTTGGGTTACCTGCAATATATAACCATTGCAGCAATCGAGAATCTTCCTTGCTGGGAAACCACTCATTTACAGCATTATTTGAAGCGCCCGGTGTGTTTTCATGCTGATACTGGTAACGCTTTAGAAGTTCCTTCTCTTTATTCTCATCGTATTTTAAAGAATTAGCGCCGAATTGAGTTTTAATTTGAGGAAAGGAGATACTAAACCTCATCATCGCGTCTACGATCATTCTATCTTCGGAAAAAGTAAGAATTTGATTGCGAAGAAGGTCGAAGTAATTTTGAATCTGCATTTTTTTCTCTTCGCGAAGAGAGACCAATCTATCTTTATTTGTTTTCTGCAACTCTTCAGTTACTTTATTAAAAGATAGAAATGCAATCAACAGCATGGGTATCAACCCAATTAACAACAATAAAATGATTAATTTTTTACGAATTGTAAAAGCCATTTTCCATCCAGAGTTTTAAAGCTTTTATATTAACTGGCCCGACACATTGTCTCTTACGATTGAAGCATAGGGTAGATGCCAAGCGCAATAACCCTTGCCACCTCTTCCAACCATTTTACTTGATGCTCTGTCAACCTCTCATTAGTAACGAGTTCTAACACGCTAATCACATCCTCCTCACGCTTCACGGGATACAGCAATGCATAGCGCGGAGTTTTCTTTCCAAATCCATAATGGATGTACGGAATTTGAGCCACATCATCGACATGTATTGACTCTCCCTGACTTGCAACTCTGCCTAGCATGCCGACTCCCACCTCAAAAGTACCAGGAAACTTGTCGTCCAGGGGATAGGTATAGTCTGCAACTCTTTTAAAAGACCCGTTGCCATCTTTTATGAATATCGCCCCAATCTTCAGGTCTAATGCGGGCACGAGTGAAGAAAGAATATTATTGCCTAGTGCTGAAAAGTTTTTTTGGCCGTGCATCGAGGTGCTCAATTTTTTTAACCATTCATTTTGGCTAGTAATGCGGGCCAGTTCCTCAGTTCGTTTTTCTACTTTGCTCTCCAGGTTTTCAGTAGCCTCCTGCAAACCATCCATCACACTATTGTATCGCTCCGCAATTTGGCCCACTTCTGTAAAAGGTTCTACTGGAACTCGGATGCTCGTATCCTTTGTTTGAGTTTGCCGATCCATAGCCTGAAACATTTCAAACATAGTTGTTGTTGCTCCATGCTCCGATACGTTGAGGCCTCTGTATTCATCCTCGGCAGAAACCCGCAGAGGAGAAATCCCATTGATCAACTTGATCAAAAAATAACTCACACCAAATGTCCATACACCGCAGACACCTATTCCTAATGACTGAACTCCTAATTGTTCCCAAAACCCTAAACCAGTTCCCAGGGTCTCTGGATCACCAAAAATAGCCAACGCTAAAGTTCCCCATATTCCTGCCCCCAAGTGAACGGGAATCGCTCCAATCGCATCATCTATTTTTAATCGCTCCAGCAAACGAGTGCCCCAAACCACAACAAAACCACCAATAAGCCCAATCAACAAAGAGTCCACCGCACTTACGGCATAACAATTTGCTGTAATCGCTACCAATCCACCCAGCGCCCCATTCATCACATACTCAACATCTGCGTTTCCACTTGTGACCCAGCCATAGCCCAGAGCACCTATCAAGCCTGCGCCTGCGGCAAGCATAGTATTCGCCACTATAATGGGAACGGTTTCATCCATAGCAAGGGTACTACCGCCGTTAAACCCGATCCAGCCAAGCCAAAGCAGAACCACTCCGAAGGTTGAAATAGGCACATCTGCGCCCGGAATATTGTTTGGCGGTCCATCCTTAGGAAATCGCCCACTTCTGGGGCCTATGACCAGCAAGGCTGCCAGTGACACCCACCCGCCAACACTATGGACTACAGTAGAACCAGCAAAATCTAAAAAACCCATTTTGCCTAACCATCCATTGGCCTCTCCCACCTCTAAGCCATTCCAAACCCAATGCCCGAATACGGGATAAATCAAAAACGAAACCAGTATGGATATAATAATGTAACCTTTGAATTGTATCCGTTCCGCAATAGCACCAGATAAAATGGTAACCGCGGTACCACAAAATACAGCCTGAAATAAAAAGAACACCGTTATCCAGACCCCGACTTCCCCAAAATCGTTGACAAAACTCGTTGTCCCGATCCACCCTCCGCTGGATTGACCAAACATGAAGGCATAACCCAAGGCCCAAAAGAGCACAATGGAAATAGCAAAGTCCGTTAGATTCTTGATGGCAACATTAATATGGTTTTTGCTACGCGTCAGACCGGTTTCCAAACATAGAAACCCACCCTGCATTAAGAAAACCAAAGCCGCGCTGATCAATACCCAAAGGATATCTATGGAGCTTTTATCTGCCATTTTAGTCCGCCTGAGACATTTAAATTATTGAAACTAATGGGTTATTTATTTTAACTCCAACCGCCTGCATTACAAAGTACTAATTATTAGTTTCGATAGACATTCAAATTTCAAACTACATCAGAATTCCAATAACCCCTACCTATTAAAGCGAGAGAATTCAGACCTCAAGCCGCCAGCAAACTAAACATCAACCATTGGTCAAATCTCCAATTAATGGCAAAAAAAGGTACAATTAAAATACCTCGCATAAATACTCTAATAATTTTGAAGGAGGCAGTGGTTTTCAATATGTGGCTAAAAACTCAAACTTTACGGGCATCTCTATGGGTTCTTCTTTTTGCTTTCATATTTCCGGCAAATTTGCATGCAGAATTGAGCCAGGATGACAAGGTAGCCATCGGGAAAGAAATCACAACCCTTTACCGCTCTGCAAGAACGGTGATTGCCCAAAAACAAAAACTGATTAATGATGCATTGAAAGGAAATAAAGGATTAGATGCGGATACAGTAATCAGATTAACAAAGGCTCAATTTAAAAAAGCCCGCGGGAGCGGTCTTATAAAGATAGATAAATCTACCATTAGAGGGAAAATTCAGGAAGCGATGTTGGAAGCCATTAAAAGTGTAATGATTGACGCTCAATCCCTTATCAATAAAAAGGACCAAGGATTTAAAGGTTTCCTTCCAGCAATTTTTGCTGGGCAGGTGGCCAATAAGTTTAACCTGTTAATTGAAGGGACAGCTTATATCAAACTAACAGCTCCAAAACGCTATATTCGGAACCGATCTAACCGTCCAGATATGTGGGAACACAAAATTTTAGAAAATCAATTTATGGATCAGAGTTATGAAAAGAATAAAGTTTTTGTAAGCAATGCCCTACATAAAGGAAAGCCCGCATTTCGCCTCATTTTACCTGAATACTATAAACAATCCTGCCTTGATTGCCATGGAACGCCTAAAGGCGCAAAAGATATCACCGGATGGAGAAAAGAAGGAGGAAAATTGGGAGAACTTGGCGGGGCCATTAGTTTTGTGATCTATGATTAATTAGGAGTTCTTACCCAATCCTCTCGCCAGCAATTACACTATCCAGAGAAGTTCCCCTGACTGGATTAAGAGAGCGACCTCATAAATCTCCTCAGATGCTTTAAAGTTGATTTCCCCGCTTGCACCGCCATTTGTAAGTATCGGTGCCTTTATCGATTAAATGTGGCTTAATTAACTGTCCACTGATATCGGGAAGATCACAGAATAATTCGAAGGGAAAGTGGTAGATAAGGTAAAAGACAATGTTGACTATGTGGACGAGGCCTTTTTTAACATCCTCTCTGAAGCCACGGCGTTGGAAGCGGCAAAGAAAATGCGTGATAACAAATTAGGCGCTCTGATTGTTGTAGGAGGTGGTGAGAATTTAGGGATAGTGGCCGAAACCGATTTTTCCCGAAAAATTATGGCTGAAGGGTTGAACCCAAAAGAAACCAAAGTTAAGTTTATAATGACCAAACCGATTATCAGGGCAAAGTCCCATTGTTAGTTGAAATTGAACAATGCCTCACGCCACTCTAATAATATTTTCTTCATAATTCAAGTTTTTCATGGCCTCTCTGAGTTCTCTGAGATGACGGTATCCACGTACGATTCTTAACTTCGGCTCGATTTCTTGTAAAGCCGTTCCGACCCATCGTTGTCGCTGATCACTGTTCT
>ERZ890510.2554-NODE-2554-length-10168-cov-14.362504_pt1 | contig 10168 bp, 17 predicted proteins | sample MGYA00521265_ERZ890510 | MGnify/ENA primary metagenome ERZ890510 (study PRJEB32303, sample SAMEA104408624) | aquatic metagenome | biome: Brackish water; feature: Chemocline; material: water | place: Baltic Sea | collected 2014-10-26T21:54:00 | depth 110 m ...
TTCAGGAATATGTTGCATTTCGCTTGAATGAAGACACCAAATCATAGTATAGGAAGTTTATGGCAATCACAACCTCAACATCTTTGCAAAACCTTTATGTAAATAAAATCGGCAAAGGAAGACGACCTAAAAAAGTAATATCTAAAAAAGGAAAACCTGTAGTCAAAAAGAAATGAAGAAGCCAACAGAAATTAAGTTTGGTCATAGGGATTTTAAAATAAAATATATATCTAGAAAACAAGCTGGTAAAAGAGGTATCTATGGAGAAGTTGATACTGCCACAAACACCATTATTATAGACGATTCTTTGGACAACAAAGTAACATTCAACACCTTAATTCACGAAGTTATCCATGTCATATCAGAGCATTACCATTGGAATATCCCAGCACCACAAGAAGAATTAATAGCTGAAACAGTTGGAAACTCTATAAGTGATGTACTCAATCAGAATCCTAATCTTGTAAAATATATTGCATTTGCTTTTAAAAAGTAGTAGCTGAATCCTACGATTTACATAGTCGGCAAATTATGGACAAGATAGACAGCAAAGATATAGAAATTATTCAGCCAAAACAAATAGGCAGACCTAATTTTGAATTTACACCTAAAGTATTAGACCAAGTTAAGAACATGGCTTCGTATATGTGTACTAAGGGCGAAATAGCTACCATAATTGGTTGTTCTCATTCCACAATTAATAGATCAGAATTAGCACAACTTGCATACGAACAGGGGGTTGCTATGGCAAAACAAACTATAAGAAAAACACAATTTGATATTGCAATTAAATTAAACAGTAGCCAGATGGCAATGTGGTTGGGTAGAGTTTATTTAAAACAAGATAGAGATGATGGCGAAGAAGATTCCAATAACCCTTTGCCATTAACGGATATTGTGTGATACCATTTCCCAATAAAACTTATGATGTCATTTATGCTGATCCAGCTTGGTACTTTAAAACTTATTCTGCAAAAGGCAATGGAAGGAGTCCTGAACAGCATTATTCCTGTATGTCTATTAATGATATTTGTAATCTACCTATTCAGTCTATTTGCAACTCAGACTGTATATTATTTATTTGGGTTATTGATCCAATGTTACAACAGGCTTTTAAAGTTATTGAGGCTTGGGGGTTTAAATATAAAACAGTAGCTTTCACTTGGGCTAAGAAAAACAAAAAGTCAGAAGGTTTCTTTACCGGTCTAGGGTATTGGACAAGAGCAAATCCAGAGATGTGCTTGTTAGCTACTAGAGGAAAACCAAAAAGAATATCTAAATCAGTTAGGCAATTAGTTGTAGATAGTAGGAGAGAACACAGCAGAAAACCTGATAGAATAAGAGATGACATAGTAGAATTGTGCGGAGATGTTTCAAGAATAGAATTATTTGCTAGACAACGAGTAAAAGGTTGGGATAGTTGGGGTAATGAAATATGATTAAATACTTCTTAATGCTTCACATAATGGTTGTTAATCCAGAGTCTAATATACCAAATGTTTATGACTACTGGTTTCAAGAACCTGAACTCAGATACTACGCAACAGAAAAAGATTGTATTGAAAAAGCAAATGAAATAATGAAGTGGAGTAAGGCATATATGCAAGAAGAAAAAAAATTAACAGTTATTGAGCAATCCTTTGATTGTATTGAGGTAGAGAAGAATGAAGCATCATCACCTGATTATAAACTCGGAAGACATAAAACATGAAGCCATTTCTTTTAGAAGCGAAATATTTAACAAAGCTGAGTTTTATAAAGCACAAACTATACTCCTTTATGGACACACTTTCAAACGCAGTAAAGAATCCATTGAAGAACAAACCTTTAGTAGCAACTTTAATTATCATTATGATCTTGTTGTTGTTAGTAATCTTTTAGAGCATTTGCCGGTAGATTATTTAGGCATAGTTATTAAGGATATATTCAGCTACTCAAGTAAGCATGTTATGATAATACTAAACTTTAAAACAGACCTATTCAAACCGATCATTAAACTATTAAGCAAGTACCCAAGACATAGCTTTTATTTCAATCAATGAATTACGATACCTACATAGACCAAGCTAAGAAAGTTCACGAGAATGAAAACAAGTGGAGAGGAACTACTGTAAGGCAATACATTCCTGAGATTAATAAATTAAGGCGAGAATATGGTTTAGTAACTATGTTAGATTATGGCTGTGGTAAGGCACAATTCCACGATCCTAATTGGAACGCAGTTAAGTATGATCCGGCGATAGAAATATTTAACACTAAGCCAGTAGGTAAATTTGATTTAGTAATAAGCACAGATGTACTAGAGCATGTACCAGAAGAAAACATAGACGAAGTAATAGCAGATATATTTAACTACTCAGATAGATGGGTGTTTGTTTCTGTGTGTTGTAGAGAAGCAAGAGAAGTTCTACCCAATGGAATGAACGCACACGCAACTGTTAAGCCAGAAGAATGGTGGAAAGAAAAGTTTAATAAATACAAAAATTATAAACTGGCATTTACTGGTTAATGTTTGATCCATTTACTTATATGCAAGGCAAAGACCTACTCGTTATAGGTAATGCTGTAACTGATAAAGAAATAGATTATTCTAAATACAACTGCATTGTACGAATGAATCTTGGCATACGAACTAAACCTATTGATGTATGGATTAATAACCTTGTAAACAAAGCACATGAAACATTAGGAGAAATCCCTGACTTTAAAAACATAATCAGACTTAATGCTGAAAAAGATGGTAAAAGATTAAATCGTATGCCTAATGAGTTAAAGCCTAATGCTTGGTTGTGGAATGTAAATGAGTTCTCTACTATGTGCAAAGAACTAAATTACTTTAGACCAACAACAGGATTAATAGCTATCTACTGGATTATTAATAATATTAAATATAAGTCTATGACTGTTACAGGTTATGATTTTTTTGAAACACCAAACAGATATACAATGGAAACTCATCAAACTTCAGGAACATATATGTACCCATCACATGATATTAGAAAAGATGAGTATTGGATTATGAAATGGAATGAAGAAAGTAAGTATGCCATTATCTGAACCACAAAAAGAAGTCATAGCATCTACTAAAAGATTCAGAGTTTTAATTACAGGAAGAAGATTTGGTAAGACTCATCTATGTATGATGGAGTTGTTACGCAAAGGCAGAGATAATCCCAATGGTAAAATCTTTTATGTGAGTCCTACTTATAGAATGTCCAAAGAAATTATGTGGAAGAATCTAAAAAGGACTATCAAGAAATTAAGATGGGAAAAGTACATTAATGAAAGTGAACTAACAGTTGTGCTAAAGAATAATTGTCAGATCAGTTTAAAGGGTGCAGATAAGTCAGCAGATAATCTTAGGGGTGTTGGTCTTAATTTTTTAGTGCTAGATGAGTTCTCTGATATTCCACCTGAAGCATGGTCAGAATCTTTACGACCTACCATTTCTGATAAGCATGTTCAGGGTTCAGTATTATTTGTGGGTACTCCTAAAGGGGTGGGTAATTGGTCTTATGATATGTTCCAAAAGGGTAAGTCAGGTGATCCAGAATGGCAGTCATGGAAATATACAACATTAGATGGTGGGCAAGTAGAACCACACGAGATTGAACAAGCCCAGAAAGATTTAGATGAAAGATCATTTAAACAAGAGTACCTAGCTTCTTTTGAAACATATGCTGGTGTAATTTATTATAACTTTGAAAGAGAAGAAAATGTTAAGCCATGTAAGTACGATCCAGAAGCTATTATTCATATTGGCTTAGACTTTAACATTGATCCAATGAGTGCTTGTTTGTTTCATTTAAAGAATAATGTAGCCGAGTTCTTTGATGAGATAGTTATTTATTCTAGCAATACAGATGAGTTTATTGACGAACTACTAAGCAGATACCCTAAGAATAAAATCATTATATATCCTGATCCAGCTTCAAGACAACGCAAGACAAGTGCTGGTGGAAGAACTGATTTAACACTATTGCAAAATGCTGGGCTTCGTGTTAATTGTAAAAATACTCATGCTTTAGTTAGAGATAGGATTAACTCGGTCAATTCAAGATTGAAGAATTTTGATGGTAAAAGAAATATATTGATTGATCCTACTTGCAAAAACCTTATTAATAGTTTAATGAAACAAACTTACCGAGAAGGTACGAACCAACCAGAGAAGAATGGATTTGACCACATGACAGACGCATTAGGTTACGCAGTAGAATATATCTTTCCGATTTCTTCAAACCTACCACCTTCAAAACCAAAGAGATTTAGCTAATGGCATACACAAGACAAGAAATTTTAAAGCAACACGATCACTATAAAGCATTTTCATCTAAGTGGGAATATTACATAAGGTCATTCTTGGGCGGAGAAGAATACAAAGAAGGAAGATATTTACAAGAATATAATTTAGAACTAGCAAACGAATTTAATAAGAGATTAACTTATACTCCGTTAGATAATCACTGTAGAAATATAGTACATATTTATGCGTCATTCTTATTTAGAAATAAACCCACTAGACAATTTGGTAGCTTAGAGAATGATAAAACAGTTCCCATGTTTCTTAATGATGCTGACTTAGAGGGTAGAGCATACACATCTATTCTTAGAGAAATGCAAACCTATGCTTCGGTGTATGGACATTGTTGGGCAATCTTAGACAAACCAAATTCAAATGCTAAAACAAGAGCAGAAGAACTTAGCCAAGAGATTAGACCTTATTTAAATATATTTACACCTGAGAATGTTATTGATTGGAGTTATTCAAGAGCAACTTCTGGCAAATACTATTTAGATTATTTAAAAGTTAGGGAATACATAGACAGTAATAAAGAAATTTACAGACTTTGGTTTCAAGATAGAATTGATACAGTAGAACTTTCAAGAGTAGGTTCTAATGAGCCTAAATTAATTGATTCACAAGAAAATCCATTAGGAATAATCCCAGCAGTTATTTTATACAATCAAAGAAGCCACATGAAGAATATTGGTGTATCAGATTTAACGGACATAGCTGATTTACAAAGAGCAATCTATAATGAACTATCTGAGATTGAACAACTAATTAGATTATCAAATCACCCTAGTTTAGTTAAGACTAGAGATGTTGATGCTAGTGCTGGTGCTGGTGCAATTATAGAAATACCAGACAATCTTGATCCGTCATTAGTTCCGTACTTATTGCAACCCAACGGAACAAACATAGATTCAATTTTAAGAACTATTGAAATGAAAGTAGATGCTATTAATAGATTATCTCATGTAGGTTCTGTTAGAAGCACATCAGAAACAGTTGCTTCAGGAATAGCTTTAAGAACTGAGTTCCAATTACTTAATGCAAGACTAGCTGAAAAAGCAAATCTATTACAATTATTTGAAGAACAAATCTGGAGATTATATGCACTATGGCAAGACACAGCATTTGATGGAGAGATTATTTATCAAGAATCATTTGACCTTAGAGATTGGGCTACAGATTTAGAATTATTACAACAAGCAAAAGCAAGTAATATTAAATCAGATACTTTTGTAAAAGAATTAGATAAGCAAATAGCTAGAACAGTTATAGAAGATGATGAAGTGTTAGCTGTAATAGATGATGAAATAGATCAATCAACAACAAGGCTAGGCGAGTTTCCAATTAGACAGATTGAAACGCCTACGATTTAATCGTGGCTAGAGATTTATTAAAAGAACTGCAAGCATTAAGGGCTGAAGCATTAACTTCATTAGAAGATCAGCAACAAGAACTTCTTATTAAAACATTACAAAGATTGGAAGCAGATGTGGTAGCCAAAGTTAGTAAGCTACCCAATTCAAAAGGAATCCTTTTTGATACTAGATTAGCAATAGAACTTAGACCTAAAATTCAACAAGCTATTGAAGAACTTTATTTAAGACCAGTTCAAACATTTATAAGCGACTATGATAAAGTTGCTGGTAACATTGTAGCCACTTATGGAAAACTTCCTATACCGGCAGAGTTTAAACAAATAACAGAAATAGATTTAAATGTTATTCAACAACTTAAAAGAATTTCATTTGCACAGTTTCAAGATTTAGGTAATGAATTTGTAAATACTTTAGCCAACGAAGTCTATCAATCTACATTAGTAGGAAGACCAGTTGTAGATATGATTCAAACTATTAGAAGCAAGATCAATGGTATCTACCAACAATCAGATTCAAAGAAAGCACAGGAGTTAGTTAATTATGTTGCTAACAATCCTAATGGTGCAGAAGTAGGTACAGCAGTTTCTCAGCTACAAACTATTTATGGCAGAGATAGATTAGGAGATAACCTTAATCGGTATGCTACTCAAATAGTTCAAGATTCATTAATGGGATTTGATGGTCAGTTTGCTAAGTACAGGGCAGACGAAGTAGGATTAACTTCTTATGTTTACTTTGGAAGTTTAGTCAGAGATAGTAGAGATTTTTGTGTAGATCATATAGATCAAGTGCTAACAGAAGAAGAAATTAGAGATATTTGGGCAAACGAAACTTGGGCTGGAAAAGCACAAGGCGATCCATTTGTTGTAAGAGGTGGTTATAACTGTCGCCACAGCTTTCAACCAATCAATCCAAATTGGGTAGATGAATTAGGAAACTATACAATTTAGATTGACAAACACGGCAGTTAAACCTTATAAGGAGAATACTATGAACGAGGAACAAAACAAGAACTCGGTAGAGCCAACTGATGCTCTAAAAAACGATCAGGCAACACCAGAAGTTTCTACCGAAACTAAGAGTGCTGAATCTAAGGCTTTCACGGAAGAACAAGTTGAAGCAATAGTTCAAAGAAGATTAGACAGATATAAAAAAACTGTTTCATCTAAACTTGACGGACTAGACTTAGAAGAAGCTAAAAAACTTTTAGAAGAAAAGAAACTAAAGGAACAAGAAATCGCTTTACAAAGAGGCGAGTTTGATAAGGTATTGAAAGATACCATTTCAAAGAAAGATACTAAAATATCAGCTTTGGAATCTGAGTTACAGAAGATCAGAATTGATGAAACATTAATCAATACTGCTTCACAACTTAGGGCGATTAATCCTAATGAAGTGAAATCTTTATTAAGACAATCTCTTAAGTTAAATGACTCAGGTAGTGTTGAGGTAGTTTCTGAAAATGGAACTCCAAGATACAATGAAAAAGGCGAATTGATGAGTGTGAACGAATTAGTTGCTGAGTATCTAAATAACAATCCGCATCATTTGAGTGCTACTCCAAAAGGAAGTGGTAGTCAGAGTGGGATTGGTGGCTCTACACTAAAGCCGTTCAGAATAGCTGATTTGGACATGTCTAACAAAGAAGATAGAGAAGTCTATCGTAAATTAAAGGCACAAGAATCACAAGGTGGGTTGAAGGCAAACTTAACAATAAACAACTAACCTAAAAGGACAAAACTATGGCAAACGAAACAACAAGTACAACACTAAGTGAACTGTACACAGAGGTCATTCAAGAAGCGATATTTACATTTCAAGAAACTTCTGTAATGAAACCAGTTGTAACTACTTACAGCATAACTGGACAAGGAAAACAAATAGCAGTACCGGTATATCCAGCTATTTCTGCAGCAGCAATCGCAGAAGGAACTGATTTATCTAATACTGCGGTAAACCCAACCGAAACAACTATAACAGCTAGTGAGGTGGGAGTCATGACTACCATCACGGATTTAGCAAGGGACTCTGCATCAAGAAATGTAGCTTCTGATATTGGTAAATTGTTCGGTGAAGCAATCGCTAAAAAAGTTGACTCTGATTTAGTAGCTTTATTTAGTTCATTCTCTAGCGACATTGGTTCTGCTGGAACTGAATTAACTGCTGACTTGCTATTCAAAGCACAAGCAACTTTAAGAGCATTGAATGTACCAGCACCTTACTACGGTGTATTCAATCCTAAAGCTGTTTTCAATTTAAAGAAAACTTTGACTAATGCTGGATACAACACTTCAGCTAGTGCAATTTCTGACATTGGAAATGAAGCTTTAAGAAACGGATATGTTGGCAGAATTGCTGGTATTGATGTATTTGAAAATGCTAACATTAGTATAGACGCATATGATGATTCAATCGGTGGTGTATTCCACCCAATCTCATTAGGTCTAGCTATGAAAGCTGACTTCAAAATTGAAACACAAAGAGATGCTTCGCTAAGAGGCACAGAAATTGTTGCTACTGTAACTTACGGATCAGGTGTAGTTAAAAACACTTACGGAGTTGCAATCACAACTGACTCTGCGTTTTAATTAGAGGCTACTATTGTGGGGGAGTAAAATCCCCCCACGCAAACAGGATTTATAATGGCAAATTTTTCTACTGATACAGATTTACAGTTTTATCAACCAGACATTTTAGATTTTGGTATAGCAAGTTTTTCATCACCTAATGATTACCACGCACAAGCTAGATTAGACATTGAAAGAGATTTAAGAATTAGATGGTTTCCAGTTTATCAAAGAAATGTAGTAGAAGACATTTCTGTACTTGATTCTATAGAGATGGACGGAACATTACTAACAGACGCACAATTTAAAAGATTGTCTGTATTTAGAGTGATAGGTTTTTATGCCTGTACTCAACTAACTAAATTTAATAGCGATAACAATCCTGATAGATTCCAAGTAATGATGGATTATTATAAAAGATCCTACTCCTCTGAGTTTGAAGATTTACTAAGAGATGGTATTGAATATGATGATGACAATTCAGGAACAGTTACATCTTCAGAGAAAGAACCTTATCATAGATTACGACTGGTAAGATGACAATTAAAGTTAGCGACAATACATTGCAAGTTGCTAAAAACTTTGAAAAACAAGTTAGAGAACAACCCTTTATAGTTAAAAAAGCATTGGGAAGAACTGCTGAATTTTTAATCTTCTTAATTAAAAGCAAAACTAAAAAGGGTGTAGATTATCAAGGCAATTCATTTACCCCATACACTAAAGAATACAAAGAGTTTAGGCAAAAATCTGGAAAAGGAACTAGACCTGACTTAATATTTGGTGGAAATATGTTAGGGGATATAATTCAAAAGGCTACTCCTACTCAAGCCATTATATATTTTGCCGACAAAACCCAAAATACTAAAGCATTAAACAATCAAAGTAAAAGAAAATTCTTTGCTATTGGTGATAGAGATGTTAATTCAATAATGAATGTTTTTTCAAAAGAATTCAAAAGCCTAAGTAAAATATGAGCAAACGAGAATCCATAGCAAGTGATATAATAACTGTACTTACAGCAGTAACTTCCCCTATTACATTAAAGAAGATAACTAGAGAACCATTTATAGTAGAGGAATTATCTGAGCAACAATACCCAGCTATATTTATTCAGTCTGGAAATGAAGTAAGAACAGATGAAACCATGACTTCCACTTCTGTAACAAGACAAGCACTAGCTGATTTTGTAATAGTAGGATTTGTGAAGGGTACTGATACCAATATTGATACAAAACGAAATGAATTAATTTCCACCATTGAAAAGACATTAGAAAATGATAGAACACGAGGTGGATATGCCAAAAGAACTGAAGTCGTAGAAGTATCTACAGACGAAGGAACTTTATATCCAATTGGTGGAATCAGAATAGTGGTACGAGTTATGTACCAATATACTGCTGGAACACCTTAACAACTAACAACGGAGAAAAAAATGGCAACACATACTGGTTCTGAAGGAACTATAAAAATTGGAAGTGATACCTTAGGTGAACTAAGATCATTTTCATTAGAAACAACTGCTGAAACCATTGAAGATACAAGCATGGGAGATTCTGCTAGAACTTTTAAAGTAGGTCTAACATCATTTACTGGAAGTGCTTCTGTATTCTTTGATGAACTTGATACTGCACAAGTAAATTTAACTGCTGGTGCATCAATAACATTGAATGTTTATCCTGAAGGTGCTTCTAGTGGAGATACCTACTACTCTGGTACTGCACTCGTTACTGGCAAATCAATTAATTCATCATTTGATGGAATGGTTGAAGCTGAAGTTTCTTTTCAAGGAACAGGTGCATTAACATCTACAACAGTTTAACAATTAAAAGGAGAAGGTAAAACATGAGTAATGTAATAGATAGAGTTAAAGAACATTTTGAATCACAAGGGGTTAAGAAAATTGAAGTTGCCGAGTGGGGCGAGGAAGG
>ERZ890510.2559-NODE-2559-length-10159-cov-7.145487_pt1 | contig 10159 bp, 11 predicted proteins | sample MGYA00521265_ERZ890510 | MGnify/ENA primary metagenome ERZ890510 (study PRJEB32303, sample SAMEA104408624) | aquatic metagenome | biome: Brackish water; feature: Chemocline; material: water | place: Baltic Sea | collected 2014-10-26T21:54:00 | depth 110 m ...
CTACCCAATTAAGCCAAATGTTCGGGGATGTCTGGGAATGGACACGCAGTCCTTACTCTCCCTATCCTGGATTTAAACCCGCCAGTGGTGCAGTTGGTGAATACAATGGAAAATTCATGTCCAGTCAGATGGTATTGCGGGGAGGCTCATGCGTTAGCAGCAGCGACCACTTGCGACACACTTACCGAAATTTCTTTTATCCCCATTCACGCTGGCAATTCATGGGCATCCGCCTTGCCAGAGATGTATAGGACGTTTATGAACTCAACTAAAGGTTACTGGAAACCACTAGAGGCAATCAGCGACGATCGATTATTAGAAGCCCGGGGACAACTCCACCAGGCCGTTCAGCTCCTGACTGCTGCAGGGATATCTTTCGTAGAACACAAACCTGATGATAGTCATACAGCGCTACTGTGGGATTCTAAAACCAATATTTTTCTGAGTCAACCATTTGGTCCCGACAACACCTTTCAACTCGGTTTAAGTCCCAGGGATCTAACCTGTCATGTATTTCATAAGCATGAGATGCTCTTAAAGCTGAAATTAAATGGGACAACGCTGAACCAGGTTGCTTCTGATTTTCAATTCTTTCTGGAAGACCACGGCCTCACCAAAAATGTATTCACCCTGGAGAGACATTTTGAACTGCCGGACTATCCAGATCGCGGGTCAAGCCCCTTTGACACATCAGATCAGCTGGCATTTGACGTGCTGTCCTCGGCCTATACCAATGCCTGTCCAATAATTAACAAAATTGCTCTTGACGATAGCAGGGCTGGTACTCTTTTAACCTGGCCTCATCATTTTGATATGGCTATTCTTCTCACTCCAGGTGCGGGGAAATCCATCGGTGTGGGAATGTCACCTGGTGACACCAGCTATACGGTTCCCTACTACTATGTAAATGTCTGGCCTTACCCATCTGATGACCAAATCAATGAAAAACCACTTACCTTTGGTAAATGGCACACCAAAGAATGGAAGGGCATGGTCTTACCTCTGGATCAAATCGTTCAAGGGGGAGAACCTGAAGCGCAAAAATCTATAGTGGAGACCTTTCTACAAGAATCCATTCAACACGCTGCAAACATTACAGAGTGAGCCGCCAAATCGCATGATTCAACTCAGGGACATCAGCAAAAGCTTTAATGGGAATGAGGTTGTCCATAACCTTTCTCTTGAGATACCTCAAGGCAAGACAGTTGTGCTTATTGGCCCCAGCGGGTGTGGCAAATCCACTCTGCTAAGACTCATGATAGGGTTGTTATGGCCTGAGAAGGGCAGTATTTCTCTCTTTCAAAAGGAATTATCCAAAAGCAATGTTGAAAATCTACGCCAGCAGGTGGGTTTTGTGCTCCAGGACGGGGGTCTGTTCCCCCACATGACTGCAGTCCAGAACATGCGCCTCATGGCGGACTATTTACAGCATGACCCAAAGAAAATCGAAGATCGTATTGCTGAATTATGTGAGTTGACCCATATATCTTCAGACCTGCTCAAACACTACCCCGGTGAACTTTCTGGAGGTCAGGTTCAACGGGTGGCCCTCATGCGTGCCCTCATGCTGGATCCCCAGATTTTGTTTTTGGATGAACCCCTGGGAGCTTTGGACCCCTTGAACAGAGTCAGCTTGCAGGAAGAAATGAAGACCATCTTTAGTCGGCTTGGGAAAACCGTCGTTCTGGTGACCCACGATATGGGCGAGGCAGCCTCGTTAGCTGATCTGATTGTGATCATGAAAGACGGATATCTGCTTCAATATGACACCCTCTCGAATCTTTCGGCCCAACCTGCAGACCCCTTTGTTACCGAATTTATCAATGCCCAGCGAAAACCATGGCAACAGCTTGAGGATCAGATCAAATGAGGAATCTGACCCTCTATGCTTGCCTGGTTCTATGCTTCCTTTTGGTAGATTCTGCACAGGCTGAATCGGCTTCAGCGATCCGAATCGGGTCAAAGAAGTTTACAGAATCTGTGATTTTGAGTGAGATGATCACCCAACATCTCCAAAGCAACAATATTTCAGCAACTCACAAAGATCAACTTGGTGGGACGCGTTTGCTGTGGAAGGCTCTGGTCCAGGGTGAGTTGGATATTTACCCGGATTATACCGGCACGATTATATACGAGATTCTTCAAGGTGATGCGATTTCATCAGATGCAGATATCAAGACAGCTCTTGCCCGGTACGGCGTGAGCATGACTGATCCCCTGGGTTTTAACAATACTTATGCTCTCGGAGTCACGCCGTCTACAGCAAGAAGACTATCCCTGGAAAAAATCAGCGATTTACGCCAGTATCCTGAGCTCAGATTCGGGTTTACCAATGAATTTATGGATCGTGAAGATGGTTGGCCCAGTCTCAGGGGTCATTATCAACTACCCCAAACCGCAGTGCGTGGTTTGGATCATGATCTGGCTTATAAGGGCTTGGAGGCAGGCTCCATTGATCTGATTGATCTCTATTCCACTGATGCTGAAATTGCCTATTATCAATTAAGTGTCCTCGAAGATGATGCGAACTACTTCCCTGATTACCGAGCAGTGATATTATATAGAACTGATCTGTTAGATCGTGTACCTGAGGTCCAAACCTATCTGACACAACTTGATGGAATCATTTCAGAAACCGAAATGATCAAGATGAATTCTGATGTCAAGTTGGATGGTTATAGTGAAGCTGAAGTGGCTCAGAGTTTCCTGAAGGTCAAATTCAATACCCTTTCAGAAATCAAAGTCTCAACCAGACTGGACCGCTTAATCACAACCACATCAGAACATTTATTTCTGGTCTGCCTGTCCCTGGGTGCTGCCATCCTGGTCGCCATACCCCTGGGGATCTGGGGTGCCAGAAATTCCACCACCGGTCAAGTTATTCTCAGCGTGGTGGGGATTATTCAGACCATACCCTCACTGGCCCTGCTGGTTTTCATGATTCCCCTTCTGGGAATTGGTGGACCACCGGCACTAGTGGCCTTATTTCTATATAGCCTGCTCCCCATCGTACGAAACACCCTCAGTGGATTAACAGGACTCCCTGTTGATGTACAGGAATCGGCCCGAGCTCTAGGTTTACCCCCGGCTGCTCAACTAAGATTAATTGAACTCCCCCTGGCAGCTCCTTCGATTCTGGCAGGCATAAAAACATCCGCTGTTATCAATGTTGGTACGGCAACTCTGGGTGCCTTGATTGGCGCTGGAGGATACGGCCAACCCATCCTCACTGGAATACGACTGGATGATACCAGCCTAATTCTTGAAGGGGCAATTCCGGCTGCTGTTCTGGCGCTGCTCGTACAATGGAGTTTTGATTTTGCTGAACGCACTTTACTCTCACCTGGATTACAAAGGAAACAGGAATCTACCTCATGACTGAAACGCTCCGCCCTCCTCAGATTATCAAGGCTCAGGATCAATTTGAAAATCCCACCATGGCTTTCGCAAGGGATGTCCTGAAAGGGTTAAACGATACCCCAAAACGGTTGTCTTCTATCTATTTCTATGATGAGCGTGGATCCCAGATTTTTGAAGAAATTTGTGAACTGGAGGAATATTATCTCACGCGGAAAGAAACCGAAATCCTGGAGCGGTCCGCAGCAGAAATCATTGCAAAACTGCCCCCCAACACCCATCTCGTGGAATTGGGAAGCGGTAGTTCTACCAAAACAAGAATATTGTTGGAAGCAGCCATGGCACGCTTTGGCACCACACAATATTCTCCCATTGATGTATCAGCTGAAATCCTGACTAACACAGTCAAAGATCTCAATCAGCGCTATCCGGATCTGCAGTTGGAAGCGGTGGCAGGTAGATATGAATTTGGGATGGAGTATATCCTTAAGCACAGTACAACGTCCAACTGCATTATGTGGCTCGGCTCCAGCATCGGAAATCTGACGCGAACTGAAGCAGCACAATTTTTACTCGAGGTTCGCAAGACTATAGGGAGTAAGGATAGTTTGCTATTGGGTATTGATCTTCGCAAAGGACCAGAAATACTGGAACCTGCCTATGATGATGCCAAAGGCGTCACAGCTGACTTCAATCTGAATTTACTTGACCGGATCAACTCTGAGCTAGGTGGGACCTTCGAGCGTAAGCATTTCCATCATCAAGCTGTTTACAATGTTGATGAAGGACGCATAGAAATGTATCTGGTCAGTGATATAGACCAGGAGATTGAAATTAAAAATGTTGGCGCCAGAATCTCTTTCAACAAGGATGAGAAAATTTTAACTGAATATTCATACAAATATTCACACACTGAAATTAATGCTCTTGCAGAAGCCTCTGGCTTTTTTCTGGAGCAACAATGGTTGGACGATTCTGGCTGGTTCAGTCTGAATTGTTTTAAACCCCAAACCAACGCGCCTGAGTTGCGCGCCCTATAAAGGAATAACAAATGAAAGCCATTTGGAACGATAAAATAATTGCTGAAAGTGACGAAACCGTCATCATCGAAGGGAATCACTATTTCCCCGTTAATTCTGTAAACCCAGCCTATTTGAGAGACAGTCAAACCCATACCATCTGCCACTGGAAAGGAACTGCCAGCTACTACCATATTGAAGTAGAGGGAATGGATAATCGCGATGCTGCCTGGTACTACCCCGACCCATCAGATGCTGCCGAACCAATCAGAGACCATATCGCTTTCTGGAAGGGTGTCGAGGTTCTCTCCTAGCTCTCAAAGGATTGGATAATCCTTGCACAGCTTTCAATCATCCCTAAAATATGAGCACGCTTTAATAATCGTATCACGGTCCTATTGATTTCCTCCATCAATGTTTTCTGTTGGTGAAATAAAAGCATAGGACAGTTTTTAAAAGCTGGTATTTGAGAGGTACAATTCTCGGATAAATCATAATGAAAAGGAAAGCCGCATGAAAAAAGTATCGTTTTGTATTTTGTTTGTTTTGTTAAGCGTTGGCCTATTTGCAGGTCTCCCTGTTGGTGAGAATGCACCCCTCCTGGAAATTTCTGGTGATGCTGGGGGTAGAGTCGACGATACTGCCTGGAGCAGCAGTGAACTGGTGGGGAAAGTCTGGGTGGTTGTCCATGCCGATCCCGATGAGAGTGACATGAATAATACCGCCACAGAAGCCTTAAAAGCTGAAGACTTTCCAAAAGATGTCTATGGCTCAGTTGCCCTCATCAATATGGCTGCAACCTGGAAACCAAATTTTGCCATCAACCTGATTCTTAAGGGAAAACAGGAAGACTATCCCAGCACCGTCTATGTCCGTGACAATGACAACATGGTTGGCGATAAATGGGGTCTGGCAGATGACTCAAATAACATGGTCATTTTTGATCCAACCGGGAAAGTGATTTTCAGTTTCGATGGTCAGGTTTCTGATGATGATATCAAAAAGATGATCGCCATGATCAATGCTGAAATTGAATTGTTGAGAAATCCTCCTCCTCCACCGGTTGAAGAAGTAGAAGAAGCTATGGAAGCTGAAGAAGCCATGGAAGAGCCTGAGGCAACTGAATAGGAAAATTCAAGCGCTAAGAGTTAATAAAAGACCATCTTTAACCAGATGGTCTTTTTTTTATTTACCAGTCGATGCCTGCTGGACAAGTAACCCATATACACAGTTTGGGAGGTAGCTTTTTCTTCTTTTTCAAATGACTGAATAAAGTCCCCATAAAAATTGGATCCCAGGAATGGCCAGTTTCATCGCGCACATCTCGCATCGTGCTTATGCGCTCATTAAGGCTGGATTTCCAAAGACCTGATGATTGCTTTAGACTGAAGTATTTAAGAATTCGAATGCCCAGGGGCTGGGTTAATACACCAGTTACCTGGTTGGTTTGCCTGGCTACACTTTTGAGGAGGTCACCTGATGCCACAGCCACCACATGGTGAAAATCCTGGCCAATTGTCCTGATGGTTTCTTCCACGGCAGTTTGAGTAGAAAGATCAGATCCAAGACTGCCCCCAATGCTCATAAAATGATGTCCCGCTCTGGATTTCCTGCTTTGCCTGTTAAAAGCCAAACTCATAGACCAAGAGGAGGCGACCGTTTGGATGATGTTCTCGCAGGAATCAAGCAAGGCGGTCATCGCTTTTTCGTAAGGTCCACCGCCATAGTGAGTACCATAGAGATGAATCATCACTTCAGGCAGGAGGTTGGAAAGCGTATAGGCAGTATGTGAACCTGCATAGGAAAGTAAGTGGATGTGTTTTACATCCTCAAGCTCCTGAACAAATTGGGCCAGGGCACGTCTTTTTTTGCCTCCACCATCCGGGAGTAAATCCTCACGGACGAGGGCTACTTCCTGGATATTGAGCCAGCGGGCAAGATTAGTGTCAAACTCAATCTTAGGTTTTAGGGTGGTCATCTCGCTAATAGTTTGGACAGTCTTGGTGCTACATATTGAGACCCGATCATAAACTTCATGGGGGGGCCAAAGAACATCTCTGTGGAGGGTCCGATGAAGTACAAATCTCGCATAGAACTCATGAAATTCTTATCGATTCGAGGCATGGCAGCCCTCATTTCCAGGCTATCACGCAATTCATCGGCCAGGAAATTCATGTGATTTAGTGTGTATTTGTAACCTGTTGCCGAGATGACATGATCATAGTTGCTCAAGTCAGGTAGACTTGAAAATCGGTTTACATCAGCCAGTTTAATTTTGTGATCTGGAGTCATGGTGGTTGCAGAAAAGATTGAAAACAAATATTGAATGAGACGATGTGGTAAACGTCGGAATAGACCCGCACTTTTTACAACCAGATTGAATATCCATTTAGGCAGATCCAGAGGCTCTGAATAAAACCGGGGTTCTTTACGGGCGTACCAATGAACGAGGTTTTCATTTTTCCTGCAAATTTCCATGGCTTCAGCAGCTGATTGTCCCGCGCCGACAACCAATACCTTTTTTCCTTTCAGGGCCTCAATTTCCTGGGTGTAATAACTATGAATGACATCTTTTGCATTTGAGAATTCAGCAGGAATCTTCAGATGATGAGCCACACCTGTGGCAATAACGACCTGTTTGGCTTTCAGCGTTTCACCAGATTCCAGTTTAGCTTCGAAGTAGTCCCCCTTTTGCGAAAGATTTGCCAGATATTCTGGTTGGATATCATAAGGAATTGCATCCAATACCCAATCTACGTACTGGCGGTATTCCCTCACATTAATTCTATCGCTAGGTTTGCCTCTGTCGAAATCATTCTGCGAACGAAAGTTTTGAATAGAATACTCGTTTTGGGGATGAGCAATTTCTGAGGTCGCCATTTCTGAACGCAATGAAGCATCACTAAAGGTATGCTCTTTCCAGAGTTCCATTGGTTTACCAATGATCTTGAATTCCTGCCCCATTGCTGACATATAATTGGCTAGTGACAGACCATAGGGACCTGCCCCAACTATTAATACCGGGATCATATGTTTACCAACTCCCAATTTTTCTGCCATGGATCCCATAGGCCATTCCCATTATCACAGGAGCCAGGATAAGCACACCAAGGGTAGCTCGTAGACTCTGGTAGCCTTCAGAAACACTATTTTCCCCGATAGTCACGCCTCCTGTTAGTACATAGGTCATAATCCCTAAACCCAAAAGTATAAACAAGATGCTAAACCATTGCCATATGGTCAATCCAGAAAAATACACTCTGGGAAATTCGCCACGCAAAAACTCAACATTGAAGCGCTTGATACCATATAGCCCCATATAGATGGCTACCAGCATACCAATGGGGCGTCCGTCCCAGATGAGGCTCACTGTTAATATTGATAGATAAATGGCTGCATTGGCGAAAACTGAATACACTTGAGTCGGATGCAGTCGCTTGCCCCTCAGTTCTGGATTAAAACGTAAAACCTTCGTTTTAGAATCGAAATAGCGAACTCCTGGTTGATGATCCGAGCTACATTCTTTTCCATGGCAACACCCATAGTTCAAGCACCCCACACGTCCGAACGCCTGAGCCAGAGGAACCCCCAGGGCAAATGCATCCAGGAGAGCCAGCAGGGGGATGTTGTTTAGTGAAGCGAAAGCCGTAATCATAATCAATCCCCCGGTGAGGCTGCCCCACAACCCAAAACTTACTGTACGAATATATTCAATAAATAATTTTTCGCCGGAGAGCCAGGTCTTTATATCCAAAATTCTTGTCATTATATAACCGGATATGGGGGCCACCACAGCTACGTATAATGCGAGTTGACTGATCTGGAAGTTCTGAGGTATAATCTGGTAAGCTCCGAGATAAAAGATGGTATGCAGAGCAGCCAATAGGGTACCGATACCTACAAATAAACCAAAACCAACTAAGGTAAAGGATTGCCCTTGGTATAAGATAACAGGACCAAAATCACCACCCCCACTGAGAGCCTTTACTCCAGGCCTTCCAGTATCAGTTAAACCATCCATTATTTCTACACGCTCATTCATCATTTCACCCTTTGAGTTGATCTATAATTATGACAATTACGATCACAATATAAATAGCACAGGGATTTAGTGTGTCGCCATAATTACATTTTATAACTTTTCATTGTGATAATTGAGCACAAATGCATACTGTGAATTCTCCTCTGAGATGTATATTTTGGTGAATCTTTTAGATAATTGTAACAAGGAGCGTCGGATCATCATGGGTAACAATAAATGCAGTGAAGAAAATGCAACTCCTCTTGTTTGGGATAATTCATTCTCAGTTGGAGCACCCATTTTTGACTCTCAACACAAATCTCTGTTTGAGATAATTAATCGACTACAGGATGCCTGTGAGGGTGGTGCAGATAAGGCTTTTTTGCTAAATATTATTGAAGAACTCTATAACTACAGTACTTCTCATTTTCGGGATGAAGAAGCAATCCTGAGAAAAAAGCAATCTCCTCTTCTGGTTGAACAGGAAATCCAGCATGCCATTTTTCTTGATTATATGATTGATCTAGAAAGCAGGGTAAAAACTGGTTCTTCTACAGTAAACGAAGACATCCTTACCTTTTTGAAAGTTTGGTGGGAGGAGCATGTTATGAAAATTGATAAGCAATACGAGAAACTATTTTAGAATCTGATTAATAAATCTTTGGAATAAATGAATGATCGTTTATTATAGAACGTGAGAGTTAAAGACGAAAATAAGCAACAAGCTATCATCAGCGCAACTATTGCCCTGGTAAATGAGATAGGTTTTGCCTCCAGTTCTGTGTCCAAGATCGCAAAACGGGCTGGCGTTTCACCGGCAACCATTTACATATACTATAAAAATAAGGATGATTTGCTGGTTTCCACTTATGTAACCATTAAGACCTGTCTTGGTGATGCTTTGATGGCAGAATTTGATGCGTCACTACCGATTCAGGATGCCTTGATGCATACAGGAACCAACCTGTTTAATTATATCTCTGCTAATTCTGAACTCTTCTATTTTACAGAGCAATTTGCCAATTCACCTTATAACGATCTGGTGGATAAGGCTAAAATTGAAGCGGCTTTTCTGCCTCTTTTTGATGTGCTGCAAAAGGGCGTACAAGATAAAATCATCAAAGACGTCCCCTTTGAACTCATCTTCTCTCACCTCTACTACCCGATCTTCGGTTTGGCAAATCCACGCTTGAACCCTGATTTTAAAGCCACACCAGACAATGTCAGAGCTGTCATGGCCATGGCCTGGGATGCAATAAAATTATGATACCATGCAAGCTAACCTCTATCACCCGGTTTCGTCCCGGTATTGGAATCATATCGCGCCATAGTTGAAATGAAGGCGGATAAAAAATTTACAAGGATAACTGAATGAACATTCGTTTAAATAAAATACTTAAGAGATCAGGCAAGATCATCATCACCTTGATGTTATTCTTTGCTGGCTCCATTTTTACTATCAACACCGTCCTGTCGGCGGCCCAATATGATCAGGGAGACCATCCTTTGAATAAAATACAAGCTTCCCCTCAATACAAAGATGGGAAATTCACCAACCCCAAAGTATTGGAAATGAGTCCTTCCTTTGGCATGCTAAAAAAATATCTCTTCGGTAAAGAGCAACGCTCTCCCGATGATATTCTTCCTCAAAATCAAATTGACCTGAATCTCCTGGAGTCTGCTGATAGTTCCTATCTAAAAGTCACAAATGCAGGACATTCCTCCCTCCTGATCCACATGGATGGATATCGCATCCTTACAG
>ERZ890510.2561-NODE-2561-length-10149-cov-6.209035_pt1 | contig 10149 bp, 9 predicted proteins | sample MGYA00521265_ERZ890510 | MGnify/ENA primary metagenome ERZ890510 (study PRJEB32303, sample SAMEA104408624) | aquatic metagenome | biome: Brackish water; feature: Chemocline; material: water | place: Baltic Sea | collected 2014-10-26T21:54:00 | depth 110 m ...
CTACTTAAAGCTAGATCTAGGCTTTCATAGACGCCCAGCATCTCACCAAAGCCACTAATTTCTAAAACTTCTCGTACTCCGTCTAAGGGCGTGCACAAGCCAAACTTTCCACCCTGAGATTTAATCGTTTTTGCCGTAGTCAGAATGGATCGAAGCCCTTCTGAACTGATGTAATCAAGCGAATCTAAATTAATAATTACACGCGCAGAATTTAATTTTATAAGACCCTCTGTATCTTCCATAAATTTTTTCGACGTCAAACCGTCAAGGCGCCCAACAGGATTAATAATAAGGGTGTCATTTTTTACTTCATGGTTAATTTCTATCATTTTTTATATGTTGCCTAGTTTGTTAATAAGTATGCAGTGATGTATGCCTTTAAATAACCAAAATAAAATTTATATTAATAGTTAATATCATTTAATATAGATTAAAAAGGTTTTTTTGACTAGGATTTTAAAGATGAGTGATAATAATATAGTGCGTTTTGAGCCTGACGAAAAGCCTGCCCATTTGCTTTCTGCTGGTCTTGGGTTGCAAGTAACAATTATGATCGTGACCGGTATTATGCTAACACCGCTTATCGTCGGACGAGAAGCTGGCCTAGGTGCTGGCCAAATTAGTTGGCTTGTATTTGCAGCCGTTCTTGCTTGCGGGGTATCAACCTGGTTGCAGGCTAGTCGTTTTGGAATTATTGGTGGTCGAAATCTCCTTTTTGTGGGATCAAATGTTGCTTTTATTTCTGTAGCCGTTTCAGCATTAGAGCTAGGAGGGACATCTCTCCTCCTCACACTGGTTGCTGTTGCGTCACTCGCAACATTTATTTTTACTTCACAAATGGGGCCCTTAAGAAAGGTGTTAACTCCTGCCATAGGTGGAGTCGTGCTTATGCTCATGGCGCTTAATGTCGCTCCGGTAGTTTGGTCAATGTTAAAAAGAGTTCCTGCCGAGTTTGTAGGCAATATGGCGGTTCCTTATATCTTTCTTGCCACATTGATTCCCATCCTATTAATTTCACTATTTGGAAGTAAAACTTCCCGACTGTGGGCACCCTTAATTGGTATCGTCATAGGATCTATTTACTCTTATCAGGTAGGTCTAGTTGATTTTTCTAAGGTCATAACTGCGGATTGGATTGGTCTACCGGATAATCATTGGCCAGGTTTTGACTTTACCTTCAACGAGGGTTTCTGGGCATTGCTTCCGGCATTTGTATTAATCACGTTTGTTGGTTGTATAGAAACTTATGCTGACGGTATTGCTGTACAAAAATTTTCCTATAGAAAAACACGGCCTATCGACTTTAGAGCCATACAAGGCGCTATTAATGCTGACGGAGTAGGCAGTTTCTTAGCAGGTATTTTAGGATCGGTTCCGAATACCGTATATTCCATGAGTATTGGCGTTATGGAGATCACCAAAGTTGCTGCCTTAAGGGTCGGTTTTTATGGCGGGTTATTCATGATTTTATTTGCCCTGTCGCCAAAATTAATTGCCTTAATCAGTGCAATCCCTAGTCCAGTTGCGGCTGGCTATATTCTCGTTATTATCATCTTATTATTTGGTCATGGTCTGCAAATGGTCAACCAAACCAAGCTATCTTTTGAAGCTTTGTTGGCAGTATGCTTTGGTTTTTTTGCGGGAGTTGGTTTCCAAGGTGGGTTTTTATTCAACGAAGCTTTCCCCGAAGGTATGCAGATTTTTCTCTCCAATGGAACAACATCCGGGGGTTTAACAGCAATCCTTATCATGTTCTTGTTCTCGCTTAAAAAAAGGGCGAAGAACAAGTTATCCGTTCCCCTTCACATTACCAGCATAGAAAAAATCAACCACTTAATTAATAATTTTGCCAAGACAAACCAATGGCAAAAAAAATGGGAAAATAAATTAATGTTGATTGCCGAGGAAGGATTAAACTTCCTGATTGAGAATCAAGAAAAAAATAATCGTAAAAATAAAGTTACCGTGCATATCCGTATCTATCAAGAGGGTGATGAAGTTGAGTTAGAATTTATATCAGCGCCATCAGGAGTGAATGCAGAATCGGCAGCAGCAGCAATAAAGGATATTGGGGAGGATAATATTGAGAGTAAGCTGTCCCTAAAATTACTTTATGGGCTAACCAACGATATCAAACATTTGCAATATCATGGTATTGATTATCTATTCCTTAAGGTTAATCCCAAGCTTAATTAAAGCAAATATCGGGTCGGGTCAGCTTTAACAGAAATAAAAAAAGCTTTTAGAAGAGCAATTCTCTAAAAGCTTTGATATAAGTGGTGGGCCCACCAGGACTCGAACCTGGGACCAAGGGATTATGAGTCCCCTGCTCTAACCAACTGAGCTATGGGCCCTAAAACTAATCCTTACCTTCCAAGAAGCTCTTTAATCTTTCGGAGCGAGTAGGGTGTCTTAACTTTCTTAGCGCCTTAGCTTCTATTTGTCGTATACGCTCTCTAGTCACGTCAAACTGCTTACCAACTTCTTCTAGAGTATGGTCAGTATTCATTTCAATGCCAAAACGCATTCTTAGAACTTTTGCTTCTCTTGGGGTGAGTCCTTCTAATATTTCGGATGTCACACTTCTTAAGCTTCCATAGACCGCTGCATCATCTGGTGTCAATGTACCGACATCTTCAATGAAATCTCCTAAATGCGAATCCTCGTCATCGCCAATAGGTGTTTCCATCGAGATCGGCTCTTTTGATATCTTAAGAATTTTTCTAATTTTTTCCTCGGGCATTTCCATTTTTTCAGCTAGCTCTGATGGTTCTGGCTCCTGGCCCGTAGATTGTAAAATTTGCCTAGAAATACGGTTCATTTTATTAATAGTCTCAATCATATGCACAGGGATTCTTATGGTTCTTGCCTGGTCAGCGATAGAGCGAGTGATAGCCTGTCTAATCCACCAGGTTGCATAAGTTGAAAACTTATAACCTCTTCGATATTCAAATTTATCAACCGCCTTCATCAGTCCGATATTACCTTCTTGAATAAGATCAAGGAATTGAAGCCCTCGGTTAGTGTATTTTTTAGCGATTGAAATAACGAGACGTAAGTTAGCTTCAATCATCTCTCTCTTGGCTCTTTTCGCCCGAGCTTCTCCAGTGGTCATATGCCTATTAATTTCCTTAAAGTTCTTAATAGGTATGCCTGCTAATTCTTCTAACGCAATAAGTTTTGATTGTTGATCAAGGATAGAATGTTTGAGTTTTTCCAGGCCTTCAACATACTTCTTATCCGACTTTATTTCTTCTTTCAGCCATTTAAGGTTTGTCTCATTACCGGGAAACGATTTAATAAAATGTGCTCTGGGCATCTTAGATTCATCAACACAAAATTCCATAACCGATCTTTCATGGCCCCTAATCTGCTTAACAAAAACCCTTACTTTGTCACACAGGACCTCGACAAATTTAGAGGAGAACCTAAAGTTAATCAGTTCCTTAAGAATAATATCCTGATGTTTTTTGTATTCTTCATCGTCAGTCCATTTTTTTTGTTCTCTAAGTTCAGATAACTTTTTGTGTGCTTTTTTAATTTTTCCAAACCGTGAAAGCACTTCTTTTGTTAAGATTGCTAAGTCCTCAACTGACATTCCACTGGCTTTGCCAGAATCATTCTCATCATCGTCATCTTCATCAGAGTCTTCATCATCTGTTTGAGCCAACGCCGCCTCTACTTTGGCTAATTCTCTTTCTGCTTCCATATCAATCAAACCATCAACAAATTCCTCTACCCCTAACTCTTCTTTCTTAACTTTATCAGCCATATTCATGAGATCGTCAATAATACCTGGGCATGCAGAAATCGCCTGGACCATATGCCTTAATCCGTCCTCAATTCTTTTAGCAATTTCAATCTCGCCTTCACGGGTTAGCAGGTCAACGGTACCCATCTCCCTCATGTACATTCTTACAGGATCGGTTGTTCGGCCAAACTCTGAGTCCACAGTGGCAAGGGCCTGTTCAGCTTCCTCAGCAGCCTCTTCGTCAGTTACTGGTGGACGGTCGTCAGACATTAGTACCGATTCTGCATCAGGTGCCTGGTCATAGACCATAATGCCCATGTCATTAATGATGCCAATAATACCTTCCACTTGTTCGCTTTCCGACACCTCATCTGGAAGATGATCATTAATTTCTGCGTAAGTAAGGTAACCTCTTTCTTTACCCATGATAATGAGAGCTTTTAACTGCAGGCGTCTATTTTCTGCCTCTTCAGGATTATTTACCGCATCTTTAAGATATAAGTCCTTTAGTTTTTTTACGCGCGTGACGCGTTTGGTTTTTTTATCTTCTGGATTTTTTTTAGGTCGTGCCATAATTACCTCAAATGAATTTGGCTAAATAATGTTTTTTTATTATCTTAGCAGCAGAGCCGTGGGATTTTAGCAATTCGACCATATTATGTCAATGATTCGTTTGCTATGTTATTAAGTAAAAACCTTAATAATCAGTTATTTACTTTCGTCTAATATTTTTTAAAAAAGTTTTTTCCTCATCCGTTAGTGAGCCTAAGCTTTTTTGCTGTAGCTCCCCTAATTTAGTTTTATTTGCTGAGGAGAGCAGTTTTTTTTGTAGACTATTGCGGAGAGCTTTGACTTCTTCTTCTATGGGTAAATCTCCATCAATTTTAACAATCTGATCTTCCATTTCCCTTAAAATGGATTTATCGATCTTGTTGGAAATTAGGTGAAGCATTACTGCAGCATTATTATCTTTATTTTCCAGAGCAATCTCGATAACAGATTTGGCGAGGATTTGCTCGCTTTCCTTAGCGCTAAATAACGTCAGGTCATCTTTGTTCGCCAAAGCAGGTTTAATAACAATAAATAAAATAAACCGTCTGATGGGGTTCATTTGTGTCCTTTTTTCAAGCTTTATTCTTTTAGAAAAAGGTTGAGCAACCTTAGTATCTTTTAAAATATTAGTTATCTCTTGCATGTCTAGGCCAACCAACTGAGCAATCTTTTTTCTAAGAAATAAGTGTAATTTAGGCGCAGTCATTTCATTGAGTATAGGCTCTACATCATTTAATAATCTAACTTTTTTATCTTGAGAGGAGAGGTCATTCGTTAATGTTAAGTGCCTAACAATGTATTCTGACAAGGGCAAGGCATCTTCAGCAAGTTGATCAAAAGCGTCTTTTGAATACTCTCTTATATATGAATCAGGGTCATGATTGTCTGGTAGAAATAAAAATTTTAACCTTACATTGTCAGTGACTGCACTTAATGCATTCATCATAGCTCTCCATGCTGCAGTTTGACCAGCATTGTCCCCATCGAAACAAAAGACAATATCCTGTGTATAGCGCATGAGTTTTTTTATGTGGTAAATAGTTGTTGCTGTGCCAAGAGTAGCAACTACATTCTTAAAATCATGTTGTGCGAGAGCTACGACATCCATATACCCTTCGACTACGACCACATAACCTTTTTCCCTAATTGGTTTTCTTGCATGGATAAGACCATATAGTTCATAACTTTTTTGAAACAAGGGAGTTTCAGGAGAGTTGTAATACTTAGGCGTATCCTCAGGATTTATGACCCTTCCACCAAAGGCAATAACCTGACCTTTCTCATTAATAATCGGAAACATAATACGGTTTCTGAATCGATCGTAATACTTTCCTTTGTCATTCTTTTGAATCAAACCGGCTTTTTCTAATGAAGGATCGTCGTATTGTTTAAAAGCACTCTCTAAGTTTTGCCATCCATCAGGAGCAAAACCAATAGAAAATTCTTTTGCAACCTTGCCAGTGAGGCCTCTGGTTTTTAAATATTCAATAGCTTTCGGTGACGCTCTTAAGGCTTTTTGGTAGAATTGATTTGCAATTTTCATTGCTTCCTCAAGCCCAAAATTTTCTTTTATCTTTTTTGGATCAGCAATGTGCTCGTTAGGAACAGTTAGGCCAAGACTGCTGGCGATTTGATGAACCGCTTCTACAAATGTTAATCCTTCAAACTCAATCAGAAAGGTAATAGCCGACCCATGAGCTCCACACCCAAAACAATGGTAAAACTGTTTGCTTGGACTTACTGAGAATGATGGAGACTTTTCTTGATGAAAGGGGCAGCAAGCAACAAAGTTGGCTCCTGCTTTTTTTAGCTGAACTCGTTTGTCAATCACATCAACAACATCAGTTCTATTTAACACTTCTTGAATAAATGATTCAGGGATCATTATTTAATATTATACGATTTAGTATATATGTGTATGAATTGCGATAGTGCTATGACGTTAATTTATCTTTGATAATTTTTGATACTGCGGCCATGTCAGCTTTTCCTGCAAGTGTTTCTTTAGCCTGAGCCATCACAGGTCCCATGTCCTTCATTGAGCTAGCACCCAGTGCTTTAATAACATCCTCAATAATAGATTGAACATCGGATAAGTCCATTTGCTGAGGCATATAACCTTTTAACACACTAACCTCAAATTCTTCTTTTGACACAAGGTCGATTCGCTCTGCCTTCTTAAAGGCTTCAATAGAGTCATTTCTTTGTTTTAACATTTTTTCAATGATTGAAATAATGGCGGGATCATCCAACTGAATTCTTTCGTCCACTTCTTTTTGTTTGATTGCGGCCTGAAGAAGCCTTATTGTTCCGAGTAGCGCAGCATCTTTACTGCGCATTGCACTTTTCATGTCCTCATTAATAGTTTCTTTTAAGGACATTATTTTTTTAATACAGTTTTGGAGGAAGCATTTGATTTCTGAGCCTACGGTACTGTCTTTTCACCGCGGCAGCAGCTTTACGCTTTCTTTCCCATGTTGGCTTTTCGTAAAACTCACGCGCTCTAAGGTCATTTAATAGGCCTGTTTTTTCAATAAGGCGCTTAAATCTTCTTAGCGCAACATCAAATGGTTCGTTTTCTTTAACTTTAATTGTTGACATTAAATAATCTCTATAATTGTTAAAACTTCAATTTAGTAGCATAAACTATACTACCCATGAAAAGCCGACCATTTTAATGCTAATATTCATTTTTTTCAACCAATTTAAGTAAATTAATGCTTGTTCTAGGAATAGAGACCTCTTGTGACGAAACTGGCATCGCTCTGTACGATGAGGATAAAGGATTGCTGGGCCACACATTACATTCTCAAATTGATCTACATAAGGCTTATGGAGGTGTGGTGCCTGAATTAGCATCGCGTGACCATATAAGCTTCATCATTCCACTTATCGAACAATTATTAAAACAAACAGGCACTGAAAGGTACCAAATCGATGCTGTTGCCTACACAGCAGGGCCAGGATTATCTGGAGCTTTATTGGTTGGGAGTAGTGTTGCAGAATCATTATCATGCGCGCTGGGCATTCCTAGCATCCCTATTCATCACTTAGAGGGACATCTTTTGGCTCCCATGCTAGAAGATAGCAAACCTCAGTTTCCTTTTTTAGCTTTACTTGTATCGGGTGGTCATACACAAATCATTCATGTAAAAGAAATAGGCCAATATGACATTATTGGAGACACCCTAGATGATGCTGCTGGTGAGGCTTTTGATAAAACAGCGCAGCTTTTAGGTCTTGGGTATCCTGGGGGAGCTGCACTATCTAAGCTTGCTGAATCTGGCACCCCTATATTTAATCTTCCTAAACCTATGCTGCATAGCAAAGATTTTGATTTTAGTTTTAGTGGTTTGAAAACTGCGGTATTAACTTTAGTGAAAAAACAAACCGAACTTACAGATCAAATAAAAGCTAATATTGCAGCAAGCTTTCAAGAGTCTATTACCGAAGTATTAATTCATAAATCAGTCAACGCAATGAATCACTTAAATCTAGACCAAATCGTAGTTTCAGGCGGCGTTGGAGCTAATAAACAATTAAGAGAAAAGCTCGTCGCATCGTCGAAAAAAAATAATTACCAAGTTTTCTTCCCGTCCTTAGAGTTTTGTACAGACAATGGAGCTATGATTGCTCTAGCAGGCTCTCTCCGCTATAAACTTTCCCACAAAACTGACTATCGTTTTAGCGTAATCCCAAGATGGCGTCTAAACGAAATCTAACTTACTTTTTAAAGCTTGCTTCCTTACCATGCAACAAATTATTTATATTGCTTTGATGCCGATAAACTATAAGCAACGCCACCAAACTAGCAATAATAACAATGGTTTGACCTTGATTCAGAAAGTATGCAATGAATGGTGCGGCTAACGATGAAATAATCGCCGAAAGAGATGAGTACCTAAATATCAAAAAAAACAGAAGCCAAACAAATAGAACGCTGAGTGCTAAGACCCAATTAATTGCCAGCAAGATCCCTAGAGCAGTTGCCACGCCTTTCCCTCCCTTAAACCCATGGTAGATAGGAAAAATGTGGCCGAGCAGCACTGCCAGTGATAATGCTATCAAGGGTAAGCCCGATATTTCATAAGATAATGCAACCATTACTACAAGAGTCGCTTTTAACATGTCGCCTAATAAAGTAAAGATGGCAGCATATTTGTTGCCTGTTCGCAGCACATTGGTAGCTCCAGGATTTTTAGATCCCATAGTTCTTGGATCAGAAATACTAAAAATCTTGCTGGCTAAAATACCAAAAGATAGCGAACCAATAAAATAAGCAATGGCAACAAAAAGAATTTGATTTATCATATAGACTCATTATATTTCAAAAAAGCCTACACCCTAATGTCTAACTTTATTTTTCTTCATGGCCTGCAAATAAAAACCAAGATTGGTGTCCCAGATTTTGAGAGGAAGCAGTATCAAATCCTACATCTTGATGTTGATATCCAGCTTCATAAGAATTCATCATTCGATATTGATGATATTGAGGAAACCCTAGACTATGCTGAGATAGAGAGAATTATCGTAACTATTGGGGATAATCATAGCTATAAATTATTAGAATCATTTGGTGAAGAAATAATTTCAACCATCAAAGAAAGATTTACTGTTAAAACTATTGAATTAAAAATTGCAAAAAATAAAATAATTCCAAGCACAGACTTTGTTGGTGTTATCTTAAAGCGATAGTCACCCTCTCGGATGATGTTCTTGGTGAAGTTTTTTTAATCGTTCTCTTGCAACATGTGTGTAAATTTGTGTAGTAGAAATATCGGTATGACCTAAAAGCATTTGTACCACCCTTAAATCTGCGCCATGATTAATTAAGTGGGTTGCAAATGCATGTCTCAAGATATGAGGCGACATGGGCTTGTTAATACTTGCAACAACAGCATATTTTTTTATTACATACCAGAAGGCCTGCCTTGTCATAGGACCTCCCCGATTGGTAATAAACAGATATTTGGATGTTTTCTTCCTTAAAATATCTCCTCGCGCTTGATCAATATATTTTTTTATCCAATCTACCGCTTCTTCTCCCATTGGTACTAGTCTTGTTTTAGAGCCCTTACCAGTTACCCTGATCACTCCGTCATTAAGGATAACCTCTGTTAATTGAATGTCTACTAACTCAGTTACCCTTAAGCCGCATGCATATAGTAGCTCCAGCATAGACCTATCTCTCAACCCCGAGGAGGAATCAATATTTGGTGCATTTAAAAGGCTTTCTACCTCATCCTCACTCAATGACTTTGGTAATGACTTTGGTATTTTTGGTGTTTGAATTTTGAGCGTTGGGTCCTGTTTAATTTTATTTTCTCTGAGTTGATATCGAAAAAATCTTCTTAAAGTAGCCAGAAGCCTAGATATACTCCTGGATTTTGATGATGAAAATTTAAAGGCTAGGAACTCTTGTATTTCCGACTCGGAAACATCTATCATTTTTATTTTTTTGTGCTCACCTAACCAGTTATCAAAAATTGTTAAATCAAACCGATAGCTGTTTAACGTATTTTTCGACAGGCCATCCTCTAGCCATAGATGATCAATAAAATCGTCAATAATTTGTTGGTGCAATTGGTGGCTTACCTTAACTGTATTTTTAATATATTCATTTCTTTTATTCTAAATCTATTAAGCCTTCATTTCATTGATTTTATTTATTTAATAACAGCTGACAAAAAGGTTAAAAAAAAGCCCCAATAGTTTGGGGCTTTTTACATACTCTTTTAATTCTTTATTCAGCAGATTTTTCTTCTGCTGCCGGAGCTTCTGTTGGAGCTGTTTCTGCTGCCGGAGCTTCTGTTGGAGCTGTTTCTGCTGCCGGAGCTTCTGTTGGA
>ERZ890510.2562-NODE-2562-length-10149-cov-4.273331_pt1 | contig 10149 bp, 7 predicted proteins | sample MGYA00521265_ERZ890510 | MGnify/ENA primary metagenome ERZ890510 (study PRJEB32303, sample SAMEA104408624) | aquatic metagenome | biome: Brackish water; feature: Chemocline; material: water | place: Baltic Sea | collected 2014-10-26T21:54:00 | depth 110 m ...
CAATGTCGAGCTTCGTGTGCACTTTCGCGCCAGCGATGTAACCCGCGCCGCCCGGCGGGCGCCGGTGGCGGCGGCGCAGCCGCGGCTGCAGCAGAAAGCGATGGAATTCCACGAATCTGTCAGTCGTCTCGTCGGTCTGCAGGAGCGACGGCGTGAGTTGTCGACCCGACTGTCGGGCGGGGCCACGAGGCTGGACCCATATCTGCGAGCCAGAGCTGGCACAAAAATCGGGGGACTGAGTTACACCCTGGGTAGGGCGGCACCCCTGGAAGAGGCAACCGATCTTGCCGCGGCACAGGCTGTGGATCAATGGGCACGACAACTGCCGCCAGCGGAACAACGGCTCGTGCTGCATGAGTCACGGGCGCTGCGTGGACCCCAGGCGGCGACGGCGGCAGCACCACTGCCGGCAGCAGGCACGGCAGCAGCCAGTGCCAGTGACCGGCGTGCCGATTATCGTCCGCCGACCGATATCGGCACGCCGGGCGCAGGGCGGGGTGATGGATCGTCGAGCCAGACGGGGGGCGCTGCTGTCCGGCTCGTTCGTCCCTCAACGGCCTTCCTCTGGCGTATGGCCCTCATGGCACTCATGCTGTGCACCTGGACGGGAATTCACTGCTGGCGTGGGTGGCGGCTCTGGCATGCCGTAGATTGGGAGCAGGAGGCGTTGAGGCGTTTATGAGTGGATTGTCAATTCTGGTAGCGGTACTGTTCGCTGTAGCCTGTGGGGCCAGTGGTGGTGTGGGGTTTCTCTGGCGGGCGCGTCGGCTGCGTGTAATCGAGGTCACCTACGGTATCGCCACGCCGAGGCTGCCACACATGGCCGTGATCTGCGGTGCTCTCACCGGTGCGGGCGTCGGCTTTCTCGTGTTGTACTTCGCCGCGTATGCCGGTGGTTTTCATCCGGTGGAGTGGATCGGTCGGGCGTCCTACCTGCTGGTGGCGGCCAGTGTCGGCACGCAGATTTTCTTTCTCTTGCGACTGTTTCTGCTGATCCGTCACGAGGAACAGGGGTGGGGCGCGCGGCCGCCGGCTGACAGCCTCGGGGCACGGCGCCGTGAACGGCTCACCGTGCTGCGCTCCCGTTTTCGCCACTACATCGATCTGAAGACCCGCGACGATGAAGTGGTAGCCGAAATCCTCGGTGTCATCGGTACGCCCCTGCTCAATGCCCGAAGGGATCAGTCCCGTTTGCCCTTCTATGGCTACCTCGGCACGGTGGCAGGCATCCTGCTGATGGCGGAAGCACTCGGGCACATCACCGAGGCGACGGAAACCTTCAAAGTACTGGCATCGATGGCGACGGGTCTGGTGCTGGCCTTTCAGACCACCCTGGTGGCTCTTGTCGCGTTCCTGCCGCTGCGCAAATTCGCCGATCATCTGGTGCAGCGGCTGGGTGCGATCGAAGAGAAGTGGCTGGCGGCGCGTGAGGAAGGCGAAGGCTAGACCACATGGGTTTTTTGCAGAAGGTCGAGCAGGATGCCGAGGAGCATGATGTCAGCAAGGAGCTGTTCCTTGGCATCATGATGCTCATGCTCTGTCTCGGCATTCTTATTCTCAATGTGGCCAGCCCCGTATGGCGGGTACATCAGCACGACCCCGAGGAAGGGGATCTGATTGTTGTTTACACCGAGCACGGCTACGGATTGTCCCGAGACGGCATCGCCATCGATAGTGAATTCAACGAATGGAGCCTGCGGCGTCGGCTTGCGGCGCTCGTGTCGGAACCGGAAACCGATCTACACCTGATCAACCGCGGCGGCAGCCGGGAGACGGTGGTCCGCCACGCGGCCCTCGCCGACTCGTTGTTGTCGACGGATCTGTCGGGCAGGAAAGTGCGTACTGCCGTCTACATGCACGGCTGGTAACAAAAGAAGGGGCCTCCCGGACGGGAGGCCCCTTCTCAGATTTCCTTGCAGACCTTGGTTACTTCTTCAGTACCACCAGGACGTCGGAGCCACCGAGAAGCTCGTCGGTGAAGATCACCTCAATGCGGGATCCCTCGCCCTTCTTCGTTGTATAGCTGTCACCCTTCTTGACTTCACCAAAGCGGTCGACCAGGGCGTCGATCTGACCTTCGATCAACAGGGCCTCGCCGATGGGGGCCAGCTGCATGCGCGGGTCAGAAGGATCGATGCGCTTGATGAGCTTGAAGCTCTTGCGGAAGGCTCGGCCGAGCGAACGGCCGGAATCGAGATAGCCGTTGTCCTTCAGGTAGTCCTCTGTGGCGGCGTAGACGCGGACCGATGTTTCCGCCTGCCGCAGCAGGGCGACCTCGTCGCGGGACTGGCTCAGTTCCATATCCATGCGCTTGAGGTGGTCTTCCTGACGACGGATGCTCGTATGTGCGGCGAGCAGGGCGGTGTTGATGCTGTCTGCCGAAGCCCGCAGGCGATCGATGGAGCGCTGGTCGGTCTGCTTCTCACGCTTCATGCGTTCCACTTCAGCCGTGAGCTGCTCGTTCATCTTCTTGCGATCACTGGCCAGATCACGCCACTGGCGGACCTCGCGGTTCAGGCGTTGTACAGATTCGAGCAGTTTCTGATCGACTTGCTGCAGCGAATCGACTCGCGACCGCATTTCATCGATGAGCAGATTCGATGACTCGACCGTGTAGTTGAGCGAGTCGATGACGGCGTTTGCCGCCGACATCTCCGAGGTCAACTCCTCGAGGCGAAGCTCTTCCTCGCTCGGACCACAGGCACTGATCAGGGCGACGGCCATGGCCACCAGGAACGGGGTAACGCGACGCCAGGGCTGTAGGGTGATTCTTTGGGTCATGCGACTTCGTTCTCCTTCCACTACTTCTTCTTCCAAGAGTAAAGACTGTCGACCTGTGCCATCGTGCGCACAAGGTCGTCGTAGAGGGCCGCCTGATTGCGGGCAAGGGCCTCGATTTTTTGCTGGTTCAGATCGCCGATCTCGCGGGTCGCTGTGACGCGGCCCAGGAGGTTGGTCTGGCCCGTGGCGATCTCTGAAGTCTTTGTGTTGAGCTTTGTCATGTCATCCTGGACGCTTGCCAGTTGCTTCTGGATCCCCTGGACGGCGCGCAAATGCACGTCGAGGAAATCACGGATTGAACGCTGTCGTTCATCCTGCTCGGCGAAACGCTCGTCGAGTCGACGATTCATCTCTTCCTGGTAGGCGAGGCGCAATTTTCGTTCGCCGGCGAGGGTTGTCTGCAACTGCTCAGACTGGCGCTGTTGTTCGGCCAGCGACTCCCGCGTGTTGCTGTGCTGGGAGCGCTCGGTCTGCAGATTGGCACGGATCTCGAATTCGCTGGCTGTGAGGTCGGCTTTCTCCGCCAGCTGGTTGACGAGACGCTCACTGAGATCGGACAGGCGTGTGGTCACGACGGACATCTGATCCTGCAGATCCCGCTGGTGTTCCTTCTGCCGCTCGTGGGCATTGAACAGCACGAGGCCCATCACCAGACCTGACACGAGAGTCGTATAGGCACCAAGGGCAAGCATGTGCTTGCGCTCAAAGAGCTCCACCAGGTGCAGGAGTCCGGCGATGCCTCCCCAGAGGAGCAGCACACCGACGGCGATGGCTGCAATGATCGTTGTCACAATGAGTCAGCCAAGGAAATGAGCGAACGGAGAAATGAGCGAACGGAGAAATAAGCGAATAAGCGGCAGAATCGAGCCCGCCTGCTGCAGCGGTGTGCAAAGATAACGAAACGAATCCGGGCGGCAAACGAGAGGATGCCTGCTGACGCAGGAATACCGGCGTTTGGCCCCCGCAGCAGGGCTCGATTAGCTTCCTCGTGAGACAACTACCACCTGTAACGGATGAGCGGGAGAGTTCATGGCAACGCGACGAATTGCGTGTATCGATGGTCATGGCAAGGGGGTCTTGACGGAGCAGGACCTGGGGTCTCCGTCTGCCGGGCAGGTTCAGGTGGAGGTGCGCGCCTCGCTGATCAGTCCGGGAACCGAACTGGGGCGAGTTTCGGCTCAGCGGCAGGCACCAGAGGATCGGCAACCGCGCCCCTTTGGTTACGCCAATGCCGGCGTGGTCACAGCGGTGGGCGCAGGCGTTGCCGACGTCGGACCGGGCGACAGGGTGGCCTGCATGGGCGGTGGTTACGCGCTGCACGCTGATACGGTGCACGTTCCCGTCAACCTGACGGCGCCGATTCCTGAGGGCGTCGACTTCGAATCTGCCGCTTTTGCCCATCTGGCGGCGACGGCACTCCATGCCATACGTCGGGTGGCCCCCGTGTTTGGCGAAAACGGCATGGTCGTCGGCCTGGGTCTGGTAGGGCAGCTTACGGCGCAGTTTGGCCAACTGTCCGGCTGTCACATGATGGGGGTGGACCGCTTTGCCGATCGGCGCGCGCGGGCACTGGCTTGTGGCGTCGAGCAGGTTGTCGGCGCCGAAGGCGAGGATTGTCTCGCCCTGGCGGCACAGGCAACGGCAAAGTACGGCATGGATTTCGGCGTCATCGCTTTTGGTGGGGATGGCACCTCAGCCTTTGAGCAGATCGTCTCCTGCCTGAAGCAGACACCCGATACCCATCGCATGGGACGAATTGTCATCGTTGGCGGCGCCCGCATCGAGCATGGCTTTGCCGCGGCCCTGGGCAACGTCGATGTGCGCAGTGCCGCCCGCACCGGCCCGGGATATCACGATGAAGCCTGGGAACACGGCGCGGGCTATCCGCCGGTATTCGTCGAGTGGTCCACGCGGCGCAATCTTGTCGAGTGCCTGCGGGCCATTGGCGATGGGCGTCTGCACGTAGCGGAGTTGATCACGCATCGCTTTGCTCTGGCGTCGATCGCTGCTGCCGTCGACGAACTGGTGGAGCGTCCGCAGCAGGCGCTGGGGGTCGTACTGACCCCGTAGTGCCCTGTGAACAGGGCACTACGGCGCCGGCGGCGAGGCGGGTTTATACCGGTTCGCCCTTGATCATGTGCAGACGGCCTTCCGGCCGGAACGTAACCGGTGGCTGATCGATGGTTTCGCCTGCCATCATCTGTTCCAGGATGCGGGCAACACCGGCGACGGCCGGTTCCAGAAGGCGCTCACCCTTGGCCTTGGTGCCGAGCGCGGCGGCTTCATTGTCGATGTCGGCCGTGTGTACACGTTCCGGCGCCAGCACGAGCATGGTGGAGGTCTCATACTCGTCGGCGTGACCCGGCAGGCGCCCATTGGCCATCGTTTCCTGCACCAGATCGGCATCGTATACGTCCCAATAGGACTGGAAGCGCAGGTTGACCTCATTGCCGAGGCGATCGCGGAATTCGTCGATGCGGCGCATGAGGGGCTTGACGTTGCCGCCGTGGCCATTGAGGATGAGCACGTTCTTGACGCCGGCACGAACCATCGAGTTGCACACGTCGAAGACGTACTCGCAGAAGATTTCAGGGCGCACGGTGAGCGTGCCGATCTGGGCCATCCAGTGTTCGGACACCCCAATGGATACCGGTGAGGTAACCACGACCCGGGGGAACAGGCGCAACGCCGACTGTTCGGCCATCCAGGTGGCGTGCAGCGTGTCGTGAATCATTTCCAGGTGCTCGTTGTGCTGTTCTGTTGCCGCTGTCGGCACGATGGCCGCTTCGATCGTGCCCGCCTGGATTTTCTCGCGGAACTCCTTGCGGGTATGATCGCCAACAAAAACGCGACGGCTGCGATCACCACTGGTTACAAGATTCATTGCTCTATCCCTTTCACGTGTTCTGGGGTGCATGCAGGTGCACAGGACCAATCAGACCGGCTGGTAGCTGTGCCCCTTCATACTCGTTGGCCATGCTGTTGGTAACGTAGATCTCCAGCAGGTGTGTGCCGGCGCAGCCTGCGGGCAATGGCAGGCGGTACGGAGCCCACAGGCTGACGCCGAGGACGTCGCCGTCCAGGCGATACTCGGCAATCTCGCCGACTTCGCCAAGATCGAGCCCGCCACCTGCGGCGGGCAGATCGATCCGGGTCCGGTACACCAGGGTTCCGGAAAACAGCTCCCAGCCGGCCTGTTGTGACCAGTCGCCGACGGTGAGCCCCGGGCAATCGCGGCCATCCGGCGTACAGATGGTCCAGGCACGGGTGGGGATATCCTGGCTGGCGGACGCGATCTTCTCAGCTGGTGTCGTCAACGGCCGGCCCCGGGGATCGATGGCCAGGATCAGGCTCTCGCGGCGCGGCAACTGCAGGGCGACATCGCTGCCGTCGCCGACAATGGTTGCCGGCACGGGTGTGCGCGTGCTGCGCAACAGGTCCCAGGCTTCGACGGCGCCCACCGTCGGTAGGCGGAGAACGCCGTCGATCTGCCCTTCGCCCTCATTGACGAGGTAGAACAGGTCCAGACCCGCACGGCGCACGTGGCTGACGCGCAGGTCCGCATGGGCCGGCATCAGCATCGCCGTTGGGGCGACGGTTGCCAGCTGTGCCAGCAGATCCGTCGCATCGGTCCAGGTGCGCACAACGATGACACCTGCTTCTGTCAGTTCGTCGAGCCGTGCGCCCAACAGATCCGCATCGTAGGCTGGATCGCCATCAACAACGACGGCGCGATAACCAGCACCGCCGACAAGGAGTCGGCCCTCGCGCAACCGGGCACGCATGGTGTCGCCAGCGTCGATATAGGCAAAGTCCCTCTGCTGCTGCAGCAGCACACGGGCCGCCCGCCAGGGGAGTTGTGTCGCGTCGCCAAGGACCGCCACTGAACATACGGGTTCAGCATCGGCCAGGGCGGCGCTGACGCGCCCGGCGTAGTGCAGCAGATGGCTGATATGCGGCCACCAGACGTTGTGCAGACCCAGGTCCGGCTCACTTTCCCAGGCGCGACGGCCGCTGATCGAGTAGAAGAACGCATGCGGATTCAGCAGGTTGTTGCCGCGCACCATGTGCCAGTCGAACAGCCACTTGACCTCGTCCAGGCTCAGGCGCCAGCCGTAAGCGCCGCACAGTTCCGTCAGAATACGGCGTGCACCGGAGCGCCGGGCGCCACTTGTGGCCGCCTTGGGGGCTACGGCGTGCGCCCCTTCGAGGGCCGTGCTGGCGCCGGGCTCGACGTAACGCCAGACCATGTCCTGCCCGGGCAGATGAAAGGCCGCCAACGACGCCATGTCATTGCTGGCACCAGGGTGGCCGGTCAGGGCGAGCCCGTTGGCGCTGCACCAGCGGTTCTGTGCTGCGTAGAATACATCGTGCATGCGGGTCTCGACGGCACGACGGTAGCGCTCGCGGAAGGCCTCGGTTGCCGGGCCATAGTCCACCCACAGCGCCGGCAACCAGGGCCTGGGATCCTCGCCCCAGAGTTCTGTCAGCCATTCAACGAAGCCCGCTGTGAAGGGTTGTGGTCTCGCAGGACGCCGAGGGGACTTGCCGAAGACGGATGGCTCATCGGTGAACATGGCGGTAATGGTTGTGCCGAAATGATCCCCAACGAACTCGCGATAACGCTCGTGGGTCAGTTGCAGGAAGCAGTTCACTGCCTCGGGATTGAGAATGTCACCTGCCGCCGGGGCCGAGGCGGAGCCACTTTCTTCCTCGGCGAAGGCGCCGCGGATGTGGCCACCGCTGTCGGTGTTCCACACCGAAAACAGGCGCCAACGCCCGGCAGGCAAGTCGTAGCCGATGACGTCATGCGCGGAAGCTGCAAGTGTGCGCAGCGAAGCAGGATCGATGCTGTCGCCGTCGTTGCTGGCGCGTGCAGCAAGGCTGCACACGTGTCGGTCCCGCAGGGCGCGGCCCGTATTCGGGCGCCAGAATCCCCGTACCGGGCCGTGGACTTCGTGTTCCCAGAGGCCGATGGCCTGACTGGCAAAGTTGGGGTCCTGGGCGACAACGGCGCCTCGCGCCGATCCGGAGGGGTAGGAGCCCTCATCGTACAGGATCACTCTCATGCCCAGCTGTGCCGCCGCTTCGACGACATCCCGCACGAGGCATAGAAAGGTATCGGTCAGGTAGCCGACACGGCGGGACAGACCGACTCGGGCGTGGGGGATGACGCCGCCACAGCCCGCATCATGGAAGGCGCGCAGTTGCCGCAGCAGTTCGTCGGCGTGCAGATCATCGTTCCAGAACCAGAAGGGCACGGGACCGAATTCCCGCGAGGGATGGAGCATTCGATGATGGATCGTGGCGAGTGCGACGGACATGGTTGTCAAGGTTAGGTCGGGTCTGGCCCGCACGCCACGCATGCGGCGGCAACCGAGTTCTGGCAGATGTTTGCATCTTGTTGCATTTTATCGACCTTAGATCAGATCCATACTACTCTCTGCTGCGCAGTTCTCACCAGGACAATGATTCGATTCCGTTGCCGACCCCAAGCTCCACCAACGATACTGCAGATGGGCCGAACCTGAAGCCGACGGTACGCACCAGAGACCCGGGGTCTGTGACCGTCCGTGCCCTGGTCTGTGGCGCGCTGTTGTCTGCAGCCCTCGGTTTTGCGGCACCCTACGAGAATCTGTTGATCTCCGGGTCGCCCATGCACCTCGACTACAGTTCCCCGGGTGCCGTGTTCTTCTTTCTGCTGTTTCTGCTGATCGTCAATCCCGCTGCGGCCCTGCTGCGTTGGGGCTGGCGTTTCACCGGGGCAGAACTGGCGACGGTCTATATCATGGCTGCCGTCGCCTGCACGATCCCCACGGAAGGACTCATCGCCAAGCTCCTGCCGCGGATTTCGTCGGCAACTTACTTCTCCACGCCTGAGAACGCCTGGGCAGAGCAGGTCCTGCCCTTTGTCCCTGAGTGGATGCGGGTCACGGACCCGCAGGCGATCAAATGGTTCTACGAGGGGCTGCCCGCCGGTACACCGCTGCCCTGGGGGGCCTGGGCGGCGCCACTGCTGGCATGGGTGCCCATGCTGCTGGCTGCCTATGGGGCCATGACCTGCCTCATGGTCCTGGTGCGCCGACAGTGGATCGAACACGAGCGGCTGACGTTCCCGCTGGTGCAGGTGCCGATCTCGATGATCGGAGAACCCGAAAAAGATGGTGCAGCCAGCCTGGTGAGTGATTTCTTTCGCACGCCGGCAGCGTGGATAGGGATCCTGCTGCCGCTGCTGCAGTATTCACTCCGGGCGTTGCACAATTACTACCCCTCCGTTCCCGAGGGGATGCCGATCGCCAAATACTTCTATTTCTGGGATGGCAACTTCCAGTTGCGCTGGTCGATCAGTCATGCCGTTGTCGGCTTCGGCTTTCTGCTGAGCACAAAACTTGGCTTCAGCATGTGGTTCCTTGGCCTCATGACGACCCTGGAGCGGGCGATTCTGTTGCACTTCGCCGTCCCCGGCACGCAGCGGGTCGAGGGCATTGCGCTGGGTTCGACCTATCTCGCCTATCAGGGCTTCGGTGCCCTGATGGTGCTGGCAGCCAGTGCCATCTGGGTCGCCCGGTCCCACCTGAAGCTCGTCTGGCGCAAGGTTCTGACAGGCACCGACGAGATCGATGACAGCGACGAGATCCTCTCCTACCGCCAGGCGGTTGGCCTGTTGCTGGCCTGCACCTTGACCATGTGTGTCTGGCTGTATCTGAGCGGCATGAGTTGGTGGCTGGCGCCGTTCCTCGTCATTATCACACTTGGCGTCATGTTCGGGCTGACGCGGATCGTCGCCGAAGGGGGCCTGGCGGTGACCAAGGCCCCTCTGTTTCCGGTCGATGCCGCCATCGGCTCGGTCGGCTCCACCAGCCTGGGGCACGCCAACCTGGGTGTTATGGGCATGGCCTTTCCCTGGGGTGACGCCATGCGCCTGACGTTGATGGCCGCCGTCATCCACGGCCTGCGCCTTGCCGAGCACTATGTCACAGTACATCGCCGCCGTCTGTTCTGGGCCATTCTGATCGCCGTTGTCTGCGCCGCAACAGCGGCGACGCTGACGATCCTGAAGGTCGGCTACCATCACGGGGCGTTGAATCTGAGTGTCTGGTTCTTCGGCGAAGGTGCAGCAACCGCGCCATACAAATTTACCGCCTATCATCTGACCAACCCATCGGCTGCAAGCTGGGACTTCTTTGGTGTAGCCGGCATGGGCGGGGCGGTACAGATGCTGCTGACCTTCGCGTCCAAACGCTGGTTGTGGTTTCCGCTCCATCCCATCGCCTTTCCCATCAGTGCCATGTGGACGACCCACCACCTCATGCCCAGCATCTTCATCGCCTGGCTGGTGAAGACAGTCGTACTGCGCTACGGTGGTGT
>ERZ890510.2563-NODE-2563-length-10138-cov-7.120897_pt1 | contig 10138 bp, 8 predicted proteins | sample MGYA00521265_ERZ890510 | MGnify/ENA primary metagenome ERZ890510 (study PRJEB32303, sample SAMEA104408624) | aquatic metagenome | biome: Brackish water; feature: Chemocline; material: water | place: Baltic Sea | collected 2014-10-26T21:54:00 | depth 110 m ...
TATTAGTCGCGTAATCCAAAGGTATAAACCACATTACCCGAGGCGATGGTGACATATTGCTTGCCAGCCACCGAAAAGGTCATGGGAGCGGCATGCACTCTAGCCCCTAAGGAGATATGCCATAACTCTTCTCCGGTTGCCGCATTCAGAGCGAAGAAATAGCCATCGGCACTGCCAGTGAAAACCAGACCGCCTGCGGTCGTGCTTATGCCCGCTGAGGATCGTGGCATAATCGGGAATTCCCATTCGATCTCTGCGGTGGCCGGATTAATGGCGCGGATAGAGCTGTGGAAGGCATCCATCGGTTGATTGTAGCGGCCACCCCCCCCGGTGAAACGCTCACCTTTCTCGTAGTCTTCATCGCGTTTGAAAAATTCTTGCTCGCCATCGAACGCCGTGACGTAAAACAGCCCGGTTTGCTGGCTGTAGCCAGGGGAATACCAGTTCGTGCCGCCGACTATCGGGGGTGATACCAGAACTCCCTCATAGCTAGGCTCCATGCCAGGCACTCGAATGGGTCTGCCGTTGACATCCAGGCCCTGGGCCCAGGTTTGGCTGGCATAGGGCTGGCCTTGCAGAAATTTTCCAGTCTCTCGATCGATGGTGTAGTAGAAGGCGTTGCGGTTGGCCCACATCATCACCTTGCGATTACTCCCCTGATACTGAATGTCGGCCAGAATCGGCACCTGGATGGAGTCATAATCGTGCACATCATGGGGGGTAAACTGGAAATGCCATGCCAGTTCGCCGGTATCGCCATTCAATGCCAGGGCGGAGTCGGAGTACAGATTATCGCCCATGCGAACGTCGCCGTTCCAGTCCGGCCCAGGATTGCCTGTGCCCCAATAGATCAAGTTCAGATCGGGATCGTAGGAACCGGTAATCCAGGTGGCAGCACCACCAGTCTTCCAGGATTCACCGGCCCAGGAATCATTGCCCACTTCACCGGCAGCTGGAATCGCATAAGTACGCCATACCCGTTCGCCGGTTACGGCATCATAGGCATCGATAAAGCCGCGGATACCGAATTCACCACCAGCAATACCGGTTACCACTTTGTCTTTAACGATAAGCGGGGCGGCCGTCTTGCTGTACCCAGCCTTGTAGTCAGCCACTTCCTTATCCCATAACACGTTACCGGTGCGGGCATCGATGGCCACCAGATGCGCGTCCAGGGTGCTCATGAACAAGGTTTCGCCAAGAATCGCTACGCCGCGATTATTGCGCCCGCAGCAGATGCGAATATCTTCCGGGAGATCACGGTCGTAGCGCCAATAGACTTGGCCGGTTTGCGCGTCTACCGCAACCAGATTGCTGGGGGCCTCGGTGATAAACATGATACCGTCGACAACCATCGGCACGGTTTCTGCGCGATCGATAACCGGAATCTGATAAGACCATTTCATTTCCAGCTCGCTCACATTGGAAATATTTATCGCATCCAGTTTACTGTAACGCTGGCTGTCCAAGGTGCCAGAATACATTAGCCAGTTTTCCGGCTCGTCGGCGGCGTTTACCAGGCGTTCCCATGTTACCGGGCTGAAAGCAGGGGTGATGACAGTCTGGAAGGGTTCTTCCTGTGCAAGCGCAGGGATTGACGCACCTAGTGCTAAGAGCATAATCGTGAATCGTTTCATGCTTAGTTCTCCTTTCGCAGCGAGAATAGATAGGCCACCAGGTCATCTATTTCGCTGTCATTCAACGTCTGTGAGTAGCTTGGCATAGTCGATTCTTCGACTCGCTCCAAGGACTGAATCTGGCTCTTGGAGAACGCCCAGAGCTTGGCGTCAGCATCCATGATGCGCAGTCCAAAGCTGTCTTCGTTCATGCGTAAACCTTCTCTGTGTGTGCCGTCTGAGCTGGTGACTCGCATTGTCCACCAGCGCGGTGCCACCTCCTGGTGAGGAGTAAGCAGATCGCTTAGCAGTTGTTCCGGATCGCGACGCTCGCCAACTCTGGATAAGTCAGGACCTTGACGCCCACCCTGACCGTTAACCATATGACAGCTATCGCAATCTCCCTTGCCGGTAAACAGTGAATTGCCGGCGCTTGCAGAGCCAGGCAAATCAATATTGGCAGGATCGGTGCTAAGTGAGTCTATATAGGCGACTAATTGCCACACCTGAGCCTCAGGCAGGTTAGCACCCACCGCCAGCATGGCCGTACCAGGGATACCTTCGCGAATGATGTTGTAGATGCCAACATTGCTGCTGGCTCGAGCGAGTCTTCCGGTGAGATCAGGCGCACCGATTTCGTCATCTCCCTTGGCGTCGAAACCATGGCAGCGCGAGCACTGACGTTCGAAATAGCGCTCGCCAGCGCCGATATCATAGGGGGTGTTATAGAGATTGCCCGCATCTTCCCCCTGTGCGGGAAGACTGACCAGAAGTAGACCGTAGGCCGCTATCGCCAGCAGCCCTTTCCACCAAAACTGTGAGTAGTTGCGCATGCTCACTCCTTTGTTTTTGTAGTATGGGTGAGAAGCGATAGTGTAACACCACGATCGCAGGGTGCAATTAGTGTGGAAGATAGTTATTTCATTAATATAGATCGTCAAGGTGTGAAATCTCACAGGGGAAAAGTTGTATAAGTACCGATTATCGTTGTTTGATTGACGCTTATTAGTCCGATTAAACAGGTAAAATCGTCTGACGGCAAATCTCGGTCCGACTGTCGAGGAAGTCTTTACAGATAAAAGTAGTGTTAAGAGCAGACAACTTTTATACTTCAGTCAAATTTGAAAGGTGTAAATTGATGCCAACTCCTCTAAGTGCATTATTTGGTCGTTCGCCCATTCGACCTATTCAGGAACATATGGAGATCGCGCAGAAATGTGTCATCTTGCTGGGTGAGTTTCTCGAAGCCAGTTTTGTAAAAGACTGGGAGCAGGCTTATAAAGTTCAGCAAGCAATTCGAGATTGCGAAAATCAGGCCGACGATCTTAAAAGTAATGTCCGGACCAATCTCCCTAAAAGTTTATTTCTTCCAGTCCCCCGAACAGATCTGTTAGAACTACTCTCCACGCAAGACAAGCTTGCAAATCGAGCAAAAGATGTAGCTGGCTTAATGCTGGGTCGGAAAATGGAAGTTCCCGAAAGTCTGGTAAAGGAAGTCCGTGAATATTTTCAAGAGAGTTTACTCGCATCGGCGCAGGCACTGAAAGTAATCAACGAGCTGGATGAATTGTTGGAAACAGGCTTTCGCGGCAGGGAAGTGGATCTGGTGGAAGCGCTCATTGTTGAATTGGATGAGTTAGAGCACGCGACAGATGTTAGTCAGATCAAACTGCGCGCAAAATTATTTGCATTGGAAGAATCCTTACCTGCAGTACACGTGATGTTCCTGTATAAGATAATCGATCAAATCGGTGATCTGGCGGATATATCGCAAAATATTGGCGGACGGCTATTGCTTTTAATAGCTCGATAATAATAAGAAATACAAGCACTGATTAGGTAAGTTATGTCTGAAATAATTTCACAATACGGAATGATCTTCTTGATCATGGCCTGCATCTTCGGCTTTTTTATGGCGTGGGGTGTGGGTGCTAATGATGTCGCCAATGCAATGGGAACCTCGGTTGGTGCCGGGGCTATAACTATCAAGCAGGCAATTCTGATTGCCATGGTGTTTGAATTTGCCGGCGCTTATCTCGCCGGCGGTGAAGTCACGTCTACCATTAGAAGTGGTATTATCGACATCGAACTTGCTGGCTTCTCAGACTCACCTGAGCTATTAGTCTATGGCATGTTGTCTTCTTTGCTGGCGGCCGGCATATGGCTGTTAATAGCCTCACACAATGGCTGGCCGGTATCCACTACACATTCAATTATCGGTGCGATTGTGGGATTTGCAGTGGTGGGTATTTCTCCTGATGCTGTGGTGTGGAGCAAGGTATGGTCGATTGTGGCCAGCTGGGTAGTCTCGCCAATGTGTTCCGGCATCATTGCCTTCTTTATCTTTCGTAGCGTACAAAAGCTGGTGCTCGATACCGACGATCCGTTTAACAATGCCAAGAAGTATGTACCTCTTTATATCTTTCTCGTGGGCTTTATTATCGCGATGGTAACGCTGGTTAAAGGCCTGAGCCATGTCGGTTTAAATTTTAGTTTCGGGCAGTCATTACTTATTGCTTCCAGTGCGGGACTGCTGGCCATGGGAGCCGGGTTCTTTCTGTTACGCAATATTAAGGAAGTGCCAAGCGCCGACAAGAATTTTCATTTCACTAACGTAGAGAATGTCTTCGGCGTACTAATGATTTTCACAGCCTGCTCCATGGCGTTTGCTCACGGCTCGAATGATGTGGCCAATGCTATCGGGCCTCTGGCGGCGATTAACGGTGTCGTACAGAGCGGAGGTGTATTTGCCGTACAGTCAGAATTACCGATATGGATTTTATTGCTCGGTGGCGGCGGTATCGTTGCCGGTCTTGCCATGTGGGGCTACAAGGTAATCGCCACCATCGGTCGAAATATAACTGAGCTGACTCCTAGCCGCGGTTTCGCAGCAGAACTGGCGGCAGCGACTACAGTAGTTGTTGCCTCCGGAACAGGCATCCCGGTCTCCACTACTCACACGCTGGTGGGAGCGGTATTGGGAGTCGGGTTGGCCAGAGGCATTGGCGCGCTTAATCTCAACGTGGTAGGTCGAATTTTCCTGTCCTGGGTTGTGACGCTGCCAGTGGGTGCAAGTATTTCTATCTTGTTCTTTTTTCTCTTCAAAGGCATTTTCTCCTGAGCAAAAAATGCAGGAGAAAGAGCGTGCTAGGCGCCTTTGCGGGAAATGTCAGAATTACCAGCCAGGTTCGAGCAATTCAAACCAAACCAAACCAAACCAAACCAAACCAAACCAAGCTTGTTAGAAATAGAGACGCTAATCACTGGCGCGCCTGCTGGGTTTTGCACTTTAGACTTCATCCGTAGGGGCCGGTCTCGGTAGCGTGTCTGTAGTAACGGATGTGCAGAGGCGACTTGAGCAGAGATAAAGTGATTTTTGGCGAGTGAATGAATCAGCCGTAAAAGCTAAGCCGTGGCGGATTGAATCTATTCAGCAGCGCCGTCGTGTTCAGTGGAAGCATCCGCTTTTTTAACGCGCACTATGCTGCCATCGACCACCTTTCCGTTCAGATTTTTCATGGCCGCCTTGGCCTGGCCAGCTTTCGGCATCTCAATAAAGGCAAATCCCTTCGAGCCTCCGGATTTTTTGTCCAATACCAAATTGCAGAACTGCACATCGCCGTGGGCTTCGAACATGGTTCTGAGTTCGGCTTCGGTAGTGTCGCGAGCCAGATTGCGGATTAGTAGTTTCATAGCGGGCGCATGTTAGCACGCTGTAGTTGCCGATGTCTTGAAGCGCGTCGATATTGGGCAAGGGTGGGCAAGGGGCAGGAGATAGGTGACGAAGCGAATTGAAGACTGTTAAGTTAAAAGGGCGTCGAATTATCGCTGCCCAGGCTTTGTTGCTCGGGTGGCGCCGGAGAACTCCGAGATCTCCTCGGGGGTATATTTTGTGTTAATTCGAATCTTCGACGCCGCTTGATGGGCCAGGCTTACTCCGGGCCTGCGCTCAGTCTTTGGTCGAATTGGACGCTTGCTGAAGCCACCACCGCAATTCGGGCACACATTGTGCAGAATATTTTCTACACAGGCAGAACAAAAAGTGCACTCATAGCTGCAAATACAGGCATCCAGCGAGTCAGGCGGGAGGTCTTTGTCACAGTATTCACAATTGGGTCGAAGGTCTAACATGGGATTTCCTCTCGGTCTTAATGACGGCGAAGGGCTCTGCTTAACTATTTAGTAACTTAACTGTCAGTAGCTTAAAAGAGCCTGGCTCTGTCTTCAATTTCTGCTGCTTTTATAGATCGCTCATGGCGGCGAGACTCATCATGAGAAAGCCGGTAAAAGCCGCACTGTTTGGCGAAAGGGAAGGGTCAACCTCGTTTTTCATCTGGTTTATGACGGAGCGAAATTCTTCATAGAATGCCCAGTAAGGTTGTGGCCTGTAAAGCAAAGACTCCAATTCGAAATGAGCAATTACTCCCTTGGCAGTTGTCGGCTTAACGAACACCTCCTCTTGTGGTCTAAAATAGACCGGACAGATGCTAATCAAAGTCCATTTGGCCATTTTTCCGATTTTCATTATATCCAGTATTTTTTCAAATCCTTTCTGCTGATCTCCGTGCAACTGTTCTTTCAAACCACCTACCAATGCATTTTTTTGCTTTGCTTCCAGGCCGTTAACAAAACTCTTAAACTTGGGCTTTTCGAAAACAGATACCATGGAGGAGCGACTAACAATCTTTATCATATGTTCTAGAATGTTGGAGGTGTCCCTGAAATTTTTCTTCACAAAGCTTTCCTGTGTCAGGGCAATCATCTTGTCCACCTTATGCTTCTTCCCGATCGCTGCCATCTCGGGATGAGAGAAGCCATTGGGATACTTATTCAGAAACCAATATTCTGCCTGCTTTAGTTTTTCAAGATTCATAATAACGCGTAGACAACACCTAGTTATCGGTTGGCAAAAAGGAATAATTTGCAGAATACTCTAACATTTGAGCCATGAAGTCGTCCGGGTATTCAAGTCGGACATCGCTCACTACGCCATCATTATCCGTAGCTACAACCCGTGGATTAATAAATCCGGAATAGGGCGCCACACCCAGAGAAGCGTAACGCTGTAAAACTTCGGCGTGCAATTCGGTGTCTACTTGAGTGCCATAGCCTTCTACCAGAGCCCTGGCCGATGCAAAATCGCCTTCTGATTTGATGCGTTGAATTTCTTGCAGCAGACGGCCGAATATAACCCGCAGTTTCTCGTAGTCATTGATTACAAAGTACGTCTTGCCATCGCGCTGTACACGTTCAATTACGTTATCCTCAAGTCCCTGCTCGTAAGACCACAGCGCCACTAACTGACGGTTGCGCATATGTGCTTCTTCGACTAATTCTCCTGGTTGTAATCGGTACAGCTGTGTCATCGCGCCACCGCGAATATAGGAATCGTATTGGGAGCGACCTACATCCAGGCTGTCCATAACTCCGATCTCGATCAGCATTGGATCCATGACGTAATACAGCGCAACCAAATCGGCGCGACCTTCTTCCAGCGTGCTGGCATATTGTTTTAAGGTTTCGCGCGAGGTGCCCACGCCCGCATTTATTTGACCGGAAGCATGGCCGATGACTTCGTGCATATCGGTATGTAAATCTCCAGCCTGCTGCGAGTGAGTACGACTGCGGCTAATCTCTTCCGCTGTATAGGCAAACTCTTCGAGGGTCTTGCTGGGAGAGGAATTATAGGCGCCAACGATATTGGAAAGACTAACGGACTTTGATCCATGCTGGGTTCGAATCCAGTTCGAGTTAGGCAGGTTAATGCCGATCGGTGTTGAGGGGGATGAATCCCCCGATTCCATCACCACGGTAATAGCCTTGCCGTCGATACCCTTGACATCAGCTTTCCTGTGTTCAGCCAAAATAGGCGAGTTATCTTCGAACCACTGGGCGCGTTCGCCAATGGCAGAAATTCGTCGAGTGGCTTCTTCGTCTCGAAATGCCACCACGGATTCAAATGAGCCACGATAGCCTAAAGGATCATTGTAAACTTCGATGAAGCCACTAATGACATCGATGGCGGATTCTGTGTCCTGTACCCAGGCAATATTGTAAGCATCGAAATCTTTAAGATCTCCGCTGCGGTAATATTTAATCAATAATTCCAGCGCTGTCTTTTGCTTCTCATTCTCGGCGACCTTGACCGCTCTTTCTAACCAGTACACATTTTGTTCCAGGGCCGCGCTATACATGCCCCCAATTCGCCAAACCTGCTCGCGAACCTCGCCATTGACCTTAATTAGTTTCGAATTCAATCCGTAGGATACGGGGGTTTTATCGTCTGAATCCGACTTGGAGGTATAATAGTCAAGCACTTCCTGCTCGGTCACTCCCTCGTAAAAATTAACCGCCGAGCTAACAATTTTGTCGACGCCGTCTGCTGTGTTCACTTTTTTTGCATCTAAAGTCGGATCGAACAGAACAGGCGTCAACTCGGCAATAAGTTGTGTAAGGTCCTGGTTTTCCCGGAGTGGGAAATTGGCTGCCGGGGCGGCGCGGGTAACTAACTGAGCGAAATAATCCTGATCAAATAAAGGCGTGAACTTTGCGCTTGAATAATGATGGTGAATACCGTTGGCAAACCACATTTGTTTGGCGTAAGTAATAAAGTTATTGAAATTCTCGGTGTTTCTATCGCCCTCGTAATGCTTGATAACTTCCTCTATGGTACGCCGAATTCTCAGGTTATGTTTGTAGTTTTGATCATACATAATGTCGCGCCCGGACAGGGCCGCCTGAGAAAGGTAATAAAGTAATTCTTTCTGCTTGTTGCTTAACGCATCGAAGCCCGGTACCTGATAGCGCAGCATACGGATATCGGCGAAGCGGTCGGCCTCATAGGCGAAAGCCTCTGTACTATTTGATTGATTGAGATTGGGCAGAGCCGGCTCGGAACTTGCGCTTACCTGTTGTATTTCTGCGCTGCTCACAGAGCTGGCACCAGAGTTATCCCTTGCTTCGCCGCATGCCGCCAATACACTGGAGCAGAAAAAGATGCCTATTAGTCGAATCAGGGTTTGGATATTCTGATTGTGCTTGATTCTGTTTCTCATTTTCTTAGTCCCGGTAGTGTGAATACCCGACGGTTTCGAGTGAACGGAAAGTGAGTTGGCTCCAATCCTGGCGGCGAATAGTTAACCGCCTCTTATTCTTCCAGTTTGGCAGCATCGGCTATCGCATAGCGGTCGCGCCCTTGTTCCTTAGCGGCATATAAACCTTTATCGGCGAGTATCATTAGCTGTTCGAAGTCCATCGGTTCGGTGTGCATAGCCAGTCCGGCGCTAATCGTCACGTTTGTTTTTTGATTAATGGCAGTGCGTATTCGTTCGGTAAGAAATTTTGCATCCTCGATACTGGTAGAAGGTAAAACCAGTAAAAATTCTTCTCCCCCATATCGAACAACAAGATCCTGATCGAGAGAGCATTCCAGCAAGATATTAGACAAGCTAATTAGTAATTCATCACCGACTCCGTGGCCGTAGGTGTCGTTGTATTTCTTAAAGTTATCAATGTCGATCAGAATTATACTGAATGGTCCTCCGCGTCGCCGCTATGAAGGGATAAGGGTTTCTATAAATAAACCCAGGCGTCGTCGATTCCGTAGTTTTGTTAAAGGATCTGTTAGAGACCGATGCTCATTTTCAATTCTTAACGTGATATTTTGAAAAAGCAGATTATGCTGTTGGTACGTTAGCTTGCTAATAAGTAGATAGGCGAATAATAGGCTGATTCCGAGAGCAGAAAAAAGAATATCTTGCATCCAGAAACATTTAGCAATCAAAGGAAGCATTGTTATATTCATATACAGCTTAATGGCAGGTAAGGATGTGCTGTAAGTGAGAGTGCCTCCTGCGACGAGAGTCATAACCATGGCGCTATAAAACAGGATGGCAATAGAGCTATTGTCGTCATATGGAATAAAAATGGCGGTGGAAAAAATTGCGAATGGAAGAATACTGTTAAGGAAGAAATAACGTTCCCAGGGTTTAATGTTGTTCCGTGTTATCTCTCGATTGGTAATTTTTCTTGAGAACAGGATTGATATGGTAATGCGCGGTATATATGCGAGAAAAACAGCCAGCATCCAGAACAGGGCTATATTTAGTGATGATAGTTCCTGGATAAGGAATCCATAGGTTAGAACAGCTACTCCCGCCCCTAAATAGCCAATCTCTGTATTCGCGTATAATAGGCTGACTCGCTCAAAATCCAGAGCCAAACTGTCACTATCGTCACTCAATTATTTTCTCCACAGAAATTTTGCTAATGTGATTCTGACTTGTCACTTTTTCTATTGTTGGAAATCTTCAGATACTCCGAGTTTCGCCCAGTTATCGTTTCTAAGCAATTATCGTTGCTAAGTAATTATCTTCTGTGTTTAAAGTAGTGCTGAGTTTTAAATGATGTGTCCAACCCATCTTCCCGCAAGCATAACGCCAGACCAAAGAAAAAGGGAAAGGCCGCCAATTATTTTAACTTGAGTAGGTGTTGAGGCTGTAGAGTTCCAGCGTTCAACCTGA
>ERZ890510.2564-NODE-2564-length-10137-cov-3.462408_pt1 | contig 10137 bp, 12 predicted proteins | sample MGYA00521265_ERZ890510 | MGnify/ENA primary metagenome ERZ890510 (study PRJEB32303, sample SAMEA104408624) | aquatic metagenome | biome: Brackish water; feature: Chemocline; material: water | place: Baltic Sea | collected 2014-10-26T21:54:00 | depth 110 m ...
TCCCCGCCGCCGCATTTCGGCTGCGATTTCCGTGCGCACTTGCGCAGCGCTCTCATGGCGAGGATAGGCGTAATGCAACACCGGCCGCGGCGTGCTGCCGTGGTCGCCCGATTGGCGCAGCCAGGCACGCAGATTGTCGTTGGCTTCGCGCGAGCCCGGCACAACCGGGAAATCGTTCTTGTAAATACCCACCGTTTGTCCCTCCGTTAACCTTAGGGACACACGGTGCCATCCTAACTATTTAATAAAGGTTAACGGCCGGGCAATTCGTTAATTCTTTTTCGTTCGCGGGTCAGTTGACGATCTGCCACGACCCGTCGGGCTGGCGGCAGGCGGTACCGTAAGTTTGCGTTTCACGACCGCCGACCGTCGATTGCGCGAAGTACTCGCGGCAATATCGGCCATCCTCCACCCGCGCGGTCTGGGTCGGCGTTACGCGGAAATTTTCGCGATCCGAATTCCAGACGATCGTCTGGCCATCGGGCGCGCTCTCCAGCACCTGGTCGACGCACAGCGCATCCGTCCGGTCCATGCTGCGGCCGACCTCGCCGCCGACGAGCACGCCGATGATCGTGCCCGCGGCCACCGCGACCAGCCGGCCGTCGCCGCCGCCGACCTTCGACCCGATGACCGCCCCAAGTCCGCCGCCAAGCACCTGGCCGATGACGTCGCGGTTGCACCGGCCGACGGAAAGATCGACCGGCGGCGCCTTCAGCCCGTAATCGCGATATCCCTGATTGTCGTACCAGCCGGCCTTGCGGCGGTAGCCATGCGCCGGCGCCCAGGGCGGCGGGCCATTCGAATAGCGCTCAAGATGCAAGCCCCTCAGTCCGTGCTTGCTGTAATGTTTTTCCGATTTGCCATGCCCGCCGCGATATTTTTCCGATTTTTCGCCGCCAGCGTGCCTCGGCGGATCGGCAAATGCGGATGTACTCACTGTCGCAATAACCAGGGCGGCGGCGAGAGCTATGGCGGTTCGCAACATCAGACTTCTCCGTATCGGCGGTGCTGGCTGACAATGTCCACGTAACTATGTCGGCGCAGCGGCCAAAAAGCGACCGGTTTTGGGCAACATTTGTCTTGTATCTGATCCGGAGAAAAGCCGTTTTGCATCGCGTGCCCTTGCCCCTTCACGCTGTCCAACCGTAGGCTTGACCGCAAGAACCTGAAACGGAGGATTCTGCCATGGCAGGCGTCCACAGCATCAGCCCGGGCGCCAACCCGGACGGCAATGTCGCCACCAAGAGGGAACGCCGGCGCGACCGACGCAACTACCGCCATATCGAGGTGCGACCCTATGCGCCCAATCTCGGCGCCGAAGTGCGCGGCATCGATCTCGCCGACGGGCTGACCTCCGACCAGTTCGAGGAAGTTCGCCACGCATTCCTCGAGAACCAGGTGCTGTTCTTCAAGGAGCAATCGCCGATCCCGCCCGACACGCATATCGCGATCGCCAGGATGTTCGGCGAACTGCATTTCCATCCGGCCGCCCCCGGCAAGGAAGGCTTTCCGGAAATCTTCGAGATTCATGCGCATGCCGGGTCGAAAATCGCCAATGGCGAATTCTGGCATTCCGACGTCTCTTGCGACGAGGTTCCACCGCTCGGCACGATGCTGCAAATCAACATCCTGCCCGAATGCGGCGGCGACACCATGTTCGCCGACAGTTATGCCGCCTTCGAGACATTGTCGGAACCGCTCAGGAACATGCTCGACGGCCTGCACGCCGTACACGAGAGCGAGCACATCTATCGCGGGCGCTACAGCGACCGCGGCATGGACGACGAAGGCAAGGTTTATCCCGTCGCCACCCATCCGCTGATACGCACCCATCCGGAGACGGGCCAAAAGGCGCTCTACATCAATCGCGGTTTCACGACGCGCATCGCCGAACTGGCACCAGACGAGAGCGAGGCGCTGCTCGGCTTTCTGCTCGACCACAGCGAAAAGGTCGATTTCCAGATCCGCTTCCGCTGGGAAAAGAACGACATGGCGTTCTGGGACAATCGCTGCGTCATGCACCGCGCGCTGTGGGACTATTGGCCGGCCGAGCGCAAAGGCAACCGCGTCACCATCAAGGGCGACCGGCCACAGTGACGGGCATGACCGAGCGCTATCCGCCATTCGATGCCAACGAGCTGCCTGCCGAGGCGCGCGCGATCTACGATCGCATCCTCGGCGAGCGCGGCTACGTGCCCGGTCCCTATCCGTTCTGGCTGGCGGCGCCCGGATACGCCGACCACATGGAGCCAATCGAAAAATATCTGCGCTACGAGGTTTCGTTCGACGAACGGATCGCCGAGATCGCGGTACTCGCCATCGCCCGGCACTGGCGGGCACGTTACGTCTGGACCTCGCATGCGCCTGCCGCGATCAAGGCCGGCGTCGATGCCGGCATCGTCGAGGCGATCCGCAACGATAATGCGCCGTCCTTTGCAAAGGACGACGAAAAGACCTGTTTCGATTTTTGTCACTCGCTGCTCAGCGGAGACGGTGTCGATGACGCGCTGTGGACGCGCGTACGCGCGACTTTCGGCGAGCGCGGCATCGCCGAAATCATCGGCCTGATCGGGCTTTACAGCACCGTCTGCGCAACCATGGTGGCATACCGCGTGCCGACCAAGGGTGGTGAGCCGGACCCGTTCGCCTGAGCGCCGCGCGCCGCTACACAGCCTCAGCGATACCCAAACTGGAGGAGAAGCAGTCATGACCGAACGCAGCTACGTCAAAGGCACCTGGCAGCGCGAGCGATCATTCTCGCCGGCAGTGAGCACGCGGGGCGGCCGCATCGTCTGGGTCGCCGGACACGGCGCCGCGACCGACAGCGACGGCAACTCGCTGGCCGGCGATTTCGCCGCGCAGGCTCGCCAGAGCTTCCGCAATTTGGAGGCGTCGCTGCGCCAGGCCGGCGCCACGCTCGCCGACCTGACGACAATGACAGTGTTCATCACCGACGCGCGCTACGGCAATGAATTCGTCAAAATTCGCGCCGAGTTCTTCGAGGAAGACAAATGGCCGGGAAGCGCGCTGATCACCTGCGCCGCGATGGCGGTGCCGGCGATGATGGTCGAGATCCAAGGCATCGCCGTCGTCGACGATTAGAGCAGCATTCGATCACACGGAATCGCTACAGGCGATCCGTTCGATCGAATAAAGCTGCTCTACCCCTCGATAAATAGAGCAATGTCAGCCGTGCGCGATCGGCTCGTCGGTAAAGATGTAGTCGCGCAACTCCCTGTCGAAGGCCGGATCCCTGCGGCGGATCCATTCGAGCACCATCGCCGCGTGCTCCTTCTCCTCGTCGCGGTTGTGCGCGAGGATCGCCTTCAGGTCTGCGTCCTTGCAGGCGTCGACACGCTGGTTGTACCAGTCGACCGCCTCGAGTTCCTCCATCAGAGAGGTGATCGCGCGGTGCATGTCGCGCGTCTCGTCCGACAGTTCGCCAATCGGCTCATGATACCCTTCGTTTGCCATTCTCTCCGGCTCCCTCGAATCGGTTACTTGATCGTTTCGATCCGTAGCAGGTTGGTCGCGCCTGGCGTGCCGAACGGCACGCCGGCGGTGATCGCAATGAGATCACCCGACTTGACGAAGCCTTCCTGGAGGCACATCTGCACGGATTTTTCGGCTGCCTCGGAAAAGCTCGATACGTCGGCCGTGGTCACACTGTGCACGCCCCAGACGAGCGCGAGACGCCGCGCCGTGCCAATGACCGGCGTCAACGCAACCAGCGGCGCGGCCGGCCGCTCGCGCGCCGCGCGCAGCGTCGTCGAACCGGAATTGGTGTAGGTCACGATCGCCGCGCAATTGAGCGTCTCGGCGACCTGGCGCGCCGCCGCACTGATCGCGTCGGCGGTTGTGTGCTCCGGCGTCGCCCTTTGGGCATCGAGGTCGGTGCGATAGAGCGGGTCGTGTTCGACCTGCACGATGATGCGGCTCATCATATCCACAGCTTCGCGCGGATAACTTCCCGCCGCCGATTCGGCGCTCAGCATCACCGCGTCGGCACCCTCATAGACCGCCGTCGCCACGTCCGACGCCTCCGCCCGCGTCGGCGTCGGCGAATCGATCATCGATTCCAACATCTGCGTCGCCACCACCACCGGCTTCCCGGCAATGCGGCAGTCATGGACGATTCGCCGCTGCACGCCGGGAACGCGCTCGGGCGGCAATTCGACGCCGAGATCGCCGCGCGCCACCATCAGCGCATCGGCGAGATGGATGATTTCGTCAAGATGGTCGAGTGCCGCCGGCTTTTCGAGCTTCACCAGCACGCCAGCCCGGCCGTTGATCAGCGAGCGCGCTTCGGCGACATCGTCGGGCCGCTGCACGAAACTCAGCGCCACCCAGTCAACGCCGATGCCGAGCGCGAATTCGAGATCGGTGCGGTCCTTCTTGGTCAGTGCCGACAGCGGCAACGCCACGTCCGGCAGGTTGACGCCCTTGCGGTTCGACAGCCGGCCGCCGGTCACCACTTTCGTCTCGGCAAAATCGGCACCGCACCGAACCACCTCAAGGCATAGCTTGCCGTCGTCGAGCAGCACGCGGGCGCCGTCGCGCAGCGCCTGGAAGACTTCCGGATGCGGCAGGCCGACCCGCGTCGCGTCGCCGGGGGTAGTATCGAGGTCGAGCCGGAAATCCGCCCCACCCTCCAACTCGATACTATCGTCAGTGAAGGTCGCGACGCGTATCTTCGGCCCCTGCAGGTCGGCGAGAATGCCGATCGGCCGGCCGGTCGAGGCCTCGAGCTTTCGGATGATCTGCAGCTTGGCGAGATGATCATCGTGGCTGCCATGGCTGAAATTGAGCCGAAAGACATCGACTCCCGCGTTGAACAGCTCGGTAATCATCTCTTCCGAAGCGCTGGCCGGCCCCAGCGTGGCGACGATCTTGGTACTTCGATTACGGTGCATGACGGCTCTCAGTTCGGGAGATGCGCGTGCGGGTCGGTGACCTGTTCGGGGGTCAGCAGGCGCGGGTTACGTCCAGACGGCAGCAAGTGACGCTTGTTAATTTCTTCCAGTTGCCCGACTGCCGCGAGCGCGGCATCAAGGGTCTTTCCAGCAACGACCGGACCGTGATCGGCAAGTAGCACGGCGGCGCGGCGCCCGGCCAGCCCGCGTACCGCGTCACCGATCACTTTATCTGCCGGCCGGTAGTATGGCACGAGCGAGCACGTGCCGATCACGCAAAACCGCTCGCGCAAATCGCTTTCGCTGCTCACGCCCGCCTGCCTTCCCCTCGACTCAGCCACTCGCCCGGATTCCCCAAGGTGCGGCCCAGCCGAGCCCGGCCGCTGTATCGCCCGCCGGCCGATACTCGCAGCCGACCCAGCCCTTATAGCCCACTGAATCGATCAGATTCATGACATAGCCGATATCGAGTTCGCCAGTATCGGGTTCGTGCCGGGCCGGCACGCCGGCGATCTGCACATGGCCGACATGACCGCCTTTTGAGCCGCCGCCGGCGACGTCGCGCCAGGCCATAGTGACGTCGCCCTCGACGATCTGGCAGTGGTAGAAGTCAAACTGCACGGCAAGGTTCGGCGCGCCGACGGCAAGCACGATATCGCGTGCCTGACGCTGGCGATTGAGCGGATAACCGGGATTGTCGCGCGCATTCAACGGCTCGATGACCATCTTCAGGCCGATTTCCGCAGCCTTGCCTGCGGCATATTGGAGATTGGCGATAAAGGTCTCACGGCTGGCAACCGGATCGGCGCCGGGTTTCGGCACGCCATGCATGACATGCACCGTGGGTGTCTTGAGTACTTTCGCATAGGCCAGCGCCTGCTCCACCGTCTCGCGGAACTCGGCTTCGTGGCCGGGAAGCCCCGCAAGGCCACGTTCGCCCTGGGACCAGTCGCCGGGCCGCATATTGAACAGCGCGTTGGTCAGATCGTATTCCGACAGCCGGGCGGCAATCTCCTCGGCCGGATGATCGTACGGGAAAAGGAACTCGACGCCCCGAAAACCGCACGCCGCCGCGGCGGCGAAGCGGTCGAGAAAATCGACCTCGTTGAAAAGCAGGGACAGGTTGGCGGCAAGCTTCGGCATTTCAGGTTCCATATAGCCCGTCGAGCGCGACGAACGACTCGGAAAAGTAATCAGGCGTCACGAAGGTGCCGGATTTGAGCGCGAGTGCCAACTCCGGCAAGTCGCCCGCGTACCTTGTCTCGCCAAAATTCGACGCTTGGGCGTATGCTGTCCAGCAAGGCTAAGACAGAACGCTCCGGAGGACATCATGGCCAGCAATCCCAAGCCGCAACTGACTCATGTCGGCATGTTCGTGCGCGACATCGACAGGATGACCACGTTCTATACCGACGTGATGGGTCTCACCATTTCCGACCGTGGCGACATTCCCGGCGACCGCAAGATCGTCTTCATGACGAACGATCCCGACGAACATCACCAGTTCGTGCTGGTTTCCGGCATGCCCGACAAAGAAATCAAACCTGCCCAGCAGATTTCCTTCCTCGTCGATTCGCTCGACGACGTGCGCACGATGCACACGCGGGTGAAGGAATCGGGCATGGAGATTCTGGCAACCACGACGCACGGCAATGCCTGGTCGGTCTATTTCAGGGACCCGGACGGCAACCGCATCGAGGTCTACACGCACACGCCGTGGCACATTCCGCAGCCGCACGCCGTGCCGTTTGACCTGTCGCAATCGAACGAAACAATACTGACGCAGACCGAGGCGCATTGCCGCAAGGACAAGGGCTTCCAGCCAGCTGACGAGCGCCGGAAAATGATGGCCGAAAAACTGGGAATAGCCGGCTAGAGCAGCATTCGATCACACGGAATCGCTACAGGCGATCCGTTCGATCGAATAAAGCTGCTCTACCCCTTGATAAATAGAGCAATTTTATCCCTTCTGATCTAACCATTCGGTTCTGTCAGAAGGGATATTGCTCTAGCGTTTTGTCGCCACGGCGCAGTGAAAGGGCTCGGCGACGAACAGCGAACCGTCGGCACGTCCGCGTTCGATGGCGGTGCGGCACTGCGCAGCCTCGCCAGCGGCGAGCGGCGCAACGAGGCGATCGAGCACATCGTCGAGCCGTGCACCCGGGCGGTAGATGGCGAATTGCGGCCCCATCAAGGATAGTTCCAGCCCGTGCTTCATGAGGCGCGCATAGAGGCTCGCATCGGCGCAGCCGCCGGCGCCCAGCCCGCTGCCGGCGGCCGGACCGGACGCGTCGATCTGCCGCTTGAGCGGACCCGGTACGTCGATGTTCGCCCACCAATCGACATCGACGCAGCGCGTCATCGCGACGATACACCCGCCGGGCCGCACGACCCTTACCAGTTCGGCGATCATCCGGTCGGCGTCGCCTTCTTCCAGAACGGTGCAGCAATAGGCAACATCGAAGCCGGCATCGGAAAAACCGAGCGCCTCGCCATCGGCATCCTCATAGCGTATGGCCTCGGCGAGGCCGGCTGCGGCGGCCAGCCGGCGGGCCTCCGACAGCAAATGTGCATTGATATCCACCGCGACAATCGGGTTCTGGCCTGCCGTCCGCCGCGCCAGGGCACGGGCCAGCGGACCCGAGCCGCAGCCGACCTCAAGCACCGTCTCGCCGGGCCGGAGATTCGTTCGGTCGATCAGCCCGGCGGCCAGATCGCCATAACCCGACCCCGCCCGGCCCTCGATCAGCGATACCGCCCCAAGACACGCACCGCCAAGCGTGATGGTGCAATAGCGTTCGGCAAGTACCGCTTCCAGCGGCTTCCATTGCGACGGTGCAAGCGACAGCGGCAGCAACAGCAGCGGCGGCCCGGCGCCGCGAATGCGGTAGTGCAAACCGGCGATCTCGCCCTCGCCTTCGGGCAGGATTGGGGTATCCGGCGGATCGTCATGGCCGGCTTCGGCGAGGAAGGCGAGCAATGCCTCACCAACTTCGCCGGTGCGGTCGGCCACCGTGTTCGCCCACATCGGACTTTCATAACCGGGCAGCTCGACCAGCCGGGCATTGGCGAACTGTGCGGCCAGATTGCGCGCCCGGTCAGCCGGCGCGCCCCGGTCGCCCGCGACAACCATCACCGGGGACGTAAAGGCAGCAAGTCCGGCGGGCGTGCCCTTGTTGAGATGCGGTGCGACGATCGTCAGGGACCGAATACGTTGGGCGCTACGCTCGACCAGGCCGGCCCAGTCGCCCGACATGCAGCCGGCAACGTGCAGCCGACCTACACCGAGACGGTCGAGCAGCACCTCGATGCGTTCGGCGGTGGAGAGAGGTTGCGGGTTCATGTCGGCTCCGATGATGGAAACGGAACATGGAACATAGGGTAGCGCGCCGGCGGGTCAGACCGCGACCCAGTCGTCGCCGACCTTCAGGCGATGACCGATCTCGTTCGGCACGCTCAGCATCTGCTCGATGAAACAGCCCTTCCTGGCAGCATCGATCAGCCGGCGGATATCCTCCTGCGATTCGTCGCTGTCGATCTCGATGTCCATGTCGATCGATTTCGGCGCGGAGACATAGGGGCCGCGGCCCTTCATTTCCGCGGTCCAGGCACAACGGCAATAGATTTTGACGTCGCGGATATCGATACGCAGGCGTTTCGAGAAGGCGCGAACCTGCGTCATCAGGCAACTCGTTAGACCGGCAACGAAGTAGGAAATCGGCAGCGGCGCCGTGCCGTCGCCGCCATGGAATCCGTATTCGTCGGAAGCGAACTCCCATTGGTGCTTTTCCGGATGCGTCAGACGGACATCCATCTCGCAACGCATCTTGCCGACCGCGCGCGCATTGCAATCGAACACCACTTCGAATGTTCTGACATCGTCGCCGGCCATATCCGCTTCCTCCCTTCCTGACGTTGCATGTATGCCGTTCGGTACTCCCGGCATGTATGCCGTTCGGTACGCCCGCTTCGCGGGATACACCTCTACCGAAACTGGCATTGATCTGGACGGGAGTGTCAAGGTATCCCCACTGGCGAAAGCTGGGGGCATTCCGCTCCGGCCAGCGCATCAGACAACAGCGCGTTGCGAAACAGGGGGACGACATGTCCAAGGTACTCATCATTACCGGCGGCGGCCGCGGTATCGGCCATTGCACGGCCATCGGCGCGGCCAAACAGGGCTGGGACGTCTGCGTCAATTATGTCGGCAACGACGAACGGGCCATGCAGACCGTCAAGCTGGTCGAGGAAGCCGGCGCGCGCGCCATCGCCGTCAAGGCCGACGTGACGAAGGAAGAAGACGTCGTCCGCCTGTTCGAGACCACCGACAGGGAACTCGGCGTGCTGTCCGGTCTGGTCAACAGCGCCGGCATCGTCGGTCCATCCGGCCGCGTCGACGAACTGAAGGCCGCAGACCTGACACCGCTATGGCTGCTCAACATCACGGCGACGCTGATCTGCTCGCGCGAGGCAATCAAACGCATGTCGACCAAACATGGCGGCAAGGGCGGCGCGATCGTGCACCTGTCGTCGGCGGCATCGCACCTCGGCACGCCAGGCGCCACCGTGCCCTATGCGGCGTCGAAAGGCGCCGTCGATTCGCTGAACTGGGGCATGGCGCAGGAAGTCGCCGCGGAGGGCATCCGCGTCAACTCGGTGAGTCCCGGCGTCATCGACACCGAGATCCAGCCGGCGGGACGCGTCGAGGAGATAGGTCCGAAACTGCCGATGCGCCGTGTCGGTCAGCCCGAGGAAGTCGCCAACGCAATCCTCTGGCTGCTGTCGGACGAGGCGTCCTACGTCGCCGGCACCAAGATCAACGTCTCCGGCGCACGCTAGATCTCGACGACGATCTTGCCAAAATGGCGGCCGTCGCGCATATGCGCGATGGCCGCCGGCAGCGTGTCGAGCGTAAATCGCGTCTCGTCGAGCGCCGGCCGCAATTCATTTACTTCGATCGCCCGCAGCATCGCCTCGAACTGCTCATAATTGCCGCAGGTGATACCCTGCAGCCGGATCTGCCGGGTCACGACCAGCGGCAGGCGGAATTCGTGGTTGGCGCCCGACAGCACGCCGATCAGGCTGATCGTGCCACCAAGCCGCACCGCCTTGACCGACTGCTCCATGGTGCCCGCGCCGCCGACCTCGACGACATGGTCGACGCCGCGGCCCACGGTGACATCGCGCGCGGCGCGCGCCCAATCCGGCACTTCGCGATAGTTCA
>ERZ890510.2565-NODE-2565-length-10136-cov-4.295903_pt1 | contig 10136 bp, 8 predicted proteins | sample MGYA00521265_ERZ890510 | MGnify/ENA primary metagenome ERZ890510 (study PRJEB32303, sample SAMEA104408624) | aquatic metagenome | biome: Brackish water; feature: Chemocline; material: water | place: Baltic Sea | collected 2014-10-26T21:54:00 | depth 110 m ...
CACACTTGATGTTTATTTATTGAAACCAAAAGATGTTGTCAAAAAAAGCAAAATGATTTTTGCTGGTTTGAAAAAAGAAAAAGATCGCAAGGACATCATAGAATACTTAAAAACATTAAAAAATTAACGATCAATGTTAATTAATTAATCATAGTTTATGTGCATAATTAGAAAAAATTCTATGACGCTAAAGGTAAAAACATGAAAATTGAGACTATCCACACAGAAACAGCAAAAGCAGACACTTTTGATAAGTCTTTAAGCTTACTTAAGAAAATAATCATTGGTTTTATAACCACGTCTTTGCTGATGGCATTTTTCATTTTCAGCCAAAATGCATTTGCCAATAACCAAGACCCTGCGGAACAAGAAAAAGCAAAAGAGTTTATTGAAAGTTTTTCCAAAAAAGCCATTGCTATTTTAAATAATAAAGAACTTAGCGACACTGAAATCATTGATGAATATAGAAATATTCTCAATGAAAACTTTGCCTTGGACTATATCGCAAAAATCAGCCTTAGCCGTCACATCAAAAAAGCCAGTAAGGAAGAATTAAGTGATTATTATAAAATATTTCCTGAATTTATTTTAAAGGTTAATTCCAGTCGCTTAAAAAAATTAGACACCACTAAAATAGTCATTGATAAAGTCACACCCCACGCTAAAACTGACATTTTTATCCGCACTAAAGCCTTTAATGCAGAAAATAAATCTCTTGATGTGGATTGGCGTGTCAGAAGTAATAAAAACGGCGTCGTTAAAATCATTGATGTAAAAATTGAGGGTATTAGCATGGTCGCTACTCAACGCGATGATTTTACAGCGCGGATTAGCAGTAGCGGTATCAATGGCTTAAATCAATATATGAAAAATATTATTAATGGTACCGAACTGGCTAATGTTAACGAAGATGATGCTAATAATAGCTAATCACAGCTCACTGTTCCAAAAAATAATCAATCAATCAAGAAAGACCTTAATAGATGCCTGATTCCCAATTATACCTTGTATTTGGAGGTAAAGTAGTCGACCCAAGAGAAACAAAATATGTTGACGCAACCCAATTAGATATTATTGGGATTTATCCGACATATGAAGATGCTAAAAACGCTTGGAAGGGCGCTAGTCAATCAAATGTTGATGATGCTATGACTAAATATGTAATTGTTTATCTCAATAAACTTCTCCATCCCGAAGACGACGAATAGACAATATTTTTCATTTAAGATGTAATCTGGTTAATGGCGGCAGCCAATTTATCCGCATCCTCCCGTGAATTATAAAGTGACGGACTAACCCTAATCCCCGCCCCATTATAAATATCTCTAATGGCAACGGTAAAAATACCATAATCATCGGTCAATTTATTCATAAGGGCGTGATTTTCCTCATAGCTTGTCTTGCCTTTTAATCTAAAAGAAGTGATCCCTGCATACATTCTGGGATCTTGCGGCGTTAAAATTTCCACTTTTTTATTATCAATAACTCCATCAACCCATTGATTTCGAAGACTGCGAAGTCGTTTTTCAATATTTTTTATGCCGATATTTTCGCGAAAATCAAGGGCCGCAGGAATAGTGCGTACAGCAGCAAAATTCATAGTTCCTGTATGAACCCGGGTGCGGACATTATCATTATCAGGACCACCCTCACCGCGTAAAGGATCAATATCTAAGATACGGTCTTTACGAATATAAAGTAGCCCAACACCAAGCGGCACACCGATCCATTTATGAAGATTAAAACCGACAAAATCGACGCCAAGACTTTGAAAATCAAAATCAAACTGCCCCCATGAATGAGCCGCATCAAGAATTACATCAACGCCGCGCGCTTTTGCCATAGCAGCGATTTCTTTAACTGGTGTGATTAATCCAGTACGATTACTAACATGGGTTAATAAGATCATCTTACATTTTGGATTATCATTTAAGGCCTGTTCATAAGCTGCAATGATATTTTCGTAAGAAGCCGGCTCTGGCAAATTAATTTTCACCACAGTCACTTTACGGTATTTTTCAAGGTAGCGCATTTCCGACTGCATGCTGCCATAATCGAGATCCGCATAAATAATGCTATCGCCGGGTTTTAATTTATTATAACCATTGATCAAGCTTTGCAGAGCTTCTGTGGCGTTTCTCGTCAATACCAGCTCATCTTCCCTAACACCAAGTTTTAAGGCTAAACGTTTAATGATAGCATTATAATCTTGGCCGTATTTGCGCCTCACATAGTAGGAACTATTTTGATTAACAAAATGAACATTCCTCATATAAGCTTGCGTTACTGGGATTGACATAATGCCCCAATAACCCGCTTCCAAATTGATAATATCATCGGTTACTTCATATTGGGCGCGAATGATTTTCCAAAAATTTTCATCATTCGCTAATCTAATTTCTTCTGCCAATGACATTAGAGGTCTGTTAGCCATAGCAACAGTGGCCATCGCCGCCGATGATTGTAAGAATTTGCGCCTATTCATTATCTAATCCTACTACATTTTGTTCATAATATCTTTTATGGCAACACCAAGCACTGCCATGTCTGCCTTGGAGCTATAAAGCCCCGGTGACACACGGATAGCATTGATATTGGGAATTGGAGCTGTATTTATGTGATAATCTCTAAGAAGCGTTTTACCAAGCTCGCGGGTATCTTTATGGGCCTTAATGCGAAACGAGGTTAAGCCCGCGTGCATACGCTCATCTTCTGGGCTGAGAATATCAACGCGATCATCATCAAGAAATTCTTTAACCCATTCATGACGCAACGCTTTAAAGCGGCGATCAATATGCTTAATGCCAATATCATCAACAAAATTTAACGCGTCCTTAACGCTCATAACTGCGGCCATATTCATGGTTCCCGTTTGCACACGGTTGTTTATATCAACATTACCAGGAGGGCCTTTGCTGCTTTTGGTATCAATATCTAACATTCGGTCTTTGCGGATATATATTAAACCGACCCCTAGCGGCGCACCGATCCATTTATGAAGATTAAAGCCAACAAAATCTAAATTCATATCAGCAAAATCAAAATCATATTGCCCCCAAGAATGAGCCGCATCAACAATAACATCAACACCATGTGAACGGGCCATGGCAGTAATTTCCTTAACAGGAATAATGACCCCCGTATGATTAGACATATGAGTAATGAGCAGCAATTTTGTGCCTGGATTGTCTTTAATTCCTTGCTCGAATACAGCAATTTGATTTTCATATGTGGCAGGGTCGGGCACTTTTAATTGAACTACTTTGGCTTTACGGTGAACCTTAAGATGACGCATCTCCGCCTTCATACTATAGTATGCCGCATCACTATAAAGAACCGTATCGCCAGGCTTTAATTTATTATAACCGCTGATTAAAAGTTGTAAGGATTCAGTGACATTTCTTGTAAAGACCAATTCATCACTATTAACCCCCAATTTTTTAGCCAACATCTCAAGAATTTCGGCGCGCTCGGCATAAAAACTGCGCGCATTTGGGTTTGCCGCACGTCCAGAACCCATATATTGTGAGCTATAGGCATTGATGAAACGGGTATGATTAAAAAAAGCTTCCATCACAGGTTGGGACATAATTCCCCAATGACCTGCGTTTAAATTAATAAATTCATCGGTAACTTTATATTGGTCCATAATGGTTTTCCAATAAGCATCACTGTCTTTATCTAATGCCCCTTGACCATGAGCGATCATAGAATTCCCAACAAGTGAAACCGATGCTAATGCGGCGGTTGATTGTAAAAATTTACGTCTATCCATTTTAATATTCCCCTTTATCAATGATTTGTAATTCTTGTTCATATTGTTGTGCTAGTATTTTATCTGGCTTCATTATACTCACAATATATCCCACAATAAAAGAACATAAAAAAGCGGGAGGCATTGTTTCCATAGCCACAAAATAGTCGCCAATGAAATCCATTTCCGAAAGTACAAATTTCACCATGATCGTGCCGATAAATCCTGCGATCATAGCCGCAATTGCGCCATTGGCGGTGAATCCTTTCCAAAATAGTGACATGATCACCATAGGGCAAAATGTTGCAGCAATGCCAGACCAACCAAAGATAACAAACCAAAAAATAGTTCGGTCAGGTGAGACAAATGAAACAATCATTGCCAACGCTAATGCCAAAATAGAAAAAATAACTGTAAGTAATCTTGATACCCTTGCTGATTTTTCACCGCACAGCTCCTCATCATATATTTTTCGATATATATCATGAGTAATAGAGCCCGCCGCGACAATTAATAAAGAGGATACCGTTGACATAATTGCCGATAATACTGCCGCTACATAAAGCCCAACAATAATTATAGGAAAAACATGTTCAACCAATGTAGGCAATACATTCTGCGCGCCATTACCCAACACTTCTACAGGATCAACACCAGTTTCAGTAAAAAGATAGCGGCCCAGAACACCAATACTGACCGCCGATACGTCCACAAGTAAAGTGAAAGCAAGAGCCACCCACCGACCTCTTTTAATTTCATTTATATTTTTTAACGCTAAAAAACGGGCAAAAACCTGCGGTGAGCCCATAAAGCCCAAACCGATCAACATCATGCCAAGGACAATTGCAAAATTCATCGGCGTAAAGCCACCATTACCCCAAATATTAACAAGACCAGGATCTAAGCTATGTAATGTCTGATAGACATGGTCAGAAGATCCTAACATTAAATAAGCCGTCAGTGGCAAAGCAACAAGGCTCACTACCATAATGATTCCTTGAAACATATCCGTCCAAGCCACCGCAAGAAAACCGCCAATGACGCTATAACTGACAACGATCAAGAATCCAACAATAGCGCCCGTATGATAATCCCAATCAAGGAAGCGTTCAAAGGCAGACCCGGTCGCATCAATTTGTGCGCTGATATAAATAAGGATAAAAACAGTTAACGAAACAGAAGCGATAATTCTCAAACTATGGGTTTTCGTTTTAAACCTGCTCACTAAATAATCTATCATGGTCAAACTATCATAATGATCGGTTAGCTTTTTATAACGCTCCGCCATAAAAAACCAAGCGATCGTCACACCAAAAAGCTCTCCAACCACAACCCAATAAGCGCTAAAGCCAACCATCGCGCCCATACCCGTAACACCAAGCAATAACCACGCACTTTCCCCCGTCGCTTGGGCCGAAAAAGCAGCAACCCAATAACCAAGAGATTTATTTCCTGTCACATAATCTTTAATATTTTTAACGCGTTTTGAAGCCACTATACTGAGCAAAACCAGTATACCTAAATACAAAAACAGCATTGAATATTTTTCAACCATCGCCCCAAACCTATTTTTTTAGTTTTATTTTTATTAATAGTACCCTAGCATCATTTTTAGCAATTTATAGATAATTATCGAATTTAAAATATCACACTAAGTTTTTAAGGAAAAATAATTTGACCAATGAACAAATCACTATTCTCGTTATATTAGTTGGGGTCTTTATATTTTTTCTTTGGGGTCGTTGGCGTTATGACGTCGTTGCCTTTAGCGCTTTAATGATAAGCGTTGTTAGTGGTGTTATTTCGCCAGAAGATGCCTTTAATGGCTTTTCTCATCCTGCGGTCATCACTGTCGCCGCTGTGCTTATCATCAGTAGCGGCCTTGCAATATCAGGGGTAATTGACCGCATTGCCCATATTGTAGTACCGCCCTTAAAAAGTCTATTTTTGCAAATTACCATCATGTCGAGCTTTTCTGCCATATTATCGGCATTGATGAATAATGTGGCCGCCTTAGCACTTTTAATGCCCGCAACAATAGATAGTGCCAAAAAAGCTGAACGTTCCCCTGCTCTACTTTTAATGCCATTATCCTTTGGCTCTATATTAGGGGGACTTGTTACCTTGATCGGCACGCCGCCCAATATTGTGATCGCACATTATAGAGAGACCGTTTCAGGTCAACCATTTTCAATGTTTGATTTTTCGCCTGTCGGTCTTGTAGTTGCCATTGTTGGGGTGTTTTTCCTAGGCACTATTGGATGGCGATTATTACCAAAAGAACGTCAGGCAAAATCCGCCTCTGATGAAATGTTTGATATTGATGATTATGTGGCGGAATGCCTTGTCGGTGAAGGATCATTAGCCATTGACAAAACCATAAAGGAACTTGATGAAACAGCCGATAGTTGTGACGTGCGTATCGCGGGACTAATCCGCGATGGTAAGAGAATATTACGCCTAAGCCGTTCTCGGATCATTAAACAATCAGATATTATTATCCTTAATGCAGGTCCAAAAGAATTGGACGCCTTTTCCCATAAATTAAATTTGGAAATTGTCGGCGGCAAATATGATAAATCATTACTATTTTCTGATGATGTCGCATTGCAAGAGGCTGTGGTTTCTGCTGATAGTCGCGTCATTGGCCGCAAAATTGGTGAAATACGTCTTAAATCCCGTTCTGCCTTAAACTTGCTGGCGGTTTCGCGCCAAGGCCAAAAAATACAAAAACAATTACATCAACTGGTCTTTAAGTCTGGGGATGTGCTGCTTTTGCAAGGTGATAATGATAGTATGACCAAATCTATGGACCGCTTGGGTCTGCTTCCTTTGGCCGCACGCGGCTTTGCCATGGGTAAACGCGGTCATGGTGGGATTGCCATCCTGCTGCTTGCGGGGGCTATTACGGCGGCAGCCACCGGCTTTGCAAGCCTTACAATAGCATTGGCTATTGCTGCCCTTGGCATGGTGCTCTTCTCGATCATTCCCGTTCGTGATTTATACCACACCATTGATTGGCCCGTAATCGTACTTGTGGCATCAATGATCCCTATTGGTGGAGCACTTGAAAGCACAGGAACTACTGAACTTATTGCCGCGGCTATCTTGGATATTTCAATTGGTCATTCGGCTTTTTTCGTAATGGCCATACTTTTCATTGTCACCATGACATTGTCTGATTTAATGAATAATGTCGCCACCGCAGTTATGATGGCTCCCATTGCCGTCAGTATGGCTCATTCGTTAGAGGCTAACCCCGATAGTTTCCTGATGGCTGTCGCCGTCTCATCCTCTTGCGCCTTCCTAACGCCGATTGGTCACAAAAATAATGCACTGATCATGGGACCCGGCGGTTATAAATTCGGTGATTATTGGCGCATGGGATTACCATTAGAAATCATCATAACCATTGTCGCATTGCCAATGATTGCGTGGGTCTGGCCGTTATAGAGGATTATAACAAAGGCTTTAATGTGGCGCGTTCCTGATCATCCATCTGATCTACGAGGCCCGTTTCCCAGCGTAAATATTCCCGTGCCGCCGCCATATTGCCGCTATGGCGATCATGGGTATGGAATAGAAAATCTATGCGCTCCGCATCAGGCGGATGATTAGGGGTTGAAATCACTTTTAAGCCAATAGCGTTCCACTGATCAACGTCCCCCAAATAAATCAAAGCATCATTGCCAATATCCTTAGCCACAAGATCAGCAACGATAATATTATCGGCAATGATAATAATATCTTGCCCTCCCGTTAATCTAGGTCGGACGCCCCATTTAGCCCCTTCAATATGACCATCACGGTAATTTTGACTTGAGCGTACATCAAGTAGGCTCGCGCCCGTTTGAATTTTTTGTGCCATTTCATCGGCGTTAATAATTGTCGTCTCTGAAAAACGCTTTTGATCAGGACTTTCTTGAATAAGATCACAATGATGCAATATAACAGCGTCATGGCCCATGCCTTTAAGCCAGATCGCCGTCATTACCGCGCGAATTTGATGGTTATCATAAAGGACAATTCGTCCATTTCTTGTTGCAAACCATTGATCTGTGGCTTGCACCAATTGTCCGCCCGGTGCGTGTCTTGCATTTTTGACGTGGCCTTGTTCAAATTCTTCTAATGTTCTCACGTCAAATAAATATGTGGTGTGGTCGCTCTTTTTTTGCCAATCTTCCAATGTCTGCTGATCAATGACATCAATGGCATATTGATCCCTTAATTGTTGGGCTTTATGGTGGGCTTTATCAAGGACATCTTTGCTTAAATGCTCTGGATACATGCGCTTTGCATCATATTCAAGTTCAAAGCCTGCTAATTTCCAACCCATTGTGCCATTTTCCAAGGCATAAACTTTATTACTAATGCCTAATGTGCGCAAAGTTTGTGCGCCAATCAGGCTTCGGGTACGACCTGCGCAATTGATGATAATGTCTATGTCAGAATTTTTGACCATTTCGCTGTAACGAAGAGACAATTCAGCGTTAGGGCAAGAGCGGGAACCGGGAATAGTCATTTTCATATATTCCGCCGGTGTGCGACCATCAAGCAAGATAAATTGATCCCCTTTATCCATTCTCTCTTTAAGCTCAATCGCCGTAATAGAAGGGGTCTCTAAGGCATGCTCTACCACTTCGCCGAATGATTTTGACGGTGCACTAATCCCTTCATAAAGGGTAAAACCAGCGGCTTTCCATGCTGCGATGCCCCCGTCCACGATCAGGATGTTGTCGTAACCCATATTTTCTAGATGATCGGCGGCTTTATGGGCGACCCCGTCATTATCATCTATCAAAACCATTATGGTCTTAAAACAAGGCACAAATTCTAAAATTCGGCTTTCCAAAATACTATAAGGCACGTGGGAGACAAAAAAGGGATGACCCGCTCCATATTGCGCGGCCTCACGAATATCGATAAAAGCAACTTCTTGGTCACTTGAAAAAAGTTGCTTTATTTCTAGAGCTGATTTTAATTTCATCTTTTACTAAGATCAACCTCTGCTGCGATAAAGCCAAAAGCGCCCCAACTATCCGTTTTCATAAAACGCTCCATAAGATCGTAGGCTTTATCCACTTCACCATTATAATAATACCAATTAGCCACACCATAAGCGACAGAGGCGCCACTTGGATCATTAGGATCAACATCAAGCATGGTTTGGGCTGGAATTTCTCCTTTATAAAAAAGATCAAGATTATGATAAGAAAAATTCTCAATGACATTCATATCTTTACTTATATTCACCAAGGCCGCTTCTGCTTCTTTATCACGCCCCATGCGCCGTAAAATCATATAAATCCAATGGGCAGTAGAGACGATATTATCATCATTGACCTGTAGATCATGACCCGTTTGATAAGCACGCAGGGCATTTTCCCAATCATGAACTAAATAATATGACAATCCTAAATGATACCAAATATTACTATGGCGACTTGATACGGGAATACCAAGCGGATTTGGAGCGCCGTCGGGTTCGATACTGTCTTCTTGTCCTTCGATTAATTTTGCTGCAATTTCATAATCGGCAATGGCACGGTCAAACTCACGAATGGTAATATAACGATGACCACGGTGGCGATACATGCGCGAATCTTCTGGATGTTTGGCAATTCCTTCTGAGAAAATCTCAATAGCCCGTCTAAAATCGCCTGTATATGCCGCGCGTCTTCCGTACCAGATTATATTATCTGCGTCCATTGGGTCCGCATCATAAGTGGCTTTTGCTGCGGTTAAATTATCAAGGGATTTTTGGCTTGCTGGCTTTGAAAATAGCGATTTCCCAAGGAGAGAGACCGCCTGTGCGCCCTCTGGTACATCCTCGAATAATTTATGATCTGTGCTTATTTGCGCATCTTCCTTGGAGCAGGACATGGTCAATAATACAGCTATCGCAATCATTAATTTTTTAGGATGTTTCATTTTTCTTCCTCTTTAATAGGTTGCTAATTTTTAATAGGTTGCTAATTTTTCCACCAGTGCTTTTATCTTAATCGGGTCGGTTATATGTCTTGAAAAATCATCGCCTGGAGCCATAGATGGTGCGGATTTTAAATAGGGACTTTGCACCAAGGTTCTACATGATGAATGAATCTCACTTACTTTAAATATTTTAAACAAGCTTTCAACAGAAAGTGGATTTATTTTTGAGCAAGGCATAATCGATATACGCCCCGTCGCCTCCTCAATGATAGATTTAATCTTAAGGGCTCCTTCCATCGCCGTTTCACGTTGGCCTGAGGTTAATATTCGTTCAATACCAAGCTCTATGGCCATCTCTAGTGCTTCTGAGGTATCGGGCGTGACATCAAAGGCCCGATGAAGCGTGACGCCCATTCCTTGAGCGTGGTCGATTAATTTTTCCAGCTTATTA
>ERZ890510.2566-NODE-2566-length-10128-cov-6.760548_pt1 | contig 10128 bp, 10 predicted proteins | sample MGYA00521265_ERZ890510 | MGnify/ENA primary metagenome ERZ890510 (study PRJEB32303, sample SAMEA104408624) | aquatic metagenome | biome: Brackish water; feature: Chemocline; material: water | place: Baltic Sea | collected 2014-10-26T21:54:00 | depth 110 m ...
GGCGGCGGCCCGGGGCGCGGCATCGGTCGGTTTCATGGTTCTCCGAACGGACTAACTCGCGATGCGTACCGCCCGATTGGCGGCGCAAGTGACCGCCTTGAGGGAGGCCGTGACGATATTGGAGTCCATGCCGATGCCCCACAAGACCCGGCCATCGCTGGTCTCGGCCTCGATGTAGCTAACGGCCGTTGCGTCGGAACCGGCGCCGGCGGCGTGCTGATGGTAGTCGCGCACCCGAATGCCGACGCCGCAGTTCTTGACCAGCGCATCGACATAGCCCGCGATCGGCCCGTTGCCGCGGCCGCTGATCGTCCGCGGCTTGCCGTCGAACGTCACCTTGGCATCGAGCAGCCGGACATCGGGGTGGTCGGAGTCGGGAACCGTGGTGTGGCTGATGAAGGCGACCGGCGCGGTGTTCTCGAGATACTCCTTGCGGAAGGTGTCCCAGATCAGCGCCGGCAGGATCTCCTTGCCGGTTTCGTCGGCGATCTGCTGGATCACCTTGGAGAACTCGACCTGGAGAAGACGCGGCATGTCGATGCCGTAGTCGCTCTTCAGGATGTAGGCGATGCCGCCTTTGCCCGACTGGCTGTTGATCCGGATGATCGCCTCATAGCTGCGGCCGAGATCGGCCGGGTCGATCGGCAGGTAGGGGACCTCCCAGACCTTGCTGTTCGAGGACTGCAGCGCCTTGAAACCCTTGTTGATGGCGTCCTGATGCGAGCCCGAAAAGGCGGTGAATACCAGGTCGCCACCATAGGGATGGCGCGGGTGGACCGGCAGCTGATTGCAATACTCGACGGTCTGGCGGATCTCGTTGATGTTGGAGAAATCGATTTCGGGATCGACACCCTGGGTGAACATATTGAGGCCCAGGGTCACCAGATCGACGTTGCCGGTGCGCTCGCCGTTGCCGAACAGGCAGCCTTCGATGCGGTCGGCTCCGGCCATGAAACCCAATTCTGCCGCCGCCACGCCGGTGCCGCGGTCGTTGTGCGGATGCAGGCTCAGTACGATAGAATCGCGGTACTTGAAGTTGCGATGGCACCACTCGATCTGGTCGGCATAGATATTGGCCGAGGCCATCTCAACGGTGGCTGGCAGGTTGATGATCATTTTCTTCTCTGGCGTCGGCTTGTAGACGTCGCCGACGGCAGCGCAGATGTCGCGCGCGAATTCGAGCTCGGTGCCGGTGAAACTCTCGGGCGAGTACTCGTAGACCCATTCGGTCGCGGGGTCGGCGTCGGCCAACTCCTTGACCAGCCTGGCGCCCGACACCGCGATATCGATGATGCCGGAGTAATCGAGACCGAACACGACACGGCGCTGCAGGGTCGAGGTCGAATTGTAGAGATGGATGATGGCGCGCCTGGCGCCGCGGCAGGCCTCGAAGGTGCGCTCGATCAGCTCCGGCCGGCTCTGCGTCAGCACCTGGATGGTGACGTCGTCCGGGATCATCTTCTTCTCGATCAGCTCGCGCACGAACTCGAAATCGGTCTCGGACGCCGCCGGGAAGCCGACCTCGATCTCCTTGTAGCCCATCTGGCAGAGCAGCTTGAACATCCGCGTCTTGCGGTCGGCGTCCATCGGTTCGATCAGGGCCTGGTTGCCGTCGCGCAGGTCGACCGCGCACCACACCGGCGGCCTGGTGATGACCTTCGACGGCCATTGTCGGTCAGGTATCTCAACGGGCTTGAAGGCGACGTATTTTTCGCCGGCGGTCGGCATCATCGGTTTCTGGGGTGACATGACGAACTCCTCGCGCCGCGCACGGCCAAAAGGCACTAAGCGATTACTGCGATGGAAAAGGCGGGTGCGGCGACTTGGTAATGGGGATAGGACGAACGACAAGCGATCCGCAGGGCCCCTCCCAAGTTACCCTGGGCAGGGGCGGCGGATCAGCCAATAAGTCGTAGCGTCGTCAGTCGCAGCATGTTGGCGCCAATTTCTCCGATTTTCCGGCGCCCGTCAACTGGAAGCGCCGCGACCTGCCACGCGCGACGGAGCAGCAGGTCGTGGCGATGTGGTTCAGCGCAACGGCAAGGTGAGCCCGAAGCTCAGGCTGCCGACGGGTGCTGCGTAGACCGGATAGGCCGGTGCATAGACGACCGGCGCGGGATAGACGGCCACCGGCCGCGGCGCATAATAGACGGGTACCGGCGCATAATAGTGAACGTGTCCGGGCGGCACCGCGACGTAGGCGGGAGCGTAGTATCCGCGATACTTCTTTTTTCCGTGGCCGTGGCCATCGCCGGCCTCGGCGACGCCGGCAAAGCCCAGAACCGCCACACTGGCGATGCAGGCTGCCAGAATACCTTGGCCGTTCAGTCTGCTCGGGAGCTTGGTCATGTCGTCGCGCATTGCAGCCTCCATCGACAACAGGAAATACGCCTGCACGTTTTCAAAGGTTGCGTCTGGATTATGGCGGGTATGAGGAGGTTTGCGCCTACATCCCGCCAAGTTTCCAAGCGGCCGGCGTCCGGTCTGTGGTAGTCGGGAAGAAACTTGGGGGGAGGAAGCAGCGATGGCAGGTCCGTTGGCCGGCGTCAGGATTCTCGATTGCACGACAGTGGTGCTGGGGCCGTGGGCCGCGCAACAGCTCGGCGACCTCGGCGCCGACGTGGTGAAGATCGAGCCTCCCGAGGGCGACACGACACGACAACTCGGACCGACCCGCAATCCCGGCATGGCCGCCTTCTATCTCGGCTGCAACCGCTCCAAGCGCTCGATCGTCCTCGACCTCAAGCAGGACGCGGGCCGCAAGGCGCTGTTCAAGCTGGCCGAGACCGCCGATGTGCTGATGCACAACTACCGGCCCGAGCCGGCCAGGCGTCTCGGCGTGGAGTACGAGGCCTTCGAAAAAATCAACCCTCGGCTGGTCTATCTCGCCACCTACGGCTATCGCGCCGCCGGGCCGATGGGGCCGAAGGCTGCCTACGACGACATCATCCAGGCCGGCTCCGGGCTCGCGGCGCTGCAAAGCGTCGTCGCCGGCCAGCCGCGCTTCCTGCCGACCATCGTCGCCGACAAGACCAGTTCCAACGGCGTCGTCTCGGCCTTGCTCGCGGCGCTTTATGCGCGGGAAAAAACCGGCTTCGGCCAGTCGGTCGAGGTTCCGATGTTCGAGACCCTCGTTTCGTTCGTGATGGTCGAGCATCTCTATGGCGAGACCTTCCGGCCGGCACTGGAAACGGCAGGCTACAAGCGCGTGCTCAACAAGGAGCGCCGCCCCTATCCTTCCAAGGACGGTTACTTCGCGTTGCTGCCCTATACGGACGGCCACTGGAAGGAATTCTGTGGCCTGATCGGCCAGCCCGAGCTTGCCGCCGATCCGCGTTTCACTTCGCTCGCCAACCGGCTCAAGAACGTCGAGCATTATTATTCGACGCTGGCCAAGATCTGCGCCACGCGCACCAACGCCGAATGGGTGGCGCTGCTCGGGAAATCCAATGTGCCGCACGGGCCGGTCAACACCCTCGACGACCTGTTCGTCGATCCGCAGCTCGAGGCCACCGGATTCTGGAAAGAGGTCGATCATCCGACCGAGGGTAAATTGCGCATGACCGACATTCCGCCGCGCTTCAGCAAGACCAGTCCGGAGGTCACGCGGCTTCAGCCGCGGTTGGGCGAGCACAGCGTCGAAGTGCTGCGCGAGGCGGGCTTCACCGCCGCCGAAATCGACGCGATGCTGAAGACGGGCGCAACCAAGACGGCCTAGATCGTCGCACTGAGAGCGTCATACAGACGTCGGCGTCGTCGGTTCCACCTCTGTCGGCGGCGGATTGTCATTCGCAAGCCTGGCGGTCCGGGTTGCCGATACTGGCTGCACACGCGCTCGCCTACCGGTAGTGCATCGCCTTTTCTGATCGGCGATCGTCGCCGTGCCGCTCCGCGCCGCGTGCCCTGCGGGTGCATTGAAGTCGAGGCGGCGTGAATTCAATATCTAATGGGATTTAAACATTATTCTCAACCGGCGCGTATCGCGGACGTTGAAAATTGGGGCGGTCCTATTTGCATATCTAACCGGTTTCATGTGACTCTATTCACGTTACGAGTAGAAGTATAAATCAACTGGAAGTGGCGGCTCCGGATGCGGTGCGCCGGAAAGCAGGGAGCCCTCCTTCATGTCTCTCGACGTCTATGTCGGGCCGCTCAGCCAGTACTATGCCGCCCAACGCGGGAGTGCGAGTGCCGGTATGGCGACCGATCGCGTGGCGACGACGACGCACATCCGGCTTACTGTCCTGGCATGGCGCAAGGGCTTGACAGAATCTCTGGGTGCCAACATCGACGCACCGCTGGACTGGGATGAATCGGCCGCTGCGCCTGGATTCTCGGCACGGCCGGGCTGGGATGGCTTCGGTTCGCTGGTCTTGTGGGCGGCCTATGCCGAGCATCCCTCCCTGCAGCGTCCGGGACGTCTGTCGGAAGGTTGGGAGGACGATCCTGCGCTGGGCCGCAGCAACGGCCTTGGCTTCCGTTCGCGCTACGCGCATATCGTACGCAATGTCGAAATATGGTTGCCCAGCTCTTTTCAATCGACCTTCGAGAGCGAGGACATCGACCGGCGTCGCGTCGTCATGGGATCGCTTCCCACCCTCCGGCGGCAGCTCGACGAGCTTAACGGTGCGACCTGGAAAGCCGGCAACAGCGTGGTGGACGGATGGCGGCAGATCTCGCCGACCGGAGACGCGTCACTGGAACAGTGTGCCCGCTTCGGGCTGGCCGTGATGGCCGATGCCGCGCAGCGGGCGATCGATCTCCACCTGCCGATGAAGCTCGACTACTGACGCGAAACCGCCCGCGACGGCGGGCGTCGCGGGCGGCAGCGGTTATTCGCAGAGGTGGCAGGATCAGGCCATGGGCGGTGCGGCCGGCGGCGGCTCGGAAACCGGCCGGTTGCGGCGCTCGGCCATGAAGTCATCGAACTCGGCGCGATCCTTGGCGGCGCGCAGCCGGTCGAGGAAGTCGCGGAACTCGCTCTGCTCCTCGTCGAGCTTGCGCAGCGTCTCCTCGCGGTATTCATCGAAGGCGACATTGCCGCTCGGGCCGGCGTCGCGGCCCCAGCGGTGCCGGCGGCGCCAGGCGCGGAATTCCTCGCGCGCGGCACGGCCGCCTTCGGCGCGGCCATCCGGCGTGTTCCAATGGCCCCAGCGGGCGTGCCTTGAGCAAAACATGCGTCCACTCCATTTCAGATAGATGAGAAGGGCAAGGCCGATCGGCCAAAACACGATGAAGCCCAGAACCACCAGGGCAATCCAGGCGGGCCGTGGGATGTCGTCCAGTCTTTCCATCAGGCCCGTCATTGCGGCCTCCTATGACAGTGTTAACGATGTAAATGTTAACGACATTTACATTGGGCACTCCGGCCCGGGGAGTCAAGGGCCTGCCTACGACTTCTGTGAAAAACCCAGCCCCTGCAGATAAATAAGGACGGCCGATTCGAGCAGTTCCTCCGCCGTCATGGGCAGCGTCCGGCGACCGGCGTCACCGCGCCCGAACAGCGAGGCGATGCCGTGCGCCATCGACCAGATGTGCAGGCTCATCATCAGGGCAGGGGGGCGCTTGCCGGCCGGCAGCAGCGTCACCACACCGTCGGCCGCGGTGCGCAGCATGCCGAAGGCACGTTCCGAGGCCGCGCGCAGATCGGGGCTGAGGTCGGGCGGCAGGCCCGATTCGAACATCGCCGCGTAGTAGGCAGGCTCGGCCCGGGCGAAGGCGAGGTAAGCTTTGCCGACATTGTTGAACGCCGTCATCGCGTCGGGCTTGCCGCTGTTCCAGCCGGTGGCGAGCATCGCCTCGAAACGCTGGAAGCCTTCGCGCGCCACATCGGCCAGCAGCGCCTCGCGGTCGCGGAAATGGCGGTAGGGCGCGGCCGGACTGACGCCCGCCGAACGCGCGGCATCGGCGAAGGTGAAGCCGCCGGGGCCCTTCTCCTTGATCAGCTCGCGCGCCGCCTGGATCAGTGCTTCGCGCAGATTGCCGTGGTGGTAGGCGCCCTCGGCCCGACGTTTCCAGCTCATGTTAAGGGAGTTTACATCAAACGGCGGAAGGGCAACAGGCGTTGGATATGCGCAGAAGCCGCGTGTGCCGGTTGGCTACCCTTTCTACTCTGTTGCGGCGCGTTGACTGAAGCGGAGACCCACGATGCACCATGGAGATGTCTCGCCCGAGATTGCCGCCGGCCTGCTGGCGCTCAAGAAGCGCATTGCGGCGGCCAAAATTCCACCCTCGCAACTCGATCAGACGATCAATGTCGCGGTCTGGAACATCCGCGAGTTCGGCAAGAAGCGCCGCACGCTGCCGGCCATCCACTACATCGCCGAGATCCTGGGGCAGTTCGACCTGATCGCACTGGTCGAACTGCGTGACAATCTCGCCGATTTCGGCCGCGTCTGCGAGTTCCTCGGTCCGAGCTGGGATCTCGTCTATTCGGACTGGATGCCGGACGCCGGCGGCAACCGCGAACGCACCGGCTTCCTCTACGATCGCCGCGCCGTCACCTTCAACGGCCTGGCCGCCGAGATCGACCCGCCGCGAAAGAAGGACGGTACCGAATATCTCGCCGACCAGTCCTTCTGGCGCGCGCCCTACATGTGCTCTTTCCGCGCCGGCAATTTCGACTTCGTTGCCGTTGCCACCCATACCCGTTGGGGCACCGGCCTCGAAGGCCGCGAAGAAGAGCTCGGCATGCTGGCCGACTGGCTCGACGTCCGCCTCAAGGACAAGTCGGTCGAGGACACCGATCTCATCGTCATGGGCGACTTCAACACGCCCAGCCTCGACGACAGGCTCTTCAAGGCGCTGTCGCGGCGCGGCCTGCAGGCACCGGATTCTCTGCTGAAACTCAAGGTCGGCGACGTCACCGTCGGCGGTTCCAACCTCGGCAAGAACGCGCGCTACGACCAGATCCTGCACATGCCGACAACGAAGAAGCGGTTCACCAATTTCGGCGGCACGCTCGATTTCCACATCTCCGACGCGCACATCAAGGAGCTGTTCCCCGGCAAGGGCTATACGCGCACCCAGTTCAGCTACCAGCTCTCCGATCACTTTCCGGTGTGGGTGCAGATCAAGACCGACATCGACGGCGAGCGGCTGAACCAGATCGTGCAGAACGCGAAGAAGGGCTGACCATTCCCGGCGACCCGTGGAGGCAAACTTGGGCCAGATAACCTTCGAAGCGTGGATGCGGATCCTGACCTTGATGGGGGCCGTCATCGCTTTCGCCTGGGGCGTCTATCAGTTCAGCGCCAGCCAGAACAGTCAGGCGGAAACCCGGCGGATCGAGGCGACCAAGCCCTTTCTCGATCGCCAGCTCGTCCTGTACACGGCGGCTACCCAGGCGACGTCGACCATCGCCACTTCCGAGACGGCCGGCGATATCGCCGCCGCCAAGCTCCGCTTCTGGTCGCTCTACTGGGGCGAGTTAGCGCTGGTTGAGGACAAGCGGGTGGAGGCCGCGATGGTCAATTTCGGCAAAGCGCTCGACGGGGCAGGCGAGCGGGGTGAATTGCGCCGGCTTTCGCTGGCCCTTGCCCGTGCCTGCCGTGATTCCCTGGCGGAAGCCTGGGGCGTGCGGCAATGGCAAAACCCCTGGAGCGCGGCGTCGCCGTAGGCGGCGGTCACAGGTGATTTCAGAAGCCGCTCGCGCCTCGAAATGACCGCTGCCAGAATGGCCGCTTGGGCCGTGTAGGCCAAAGCGGAGGCAATACGTGCAACTATGGACCACCGGCGTCGCGTCGGCGCGCGGCGCGGCGCGCACTGCGCAGGAGATCGAGGCGGCCGGCTGGGACGGCATGCTGGTGGTCGATTCGCAGAACCTCTCCGGCGATCCCTATGTCTCGCTGGCGCTGGCGGCGACCGTCACCACCCGCATCGGCCTCGGCACCGGGGTCACCAACTCGGTCACCCGCCATGCTGCGGCGACCGCAACGGCCATCGCCAGCGTCCACCGCATCTCCAACGGCCGCGCCGTGCTCGGCATCGGCCGCGGCGATTCCGCACTTGCCCATCTCGGCCGGGCGCCGGCACGGCTGGCGCAGTTCGAGCGCTACCTGCGGCACCTTCAGCTCTACCTCGCCGGCGACTCGGTGAGTTTCGACGAGATCGACATCCCGCCCGACGCGGCGCCGCCGCTCTCGGGCCTGCACCTGCACGACGCCCCGCCGGCCAGCCGCATCGGCTGGATCGCCGATGGTCTGAAGACCGGCGCCAAGGGCGGCACCAAGGTGGCGGTCGAGGTCGCGGCCAGCGGCCCCAAGGTGATCGCCATGGCCGCGCTCCATGCCGAGCGGGTGATGTTCACGCTGGGTGCCGATACCGAGCGGCTGGCCTGGGGCATTGCGCTGGCAAAGAAGACCCGCAAGGACGCCGGCCTCGACCCTGATGCCGTCGCCTTCGGCGCCTATGTGAACCTCGGCTGCCATACCGACATGGACGCGGCACGCGGCCTGGTACGCGGCGGCCTCACCACCTTCGCGCGCTTTTCGGTGATGCATGGCAAGGCCAACGGCCCCGTCTCGGCAAAGGACCGTGAGCAGCTCGAGACGCTGGTCACCAACTACGACATGAAGGCCCACACTCGCGGCGACTCCCGCCAGGCCGGCACGCTCACTGACGATTTCGTCGACCGCTTCGCCATTGTTGGCACGCCAGACCGCTGTGTCGAACGCCTGCGCGCGCTAAAGGCGCTCGGCCTCGACAAGGTGGCGATCAGCGGCGGCATGCGCGGCGCCTCGGTGGAGGATGCCGTGGTGAGCAAGAAACTCGTTGCGGAGCAGGTGCTGACCGGGATGCCGGGGTGACCATGGCAGGCCGATCCAGGGCCGTGAGCCTCTTCCTCGGTCGCCCTAACCTTCGTGGAAGAAGGGATCGGGCAGGGCAGGGTTCCTGAGCTTCGCTGCCGCGCCGGCACCGGTGACCGGAAGGCCGGCCGGATCGAGCAGGCCGATCTGCACCAGCACATTCGCCTGGTCCCACATGATGTGTTCGTAGGACACCTTGCCGTCCTCGATTCCGACGATCACCACGAACACCACTTCTACAGGCTTGCCTGTCGGTTCGATGCCCGGGAGCATCCAGTCGATCTTGGTGGTGTGGGTGAAGGAAATGATGAGTTCGTCGACCAGCCGCTCGCTGCTGTAGGTCCGCGAGATCGTCTCGAACTTCACGTCGGGCGGAAAGAACTGGCCGATCAGCCGGTTGGCGTAGAACGTGCGCACGCCCTTGGGTCCCTGGCCGCCCACCATCGTCGGCACGTTCACCAGATGCGGATTGGGCGCCATGGTCGCCAGCGTCTTGTCGAGATCGCCGGCAAGCTCGGCCTCCATGTGGGCGCCGAAGATGGTATCCAGCCGCTTCGTCAGATCGGGATCGGCCATATTCGGCGCTCCTTGTGTGGTGTTGAAGGGAAGGGCGCTGCCTGCCGTCGCGACGGCCAGGCCTGCAAGCGTTCGTCGTGTGACATCGGCCATAAGGTCTCCATGTCGGGTTGCCGGCAGGTCTTGCGGACGCGAGTGAACCAATCCTCGCTCCGCCCGGCCGCAGATTAGTCGATTTACCCCAAGTTCGGCGGTGCAGTCGGGCACCGCGACAAGGCCTTACTTCCAGATACTCTTCCCGCTGCCCGGCAATCCCAGCTCGCTCCACATCGCGTCGACCTTGTCGACCACGGCCTGGTCCATCCGGATCTGCCGGCCCCATTCGCGATTCGTCTCGCCGGGGAACTTGTCGGTGGCATCGAGGCCGATCTTCGAACCCAGCCCGGAAACGGGAGAGGCGAAGTCGAGATAGTCGATCGGCGTGTTCTCGATCACGGTGATGTCGCGCGCCGGGTCCATGCGCGTCGACAGCGCCCACATCACCTGCTTCCAGTCGCGGGCGTCGATGTCGGCGTCCACCACGATCACCCATTTGGTGTACATGAACTGCCGCAGGTAGCTCCACACGCCCATCATCACGCGCTTGGCGTGGCCGGCGTAGGCCTTCTTCATCGAGACGACGGCGATGCGATAGCTGCAGCCCTCGGGCGGCAGCCAGAAATCGACGATCTCGGGGAACTGCTGCTGGAACAGGGGAATGAACACCTCGTTCAGCGCCTCGCCGAGGACCGACGGCTCGTCGGGC
>ERZ890510.2569-NODE-2569-length-10127-cov-4.433777_pt1 | contig 10127 bp, 10 predicted proteins | sample MGYA00521265_ERZ890510 | MGnify/ENA primary metagenome ERZ890510 (study PRJEB32303, sample SAMEA104408624) | aquatic metagenome | biome: Brackish water; feature: Chemocline; material: water | place: Baltic Sea | collected 2014-10-26T21:54:00 | depth 110 m ...
ACAATCACCATACCAATCATTCTTAAACCTTTTCTATATTAGAGACTATTATCTTATTATAATTAATTTTTATATTTTCGACAACTTAAGTTTAATCATAAAATATCATATTGTTTGCTCAAAGTGATAATTCTCTATGATGTAAATTAACCTTGTAATTTTCATCCTGTAATGTTTCATTCAATTTTTCCGCTATGAATACGGAACGATGTTGCCCACCCGTACAGCCAATGGCAATGGTTAGGTATGATTTTCCCTCTTTCTTATATTCAGGTAATAATGAAACGATCAGCGATGACATTTTGTCCCAATTATTCTTAAAAACAGGATCAGCCAATATATAATCAGCAACCACTTTATCTTTGCCAGTTTTTGGTCTTAAGTTTTTATCATAATGAGGATTACGTAAAAATCTCACATCAAAAACCAAGTCGGCGTCTCTTGGTAATCCTTTTGGATAAGCAAACGAGCATATTGAAATGCTTAAGCTGTCACTGACTACCCGCTCAAAATGCTGAACCAGCATCCGTCTAAAGTCTGGAATACTCAAATTAGACGTATCAAAAATATAATCACTCTGTGCTTTGATAATTTCCATCATTTGCCGCTCTCTTATTATACCATCACTAACAGGGCGTTTTTTGGCCATAGGATGACGGCGACGCGTTTCTGTAAATCTAGAGGCCAACACATCATTACTACAATCGAAATAAAGAATTTTAAGATTAATATTGTCTTGCTCACGGATCTTTTTAAGGACTTTAAGGATATTATCCGCTTGGAAATTACGGGTTCGAGCATCAACACCAATGGCCAAAGCAGGGTTGGTACGGCTGGGATCATTTTTTAAGGCCAAATCAATCAGACTGGGCAATAAATTTATTGGTAAATTATCAATGGCTTCATAATCAATATCTTCAAGAATATCCAAGGCCGATGACTTTCCAGCCCCCGACATGCCAGTCACGAGCAGCAGGTTAAGGGTTTTGTTTTTTTTAGCCGACACTTGTTTCTTAATAGTCATAAAAAGTCCCAAATAGTTTAGACATAAAGTAAGATTATATTAAAGACTATGTCAATTAATTTAACAGTCTTACCCTTGGTTCTTTAATATTATTCTAATTTTTGCAACGCTAGAAAGGCCAAATGCATCAAATTTAAAAGAGGGAATTTGACAATCATCATGACTAAAAAATTCTGAGTCAGGAAGCCTTTCAATTTCTTTAAAATTCACTAAATCAAGCACCAGTGCAAGACTGGTTGATTTTATATAATCGACTTTAATCAAGCCGACCCCCCTTATTTCGATCAAGCCTTCAATATTAGGGGCGGTTGTGGCTATAAGTTTGCCATTCTGAACCTCTATTTCAACATAATCATCTGAAACTAAACTGGCTCCCACATCAATTAATCTTAACGCAAGATCAGATTTTCCAGAGCCTGACGGCCCAAGAATTAAAATGCCTTTCCCTTCAAAATTAACGCAAGTTGCGTGGTATAATGTCATTTTTTAACCTTTATTCCTGTGCTAGAGGAATTAATACTACATAATGAGCGCCGATAATATTTTTTGATTTATCATATCTATTTTCAGCATAAATTTCACCGCCGTGCGCATCAATAACCTGTTTACAAATACTTAGGCCTAACCCTGAATGTTTGCCGAAAGCTTCGCCTTTAGGGCGTTCAGAATAAAAGCGGTCGAATATATTATCAAGTTTATCTTGGGGAATACCAACACCTTCGTCTTCTACGACAATTTCAATCATATTATTAAGGCGCTGTAATTTGACCCAAATATGACTATTTTGATTGGAAAATGAAATGGCATTATCCAATAAATTACGGATCACCTGGCCTAACTGACCATCAAGCCCCATAACAAAATAAGGTGCGGGTTTTCCGTCGCGGGTTTTAAAACGACGTTTTTTAATATCCAGATGAAGATGAGGCAGAGTTTTCTGTTGAGTGGTGAGATAAATATCAATCAAAGTTTCCAGCAAAGCCGTCATATTAACTTTTTTCATTGAGGCATGCGACATTTGTGCATCTAAACGTGATACATCTGAAATATCCGAGATCAAACGATCTAAACGCCTGACATCATCACTGATAATATCTCTTAATTTTTTTCTGTTTTCTTCGGTTTTCGCATATTCCAAAGTCTCTATCGCACTGCGCAAGGAGGTTATCGGATTTTTTAATTCGTGCGAGACATCAGCCGCAAAGCTTGCCACCCCGTCCATTTGCGTGGCTAATGTTTTCGTCATTTCTTTCAAGGACCGTGAAAGATCACCAATTTCATCATTTCTTGATGATAAATCTGGAATATAAGACTTGCCCCCTAAGCTAATATTATCGGCTGAATGGGCCAACCTTAGCACGGGACGCACGATGGTTTTTGCCAAAAATATCGACATTAATAAAGTAATGAAAAGCGAGACAAAAAAGAATTTAATAATGGTTAAGCGAACATCCTGAACCGTCGTATATATATCACGCGTGTCTGCCGAAAGCATCAGTGCACCAAGAACCCGCCGAAACCTTTGAACGGGAACGGCCACGGTAATAATATCACTATCTTTGGATAATTTGCGAACTTTACTGCTCACATCTCCCTCTAATGCGCTCAATATTTCGGGGTAATCTGCCGCCGTTTCATCTTCAACCTCACGATATATTTCCAAATCATCACGCTTTTGGATTTTATCAAGCAGGGCGCCCACTTCACTATTGATGATCTGCCAAAAATCTTTAAGATCAAGCTTTTTAGGCATGGTATCAACCACCACTACCTGACTGATAGCAAGGTCACGGCTATCAATTAACAGCTCATTATTAATACTAAAATATCGCGTGCGAATGTTGGTCACACTTACCAAACGGCTGAGAATATTTTTAGCCGGATCAAGCATTAATTCTGTGGTATCCGCACCGCCCGTGGCCGCCTCACCTAAAGCACCCGCCATAATTTTAGCGTCTTTAACCAACTCATCTATGCGCGATTCAAGCAAGGTATCTTGCAATTGATCCACATAAAGCACACCACCACCAAGAAAAATAAGCGCGAAAAGATTAACCGCCAAAATGCGCGATGTCAGAGGGGATATTAACCGCCTCTTTCTTTTGATATACTTTTTCTTAGCTTTCACTATACCTATATCCGACACCGTATAATGTCTCTATACCATCAAATTTATCATCAACGATACGAAATTTCTTACGCAGTCTTTTTATATGACTATCAATAGTTCGGTCATCCACATAAACATCATCATTATAAGCAACATCCATCAATTGGTCACGACTTTTAACGTGCCCCGGATGCAGTACCAATGCTTGTAAAATAAGGAATTCTGTCACCGTTAATTTTACATCTTTACCGGCCCAATCACAAATATGACGGATAGGGTCAATTTTCAAACGTCCGCGTATAATCACCCCATCTTCGTCTTGATCTTCAGATTTAGCTTTTTTAATGGCGTCCATTCTACGCAATATTGTTTTGATCCGTTCAATAAGAAGTCGTTGGGAAAAAGGTTTACTTATATAATCATCAGCACCCATTTTAAGACCAAGCATCTCATCAATTTCATCATCTTTAGAAGTCAGAAAAATAACGGGGAGTGATTGTTTCTCACGAAGCCTTCGCAACAGCTCCATGCCGTCCATCCTCGGCATTTTAATATCAAGAACAGCAAGATCACCGGGATCTTTGCTCATGCCTTCAAGAGCGCTGGCGCCGTCCGTATAGGTTCTAACACTGAAACCTTCACTTTCAAGAGCCATACTGACAGAAGCCAATATATTTTGATCATCATCGACAAGAGTAATTAATGGTGACATTTATGATTTTCCTTTTTGTAGCGAATCTTAATATAGCGTATCATGCTTAAATCTATGAACTTAAAAGATTGGGCTATAAAAGTGTCACAAATGTGACATTTTTATCCTTATGAATCAATAGTTTGAAAAAATTCTCAAAATGGATTTTTGAATAAGAAGCATTTCCAGTATTACTATAGCCCTTAAAATGATTTTTTAATCTACAAAGTAATCTATAAAGTAATCTATTGAGTAATAATTTATAAAGGGACGTAAAATGAATAACCTTGGGCAATATGTCAGTATTAATGGCATAGAAAACCAAAATATAAACTCTGACAAAGATGTTTTCTGGAATCTCGGAGCGGAAATTCTATATGAACACACCATCAAAGCCGGACTTGGTATCATTGGCAAAGGTGGCGCCCTTGTGGTTGAAACAGGTCAACACACAGGCCGTAGCGCCAATGACAAATTTATGGTCATTGAGCCATCTTCCAAAGATAATATCTGGTGGGGAGACGTCAATAAAGGCATCAGCGAAGAAAATTTTGATAAAATCGAAGCTAAAATCCTCGCCTACCTAAATAAGCGCGATCTTTATGTCCAAGACCTTTACGGCGGTACAGACCCTAACTATAGGATTTCAGTAAGAGCCATTAGCCCATCGCCTTGGCATAGTCTTTTTATCCGTAATTTATTAGTAAGACCCGATCATAAAGATCTTAATGATTTTGCCCCTGATTTTACCATTCTTCACGCACCAGAATTTAAAGTAGACCCCAAAACTGACGGCACCAATTCAGAAACAGTAATCACCATTAATATCGGCCGCAAACTAGTGCTCATTGCCGGCACTTCATACGCTGGTGAAATGAAAAAATCAGTCTTCTCGATCCTTAATTACTTGCTCCCTGAAAAAGGCATCATGCCCATGCATTGTTCCGCTAATATTGGCAAAAAGGGTGATACAGCGGTATTCTTTGGTCTTTCTGGCACGGGCAAAACAACCCTTTCCGCCGATCCTACACGTCAACTGATCGGTGATGATGAGCATGGATGGTCAGATGATAGCATCTTTAACTTTGAAGGGGGCTGTTATGCTAAAGTCATTCGTTTAAGCGAAGAGGCTGAACCAGAAATTTATAACACAACCCGAATGTTTGGTTCCGTGCTTGAAAATGTTGTGATTGACCCTGATAGCCGCGAAATTGACCTTGATGATGGTAGTTTGGCTGAAAACACTCGCTCAGCTTATCCTATTACATCAATCCCCAATACAACCGAAGGCGCCCCAGGAGGTTATCCTAAAAATGTCATTATGCTAACCGCTGATGCTTTTGGTGTTATGCCGCCCATGGCACGTCTTACTCCTGAACAGGCCATGTATCATTTCTTGTCAGGTTACACCGCCAAGGTAGCAGGCACTGAAAAAGGCCTTGGTAAAGAGCCACTAGCAACATTCTCAACATGCTTTGGTGCGCCGTTTATGCCGCGCCATCCATCGGTTTACGGCAACCTTCTGCGTAAAAAAATCGCTGACGGTGATGTAAAATGTTGGCTTGTTAATACGGGCTGGACGGGTGGCGTTTATGGTGTAGGGTCGCGCATGCCCATAAAATATACCCGCGCTCTTTTGCACGCAGCTCTTGATGGCAGCCTTAATGATGTTGAATTTCGCACCGATGCTAATTTTGGTTTTGAAGTGCCGTTATCTTGCCCCGGTGTTGATAGCGCCGTTCTTGACCCTCGCGGCACATGGTCCGACGGCGATGCTTATGATCAAAAAGCCCGTCACCTCGCCGGATTATTTAAAGAAAACTTCGTTGAATTTGAAGACCATGTAGATGACAGCGTGAAGGCGGCTGGCCCTACCCTTTAAAAAAATATAAATTACAAATAGGGAATTGTCGGCCAAATAATCAGGCTGGCAGTTCCCTATTTTTTTATCCTATGAGTAATGATATTTATAACGTCTTGGTTAAAAGCAGTATATTTCCTTGGTAGGGTAACGCTGGATGGCATATCGCTTTTGCTTTGTTGGTTATTTTAAAACCATATTTTTCATAAAGGCCGAGCGCCAATGTATTTTGCTCAAAGCAGAGCAAACAAATATCGCGAGCCTTAGATTTTCTCGCCACTTCAATGGTATCTGCGAGCAGAACTCTACTGAATCCTTTGCCGCGAAAATCAGCCTCAACCACAAAGCTATCTAAATAATAGGACCCGACAACAGTTTGAACAAGAATACTGAATGTTTTAAATAATTCTAAAACTGCCTCTAATTCTTGTTTGGTTTTTTTAACTATTATATAAGACAAGGCAAGAGCCGCTATTTTCCCCTCACATTCTATAATTCGTATATTATTATATGTATATTTCTCTTGTTCAGAGGCGATTATATCACTTCCGACCTGATAAGGGTCTTGACCATCCACGGCACTTTGTGACCATGCATAATAATCAAGACCATGATCAAGGTCGCCTTTTGCGGCATGCTCTATCAGTTTAGCAAGCTCATAACTTTGCGTTTTTTGTGCGTTTCTGACGACCATTTACAAAAATACCTTAAATATTGCTTGTGATTGTTTTATAAATATTGTTAGTTATGTTTTTTTAATCTAAGGAATGCTGAATGTCACGATCCAAATCATGGACTTTTCCCAAATGGGGCGAATATACCAGCGAACGTGACCCGGTTTCGGTGCGGATTTGTGATTATGACGGTTGCGACAAGCCCGGCGATTATCCCGCCCCTAAAATGCCAGACAGCAAAGAAAAATGGTATTTTTGCCAACCCCATGTGGCGCAATTTAATAAAAACTGGAATTATTTCGAAGGGCTGACCAAAGAAGAAGCCTATAAACGAGCCCAAGAAGAACTAAGAAAAAGTCGTGGTTATAGTGGTAGCAGCACTTATATGGGCGGGGAAACTGTTTACGGCAAAGAAGAACGCCGCGCCGATGCACTTGAAATATTAGACCTTGATACGGACGCCACCAATATTGATATTAAAGCATCCTACCGCCGGCTCGTAAAAATATACCACCCCGATACCAACATGGGCGACGCCGATAGCGCCATAAAATTCCAACAAGTAAAAACCGCCTATGAAGTATTGGTTAAGAAATAATCTAATCGGCGAGCCTACTGATCAAATCAGCATAATTAATACGCCAGTTTTCAAAAGGGGCGTATGCTAAATTGGCGTTATAGAATTTACTTAAATCTGTAACCTCTGGCCCGATCCAATCTGGTAACGCTATTTTTTGATCTATAGAAGTTAATTCTACCTCTGCAATAATCAGCCCTTGGTTGGCGCCTGAAAAAATATCCACTTCCCATATTAAGCCGTCTATATCATATATATGGCGCGTTTTAACAATGGCGGGATGGCTTAAACTAGCAAAAAGAACTTGGCCTTCATCTGATGAAATTTCATATTCCAGCTCGTTTCGCCCACCCTCTTTGCGCGCGGTTTTTATACTGAGAATGTATTTTTCATCTTGTTGGCGAATTCGAACTGTATTAGCACCCTCACGCGCAATGTATCCTTGGCGAATATTTAGCTGTCGCTCAGCAACACCATCAGGCTGGGTTTTAATGAGAAATTTTCGTTCTATTTCAATATTAGCCACCATCGATCATATTTCATTTTGCAGAAGAGTGAATAAGCGGTCAATGTCTGCCTTATCATTATAGATGTGAGTGGCGACACGGATGCTTTGACCGCGCACGCTGACAAAAACTTTATTACTCGCCAGCATCGGCGCAATATGTGAAGGGACGCCGTCTTTGAAATTTATGCCGATCAAATGGGGAGCGCGAAATTTATCACGCGCCACATTCAAGCCTATTTCATCGGATTTTTCCGCTACATAATTAGTCAAAGTTTTTAAGTATGCCGAAATATTATCCACGCCTAGTTCGTTAAATTTTTTCAAAGCATCAATGGCTATAGGAGCATTTATAAAATTACTTTTTTCCCCCATATGAAAACGCCCTGCCCCCGGTTGATACGGATCTTTATAATCAACAAGGCGTGAGAAATCCTCTGAATCTTTACGAGCAATCCAGTTTTCTTCGAGCGGAATACCATTATGATGACGCGGGGCTACATACATATAACCGTAGCTATAAGGACCAAGTAGCCATTTATAAGAACCGGCAATCATAAAATCAGGATCAACATCCTTTACAGAAAAAGGCATAACCCCAAGCGACTGGGTAAGATCAAGCACTAAGGCCGCACCAACCGCGCGACATTTTTTGCCAACCGCCACTAAATCAACCGAAGTTCCATTGGTCCAATGGGCCTGCGGGCAAGCGACCACTGCTGTCGTCTGATCAATGGCATTAAGAAGTGCAGCGGTCCAATCATCGTCAGCGGGCCATGGGATTGTTTCAATGATGGCGTCTTTGTCGCGTGCCACTTCCTGCCAAGGGTAGACATGAGACGGAAATTGATCCGCCAAAACGATGATTTTCTGACCCTTTTCTAGTTTACAATTTTTAGTGGCCGTACCAACTCCGTAAGAAGCGGAAGGCACAATCGCAATACAGTCCTCAGCACTGTCAATGAGACTAGCAAATAAACCGCAGGCTGTTTTGGGCAGTCCGAAAAAATCATCAATGGTTATTTCCCAAGGGTGTAATTTTTGCGCCACGGCCACTTTACCAACCTGCGCCGAAGATTTTAAAATTGGGGCCATATAGGCGGCATTTAAATATGTCACATCATCTGGAATATCAAATAAGTGTTTTTGGCAGTCGATCATTTTAAAAAATCCTAAACTTATATTTTGGTGTTTTGTGCTAAATTCAATTGGTTTATAATATCAAATATAAATGTAATGTCTTTGATATTTTCTTTAATATATTTTAGGTCATCTAAATCATAACCGCCACCTTCAAAATATTGTTTGTCTCGTTTTATCGACATAAATAAATGCCTGTCATGAAAAGCCAATTCGAGACCTTTAACATTTGCCATATTACTAAATTTCAAAATCCGTTCCATCAATGATGGGGTTAGCAGGTAACGCGCTTCAACTTGATCCGTTGAATGAACCTCAAATTTGCTTTCAAATTCAGGGTCTTCTAGCTTTACCCTATCACCGCCCTTTGCCCAACCCGTAAGAAAATTACCAAGCGCCGTTAAATCCCCAGAAACCACTGTTGTGCCGACAAAGTTTTTATGAAAATCGAAATTCGCAAGCAGTCCTTTAAAAACAGTATTTCTTGTTGTTCGGCCTTTACTATCGCGGCTAACATTAATCAGCTTTGCTTCAAATAAGTTAAAATCCACATCATCTATGCACCCTCTAACCTCGTCCTCTAATTTCTTTTCATCATAGCTTGGTATTAATGAAAGAGTACGGAACATTTGCGTAGCATTATTGCGGGGTTTTTGATGATAGGTCATGCCAAGTCGCGTACAAATCTCAGGCATAATCATATGTTTTGCCTGCGCCCTAAAAATTGCCATTTTGCGATAAAAATAACCGACAATAAGAAACGCCGGCACTGCCACAAACACCATTTGATCAATATTTTTTAGCAAAATTGCAATCGTTATGAAGATCACCATCACCCCAATCACCACCTTAATAAAGGTCGAATAGGCCTCTTTTCTTTTGGTTTCTAGACTTTCAAGCAGGGGTTTTAATTCATCATTATAAAAATGATCAAAATCATCGAGTTTTGCTGACAAATCATCCATATTCATATGATTTTACTCTCAGAGAAATTCAGCGGCATCTATCGATTTTTTTTCGCCCTCATCTATTTCAAAATAAGGCATAGCTTTAATATTTATCATGCCGGCAATGATACTACTTGGAAAAATATCAACAGCATTTTTAAGGTCGGTCACACAAGAATTATAAAAACGCCGCGCCGCCGATATATGCCCTTCCACTTCCTCAAATGTCTCTTGCGCTCTGATCATGGTATCTTGCGATTTTAAATCCGGGTAATTTTCCGCCACGGCGAATAAATTCATCATTGCCGATTGCAATCCCTTATTGGCTTCAATATGTTGGGCAACTTCTTCTGGTTTGTTTTTATCATAATCACTATTAGAAATGGCCCGCATTTGCGTTACTTTTGTCAAAACGGCATCTTCGTGATCCATGAATTTTTTGGCAATTGTTAGAATATTGGGAATTAAATCATGACGTTTTTTAAGCTGCACATCTATTGAAGACAAGGCTTCGAGAGTATTATTCTTTAATTTAATAAGCCGCGCATATAAATAATATGCCAAAACAATAACCTGCCCTATACTAATAAAAAATTCC
>ERZ890510.2570-NODE-2570-length-10126-cov-4.165227_pt1 | contig 10126 bp, 7 predicted proteins | sample MGYA00521265_ERZ890510 | MGnify/ENA primary metagenome ERZ890510 (study PRJEB32303, sample SAMEA104408624) | aquatic metagenome | biome: Brackish water; feature: Chemocline; material: water | place: Baltic Sea | collected 2014-10-26T21:54:00 | depth 110 m ...
GGGCCGCGTTCGGCCATGACTTCGATGGGCAAGCACCCCTCAAAGTAGGGCGTGTCTTTCTCCCAGTCCTTGAATTCGGTCTTGTCGCCCGTCACCAGTGCGTCAATGAACGCGAAATACTGCTCTTTGGTCATCGGGCAATTCAGATAGTCCTTGCCGTCGCCGCCCGGCGCGGACTTGTCGTAGCGCGATTGGAACCAGGCAACGTTCATGTCGACCGAATCCTTAGCGACGATCGGGGCGATCGCATCGAAGAACGCCAGCGAGTCCTCGCCGGTCAGCCCGCGGATAGCATCGGCCAACGCCGGCGAGGTGAGGGGCCCGGTCGCGATAATCACGTTGTCCCAATCGTCCGGCGGCAGACCGGCGACTTCGGCACGGTCAATTGTGACCAACGGATGGTCTTCGAGCGCGGCTTGCACGGCTGCCGAAAACCCGTGGCGATCGACTGCCAACGCGCTGCCAGCCGGGACCCGGTGCTCATCGCCGGCTTGCATGATCAGCGACCCACAGCGCCGCATTTCTTCATGTAACAGGCCGACCGCGTTCTTCTCCGGATCGTCCGAGCGAAAGGAGTTCGAACACACAAGTTCGGCCAGCGAATCGGTCATGTGCGCTTCGGTCCCACGCACGGGCCGCATTTCGTGGATCGTCACGGGCAAGCCCGCTTGCGCGATCTGCCAAGCGGCTTCGCTGCCAGCGAGGCCGCCGCCGATGATGTGGATCGGGGCGGTGGTCACCATTTGCTGCTATCAGCTTTCGGACACTGTTGCGGATTGATCAACTAAGCCACCGGTGGCGCGTGCGCCGGGGTGAACGGCGTCACCCTAACCTGGCTGCCCATAGCGGTGATAAGCGAACCATCTGGGACTTCGGACCATAGGTCATCGGCGCCGTCCAACGGCTCCGAGAGAATCAGCAAAGTGTCCTCGCCGTCGGCGAGGCTGATACGTCCGTCGCGCATGTAGAGATCGCCGCCCGCGAGGTAGTAGAGGCTGGGCGAATTATTGTCGCTGGAGTAACGCAGCGCCGTGATTGTCTTGCCATCGGAGAAGGCGATTGCCGCGCGCAACGGTTCCCGGATCTCCTGTGCGGCCATCACGTCCCCGATTAACGCAACCGTGCGGGCCAGTGCTGGACCGGGTTCCTCTAGCAGCCCATGCCCCAGTGCCAACAAGAAAAACGCCTCGGTGTCGGTGGTCCCTTGGCGGGCCGAATAGAGATCGGTCGGGATGAGGTGCCCAAGGTCACGGCGAATGGTTTTGTAACCGCCGATCGCGCCGTTGTGCATGAACATTCCATGCCCGTGCACAAATGGATGGCAGTTGTCGCGGCTGGTCGATGTCCCGGTCGACGCGCGGACATGGGCGAAAAACAAACCGGAGCGAACATGCCGCGCGATGCTCTTCAGATTGGAATCGTTCCACGCTGGTAGCGTGTCGCGGAACAGGCCGGGCTCGGGATATTCGTCGTACCAGCCCAGTCCAAATCCATCGCCATTGGTCGGCACAACCGAGCGGCGCGCCGCGAGCGACTGCCGGATCAATGAATTTTCCGGCTCGAATAGCAACATGTTGAGGGACAGGCGAGGGCCGGAATAGGCGAGCCAACGGCACATGACAGAAATTTCTCCGCACGGGAATTGGCCCGGAGCGTATCCATGAGCCTAAGGGTTGTCGATGGCGACCGTCACCGGTCAAATAGATCTGTGTTGAACCAGTTTCAAGAATGGGCAGCGCCGTGCCGGATCCTCTGATCGCGCCGCCGGATTGGACCACGCTGACCCGTGACCGGGTTTGGTGGCTCGCAGCGACGCCGGTGATCGCTTTGGGGTTTGTCGTCGCCGAAACGACACTTGGGATTGAGGGCCGCCTGGAATTTATGATCCTGGTGGCATGTCTGGTGTTGCTGCCACTGGCGTTAACCAGCGGCTTGCGCCGCAGCGCCCGGATGAAACCGGTGAACGTGGCCGAAACGTGGTCGCTGCGCGCAGGCGTCGCCTCTGCTGTCGTTGGTGCGGGATGGCTGACCGTGTTCGGTGGGCCGATCGCCCCGTGGTGGGCAATCGGCGTGCCGGTGACAGTGTGCCAGTGGGTCTTCATTTGGTTGAAAGCCGGCCCCGACAAATCGACGGACGCCATCGCCCGGGTGTTCGACTGACTTCGCCCGATTTCATGGACCGGCTAGCCGATCAGCGGGCGCCGAAAATAGCCGAAGAATGGTTGCCGCGCCGCGCCGCGCCGCATAGCTTTCCGCCATGAGCGAGACCCCGCCATCACCGCCGAACAGCCTGCCGCCGCCACCGGTCGCGCCGCCGATTGCGGGACCGTCCAAACTGGTGCGCCAAATGCGGTGGTGGGGGTTAGGCCTGTTCGCGCTCGGCCTTGTGATCGCCGTTGCGTCCGGGCGACTGAGCGATAGCGTGGGTGTGCGGGTGGCTGGTCCTGTGATCGGCATGACCGGCATGGCGCTATACCTCGGCGGCACAATTTTGCGCGCGTTTCAGTGGCGGCGGGAATAGGGTTGCCTAATCCCGCGCGCGACCCATATTTGTCTTCTGGGTTTGATATCCATTGGCACGAAAAAACACGAGGAACCACGTGAGCAAGAAACCCGTTCTGGACGTCAGCCCCTTGACGACGCCGTGGCAAACCCTCGATCCGTTTCTGTTTTGCATGCATCACGACGATGCCTACCCGGCGGGTGATGCCGAGATGGGGCCTGCAGAGCCGTTGAACGGTCGCATGATCGGGCAGGATTTCAGCGGCAAAGATGGCTGGAGCATGTATCACGGCTCAACCGTGCCGGGTTTTCCGCAACATCCCCACCGCGGTTTTGAAACCGTTACGGTCGCGCGCCGTGGTTTCATCGACCATGCCGACTCGGTCGGTGCCAGTGCCCGTTTCGGCGAGGGCGACTTGCAGTGGATGACGGCGGGACGTGGCATTGTGCATTCCGAAATGTTCCCGTTGCGCAACCGCGACGAGGGCAACCCCACTGAGCTGTTTCAAATTTGGCTGAACTTGCCGGCTGCACGAAAGATGGTGGCGCCGTACTTTTCGATGATCTGGCGCGACACTGTCCCGACCCAAACCACACGCGACGGAGAAGGCCGCGAGACCACCGTCGTCAGCTATTGCGGCGCGTTACCCAGCGGGGACGCACCACCCACGCCGCCGCCTGACTCGTGGGCCGCGGACGCTGCCAATGCGGTGACGATCTGGACGATCAAGATGGCCACGGACGCGCAATGGACGCTGCCCGCCTCAGACCCCGGTGCGAACCGCCGTGTCTATCTGTTCAGAGGCGGGGGTGTGCGGGTCGCCAGCGAAGAGGTTGGCGTGCGGCACGCCGCGACGCTCGATGCCGGTGCCGCGATCAGTTTGGAAAACGGTCCGGGCGAGGCGGAACTGCTGCTCCTACAGGGCCGACCGATCAACGAACCGGTCACCCAATACGGGCCCTTCGTGATGAATACGCAGGAGGAGATCAAGCAGGCCTTTGCCGATTACCGGCGCGACCAATTTGGCGGCTGGCAATGGCCCGACGATGCGCCGATCCATGCGCGCGAGGCCAACCGTTTCGCCCGCCACGCCGACGGCAAGGTCGAGACGCAAGACGCTTAGCGCCGCGTCACGCCTGGCCTTGCCAAGCTGACGACGCCATACATCGGTGTTAGCGGGCCTTGTGCCTGCCTTTGGGGGCGGCCGATTTAGGCCGTAAGGCCATTGCACGCTTTCGCTTCGGCTGAACCCGCCCCGCTGAGGTCTTGCCTGATGGTTTCTTCGGCGACTTCTTCGCTTTGCTGGTCGCCGACGTCGCGGCGGCGCGCCTTGCGCGCGGTGTTTTTACGGGCCGCTCGACCGTTGCGTCGAGCAGATCGATGTCCTCGTCCGGCTGCCGCGCGCGTTTGCCGCGCTTGAAAATCTCGGCCAGATACGCTCCGGTGTAGCTATCTTTGCTCGCGGCCACCGTTTCCGGCGTGCCCACCGCGACGACATGGCCGCCCTTGTCGCCGCCTTCTGGCCCCAAGTCGATCACCCAGTCAGCCGTTTTGATGACCTCAAGGTTGTGCTCGATGACCAGCACGGCGTTGCCTTGGTCGACCAGCGCGTGCAGCACTTCGAGAAGTTTGCGCACGTCTTCGAAGTGCAAACCGGTGGTGGGCTCGTCCAGGATATAGAGGGTTTGGCCGGTCGCGCGGCGCGATAGTTCCTTGGCAAGTTTGACGCGCTGCGCCTCGCCGCCCGACAGCGTCGTCGCTTGCTGGCCCACGTGAATGTAGCCCAGGCCGACGCGCTGCAACGTCACCATTTTTTCGCGGATCACTGGGACGGCTGCGAAAAAATCAGCGGCTTCGTCGACCGTCATATCGAGGACATCGGCGATCGACTTTTCCTTGAACTTGATCTCCAAGGTTTCACGGTTGTAACGGCGGCCGTGGCAGATGTCGCACTGAACGTAGACGTCGGGCAGAAAGTGCATCTCGATCTTGACGACGCCGTCGCCTTGGCACGCCTCACAGCGCCCGCCTTTGACGTTGAACGAGAAACGACCCGGCTTGTAGCCGCGCGCGCCGCTCTCGGGCAATCCGGCGAACCAATCGCGAATTGGCGTGAAGGCGCCGGTATACGTTGCCGGATTGGAGCGCGGCGTGCGGCCAATCGGCGACTGGTCGATGTCGACGATCTTGTCGAGGAACTCGAGGCCCTCAATCTTGTCGTGTTCTGCCGGTGCTGTCCGCGCGCCGTTCAGCGTGCGGGCAATCGCCCGGTACAGCGTTTCGATGATCAGCGTCGACTTGCCGCCGCCTGACACGCCGGTAACGCAGACGAAGGCGCCCAGCGGAATGTCGATATCGACGTTATGCAGATTGTTGCCGCGCGCGCCGCGTACTTTGATCTTTTGGCCTGGCTTGCCGGGTCGCCGGGCATCGGGAACGGCAATTTCGCGCGTGCCACTCAGATATTGTCCCGTCAGGCTCTCCGGGTTGCGGATCACCTCTTCGGGCGTGCCTTCGGCAATGATCCGGCCGCCGTGGATGCCGGCACCCGGTCCCATATCGATGACATAGTCGGCCGCGCGGATGGCCTCTTCGTCATGTTCGACCACGATGACCGTGTTGCCGAGATCGCGCAGGTTTTCCAGCGTGTCGAGCAGCCGCCGGTTGTCGCGCTGGTGCAACCCAATGGACGGTTCGTCCAGCACGTACAGCACGCCGGTCAACCCCGAGCCAATTTGCGAAGCGAGCCGGATGCGCTGGCTCTCGCCGCCCGACAGCGTGCCGGAGTTGCGGCTGAGCGTGAGGTATTCAAGACCGACGTTGACCAGGAAACCCAGTCGTTCGTTGATCTCGCGCAGAATGCGCTCGGCGATCTCATTCTGTTTCGCGGTCAACTGACCCGACAGCGCCCGGAACCAAGCGTCGGCGTGGGCAATCGACATTTGGCTGACCGCGCCGACATGATGGCCGGCAATCTTGACCGCCAATGCTTCAGGTTTGAGCCGCCAACCGTCGCAGGCGTCGCACTGCGTTTCGTTCTGAAACCGCGCCATGTCGTCGCGGATCCAGCTTGAATCGGTTTCGCGCCAACGCCGCTGGAGATTGGGAATGACACCCTCGAATGGCTTGCTGGTTTGGTAGTTGCGCGTGCCGTCGTCGTAGGTCATCTGGATCGCGTCGTCGCCCGAGCCGTAAAGAATGACCTGCTGCACCTCTTCGGGGATATCCGCCCAAACATCGTTGAATGAAATCTTGAAATGCCGGGCGATGGATTGCAGCGTCTGCGCGTAATAGGGCGAGGGGGTCGACGACCGTGACCATGGACCAATCGCACCGTCCTTCAACGATTTGCTGGTGTCGGGCACGACAAGATCGGGATCGAAGAACGTTTGCGTGCCCAGCCCGTCGCACGACGGGCACGCGCCGAACGGGTTGTTGAACGAAAACAACCGCGGCTCGATCTCCTCAATCGTGAAGCCCGAAACCGGGCAGGCGAATTTGGACGAAAACATTGTCCGCTCACCGGTGTCGGCGTTCTCCGCAATCAACAGGCCGTCGGCCTCGCGCAGGCAGGTTTCGACCGAATCAGCCAACCGGTTGCCCAGGTCGGGCTTCACCACGACACGGTCGACCACCACTTCGATCTCATGCTTGAGCTTTTTGTTAAGCGCCGGCACCTCGTCGATCTCATGGACCTCGCCGTCGACCTTCACGCGGGTAAAGCCGCGCTTCATCAAATCGGCGAACTCCTTGCGGTATTCGCCCTTGCGGCCGCGCACGATGGGCGCCAGCAAGAACAACCGCGTGCCTTCCGGCATCGTCGCGATGCGGTCGCACATCTGGCTGACCGTTTGGCTTTCAATCGGCAGTCCGGTCGCGGGCGAGTAGGGGATGCCGACCCGCGCGAACAGCAAGCGCATGTAGTCGTAAATCTCGGTGACCGTGCCGACCGTCGAGCGCGGGTTGCGCGAGGTCGTTTTCTGCTCAATGGAAATCGCCGGCGACAGCCCCTCGATGTGGTCGACATCGGGTTTCTGCATCAACTCAAGGAATTGCCGCGCATAGGCCGACAGGCTCTCGACGTAGCGCCGCTGCCCCTCGGCATAAATCGTGTCGAACGCAAGCGAGGATTTGCCCGATCCCGACAGCCCGGTCATCACCACCAGCCGGTCGCGCGGGATATCGACGTCGACACCCTTCAAATTATGTTCGCGCGCGCCCCGGATCGAGATCGTCTTCAACGGATCAGGGCCGACACGTTTTTGGCGGTTTTTGGGGGTTTTTGGCGCGGACACGGGCACTCACTGAGGCACAAGGGAACTCACCAATATAGGGCACACAACCCGCCGCGCGGGGAAATGAAGTGACCCGCGGGGTGTATTTTTCTGGGGATAAGGTGCCGGCGGTTTGCAGGCGCGTTTTGGCACCCGCGCACGCATTTCCGCTACCTCTTCGCGTGACCGCTGCCCCGTGCTAAGCCGTCCCCATGTTCGGCGATATCAATTATTGGCTGGTCTCGACCTTTGTCCTCCCCGTGCTGCTCGGCATCACGCTGCATGAGGCGGCGCACGGCTGGGTAGCCTGGAAGCTTGGCGACAACACGGCCTATGACAAGGGGCGGGTGTCGTTCAATCCGTTTCGCCATATCGATCTGTTTGGCACGATCGTTCTGCCGGCGCTATTGGTGTTCGCGCGGGCGCCGTTTGTGTTCGGTTGGGCGAAGCCGGTCCCGGTGCACTTTCGCAATTTGCACCACCCGCGCCGCGACATGGTGCTGGTCGCCGCCGCGGGGCCGTTCGCTAACCTGCTGATCGCCCTCGGCGCAGGCGTTTTGCTTCATTTGGTCGGCTTTTTTCCGTCCGGCGCCGCGGAATGGGTCGTCCGTACCTTGCAGAACGGGATTTTCGTCAATTTGCTGCTGGCCGTATTCAACATGCTCCCGGTCCCGCCGCTGGACGGCGGCCGGGTCGCCGTTGGTCTGCTGCCTAAGGCATTCGCCCGGCCCCTGGCGAGCCTGGAGCGCTACGGGTTTTTCATTTTGTTGGCGGTAATGCTGGGTCTACCGGCCCTTTTCGAGGCCCTGGGCAGGGAATTCAGCTTGTTCCAAAGTATTATTTTGCCCGTTACCGACACACTATATAATGTGGTCCTTACCGTTACAGGACATATATAGGCCGCCCGTGCAGCCCTCTGATGCATTCGACCAAGGCCTCGACGAGGCCGCCGCAAACGCCGAAGAACGCCAGCCTTTGGTCGTCGATCTCGACGGCTATGAAGGGCCGCTGGATGTCCTATTGGTGCTCGCGCGTGGGCAAAAAGTTGACCTCGCGCGGATCTCGATCCTCCAACTTGCCGAGCAATATCTCGCCTTTATCGAGCAAATCCGTGGGATAAAGCTCGAGGTCGCGGCCGACTACCTGGTCATGGCGGCCTGGCTCGCCTATCTCAAGTCGCGCCTCTTGCTGCCGCCGGAGGAAAACGGCGACGAGGAATTGTCCGGGCCGGAAATGGCGGCGCGCTTGGCGTTTCAGCTTCAGCGGTTGCAGGCGATGCGCGACGTTTCCGCCAAACTGATGGCGCGCGACCGGCTGGGCCGCGACGTGTTTTCGCGCGGCGCCCCGGAGGGCATCCGGGTGATCCGCAAATCGGTCTATCAAGTGTCGTTGTTCGAGTTGTTGAAGGCCTACGGCGATTTCAAACTGCGCGGTAAGTCCAATCCGCTGACCATGCGCACGTCGGTTATTCACAGCATCGAAGAAGCGGTGCGACGGCTCGAGCGGGTGTTGGGCAAAATGCCGAACTGGACCCGGCTCGAGAGCTTTTTGCCGCAGTCCCTGAGCTCGCCGGCGGAGCGCCGGTCGGCGGTTGCCTCAACCTTTGCGGCAACGCTGGAACTTGTAAAACGCGGGGACCTCCGGCTTCGTCAAGGCGAAGCTTTTGGCCCGCTCTATCTGATGGGCAACGCCGCGGCGACGCCGATCACCAGTCCAAATGAGTAAGGTGAGAGTATGAGTGACGACCCGCAATTGATCCGCATGGCCGAGGCGCTGCTATTTGCCGCCGTTGAGCCGCTGGACGAAGCCAGCTTGTTGGCCCGGTTGCCCGAAGACACCGATGTGCCAGCCCTGATGGCCGAATTGACCGATCTCTACGCCGAACGCGGCATCGTGTTGCACCAAGTTGCCGGCGGCTGGGCGTTCAGAACGGCGCCCGACATGGCCTTTTTGATGGAACGCGAAAAAACCGTGCAGCGCCGCCTGAGCCGCGCCGCGGTCGAAACCCTATCGATCATCGCCTATCACCAACCGATCACCCGCGCCGAAATCGAAGAGATTCGCGGTGTCTCGATCAGCAAGGGCACGCTCGACGTTCTGATGGAATCAGGGTGGGTGCGCCTGCGCGGCCGCAAGCAAACGCCTGGCCGACCGTTGACCTATGGCACCACCTCAGAGTTTCTCGACCATTTCGGCCTGCAAGACATCGATGACCTTCCCGGGGTCGAAGAGCTCAAATCCGCCGGGCTGCTGAGTGCCGAACCGCCGCCCGAACTGGTTCGCGACGCCGAACAGCAGGCTGCGGCGAGCCGCGGCGAAAAGCCCGCGACCGACGATGAAGACGAGGACACCGAGTTCGATCCCGACGCGGACGAGAATAAGGAAACGTCGGACGCGAGCACCGAATCTGCCGAAGAGCCCTCGGAAACCCGCCAATCCATGCCGCGCAGCGCGATAATCGAGGATGACGACGCAGAAGAGGCGGAGGATCAATACCGGCCTGCTACCGCCGCGGTTGATCCGGCCTTTGAGGTCGTCACCGTTGCAGCGAAGGGTCGGGACGAGGATTAGGCGCATTTGCCACCGTCCGATCGGTCGGCGTCGGTAGTCCGCCGCCGGGCCGGGACCGGCAAAATTAGGGCCATATTAATCACGTTGGTGGATAGTTGGATCAGACCGTGACCAACAGGCCCAACCGATATGAGCGTCCAGGCTGTTTTAGCCGCCGACCAAACGATTAACGAAGCGCCTCAATCCCCGCCACGTGGCTTTCTCGCCGCTGAGGACGCCGCGCTTGGTACGCGCTTCATTAGCGGTGGCTACGTCATCCAGCCTGTCGAAGACGCGGCCCAACTCGAACGCATTCGCGCCGCGGTGACATCGCAGGCCGCACGGCATCTCGGCATCGCTGAGTCCGGTCCAGCCGATGCTTTCCTAAACACCATCCACACAAAAGTAGGCCCCGCCGAGCTCAACGCGCTGCGGCTTGCCGTCCACAGCAGTGTGAATGCTAACCTATGGTTGCGTGAGGCCTATTTTAGTCTGGCCCGCCGCACGATTGAAGCGCTCGTTGGCAACGAATTGGCGATGCAGCGCCGGGTAAATCTTTCGATCCAATTGCCCGGCGACGATTCGTCGTTACTGCCTGTTCATACCGATGTCTGGAGCGGCGATTCGCCCTTTGAGGTTGTCGTCTGGTTGCCGCTGGTTGACTGCTTTCGAACCAAGTCGATGTTCCTGTTGCCGCCGGTGCCGGATCGCGCGATGAGCGCGCGACTCCACGAGTTTGCCGACCGAAGCGCGGAGGATCTCTTTCGAGCAATAGAACCTGATGTCCAATGGCTGGATA
>ERZ890510.2571-NODE-2571-length-10124-cov-7.932764_pt1 | contig 10124 bp, 11 predicted proteins | sample MGYA00521265_ERZ890510 | MGnify/ENA primary metagenome ERZ890510 (study PRJEB32303, sample SAMEA104408624) | aquatic metagenome | biome: Brackish water; feature: Chemocline; material: water | place: Baltic Sea | collected 2014-10-26T21:54:00 | depth 110 m ...
TTTCGATATTCTCTAAATAAGCCGCTGGGCGCGCTAACTTATGAACATGAAGTCGTCGCCATAAAGCGTAATCAAAAATTAAATTTAGCGGCGGTAGATATTGCTTGTTGGGGGATTAAAAAAGGTGCCGATACCACTAAGGGCTTGCTGGTAACGAGAGAAATAGCGGATGCAACTCTCGCTGACATAATTGCCTCCGAACCCGATTGGTCTGCTTTGGAGCCGATATTGTACCAGAGTGGTTTGCAACTAATGGAGATGCATAAACATGCTATACAGCAGGGGGCACTGTACCCCAAGCATATTTTCGTCAATCCGCTCACAGGCGGTATCCAACTTATCGATTTTGAAAGGTCAAGAAAACGTGCTTCGGTGCGCAAGGCTATAAAGTCAGATCTGGAGCAGCTAATAAAACGTCTGATAGCCATGCCGGACAATGCCTGTCTTGCTTTGTTGAGACCTTACTTGCAAGATCACGGTAAGTTAGTTAATGAATTATTAACAGCTCGTGCGAGCTAACAGCCATTTCAATGGGAACACGTTTAGATGCAGAATTACGAAAGAGTTAAGTCCGACCCCGTTAGCGCCGAGCTCTACACAAAACGTCGGCCGCGAAAACACCAGTTCGAAATGCAAATGGTGGCTGAAGCTTTTCAAATGCTACCTGGCACAGATGTTAAGTCTGTACTCGATGCGCCTTGCGGCGTAGGACGACTTAGCTTGTGGTTGCGTCAGCAAGGTTTTGAGGTTTCTGCTGTCGATCTCGGGGAGGCGGCTGTTCAGCTTAGCAAAACATTGCTGGAAGAAAATAATCTAACAGCCAGTGTGCAATGTCAGGATATCTTTAATATGCAGTTCGAGGATGCTGGTTTTGACGCCACTGTCTGTTTCAGATTGCTGCACCACTTCAGCCAGGAAAGTGATCAGGCCGCGCTTATTAAGGAGCTGTGCAGAGTCACTTCGAAGTATGTGGTGATTTCCTATATTTCTGCTTATTCGCTTACCTCACTACGGCGAAAGCTGCGCAAGCTCACCAGGGGCAAGGCAATTAAACAAAACCCCAATTCACTGGAGCAACTCAAGGCGATGTTCGCGGGCAATGGTTTTAGCCTGTTGGGAAGGGTGAACAGGTCAGCTTTCCTGCATTCTTTGCAATTAGCAGTTTTTGTAAGAGAGGGCTGAGTATTTTTCAGCTTGATTGATATCTGACCAGTGCTTCAGTTTGATATTGGGCGCATCGGGACGAAGGTCGCTAATCTAGAGGGTTTCGAGCCGATTTTTTGAGGCTTTGTGGCAATTTCTACGGGTTTCGTGCCAATTTATAGAAAGGATTCTATCGAATAGCTCTGATTCGCCTGCTGGTGATGCAATTTCTACGGGTTTAGTGCCAATTTATAAAGAGAATTCTATCGAATAGCTCTGATTCGCCTGCTGGTGATGCAATTTCTACGAGTTAAGTGCCAATTTATAAAGAGGATTCTATCGAATAGCTTCTGATTCGCCTGCTGGTGATCCAATTTCTACTGGTTCAATGCCTGCTTGAAAAGAATTCTCTCTTAAGATTTGCTTAAGTTTCAGCTGCTAAATTCGTCCCATAATCATTCGAATTGGTGGGATTTATGCATTCCTCAGTGGTAGAAAAAATTGATCAATCCGAGCAGTTCATGCCGATGAAGTCCCGTATTACGCAGTTGATCAGGCCGGTGCCTGCTTTCGATCTGGTACAGCGGCATTCAAGCTTGCGGCCGCAGGTCGAGGCCTATATTGAAAGTAAATTCAAGGCTAGCTATGGTGCTACGCCGTCCGAGTATTTGCCGCTGCTTCTAACCCTGCGCTGTGTAGATCAATTGAGTGGGGCGGCGGGGATTTCTATAGCCGCATTGGAGGAGCGTCTATTTCTGGAGCAATATCTTGACCTTCCTGTTGAGCAGGTGCTGCAACAGACTCTGGGTAGCGAAGTTCAAAGGCAAGGCATAGTGGAGATTGGCAATCTGGTCGCAACTACAAATGGCGCCAGTCGCATAATATTCATCGTGTTGGCGTCTGTGCTTTACCAGGCTGGATTTGAATGGATGGTATTCACGGCGACTAAACCGCTGCTTGCCGGTTTTAAGAAGCTGGGTTTTGAAAATTACTCTCTGGGCAAAGCCGAGCTTGCACGACTAAGCTCTGATTCCGCAGAAAGTTGGGGAAGTTATTATCAAAACAAACCCGAAGTGGTAGCTGGCAGGCTCAGCTGTGCGATGGACATTATCCAGAGCAGAAAATTATTCAAATGTGTTCAGACTCTGTACAAAAGCCGAATAGATTCCCTGAGCGCTCAAATCCGCCAGCAGCTGCCGGAAGATGTCAGCTAACGCCAGCTATAGCATAAGCGATCTGCAGCGTCGCTATACGGCGGCGGAAATTGAAGCGTATGGCGATGAATTGTGCGAACTGCTTGGGCAGTTGGACATTACTCGCCTGGCTCTACTTGCCGATAACAGCATCGAATGGGTGATTGTGGATCTGGCCTGTCGCAAGGCCAATATCACTTTGTTGCCACTACCCACATTCTTCTCCAACTCCCAGTGCAATCATGCCATAAACAGTTGTTCCATTACGGCCGTCATTACTGACAATCCAGTACTTGTGGAGACAGAGTTCCTGGCGCATACCAGCCGCTTGCAGCATTTGGGCGATGGACGATTGAGTCTCTGCCTGTTGAAAGATGTCCCGCAGACGGCGTTGATACCCCAGGGCACGGGTAAAATAACCTTCACTTCGGGTTCTACCGGACAGCCAAAAGGCGTTTGTCTTAGCACGCCACAATTGATAAAGCAGGCTGGCATCTTGGCCGAATTGTCTGGGATCGATTCCCCACGTCATCTTTGTCTGCTGCCCTTGAGTACTTTGCTGGAGAATATTGCCGGCGTTTATGCCCCAATGTTGGTGGCGGGTGAGATCATCATTCCCAGTCACGAAGAGCTTGGTTTCCAGGGCAGTGCATTAGTAGATCAGGGAAAATTGCTGACAATGATTCAGCAGTTGCGACCCGAGTCGTTAATTTTGATACCGCAGCTTTTGCTGCTATTGCTCAGCGCTATCAAGAAGGGTTGGCAACTCCCCGATTCACTTAAGTTTGTCGCTGTAGGTGGCAGCAAGGTATCGGTCGAGTTATTGCTCGAGGCCCGGCAAAGGGGCATCCCCGTTTTCGAGGGCTATGGGCTCTCTGAATGTGCTTCGGTAGTGAGCTTGAATACAGCGCAAGCTGATAATCCTGGTAGCTGTGGCAAACCATTGCCGCATATTGAAGTGAGTTTCGATGAAGGCGAAGTAATGGTTTCTGGCAACGTCATGCTGGGTTATGTCAATGAGCCGCAGAGCTGGAATCTTCAACAGATCGCAACTGGCGATCTAGGCTATCTCGATGAGCAAGGCTTTCTGCATATTAATGGCCGCAAAAAAAATCTGCTGATCTCCAGTTATGGGCGTAATATTTCGCCAGAATGGGTGGAGAGTGAGCTGCTGGCAAATCCATTGTTGGCTGAGGCGGTTGTGTTAGGGGATGAAAAACCATTCTGTACGGCACTGATATCCGTGCGCTCTCCTGAAATAGCCGATTCCCAAATTCAGTTATGGATAGGGAAGGTAAATCAGAGCTTGCCAGATTATGCGCAAGTAAAACGTTGGCACAGACTGAGTCAATTGCTAAGCCGTGATAGCGTATTAATGACTGAGAATGGCAGGCCTCGACGAGAGAATATCAACCGGGTCTTTAGTGAGGAAATTAGTCAACTCTACGAGAGCGCCGACCCGAACCAGGAGCTGGAGACAGCAAGCCTGGAAAATTAGCGTCGCAATCCAACCTATCGAATTAGTGAAGTGATAAGGAAGCAGGTGCAATATGAATTTTTTTAATACCTTGGTAAATGAAACTGAACCACAACGGCAAGCGCTGCTCTCGGCACCAATTATCGAAAGATGTTTCAAGGGAGATATTGCGCTTGATGATTATGTGGCCTTTCTTGCGCAGGCTTATCACCATGTAAAGCACACAACACCGTTGCTAATGGCGGTAGGCTCGAGACTTCCTGCCGAGAAGGAATGGTTGCGCACGGCGGTTGCCGAATACATCGAAGAAGAATTGGGGCACCAGGAATGGATACTGAATGACATTGAAAATTGTGGTTATGACAAGGAAGTTGTGCGTCGTAGCGTGCCCAATCCAGCAACAGAGTTAATGGTGGCCTACGCCTATGACATGGTACAACGGGTAAATCCTCTGGGTTTCTTTGGTATGGTGCACGTACTGGAGGGGACAAGCATAAATCTGGCAGACAAGGTGGCGGGTTCGGTGAGATCGGCCCTGGGCCTTGAGAAGAATGCGTTTTCTTATCTAGTCTCTCATGGCTCGCTGGATCAGCAGCATGTGGCTTTCTTTGAAAGCCTGATGAAGCAGATAGTCGATGAAGATGAACAAGCCGTAATCATCCATGCCTGTAAAATGTTTTATCAGCTGTATGGAGATATTTTCAGAACGCTGTCGGCAGAGCACAAAATTCCGCGTCTTTTAAAGAGAGCTTGAGTATGAATATAGCCGGCAAGAAGATTCTGTTGACGGGGGCGACCGGTGGCATCGGAGCACAGCTCGCCAGGCTGTTGCACGAACAGGGTGCGCAATTGATACTAAGTTGTTATCAAGAACAGGCGTTGCAGCAATTAAACAACGAGCTCGGCAATGCCCACATTCTGGCGTGTGCCGATATCGCAAGCATTGAAGGGCGTCAGTTAATTGTAGAAGTGTGTCAGCAAGCGGGCGGCATCGATGCGGTCATTAATTTGGCCGGCATACTGAATTTCAGTCTTTTTGAAAAACAAGCGCCGCAAATAGTTGAAAAAACACTGACGATTAATTTGCTGGCGCCGGTATTGCTTTGCCAGGATTTGATACCAATACTAAAAATCAAATCCGAAGCTATGATTCTGAATGTAGGTTCGATATTTGGCAGCATAGGGCATCCAGGATTTGTTGCCTACTGCGCCAGTAAAGCGGGACTTAAGTGTTTTACCGAAGCGCTTTCCAGGGAGCTGGCGGATACATCAATTCAGGTTTGTTATATAGCGCCGAGAGCTACTAAAACCAATCTGAACGATGACAGAATTAATGAATTAAATGCAGTGCTTGGGAATAAATCAGATAGTCCGGAATATGTGGCGAAAGAAATTGTGCAGATGTTCAAAACTAATAGTCGGATTAGTTATCTCGGCTGGCCGGAAAAATTATTTGTGCGCGTAAATGCTCTATTCCCAGGATTGGTGCGCCGATCACTGGTGAAGAATCTAAAAGTAATTAAACAATTTGCAACAGTGGGTGACTAGCTATGAAACTAAATAAGATACTCTATAACTTCGCTACTACTATCTTCATGATAGTAATCGGATTTTCCGCCAGCTTGTCTGTGGCGGCAGAGATGAGTGAAGTACTTCATCTTCAACAGCGCTGGGCCGAAGTAAATTATCAATTGGAAGGCAAAATTCAGCTCTCCGCTTTCGAGCAATTGGCGGCGGAAGCGGATAAACTGACGGAGCAAAAGCCGAATGATGCGGCGGCCTGGATTTGGAGTGGAATAATTAAATCTACCTATGCGGGTGCGAAAGGCGGTCTGGGAGCACTCAGTCTGGCTAAGGCGGCCAAGAAAGATCTGGAGAAGGCTATGGATATCGACGCCGAAGCGCTGGGAGGATCTGCATCTACCACCCTCGGCACGCTATATCATAGTGTTCCTGGGTGGCCTGTCGGTTTCGGTAATGAAGGCAAAGCCGAGGAACTTATGCTTAAGGCTGCGGCTCTAAACCCTGAGGGTATCGATACAAATTATTTTTACGGCACCTATCTGATGGATAACAAGCGCTATCAGGAAGCACAGGACTATTTGACTCGAGCCCAACACGCGGCTCCCAGACCCAATAGACCGGTAGCTGATGCGGGAAGGCAGCAAGAAATAGCCGAAGCCCTGGCTTCGATTCAAGGTAAATTGTAAAGACACGAAATTTTATGCAACTACTGTTAGTCGAAGATGATCTGCCGCTGGCCAGCGGGCTGAAGAAAGCGCTGCAGAAGAGTGGCTATGCGGTGAACCATGTTGAAACTGGCGCCTCGGCACTACACACGATAAGAGTCGAGTGCCCTGACATTGTCATTCTCGACATTGGTTTGCCGGATATGGATGGCATTGCTGTGCTGAGAAAGTTGCGTGAAACCGACAAGACGCTGCCGGTACTGCTGCTCACAGCCCGGGATAGCGTAGATGATAAGGTCGCGGGTCTCGACAGTGGCGCCGATGACTATCTCGCGAAACCTTTCGAGATGACGGAGCTATTGGCCAGATTGCGTGTGCTGGAGCGGCGCTTATCCACCGTAAAAACTTCTGAAATCAAGATCGGCAAGGTTTGTATGGACACCCTTGACCATACCGTTACCTGTGATGGTGAGGAACTGGAACTTGCCAGAAAAGAATACATGCTACTGAAGAGCTTGCTGGAAAATGCGGGAAGGGTACAGACCCGTAGCAGCCTTGAAAATCGCCTGTATAGTTGGGGAGAAGAAGTGAGTAGCAATGCCATCGAAGTGCATATTCACCATTTACGTAAAAAATTGGGAAATGAGTTTATCAAGACTATCCGCGGTGTGGGTTATAAGGTGGATGCAGGGGCAGTCTGACTGCCGTTGATATCTGGTTAATTATTCAGAGGTTCCCAAGTGCGGTCCATTCGCCTATTCTTAATTTCCAGTATTCTTGCCACATTAGTCCTGTTCAATTTTCTGGCAGCGTTGCAAGGCTACCAGTCCAGCATGGAAGAAGCAGAGACGCTGTTCGATAATCAAATGCTGGATTTAGCCAGGCTGGTTTCAAATCTCGATGTATCGAATTCCAATACCACCGAAATCCGCCTGGGAAACGATCTGGCATTCCAGATTTGGGAAGATGGCAGCTTGTTGGCTGCTTCCTCCAATGCTCCCGACGAACTCCTGCAAAATTTTACCCCGGGCTTTGAGTTTACCAACTTCAATGGTTATCGCTGGCGAACGTTTTCCCGCTTCGAACCCTCGCTTAATCGCTGGGTAATCGTCGCTGAAAGAACCGACCTTCGATTCGTGCTGGCTGAAAATGTTGTTCTGCAATCAATTTTTCCACTGCTATTGGGGATTCCTCTGGTCGGTCTGCTGATCTGGGTTATAGTCAGTCATGGCTTGAAGCCACTGCAACAGTTATCCACCGAATTAAAAAACAAGCGAGCCAATGATTTATCGCCGATACATCATACTGACTCCCGGGTAGAACTGGATCAGGTCATTGAGTCGACCAATGGTTTTATTCAGCGCCTGGGTCGAGTCATGGAGCGAGAGAAGCGATTTTCAGCCGATGCGGCACATGAATTACGAACGCCTATCAGTGCCTTGAAAATACAGTTACACAACCTGAGCGAAGAAATTGATACTAATCATGACTCATTTCTGGCATTGCAATATGGTGTAGAGAGGATGCAGCATTTAATCGAGCAGCTGCTTTCGCTGTACCGAGCTACCCCGGAACAGTTTGTGGCTAACTGCAAAGCAGTTGACCTTTTTAAGATTACTCAGGATCAATTGGCCATTTTATACCCGGGCTTTGAAAAGAAAGCGCAGCAAATTGAACTTCAGGGAGATTCGGCATTTGTCGAAGGTGATCAATTTGCACTGGAGACATTAATTTCAAATTTATTGAGAAACGCCAATAAATACACGCAAGAAGGTGGCAAGATCGTGGTCAGAATTGAAGAATTGGAAGCCGCCGGCGAGGATGCGGTAAAAGGCAGTGCAGAAAAAGAAATCTGCCTGACCGTAGAAGACAACGGCCCGGGAATAGCCGAGTCGGACCGGGTTCGGGTATTCGATAGATTCTATCGAGCGGACTCGCAGGATGATACGCCGTTGTCACCGGGTTGCGGACTCGGACTGACCATAGTCAGTCATATCGCAGAATTGCATCACGCACGGGTAGTATTGGAAGAATCGAGTATGGAAAGCGGCTGTGCGTTTAAAGTTTATTTTAAGAAGATTTCATGAGATGAAAAACTCGGCCAGCATGCTGTTGCTCAGCATCACTCTTACAAGTTTGTTCGCTTATCCAGCCTCGGCGGCAGTGGCGGAGATTGAGCTGGTCATCAAAGACCATCTATTTTTTCCAGCTACACTCGAAATACCGGCCGGGCAGAAGGTTAGAATCAGAATCATCAATCAGGATTCAACCCCCGAAGAATTCGAAAGTTATGAATTAAACAGAGAAAAAATTATTGTGGGGAATGGACAGGCAGTTATTTTTATTGGCCCGCTCGAGCCAGGTAGATATCCGTTTTTTGGTGAATTTTTTCCCAAAACTGCTCAGGGCGTTGTAATTGTAAAATGAAGATGTACAACAAGATGAATACGCCGATGAATAAGAACAGCCACGAAGAGTTAGTTTATGTTTCTTAATGCGGTGATTATTGTTTTACAGGAAATCCTCGAAGCGTCTCTGCTTATTAGTGTGCTGCTGGTATTTACGCAGCTGTTTCATAAGATCTGGGGAAAATCCTTTAGCCTGAAAACCAGTTGGGTTGCCTACAGTATTATTCTCGGCATCATCGGAGCGGGGCTCTATTCCCACTACACGCCACAAGTGTCTGAATGGTTTGACTATGTCGGTCAGGAAGTGGTCAACGCCTCGATTCATATCGGCAGTCTTATCTTATTGCTAATACTTGCTTTTGTGGTTCCCTCTAAAAAAATAACAGGCAAGTTGATGACAAGAAGCCGCTTGACTACTTTCTGTATGACAGGGGTAGTGTTGTTAGCCATTATTAGAGAAGGCTCTGAAATTATGCAGTATGTTGGCGGAATCGCCGGCCAATCGGGTAATTTTACGCCGATTGTATTCGGTGGGATTATCGGCGCCGGCATTGGCTTGAGCATCGGTGTGTTGTTGTATTACGGGCTTATGAGCCTAAGTATCAAGTGGGCCTACCGACTAGGCTTGATCCTGTTGATGTTAATAGCCGGTAATATGGGATCACAGGCAGTTCTGTTGCTAACCCAGGCTGACTGGTTACCTTTTACTCCGATAGCCTGGAATACCTCTGCTCTACTGGCTGAGGATTCAATCCTGGGGCATTTGTTGTATGCCTTGATTGGGTATGAGGCGACCCCTTCGATTTTACAACTTGTTTGTTATTTGTCAGGAATGATAATGATCGCGATTAGTCCCTTGTTTCGGAAAGTACAGCCTCACAATCAATCATTGGCTGGCACGAATTAATATGATTGAGCTAAAAACTAAATTGAAGAAGGCCGGACCACTACTGGCAGTGATACTTGGTGTTGGCCTGATCTCGCCATTGAAGGTGTATGCCGATGGCAATATCGTTAATAAGATTTATCATCCCTATGTTGATGCTTTGGAAAATGAAATTGAGCTGAGATCAATAATTCAAGACAAGCAGCCAGACAAGATCAATCCAAAGCAGGTGCACCTTCTTTCCTTCGGTACTACGATTGGCCAAAGCTGGTTTGCCGAAGCCAAGGTGATTGGCAGCAGGCCGCAGGCAGGTAATTTCGATGTTGAAGCCTACGAACTCGAACTAAAGTGGCAACTAACCGAGCAAGGAGAATACAGCGCAGATTGGGGGGTATTATTCGAGTATGAACAGAAATTTGAAGAAGATATTCAAGAATTCAAAATTGGGTTATTAGCGGAGAAGGAATTCGGTCGGTTCAGTGGAGCGGCCAATGGGTTCCTTATCCAGGAATGGGGAGACAATATAAAAGACGAATTCGAAACGGCTTTATCGCTACAAGCCAGGTACCGTTATTCAAGAGCGCTTGAGCCAGCCCTGGAGATGTATATTGGTCAGGATACGACAGCTATCGGGCCGGTGTTGCTGGGCAATATTAATCTGGGGATACGCAAGAGTTTCAATTGGGAGGCTGGAGTCATCTTTGGGGTTGATCACCTGAGCCCTGATCAGACATTTCGCCTGTTATTCGAGTATGAGTTTTGAACACAGGCACGTTTTTCCTTACCAGTAATTCTCAACGGTAATCTGCCCGGGTGTACGTCTTCGAT
>ERZ890510.2573-NODE-2573-length-10120-cov-4.536115_pt1 | contig 10120 bp, 11 predicted proteins | sample MGYA00521265_ERZ890510 | MGnify/ENA primary metagenome ERZ890510 (study PRJEB32303, sample SAMEA104408624) | aquatic metagenome | biome: Brackish water; feature: Chemocline; material: water | place: Baltic Sea | collected 2014-10-26T21:54:00 | depth 110 m ...
GCAAGGGCTGGGCGGATCCCCGCTCCTCGAGGGATGCGTCGCGTATATCGAATGCCGGGTCGACGACCGCTACCCGGGCGGCGATCACGCCATCATTCTGGGTGCCGTCGAGCGCTTCGTGAACCTGGAACGGGACCCCCTTCTTTTCCACTCGGGCGAATTTCGCCGCTTCACGCAGCCGTGACAATAGGTGGGGGATCGGAACACTCGCGCCAACTGGCAAGAACAGAACGATTCCACCCAGTCAATTTCACCGTTGCCGTCGAAGCCGCAAAGGGCTGCAAATAGAGTCCTGATCGAAACTCTCCCGAGGGACAATATTCGCAAACGAATGCTTTCCGCCTCGCAAGAAGACGCCGGTACTGACTGTCAGAAATCAGAATTATCCGGCGATTCTGAGCAGATAACTTGCAAATATCTAAATCTAGTGGACAAGACACTACATCTATGCACAATCTCGTCCCCGAGAACCTTTGCAGTCGCGTAGCAATCCTAATTAGGGGGAAGCATGCCTGATATGTTTGACAAAGTAAGAGGCTGGATAAGCCAAATCGTCGCACTTGTACTCGTACTAATTCCACTAGCCTTGGCCCTACAGGTCTTGGTGGGAGGGTCAGTCCCCTTCCTTGGAAACGGTGGAGTTGCCCAGAACCTGATGGACCTCATCGGGACGCTGGGCCAAAACGGCGTCGTTGGCCTAATTGCCTTGGGGATCATTCTCTATCTGTTCCGCGGCATGTCTAAATAGCCGCATTCTAGTTTTTTTGGGGAGCCCGGACCTGGTTGTCAGGTCCGGGCTTTTCCATGCCTAACCGCCATGCCTGAGAATCTCTGGGTCCTATACGGCGCCCTCCCTGCCGCGGTCGCATTCGCGAGTGTCGGCCTCATTCGGCTGATCAGCGGGCAAGCCTTGGGCGGGCGCATTGCCAGTACGGGTGCAGGTATCGCACTCCTGGTCGCCTATGCACTTATGCGGGACCCGTTGCCACTCCTGGAGGACCGCACGGCGCTCCTGCTGGTCGCCCTTGTCGCCGTTGGCTTGGTCAGCGACCTACTCTTCGCCAATGTCCGATTGATTTCCCAGACGATTGCGATTGTTTCGCCGTTGCTGGCATTTATGTGGCTTCGCGGCACGACTCTAGAGGGCGCAACAAGCCTCTATGTCGCCGTGTTCGGCGTGTGCTTCGTCGCGATCGCAGTCATTTCGTTCAACTTTTCATCTTTTGAGTCGTCCAACACGAGACCCGCGATCATGCTAGCAATGGCGGCGCTGGGCGTCGGACTGGTGATGTTGTTCGACGGCGCGCGTTTGTCCGCTGGCATCTCCTTGAGTGCTGCCGCGGCCGTTGGCGGCTTCTTCCTATGGAATTGGCCCAAACAACGTTTTGCAAGCGGCAACGGGCTGCTGGTCGGCATCGCCGCCGCCCTACTCTCCCTCTCGGCCGCGGCAGCGCTCGCCGGCACGAGCCGCCTCGGTCTCGCCCTTCTGGTGCTCGTGTTCTTCGCGGACAAGATATTTCGGCTTCCCGCATTTGGTGGCAGTGTTGGACGGGCGCTTGAGCCGATTCTGCTCGCCGGCGTTTGCGGGCTGATTGTCTTGGCTGCGGTGGCCGCCAGCACCTTGACGCATCTCTAGTCGAACCACGGAAAATCAATATTTTGTAGTAAAAACGGGTAGATATGCCTCTAATTTGAGGTAATGAATCATATGTTGTTCTAGGGCCAAGCCAGTGCAATAAAGAACAGGGACGCTTTGGTTCTGGGGGAATTTGTGGTCCGACGCTTTAGTATTCTTGGTTTATGCGTGGCTGGAGTTCTAGCGGCCGGCGCGGCGCTCACGCCAGTCCATGCGGCGGGTGAAGACGCCACCTCGGATCACGCGTCAGTGCATACCCGGAAGCTACAAACCGAGCTGATGGTTTCAGCGCTCTATTGTGGGCAGCAGGCACGTTACAATGCCTTTGTTCGCCAGTTCGAGGATGAACTCGTGACCTCGGGCCGACAGCTCAAAGCCCTTTTTGTCTCCCAACACGGATCGCGCCACGCTGTTCCAGCGCTGGATGCATTTCTGACCCGACTTGCCAACCAAGAGTCACAACGCCGATTGACCCTAGGCAACCAGTACTGCCGCGACGCACGCAACCTATTTGCAAAAGTCCTGACGTTGCCGAATCGTCAGCTGATTGCGTTTGCGACCACGCGCGCATCGACACCGCTTCCTAGCGGCCGTGTCACACTTCTTCGGACCTTCGCCGACTAATTAAGAATAATATGAACGCGCCGGTTGCGCGGCTCACGAACGCCGTCCGGCGTCTGCACGAGCGGTTCGCTCTCACCGAGGGCGAATATCTCGATTTCACCCGGCGAAACGCCTCTTTGAACGAGTGCCGCGCGTACGGCCTCGGCCCGCCGCAGGGATAACCGCAAATTGTAGGTATCTGGGCCGGAGCGATCCGCATGGCCGGTCGTGGTCAAACGTATCGTCCGAACTTCCCTGGCGTTTGCCGCGGCGGTGGCAATGATTCCTGCCGCCTCGGTGGTGATGTCGGCGCGATCCCAATCAAAGAACACCAAGTACTCACGCGGAATCTCCGCGAGCCGCTGAGTTTCGGCGTCCGGGCTTGCAGGCTGGGCCGGCGGGGTGGCTGCAGCGGTTTGACGCGGAGGTGACGGTGACGGACGAGGTGATGGCGCGGCGGCGGCGATGGGTTGTGATGGTGCTGGCGCAGCGACCACCCGCGACGATCCTTGTGGGCCGAACCGCCAACGTAGCCCAACCATGGCCCGCCGATCTGAGAAATTCGGCGAAACAGCGGCGCCGGCGCTCGTGGTGAGGTCAATCCGCTCAGTGCCGCGAATGCGCAAGTCGCCAAATAGGGAAAGGCGGTCACTTAGGGGGTATGAGGCTCCGGCGAGCGCTTGAACATAAGGCACCGTGCTGCTGCCATCGAGAACTGAGCCGCCGACCGGCGAAATCGCGTTCAGGTCGGCCCGGATAAAGCCCACCCCAAGGCCAACGTACGGCGTGATCTTGAGGTTCGGCAGATGGATGTCGGCAAGCAAATTGCCGCCCAACCCTAGTCCGGTTACCTCGCCAAGAGCAGGCGCACCCGATACCTCGTCGGCATCATGCTTTGTGTAAGAAAGCTCGAGTTCGCCGCGCACGATATCGCCAAAATGGCGCCCGACGGCGAGGACACCGGCAATGGTGCTTTCAGTGTCTATCCGGGCTTGGAGGGTCGCTGAGTCCGCACCGAGATCGGCCAGCGCGGCAAGACCGACCGCGGCCGAAACATAACCACGACCTGGCTCTGCGGCCGCTGCACCAGTCGCAGCGAATAGCAACGCCCCGGCCAACGTCATCCCGATCCGATGCATGCCTGAATCCTGCAATGTGGACGAGCCAAAAAGCAGCGCCTCAGGCGTCTATATATCGCTTCTGCCGAAGGACCGCAAAACCGTCGGGTGTACCTTCGCGGGTCTAGCTCGTTTTGTTGGCGCGTTTGAACGACTTGATTGCGCCGTCAAGTGAACGGCGCTCGGCGCAAAATGCGCAAAGTTTCTTCAACGACGCCAGCAGGTCGTCGGCTTTTCCGACCTGATTTGTCTCAAGATAGGAGAGGCCAAGATACTCGTGCGCCCCTTTGTGCTTGGGGTCGATCTGCAAAGCCCGCTGATAATGCGCGAACGCCATCTCGTAGTTCTTGAGCATGCGATAGCTAAGCCCTGTCAGGTTCTCCGCATCCGCATTCTCTGGCTCGCTTTGCCGCACGCTTGCCAACAGCGTCAGCGCTTTTTGATACTCTTTCAGATCAATTGCTTCGACCGCCTTGCCAAAATCAGGATGCGCGCTGTTCTTTGCGGCAGTGGTGTCCATGGCGGTCGCACCACCAACGCCCAGCACGAAAGTCAGGGCCAGTACGCCCACGAAGGCTGCGATAACTTTCATTTTCCGGTCCTTATTCATTTCCAACTATTGCGATGCTAACGCGCAGAGCGGCCGAATTCTTCCATAGGCGACCAAACAATCCCGTGGTTGTAATACGCTTGAGGCTCATATTTAGTTTCAACTCTTCGCGATCAGCCCTAAATCACGTTTTTTTCCCGCAAGCGGCCAATCTCCGCAGCGTCCAGCCCAAGGAGGGTCTCAAAAACATTCTGATTGTCCTGCCCCAGCGATGGGCCCAGATGGTCGATCCCGCCAGGTGTTGCGGTCAACCTGGGGACGACATTGGGAACCTTTAATGTTCCGATCCGCGGATCGCTGATTTCCTTGATGTTTTCACGCGCAGCATATTGCGGATCGTCGAATATTTCGTCGATGGCGTAGACCGGCCCACACGGCACCTCACCCCTGGCGCACAGGTCTACAATGTCGTCACGGTCACGCTGAGCGGTCCAATCGGCGACGAATTGATCGACCTCCGCGCGCGCTGCCTCACGCTTGGCCAGCGTGCCGTAAATACCATCGCCTGCAACGTCCTCGCGCCCCATGACGTCAGCGAGTCTGCTGAATATTTTGTCGTTGGTGCAGGCGATCGCGACCCAACGGTTGTCCTTCGTCGGATAGTGACTGTGTGGCACGACATTGACCGTGCCGGGGCCCATGCGCTGACGGACAAAACCAAACTTATCGAAGGCCGGCGCCAACTCATCCAAAATTCGGAAGATGGGCTCGTAAAGACCGATGTCGACCACCTGCCCTTCGCCGGTTTGGTCGAGCGCGCGAAGTGCGAACATGGCACCAAGCGCACCGTAGATTCCCGCCATATAGTCAGGAAGCGTTGCCGAGCCTGGCGTCACCGGCGGTCGATCCGGAAACCCGGCGAGGAAGGAAATGCCACCAAAGGCATTCGCAATGCGGCCAAAACCCGGTTTGGGACTGTACGGGCCCGTTTGTCCATAGGCAGAGATCCGCACCATCACGAGGCGCGGGTTGCGCGCCTTTAACACGTCCCACCCGAGACCCCATTTTTCCAGCGTGCCGGGCTGGAAGTTTTCGACCAGCACGTCCGACTTCTCGACCAGCTGCTTCAGGAGCTCGGCGCCTTCAGGTTTGCGCAAATCGAGCGTGATCGATTTCTTGTTGCGGCCCTCACTGAGCCAAACCAGTGTCTCACCGCATTCAGTCTTTGAGCCGAACTTCCGTACAGGATCGCCCGAACCGGGCAACTCAACTTTGATCACCTCTGCGCCAAATTCTGCCAATTGGGTGGCGCAAAACGGGCCCGCGATGAAGGTGGCGCAATCAATGACTCGGAGACCGTCAAGTGGTTTGCGTGCCGCTGTCGCCGTCATCGACCTATTCCTCCGTTGAGCCGTGCTGTTTGGTGGCGACATTGATAGGGACCTGCCGCTTCGCGTCAAGCATCGGCATTGATGGCGGTTGATCTGAAAATCGTCGATCTCAGCAATCGGGCGAACCCGGATTTGGGCAAGCGCCGAATGGTGTTCTAATCGCGGAAACGTTCAACGCGAGACAGGATTTCATGGACAGCAACCACGATCCCGCGGCACAAGCATCACGAAGTGAGACCCAAAATGATTGACTGCGACTACTTGGTCATTGGTGGTGGGATCGCCGGATGCTCTGTCGGGTATTTTCTGTCGGCACAAGCAAGGGTGATCGTGTTGGAGCGGGAATCCCAGCCCGGGTATCACACAACTGGCCGCTCCGCCGCCTCATACACGACCGTCTATGGCAACGCGGCGATCCGCGCCCTCACGCTCGCAAGCCGATCTTTTTTCGACTCACCACCGCCCGGGTTTTCGGAATCGCGCCTCTTAAACCCCCTCGGCGCCTTGTTCTTTGCTGATCAGGCGGGGCTTCCGCAACTCGACGCACTTCTCGATGACGTGCGCGATCCCTCTCGCTTGGTTCGACTCACCGGCGACGAGGCTCGCGCACTCGTTCCCGTTCTCGGGCCGCAGGTCGTGGCAGGCGCCCACGAAATTGTCGCGCGTGGCATCGATATCCACGCCCTTCATCAAGGGTTCATTCGAGGTCTTCGCGTGCGTGACGGAGACCTGCACACGAATTCCGAGGTGCGCGGGTTGGTTTATGCAAACGGGTCGTGGCAGGTCGAAACGACCGACGCGGCATACCGGGCGCCGGTCGTGATTAACGCCGCTGGCGCCTGGGGCGATACTGTTGCCGCATTGGCCGGCGTGCGCCCCCTGGGTCTGCAACCGATGCGCCGGACGGCCCTGACCTTTCGGCCCGACGACGGGGTGGAGATCGCCCATTGGCCGATCACCGTAGAGATCGGCGAAGCATTCTATTTCAAGCCCGAGTCTGGATTGCTGATGGTCTCCCCCGCCGATGAGACACCGTCACCACCGTGCGACGCCCAGCCGGAGGAGATGGACATCGCGCTGGCGATCGATCGGCTGGAAGCGGCGACGTCGCTGCGGGTTCGCCACGTTGCGCACAAATGGGCCGGACTACGAACGTTCACGAGCGACCGCACGCCTGTCGCGGGATTCGATCCAGTTACGCTCGGGTTTTTCTGGCTGGTGGGGCAAGGCGGCTATGGCATTCAGACCGCGCCGGGTCTTGGGCAAATTGCCGCCGCCCTCGCCATGGGAAAAGATGTCCCGCCACCGATCGTCGATAGCGGTTTTCGCGCAACCGACCTCGCCCCAGCGCGGCTGCGCTGAGTTTCACGCGCTAGGCAGTTTGTAGTCCTTGTAGCGCTGACGCAGTTCAGTCTTGAGCAATTTTCCGGTCGCCGTGTGCGGGAGTTCGTCGGTGAACACGACGTCATCGGGCAGCCACCATTTCGCGACCTTGCCAGCGAAGACAGACATGACGTCCTCTTTGCTGGGAGTCGCGCCCTTTGACGGTACGACGACGAGCAACGGGCGCTCATCCCATTTCGGGTGCGGCACGCCGATGACGCACGCTTCGGCCACGGCGGGGTGTCCTACGGCGATGTTCTCAAGTTCGATTGAACTGATCCACTCGCCACCGGATTTGATGACATCTTTCGTACGGTCGACGATCTGGATGAAGCCATCGGGATCGATCGTGCAGACATCACCGGTCGAAAACCAGCCATCCGAATCGAACGCCCGGTCATGGTCTCTTTGGAAGTAGCGGCGAGCAACCCAGGGCCCTCGTACTTTGAGCGCCCCGAATGCCTTGCCGTCACGCGCTAGTTCCTGGCCCGAGTCATCGACGATCTTGAGATCGACTCCGAAGATCGCGCGCCCCTGTTTGGCCATAAGGTCGAGCTTGGCGTCACCCTCGAGAGCTTCCAAAGCCGGCTTGGGCGTGTTCACCACGCCAACCGGGTTCATTTCCGTCATGCCCCAAGCGTGCAGCAAGCGCACGTCGTGAACTTCCTCAAATTCTTGGATCATCGCCCGCGGGGCGGCGGACCCGCCGCATACAACCCGCTCCAAATGCGGTAGCGAATTGCCGGTATCACGCAAGTACTGCAAGAGCAGCAACCAGACTGTCGGGACCCCTGCGCTCAGCGTAACAGCTTCGGACTCCATGAGTTCGTGAACACTTGCACCATCCAACGCCGCGCCCGGAAAAACCAATTTGGCGCCCGTCATCGCCGCGCAATACGGAATCCCCCAGGCGTTGACGTGAAACATCGGCACCACGACCAAAATGGAGTCGCGCGCCCGAATGCCCAGCACGTCGCCCATACAGGACGCAAACGAATGAAGCATGGTCGATCGATGGCTATACAAGACACCTTTGGGATCGCCCGTCGTACCCGACGTGTAGCAGAGCGCTGCAGCAGTGTTTTCATCGAATGTCGGCCACTCGAACACCTCTGACTCCGCGGTCAACAGGTCTTCATAGCAGAGCGCGCCCGGCAACGACGTTTCCGGCATGTGGGCGCGGTCGGTCATCACGACGAAGGCCCGAACCAGCGGCAGTTGCGGCGCAAGTTGCTCGGCCAAGGCAACAAACGGCAGGTCGACGAATATGATTCTGTCTTCGGCATGATTGCCGATGTAGGCGATTTGATCCATGAACAGGCGCGGATTAATGGTGTGGCATACGCTGCCCACGCCGGAGACCGCAAAATAGATCTCGAAATGGCGATAGGTATTCCAAGCCAGCGTGCCGATGCGCTCGCCTTGCTCGACGTTCAGACGGCGCAGCGCATTCGCAAGTTGTTTCATCCGCCGCCCCGCCGCAGCGTAGGTGTAGCGGTGGATCGTGCCCTCCGCCGTGCGCGAGACGATCTCGCGTTCGCCGTGGTAGAGCGCGGCAAATTCAATGAGCGAGGACAGCAACAGCGGCCGGTCCATCATATCGCCTTGCAGCATGGGCGCTCCTGTTCGCTCTCTGGGCTTCGGACGTATATGGGACTTTAAAGCCGCATCCAGATCAATCGAATTAGGGTAGGATGATCAACATGATCAGAACACTCCTACTCACCTTCATGGCAATTTGCTTGGCATGGGCGGTGTCGAGCGGCGCTTCTGCCGGACCGGCTCATCAGTTCGAGTTTCGCGCCATCGATGGCGGCGCGCTGCCTTTGTCTGCCTATCGCGGTAAGGCGGTCATGGTCGTCAATACGGCGTCGTTCTGTGGTTATACCGGCCAGTACGCCGACCTGCAGGTGGTGTGGGCAGCTTACCGTGACAGGGGGTTGGTCGTTGTCGGCGTGCCCTCAAACGATTTCGGGCATCAAGAGCCCGGTACCGCGGCCCAAATCAAAGAATTCTGCCAGGTGAACTTTGCGATCGATTTTCCGATGGCGGACAAAGAGATCGTCAAGGGTGCCGCGGCCCACCCTTTTTATGCCTGGGCGCGCGAGACGTTTGGCGAGCGCGCCGCGCCCAAATGGAACTTCCACAAGTATCTGCTCGACCAAGACGGCAATCTCGTCGCTTGGTTCCCGACCTCGATCCGGCCCAACGCACCCCGCGTTACCGACATCCTCGACGACCTGCTCGCCCCCAAATCCTAGCGGCTGCAAACATCGTCCCGCATGATAGAATGCGGGCGAAACGACACCCGGGGTAGATGCGCGCAATGAAGGTCATTTTCGTTCAGGTCAAATGTGAACCCGGCCAAGCCTACGATGTCGCCTCCAAAATCATGGACGACGTTGAGGAGGTCGGCGAACTTTACTCGACCTCTGGCAAGTACGATCTGATGGTTAAATTCCATCTCGATGAAGACACCGATATCGGGCATTTCGTCACCGAACGGGTCCAAAAAGTGACGGGCATCAAAGACACCTTCACCACCATGACCTTCAAGGCGTTCTAAGTACTGCCGCTGCGTTCAATCAAGGCGACGAGATCGGCGACCGACCGAATATCGGCAAACACTTGGGCGACGGTCCGCAGACCGGCCAGATGATCTTCGGGCGTGCGCGCCGCGGATCCGTCGTGCGGCATGAACACCTTGAAGTCCAACATCATCGCATCGCGCGCCGTCGATTCGACGCACATATTGGTTTGAACACCCGCGACGATCACGGTGTCTATACCCTGTTCGCGCAATACCCACTCCAAATTGGAAGAGGTGCGGATCATCGCGCTATAGCGCCGCTTGGCGATCCGCATATCGGATTCCTGCACGTCCAGGGCCGGATCAAGATCGCGAAATGGACTGCCTTCTTGAATTGCCGCAAGCGCGCCATCGCGTTGCGCCTCCGATAGGAAGTTGTCGAGGTAGGTGGCCCAATACTCGGGCGTCCCCGGCGAGCCAGTGACATGTTGAATCCACACCACCCGACCGCCGCCTAGGCGCAGCGTCGACGCAATCCGATTGATTGGCTCAATCACCTCGCGTGCTTCCGGGAAATACCAGGGGCCCTCCGGGTCGGTCCATGCCTTTTGCATGTCGATTGCGAGCAAGGCGGTCTTTTTGGCGTCGAGCGACTCGAAAACCTCCAGCCGGTCACGGCGGCCGGACAAAACAATCTTGAGGTCATCGGGAATGCCGCCGCTCATCAAGATTGACCCGCGCGCAACGCCTGCGTGCCCGCTGCATCAATCTCTCCGCCCTCGGTCACAACAACGCCATACGACGCGCGGGCGGCCGCAACGCTGACCAAGCCCGCTTTGACCTCATCTGCGACTTCGTGCGCATCGCGCGCGAGCGGATCGCCGAAACCACCGCCGCCGGGTAGTTGGG
>ERZ890510.2574-NODE-2574-length-10120-cov-3.961153_pt1 | contig 10120 bp, 8 predicted proteins | sample MGYA00521265_ERZ890510 | MGnify/ENA primary metagenome ERZ890510 (study PRJEB32303, sample SAMEA104408624) | aquatic metagenome | biome: Brackish water; feature: Chemocline; material: water | place: Baltic Sea | collected 2014-10-26T21:54:00 | depth 110 m ...
CCGTCGATGACCACGGCGCGGGTTCGCGCCCCCATGATGGTTTTCTGTCCGAGGAGACAGGCACGCGAAATGGCGTAGGCAACCCCGTTGCGGTGATAGACCGGCGTCAGCTGCTGGCGGGCGATGATGGCGGCACCCCTTGGATCGTAATAGTCCAGCCGGTCTGACTCGATCGTCAGTTGCTTCAGCGGGTGGCCTTTGGAATCGGTTTCCGAGACGGTCCATGCCGCGTCCCATTCACCATCGATAAGCGCCTCGACTGTTGCCGAGACGTGATGCGGTTGGCGCAAGGGCGAGGTTGGCTGCAGCATGATGGCAATGTCGTACTGCACGCCGTCCAGCTGTTCTGTCGCCAGGAGTGCGTGCGTCAGCACCTCGAGATCGCCGATGCGGTCGCCCGACAGTTCGGCCGGCCGACGGAACGGCGCTGCGATGCCTGCCGCTTCGGCGGCGCTCGCGATGCCTTCATGATCCGTCGAAACGACGGCCCGGTCGAGCCAGTTCAGTGCACGGCAGACGTCCCCGGTACGCGCAACGAGCGAGCGGCCCAGCACCGTCCGGAGATTTTTCAGCGGAATGCCTTTGCTGCCCCCCCGGGCGGGGACGACTGCAAGGGTTCGCCGGCCATCGATCACGGCTTGCCCTCCGGGCGTGCGACGATGAAGACGGTGTCGGCCGTTTCGTTACCTTCCATCGTCCGGCGGTAGCCTTCATCCAGATCGCCGAACAGCGCTTCCAACGCCGCATTGCCGCCCGGCTTGCCGGCGGTGAGCCATTGCAGATGGTTATCAAGTCCATAGCGTTGGTGATGCATGGCGCTTTCGACTGTAAAACCGGCATGCTCCAGAACCCGTTGCAGCGAACCGGCCGTATAGGTGTAAGGGTGCTGCCGCTGGAAATAGAACATCTGGTAGTCCGGGCAATTGTAGATCGAAAGCAGCGGATCGAGCAGGCAGGGCACCTCGATCACCACCACGCCGCCCGGTGCGAGGATGGCGGGAAGGGCCGAGAGGATCTCGGAGGGATCCACGAGGTGCTCGAAGACATGAAACATGCCGACCAGATCGACTTTCACGCCATCGGCGGCCGCCGCCGGCAAATTCTCATGCTGAATGAGCCAAGCCAGCCCGTCGCGTGCGGCGCGGCTGTCAGTGTCGGGCTCGATCGCATGCAGGATTTTGTCGGGATGGCGCTGGTGTACGAGTTCGAGGAAAGCACCGTCCGCCGCGCCGATCTCTAGCAAGGCGGTGCGGTTTTCCAGCAATCCGGCTACTTTTTCCAGCCGCGCCTTATACCCATGCACGCGCTTGGCACGGTTTTCAAGACCCAGCTTCTGCGCTCGCCGTTGATATTTCTTGTAGTCCATCGTCGGCAGGGGGTCGAGGAAGGCGAAATCCCCCGCCTCGTTGACGTAGACGTCGAGATCCGGATCGTCATACACGCCTTTTCGCCAATGGCGGTACGTGTCCTGGTCGAGCGGGGCGGGCAGGCGCGATGTACCGGGTCCACCGCGCGTCATCGAGCTGTCGATTGGCTGCACAGTTCCTCCGCCAGGTCGGCGAGACCCTCGCCATAGTGTTTTTCGGGAAATTCCACAAAATGCCGCATCGCGGTCTGCAATTCTGCGGCAAGGTGTTCGTCGCCGATGCGACTGAGAAGATCATCAACCTTGGACAGGAACTCCGAGTAGGACCGCGCCAGAACGAGGGCCGGACACTCGTAGAACTCGCGAAAATAGACCAGGTCGCGGAGCGTCCGCCAGACCGAGTGCTGGTCGTCCTCCCACGGGATGAAGCACATCACCGGTTTGCCGTGCATCGCTGCCTCAACCAGAATCGTCGATAGCGGCGAGATAAGGGCATCCATGGCGCTGAGAAGGGAGTGGGTGTGGTCATATGGAGTAATGTGGAATCCAGCGGCCTTGCCTTGCGCCGTATTTTCCAGCATCGACCGCATGGAGTGTTCGACGACGACATTGGGCAGGTTTTCGTTGAGGATGTTGTAAGCTTCCTCGCGCGGCAAACCATAGGGGTGGGGCCGGTAGAGTATTGTTATGTCGTTCTGGCCGGTCGCCAGAAAATGCTCGCTCAACTGCTTCAGATGAAGCGATTCCCGATTGCCCTTGCTGGACCCAGCATACATGACGATGCGTTGCGACGGCGCTATCCCCTGGTCCCGGCAGACGTCGGTGCGCCCGGTTTTCGGCGGCCCGCGGAACAGGTCAAATTGCGCGGCGCCCAGAATATGAACCCGTTCGCGGGCCATGCCCATGAATCGTACGGCGTGCCGGGCGGTCTGTTCTCCCCAAACGACGACCGCGTCCGCGGTGCTAAGGGCCGCATGTTTGAGGCTCGGATTGTCCCAGGAGTTCATGAGGAGCAGGCTCGGAATCGATCGGCCTGCCGCCGCCTCGATGATGTCATTGATGAAGTACCCGTCGAACGTGCTCGGGTGGATGACGATGTCCGGAGCGGTATCGGCCAAGATCGCGTCCAGTTCCTGCGGTGGATGCCGGTCCAGTCGACGACGCAGCAGGTGGCTCATGACCGTACGGATGCCCGGAAGTGCATAGGCCGCGAACTGAAGAGTTGCCTTTCTGCCGATCATCGCCTGCCAGCCGCGCCGCACATTGGCCCAGTCGCTGCCGGGTCGCCAGCGCATTTGATCGATAAAGAACAACCGCCGCCAGAGTCGCCGGCGTTCTTCGGGCAGCGCGATCCGCGAACACACAAGGCCCCACATATCTTGCGGCATCGGCGACAACAACCGCTGATACCCGGCGGGCGGCAGCACCAGCGTCACGTCGTGCCGTTCCGCCAGCGGGATCAGCGCACCGCTGTTGAGGAAGTGACGAATCACCACATCGGACTCGATAAAGACGAGTGCCTTCAGACGTCGCATGGAGTGGTTCCCGGGCGTTGCGGCGCCGGCGGACAGCGCCACTGCCGATCCATGGTCAACGGCGCGCATGCTTCGGAAGCGACACTTGCGCTTCAAGGAACCCGTATGCCGCTGCCGCTGTCCGGCCGTGTAACTGCGACGCGTCCGGCAAGACGGCGATGAAGCGACAGCCCGCAGCCTGCGCGGCGGCCCGATCGTTTTCCCCATCGCCAATGACGGCGATCTCGTCGGCGCGGAAACCGCCTTCCCGCATTATGGCATGCAGGGCGTCGATCTTGCTTTCCGGCGCGCCATGCACTGCGGCGAGATAGCCCCCCAGACCGCCGCGCTCAACGATCCGACGAAGGGCGTCGCGCGGTGTCGCCGAACACAGATACAACGATGTGGCGCCTGCGCACAGGCGGGCGAACAGGCTGCCGAGTTCGCTCTCAATAAGCAGCGGTACGATGCGATCCTCGCAGATAGCGCCATAGCTCGCTGCCAGCGCTTCCGGATCGCCACAATCCGGAATCTGCCGGCATAATTCGGCGAAAACCATGTGCCTGTCGGAAAATGGGTTCGCGGCAACCAGTGCTTCCACCCGCGCCCCGGCGCCGGGAATGGCCGCGACAGTCTCGGCGAATGCGCGCCGCTTCAATTCGTTCGACGGAACCAGCGTGCCGTCGAAATCGAAAACCAGCGCCCGGATCATGTAGCGTCGGCGAAGTCGCCCGCAATCGCCTCGTTCAGCTGGAAGCGCCCCCAGTGATCGACGATGGTCTTTCGTTCGCTGCGCTCCAACGCGTTGATCGCAGCATCTCGGTAGACCGAATCGTTGTTGAAATGGGTCGTCGATATTTCCTCGAATACGCAACCTGTCTCGCTCCAGAACCGGTGCCAGACGCCGGGAAGAACGAGCTGCGTGTCGCCGGGCCTCAGAAGCTTCTGGCGCCCGTCGACCTCGCTGTAAAGTTCGCCCCAGAGGATCTGGAACGTCTCTTCCTTGCGTTTGTGGTAATGGGACGGATGGGCCTGGCCGGCGATCTGTACAATGACTTTCTTGCAATATTCGCGGTTGATGCAGTTGATCAGGACCGCGCCGGTCTGCAGAAAATTTCCGACGCCATAATGGTGCGAATATTCCACTTCAAACTCGCTGCCGAGTACGACGCCCGCCTTGTTGAGCAGTGCCTTGACCTCGTGCACCGCCTGCTTGAGCGCCTGGAAGGCGGGTGGCTCGGGAATATCGAGCTGGCCAAGCGGCAACGCTGCGTCGGTCTTTATGTCGGCTTCGACGCGGATGCCGGGCTTCCAGTCGCCGCTTGAGAGCGTGCCCGGCACATAGGGCATGGCGAAGTAGACCTGGTCGCGGACGATCTCGCTCCCCGCGTCGATCTGGCTCTTGGCAAAAACGCCACGCTTCAGACTCTGGATCGATTTGATCTCTTCCGCGGCAGGCGGTTGCCGTTCATGGCTGCCGAGCAGGGCGCCTGCTTTCCGCCATGCCGCAATCCAGGCGTCGGCCTGCTCGGGGGTAGAGGAATAGGCGTTGAGCTTGATCGTCTCGGTGGGTAGCCCGACATGCCGTTCGAACAGGCGCGCACCCTTGGCGAGGGCGAGCTGCACGGGGACCGTATCGGCGGGATCCTCATGTGTCGACCAGCCGATTTCCTTGCTCGGATAGCGCTCGCGCAAGGTTTCAATATTGTTCAGGTGGCATAGATGATCGGGCGTAGGATAGATCGAGACGCAATGCATCATGGCAAAATTCACGCCCCGATGATCGAAGAAGCTGGTGAGGTCATCGACCTGTTTTTGCAATAGCCCACCGGTCGAGAAGACCAGCGGCAGGCCGGACTGCGCGACTTTGTCGAGCAGCGGCCAGTCGGTCGCTGAGCAGCTGGCGACCTTGATCATGTCGAAACCCATATCGGTGATGACGTCGACCGATGCCTCGTCGAAAGGAGTGCACATCGTCAGCATTTCTTGCGCCCGAACCTCGTCCATCAGGCGCTGATAGTCCTGCCGTTCGAGACGGGTACTCTGAAACCTCTCTATATGCTGGGCCTTGCTGTCCTTGCGGTGTGCGGGATGGATGAAGCCGTCGAGCTGACGGAACTGGAACTTGAGCGCTGCGCGCACGTCATGCTTCCGGATCACCTCGCCGTGGGAGCGGATCACGTTCAGCCCGTGTTCGGTGTCGCCCTGGTGGTTGTTGGCAAGGTCGAGCACGAACAGGTCGCGGAAATCGAATGTGGCATCGGAGTTAAGCATGGGTTCGCGTCCTTCTGGCCGAGCGAAAGGCGTCGGCGTATGGTCGTAGCGTTAGGCGCAGGTCTTCGACCGGCGTTAAGCGGTCTTATGCGGGCTGCAGGGCCGCCTGCGTCCAGCCGGCCGAATGGTCAATGCGGATACGCCGGCCCGTACGCGCGGATTCGTGGGCGGCGGCGACGACGAGCATGGTGTCGAGACCGCGCGCCAACGAAAGATCGGCCATCTCTTCGTCGCCCGCCAATACCGACGTGATATGGCGCAGTTCCTGAATGAAGTCATCCGGCCGTGTCTTCTCGAAGCGGGACGTTTCCGGCGTCGTGCCGTTGCGCGCCACGGTCACCGCGTCGCAACCGGGCGCGAACCCGCATTGCCATTCGACGAAGCCGTCCCCGCCCTGCAGCCGGGCCCATTTTCGCGGCGGCTGCGTCACGACGTCCTGAACGACGCGGCCGATCAGCCCGCTTTCGGTCTCGAGATTGAACAGACAGAGGCGATCGTAATCGACCTCCCCCTCCCTGACATAGTCGATCGCCGCACTCACGCCGACGACTCGGCCGGCGCCGGCGGAGTGCGCGAAATGCTGCCACAGGTTGACCGCGTGCGAGTGCTCGCCACCGGCGCCGCCGCCGCGTCGCCAATAGCCGAGGTAGCTGTCATGGGGACCGTCCAGCCAGGGATGGGCGGCGAAAATGCCACCCCAGAATTCGCGAAACTCCACATCGAGTGTCGCCAGTCGGCCGGTCGTGCCGTCCTGATAGGCGGCGACGGCCGCTTTCGCGGCGGCGCCAACGACATGATCGTAGCCGACAAACATGGCCACCCCGGCGGTCGCGGCGGCGTCATGCAGTTCCTGCGCACGCTCGAGGTCCGGTCGGCAGACCGGCTTTTCAACGAGGATGGCGCGCGGCTGCTCGGCCAACGCCGCGAAGGCGACACCTAGATGGCTGTCCGGTGGCGTGCCGATTATCACGAGGTCATATCCGCCGCGCGCCGCTTCTGCAGCGGGGACCAGGGTAATCGCGTCGTCCCAGGTGCCGTAGCGGTCGGGATAGATGCTCTCGCGCGTACGCGTCAGTGCGGCCGGGTCGAGGTCCGTCAGCGTGACGTCCCAGTCTAGCCGCCGTGCGGCATGCGCCATGTGGTTGCCGATCGACCCGGCACCGAAGATCTTGATTTTCATATGAGGCTTGCTTGCGGTTTTGGCGACGTCATCATCTCAGTAGCTTTCCCAGGCGGCACGCGCCTTCATGAGGTCGGTCTCGTCGCCGAATTCCAGCAGCGCGTCGACCGGGACCGCGCCGGTTTTCTCGATTTCCACGTAACGCGAAACTATGTCGGTCGTTATGTCGGTCAGTTTGTGCAGCCGCGCCATCGAGTACGCGATTTCCTTGAGCAGGATCGTGTTGTGGAAGACGAAGAAACCGATAACCCCGTTATCGATCTCGTCGGGGACCCGTTTCGGCGAATCGAGCGGCTCGATGCGCTCGACAGTTTTATCACGAACTGTGACGGAGTGACGAAACGTGCCGATCACGCCTTTCGTCTCGGGTACGGCCAGGTAGATCGCGCTGCCGCCGATCATCGGGTTGCTCAGCATCAGCAGATCGCAGAAAGACACGATGGTGCCGCGCCGGCTGTCCACCTGATCGAGCGCATAGAGCAGCGAAGTCCCGTTGTTTTCCATTTCGGCGACATCCTCGCGCGAAAAGGTGACGGGCAGGTTCGGATAGCGACCCTTGATGTAGCTTTCCAGAAGGTCGGCGTGCCAGCCGGTGCCGACGACGAATCGGTTCGCGATCAGCAGAAATTTCGAGATCATCAAGTCGATCGCGCGCTGCGATCCGATCCTGGTAAGCGCCTTGGGAATGTAGTCCGACGCCGTTCCCATACGCGTGCCAAGGCCGCCGGCCAGGATGACCACGTTAAATTTTTCGTCGTTGTCAGAGTAGAACTGACCAAGCATTTTTTCCGTCCATTCTAGTCCAGAAGATTTGCGTGTTTCTTCAGAAAATTGGAGGAGATGACACCGGTTGATCCGAAGCCCATATGGGAAGGCGCGTATATTTTATGGAAGGCGCGCTGTAAATCGCTGTCCTCGGGCGAAGCGCTGAACCGCCCGGCGAGCCGCTCGACCAATTCGTCGGATGCATCGATCAGGTCTTCCGGCGTGTTGTGAACGATGCGAAAGCCCGCCTTCAAACAGTCGTCGGCATAGGAAAAAACGGGGTTAAGGTAGATCTGTTCGCGGAACGACAGTAGCCGCCCTTCGTGCTCGTCATAAATCAGTTTGGGCACGAAGATGCTCGGCGTCTGCTTGTTCGACGAGTACATCGTATTGCGGATGAGGAACAGGTCGGAAAGGATTGTCGGTCTGTCGAAGGCGGCCGCGCCGGAGAATAGTCCCGTATCGCCGGCTGTCAGAAACCAGCAGTTCGCAAGCAGGGCGGCGTCGAGTTCATCGCTGCGGGGGCCGTTCGCATAATCGATGATCAAGGGGTTGAGGTCGTCCGGTATCGCCTGACTGACCCTGAGGCCCATCCGCACGACCTGATAACCCTTGTCGGCCCAATGGCGCGCGAAGCGCAAATAGGTGTCGAGCGGCGGACAGCGATGATGCGTATCGGCACGCTTGCCCTGGGCGGTCAGCGGGATACGCATGACATCACCGTAGAACTGATAGTACGCCATATCTCGCAGCCCGAAGCAGATGAAGGGGCGGTCCGGGTCTATCCCGGCGTCCCTCATCTGGCTTTGCAGTCGTTCCGTTTCCGCTGTCGTAAATCTGATCGCCGGCGGGTAGCGCAGGAAGTCCTGATTGTTGAACCGATAATCGACGGTTGTTTCGGTATGACGGCCGCCGCGCTTCAGCGCCGCAATGCACAGGCGGGCCAGCTTTTTCGTCAGGCGGTTCCGGCAGCGCACGAAGGTGCACCGCCGTTGGTAGAGTTCGTACAGCTTCTCGTTCGGATAACCATCGAACAAGAAGACGATCAACGCATGGGCGTCTTTTCCCTCACTGGCGTCGAGGCGGCGGATCAGCGGGTCGACGCGGTCGACGAGATCGGCGAGACGGGTAAAATTACCCAGCGAGGTCACGTGGATTCGCCGGCCGCCGCGTAGACGGCCCAGAAGCGCAAGCGAGAACGCCACACCAAGTTCCGCCAGGCGCGTTGCAAGTCGACCGCCCCAGGCCCGAGACAGGAGGCCCGTCAGACTAGCCGGGGCGTGGCGAAGGGCGGCATCCGACAGGATGCGGACGAGCGGAGCGGGAACTTTAGCAAGAGGCAGTGCCGTCAGGACGGTGCGGAGATTTTTGGTGCTGGTCACAACGGCGCGCAGCCGTGCCGCTGTCAATTGCGAGAGTCCGCTATTTCCCGGTCGCTGGCGTATCCGGATTTCGTGACGCAGGCCGTCCGCGGAAGCCGGCGCAAGGTGGGCGAGGCGGCCCGCAGCGGTCAACGCGTCGGCATAGCGGCCGAGAGACTCGAGACAGAGCATCTGCTCCGTCACGCTGTCGGTGGTCTCGGGGGACCGCGTCGCGATGATTTCGAGGCCCAAATCGGGGCGGTCCAGCGCGCGCAGCTCGGCGGTTAATGCCGTTAGCCGCGCCGAATCTTGTTCACCGGCGGCCTCTGCGGCAAGACGCCGGGCTGTACGCACGGGGTCTGTCGGCGCGGCCCCTCCGGAATCCAGGGTTAACGTCATACGGTTACTCTCAACGGGATGAAATGATCCTCGGCGAGAGCCGGCGGCGCGCAGCGGCGACCCGTGCTGGTGTCAATGAAGGTGAGCTTTTCGCGAGACCATTCGAACAGGTTGCGATAGTAGATCGTCTCGGAATATTCGGTGATCAGGAAGCGGGCCAATACGTCGTTGAAGCTTCGTCGGCTGCTGTCCTTGGCGAATATGCGATCTAGTCGGGTGTGCGCCGGTGTGCACAGGAAAAAAATGGCGCCGCATCGGTCGACGAGCGACGGCGGGCCGAGGAGCGCGCCCTCGAAGAGAATGCGCGAACGCGGCTCGATCGTTATCGTCTCGCCTTGCCGCCCGGTTTCCCGGTCGTAAGGGCCTTCCAGCACGACGGTCTTGCCATGAGCCAGATCAGCGAGGTCGCGATCGATCGCCGGCCAGTTCCACCAATTGTACTGGTTTGCGGAATCCCGATAGTCATGGGGTGAACGCGACTGCTTGCGATCGAGTAACAGGCGCCGCTGCGCGGAGTCGCCGATGAAGCGGAAATCGGCGGAGTAGAGGGTGCAGTCGGTTGCCGCGGCCGCCACCCGCCCGGCTGTGCTTTTGCCCGATCCGGCGGGGCCGGTGATGGCAAAAATTTCACCGGGTTTGCCGGCAAGAATGGCCGCAACGATTGTCTCCTCGGCAGTACTCGCACGCGTCATCCGATCGCCGCCTGCGTCGGCTTATCGGAGCGGGTGACCATCCGGCGGTAGAGATCGCTCTGCTGCAACAGTTCCTCGTGCGGTCCGCGCGCGTCTAGCATGCCATTGTCGAACAACCAGATCTCATCGCAGTCGCGCACCAGCGCGAGACGGTGAGAGACGATCAGGGTCGTGATCTTCCCGCGCAGTGTTGCCACCGATTCCGCGATCTCGGCTTCGACGAGAGTGTCGAGCGAACTCGTCGCTTCGTCGAGTATCAGAATATCCGCGCCGCGATAGAGGGCGCGGGCGATCGCGATACGCTGGCGCTCGCCGCCCGAAAGCAGATTTCCCTGTTCGCCGACGGTCGAATCGAGACCGTCCGGCAGTCGCTCGACGACCTTGTCCAGGCGCGCAAGGTTTATCGCCCGTTTGAGCGGCATCTCGTCGCCCGCCCGGGGCAGTCCGAAGACGATATTTTCGCGCAGCGACGCGTCGAGCAGGAAAGGTCGCTGCGTGACGTAGCCGAAGCGTTTCCGCCACGCGTGCCGCTGGTCCGCGACGAGTGGGACGCCGTCGATCATGACGGC
>ERZ890510.2575-NODE-2575-length-10116-cov-7.036080_pt1 | contig 10116 bp, 12 predicted proteins | sample MGYA00521265_ERZ890510 | MGnify/ENA primary metagenome ERZ890510 (study PRJEB32303, sample SAMEA104408624) | aquatic metagenome | biome: Brackish water; feature: Chemocline; material: water | place: Baltic Sea | collected 2014-10-26T21:54:00 | depth 110 m ...
TGTATATAATTAATTAAAACTTAATATTTATATTTAGAAAGTTAATATCTTGGAAAAAAATTTTTTTATTAAGAGAAGAACAGCATTATTAAGCTTTCTTTCATTTAGTTTTTTTCCTAATTTTGCTTTCTCAGATGAAAAAAACAATATCAATCATATGATGCGCAGTCATTTTATTGGGTCAAAAAATGCACCTATAAAGATCAAAGAATATTTCTCTTTAACTTGTGGTCATTGCGCAACTTTTCATCAATTAACTCTACCTAAACTTAAAGAAAAATATATTGATGTAGGCAAAGTTCAATTAGAATTTATAGACTATCCTCTTGACAGGCTAGCTATACTAGCTGCTGCACTTGCTCGTACTTTGCCTAATGACAGCTACATTGAAGCAATCAGTATTTTATTAAATAAACAAAAACAATGGGCTTACTCTAACAAACCCATTGATGAGCTCATATCTATTTCAAGGCTATTTGGAATATCTTCTAAAGATTTTGAAGAAATTATGGAAAACGTTCCACTGATGCAAGAAATCATTAATAAAATGGAAAAAGAATCAAAACAATTTAACATTGAATCTACACCTACGTTTATTATAAATAATGAACATAAAATTACAGGTGCCTTATCATTTAAAGATTTTGAAGAAAAACTTCTAACTTTTGTAAAATCACAAAATTCTTAATTATTTAAAAGGTATAAGAAATTGAAATTTCAATCCGTTAGAATTTCCGGGTTTAAGTCATTTTTAGAACCTACTGAAATACAAATCACGGAAGGTTTAACTGGAATTGTTGGACCTAATGGATGTGGTAAGTCTAATATAGTAGAAGCAATAAAATGGATTATGGGCGAAAACTCAGCTCGCCAAATGCGCGGTGATGGAATGGATGATATTATCTTTGCAGGAACAGATGATCGTCCTTCCAGAAATTTTGCTGAAGTTACTATAAAATTAGATAATTCAGAAAGAAAAGCTCCTTCAGCATATAATCATTTAAATGAAATAGAAATATCTAGAAAAATTGAACGAGAAAAAGGCTCTACCTATAGGATAAATGGCAAACAAGTCAGGGCTAGAGATGTTCAGTTAATTTTTGCCGACAGTGGGACTGGGGCAAGATCATCAGGTATTGTAAGCCAAGGAAAAATAGCACAAATAATTGATTCTAGCCCTGAAAATAGAAGAGTGATTTTAGAAGAAGCTGCAAATATCAAAGGATTACATAGCAGAAGACATGAGGCAGAACTGAAACTAAATGCCGCGAGTGATAATCTAGAAAGATTACTTGATATTGAAAAAACTTATAGAGAACAACTTATTGAATTAGAAAAACAAGGAAGACAAGCAGCAAGATATAGATCAATAGGTGACAGGTTAAGAAAAGCAGAAGCTACATTATTTTTTACGCTTTTAAATAACGAAAAAAAAGAACACAGTAAGTTTAAAAATCAATTGCAAATTATTATGAATAATGTGACAGAAGCTCAGACAGAAGCTTCAAAGAATAATCAATCTAAAATAAAAATATTAGAAAAAATTCCTGAATTAAGAAATATTGAAGCTGAAAAAAATGCAATTTTGCAGTCCTTTAAAATAGCAAAAATTAGATTAGAAGAAGAACAAAATTCTGCAAAAACAGCTTTAGTAAACATTGTAAATCAAATATCTCAATTAGAAAATGATATTAATAGAGAGAAACAAATTTTAGAAGATGCTGAAAAAACGATCTCAAGTCTAACAATAGAAGAAGAAAAATTGCATGAAGAGAGTAAAAATTTTTCTTCTTCTATTTTTCAAGCAACACAGAATGTAACAATGCATAAAATTATATCAGATGATGCTGATAAAAAATTATCATCTATAACTTCTGAAATATACACAATAAAATCCAATAAATCCGACTTAGAAAAAAGAATTCAAATTTTAAAAGAAAAATTAGAAAAATCTCAAAATCAAATTACAAATTTTGATCTAGAAAATGATAGAACAAATGTAAACCTAAACAAAAATAAAATTAATGAATTAAAGAAACTTACTGCTAATAACCATAACTTAATAAATGCTCTCAAGGAAAAATTAGAAAAGCTGGAAGCTTTAGAAACTGACTTTAAAAAAGAGCAATATATAGAAACTAACTTTATGAATCATACTAATGCAGAGATAAATACTTTATCTTCTTTATTAGGTGATAATTCATTAAATAAGAACACTTTAGAAAAAAATATTACTAGCACTGATAATCTTGAAAAAGCTATTGGATCAGTTCTTGGAGAGACATTATTAGCTCCTATATACTCAAATAATGAAATTATAAATAATACAACTTATTGGAGAGATGGGTTTGAGATAGAAAACACGTCATTTTTACCTACTGGAGCTACACCCTTAATCAGCAAAATTAAAAGCTCCTCTATTTTAGACATTGCTTTACTTGGGATTGGCATAGTAGAAAATGAATCCCAAGCTTTCGATCTTCAAAAAGAACTAACTTATGGACAAGCTCTAACTACTTCCGAGGGTGGATTATGGAGATGGGATGGATTTGTTCAGCCCAAAGGCGTAAAAAACAGCTACTCTGAAAGGTTGCAACAAATTGCCAGATTCAATGTTTTACAAAACGATCTTCCTGCCCAAAAAGAAAAAGTTTTATCAATTGATAAAAAATTAATTAACTGTATAGAAAATATAAAAAAAATTAGAATTGATCTTAGTGAAACACAAGCATTATTATTAGAATTAACAAGTGATTCTAATAAATTAGAATTAGAAAATTCTAAATTAGAAGCAAAGCTAACATCAACTGAGTTACTAATTAAAGAACTTGAAAATACTGAATACACGAGTAAAAACGAATTAAAAGAACTTGAAAAACAAATAAGCTATATAGTTAACCTTCCTTCCCTACTTGCTGATGAACTTACTATACGTCATAATGCTGAACAATTTAGAAACAATTTAACGGAAGCAATGGCTGCAGAACAACAAATTAAAAATCAAGAAAGCTTTCAACTACGAAATATCTCTCAGATTAAAAATCAAAAAGAAAGCTGGGAAAAAAGAAAAAATGAAGCTCAATTAAGATTAATATCTTTAAAAGAAAGATTAAATTTAAGCCAGGATGAAAAGAAAAAACTATCAAATGTACCAAATGATTTTAATAAAAAAGAAGAACAAATTATAACAAAAATTGAAGACGCTATTAAAAATAGAGATATCGCGTCCGATAATCTTGTAGTAACTGAAACAAATTTAAATCAAGCAGAAAAATTAGAAAAAGAATCCGAAAAACAAGTTAACATTCTTCGTGAGAACATGATTAGAGTCGAAGCTTTGTTAGATTTAGCAAATACAAAAATATTAAACATTGAAAAAAGAATTTTTGAGAAATTAAGAATTCAATCTAATCAACTGTTTAGCTTAACAGAACTTAAAGAAAACGAAGAAGTCTTTCATTCGATAGAAAATTTAGAAAAAACAGTTGAAAGACTTCTTAGAGAGAGAGAATCTTTAGGTGCGGTAAACCTTAGAGCTGAAGAAGAAATGAATGAAATGAATATTAAAGTTGAAACAATGTATTCAGAACGCAATGATTTACAAGGCGCAATTGAGAAATTAAGAAATGGAATATTTGAACTAAACAAAGAAGGAAGAGAAAGATTAAAACAAAGCTTTGAAGATGTTAATACAAATTTTAAAAACTTATTTACTAAACTTTTTGGAGGAGGAAGTGCTGAATTAAAATTAGTGGGTAGTGATGATCCACTTCAATCAGGGTTAGAAGTTTTAGCAAGTCCTCCAGGTAAAAAAATGCAACTTTTGTCATTACTTTCTGGAGGAGAACAAGCTTTAACAGCATTATCTTTAATATTTTCTGTCTTCTTATGTAATCCTTCACCAATTTGTATTTTAGATGAAGTTGATGCCCCATTAGATGATACAAACGTAGGAAGATTTTGTGATTTACTTAATAAAATTTCTAATGAAACAAATACTTATTTTATGGTTATTACTCACCATAGATTGACAATGGCTAAAATGGATAGATTATTTGGTGTAACAATGGAACAAAAGGGAATTAGCAAATTAGTTACAGTTAATTTAGAACAGGCTAGTAGGATTAGAGATACGGCTTAAAAATTTATTTATTTTTTAAGTAACTTCTTGACTTATATGCTATCTCAAAATAGTTTATGCTCGCTTGTTACTATTGGATGAAAGTTTAAAATGAGCTCTATAAAAAATGACGTTAATTTGTCAAATAGAATAAATAAAGCTTTAGCTAAAGAGGAAGCAAAGAAAATAGTTAATGAAAATAGTAATCAATCATTAGTTAACACTTTTTCAAGAGTGGCAACTGAGTTGCTTGCTGGTTTATTAATTGGAGCAGGAATTGGATGGACTATAGATAAATGGTTAAATTCATCACCCTGGTTTATGATCCTATTTTTCTTACTTGGAGGAGCTGCAGGAATTCTTAATTTATGGAGAATGATAACAGGCAAAGGACTTAAAATTGGATACTTTAATCAATAACTATAGAATTATAAAACAATGCACTCACCAGTAGAACAATTTACAATTAAAATATTATTCGCATTAAACTTATTTGGATTTGATATATCTTTTACCAATGCTTCTTTATTTATGATTATATCAGTGTTGGGATCAGCAAGTATCTTGTACTTAGGTGCACGAAAGCAAACTTTAGTTCCAAATAGATTTCAATCGTTTGTTGAAATGTCTTATGAGTTTGTAGCAAACATGGTTAAAGAAAATGCTGGCAAAGGAAGTCAAATATATTTTCCATTTATATTTACACTCTTTATGTTTATTTTATTTGGAAACCTATTAGGAATGATACCTTATAGTTATACTTTCACTTCACAGATTGCAGTAACTTTTACACTAGCAGCTATCGTGTTTGTAGGTGTAACTATAATAGCAATATTTAAACATGGGTTTAAATTTTTAACATATTTTTTTCCTTCAGGTGTACCTATTGCACTAGCGCCTTTATTAATCCCAATTGAAATAATTTCATACTTTATTAGGCCAATTAGTTTATCAGTAAGACTGTTTGCTAATATGCTTGCTGGGCACACAATGATGAAAGTTTTTGCTGGATTAATCATTATGATGGGGTCAGCAGGAGGTTTGTTAACAGCTGGCGCTGTTTTACCTTTAATGGCCGTCATAGGACTAACAGGCCTAGAGTTTTTAGTAGCAGTACTTCAAGCTTATGTGTTTAGTATTTTAACATGTATGTACTTACATGATGCTCTTCACTTACATTAATTATCAATCTAACTTAATTTAATCAACGAAAGGACAATAAAATGGAAATGGAAGCCGCAAAATTTATAGGAGCAGGATTAGCTGTTATTGCATTAGCTGGAGTAGGAGTAGGAATTGGAAATATTTTTGCTTCTTTAGTTACTGCTGTAGGAAGAAATCCCGCTGCCAAAAATGAAGTTTTTGGGATAGCTATTCTTGGGTTTGCTTTAACTGAAGCTGTAGCACTTTTTGCTCTTGTTATTGCACTACTTTTACTTTTTGCATTATAATTAAAAATAATGAATCCACCTGTAGGTTATAATCTTATAGGTGGATCAAACATCAAAGAAGATCTTTAAATGTATTTTTTAAAAAATATCTTAGTCTTGTTTATTTTATCAAGTATTTCAGGATTTGCTTATGCAAGTCAAAAAGGTTTGCCTCAACTAGATTTAGAGACATATCCATCATTAATATTTTGGTCTATAATATCTTTGTTAATTGGTTATATTTTAATGGCCTTCATAGTTACGCCAAGCATACAATCTATAATAAATCTAAGAGAAACAAATATACAAAATGATCTAATAAAAGCTAAGACTTCAAATGAAGAAGCTGAAATAATAAAAAATACCCTATCTAATAAACAAGAAGAAATTAAATTAAATTCACAAAATTTAATCAATAAAGCTATATCAGAGGCTAAAAATCTTTTAGATAACTCTGAAAAAAAAAATATCAGACAAAATGAATGTAAAAATAATAGAAGCTGAACAACAAATTCATAAATTAAAAAATGAAGTAATTTCTGAATTATTAAATAATGTTGAAGACATAACAAGAGATATAATTCAAAAGTTCACAACAATTAAGCCATTAAGCAAAGATATTAAACAAACTGTAAAAACAGTTTCAAAAAATATATTAATGGAGAAACAATAATGTACTTTGATGAAACAGCATGGGTTGCAATAGCTTTTATTCTTTTCATTGCATTAGTTTGGAAAAAAGGTAGCAAAGCAATAACTTCTACTCTAGATGATAGATCTTTATTAATTCAAAAAGAACTTGATGAAGCCAAATCACTTAAAGAAGAAGCGCTAGAAGAACTCAGAAAATCTTTACAAATACAACAAAACAGTTCCGATGAATTTGAAAAAATAATTAATGAAGCAAAAGATACTGCTAACAAAATCATAAAAGATGCAGAGCAAAAGTCTTCAGAAATTATTAAAAGAAAAGAAGAGCAAGCAAAACAAAAAATATCAACCTATGAGACTGAAGCAATTAATGATATTAAAAAAATTAGTACAACAGTAGCTATTGAATCAGCTAGAATATTTCTTCAAACTAATTTAGATAAAAAACAAAATATTAGTTTAATTAAAAATGCAGCAAATGAAATTAAATCTAAACTTATAAATTAATTTTGTCTTAATCCAATATATACCTTCCCATTAAAAGGAACATCTACGTCCATTTTTGTTTTTCTATCAATTGTCTTATTATTTTTTAATAAAAATTGAGAGTAAGATAATTGATCACGATCATATTCCTTATTTTCTTTATCAATTGATACTAAAGATATAGTAATCGGAACAAAGTCATCATCTTTTATATTGTTTCTTATAGATCTTATGTTTACAGATACAGTCATATCTATGTCTACTCCATTACTAGCACAAGTAAATTCAACATCTCTAAGCCCCATGTATGTGGAAATTCCATTTTCAGATTTAGCTATAATTTCTTCTGAACCTTTTGGAGAAGTTATAGGAGGACATTTTACAATTTCTTTTTTAAATGTTGAACAACTACTTACTAATAATAAACTAACCCCTAAAATAGACTTAATCATTATTTTCCTCTCAAAAATATAAAAAAAAACATTTCATCAAAAATCTTTATTGACGTAAACAAAGTAATACATCAAAACTTAATTATGAAGAAACAAAATATTAATTTATATTTAGCTTCGCCTAGAGGATTTTGTGCCGGTGTGGATAGAGCTGTAAAAATTGTTGAAGAATCAATTAAAAAATTTGGTGCTCCAGTATATGTGCGCCATGAAATTGTACATAATAAAGATGTAGTTAATTCACTGGCTAACATAGGAGCAGTTTTTGTTGATGAAGTAATTGAAGCTCCTATTGATAGACCAATTATATTTTCTGCTCACGGGGTTGCTAAAACAGTCGTTAAAGAAGCTAATAGTAGGAAAATGATCTCCATAGATGCAACCTGCCCACTTGTTACAAAAGTTCATAATGAAACAATTCGTCATTATGAACTTGGAAGACATGTTTTGTTAGTAGGACATAATAACCACCCAGAAGTCATAGGTACAATGGGACAAGTACCAAAAGAAAATGTTACTCTTATTGAAACTGAAGAAGACGCTCAAACTGTAGAAGTAACAAATCCAAATCAACTAGCTTTTGCAACACAAACTACGCTTTCAGTAGACGATACAAATGCAATTCTTACTATCTTAAAAAATAGATTTCCTAACATCAAAGGACCTACTGCAGAAGATATTTGTTATGCTACAACTAATAGACAAGAAGCTGTGAAATCATTGGCTAAGATTTGTGATTGTATTTTAGTAATAGGAGCTGAAAACTCATCTAATTCATTACGGCTAGTTGAAGTTGCTTTATCAAATGGAGTTAAAAATTCTTTTTTAATTCCACATGAAAGGGCCTTAGATGATTTTTTAAATACATATGATCCAATTCAATTTCCTAATATAGGTTTAACTGCCGGAGCATCTGCTCCTGAGACATTAGTTCAAGCTTTGATAGAAAAACTTAAAACAAATTTCAACGTGAATGAAATTAACAATGAAGTGATTAAAGAAAATATTACATTTAATTTACCTAAAATATTACGTTAAGATTCCCTAGGATTAAATTTGGCTGTATACACTGAATTAAAGCAAAATGAGCTTATAAAGTTCTTATCTTTATACGACATTGGTACGTTGATATCTTTTTCTGGTATAACAGAAGGAATAGAAAACAGTAATTTTTTTCTAATAACCACAACTGGTAAATTCATTTTAACAATTTTTGAAAAGAGAGTAAATAAAAAAGACTTACCTTTTTTTACAAACATAATGACACATCTAAATAATAAAAATTTTATATGCCCCAAACCTATAATTGATAAAACCGGAAAATCAATTCAGAATTTATCCCAAAAATCAGCCATAATTGTAAATTTTCTTGAAGGTAAATCAAAAACTAAATTCACAAATGATGATTGTTTTTTAGTTGGATCTACTATGAGTACAATGCACATATCTAGTAAGGATTTTAAATTAATACGTAAAAACTCTTTATCATTTTCTGGTTGGCAGATATTAATTAATGAATGCAAAACTTCTATTTCCAAAAAAACTTTAGAATCTATAGATCTAAATATTTTAAATGAAGTTCAAAAATCATATAATTTCTGTAGAGATCATTGGCCTAACAATCTTCCTGTAGGTTTTATTCACGCTGACATGTTTCCTGATAACGTTTTTTTTATTAAAAATACAATCTCAGGTCTAATAGATTTTTATTTCTCATGTACAGATATACTAGTATATGATTTAGCTATAGCAATAAACGCATGGTGTTTTGATCAAAATCATATTTTCGATAAAGAAAAATTTAATTCTCTAATTGATGGATATCGATCTGTTAGAAATTTATCTGAAAAAGAAATTATTTGTTTACCAATTTTATGTCAAGCTTCTGCCCTCAGGTTTCTACTTACAAGAATGTATGATTGGGCACATACACCTCAAGATGCTATGGTAATACCTAAGAAACCAGATGAATATCTTAAAAAATTAAGGTTCCATAAAACCATAGAAACAACTAGTGATTATGGTATTTAAATAAAATGAAAAATAAAATCATTATATATACAGATGGAGCATGTTCTGGCAATCCAGGGCCAGGTGGGTGGGGTGCCATTTTAATTTATATCGACAATGAAAAACATTTGTCAGGTTCAGATAAGATGACCACTAATAATAAAATGGAACTACTTGCAGCAATCAATGCTTTAAAAGCAATTGAACCAAATAGTGAAGTTGAATTATACACTGATTCTCAATATGTTAAAAATGGGATTAATTTATGGATACATAATTGGAAAAGAAATGGTTGGAAAACTGCTGCAAAAAAACCAGTTGCTAATAAAGAAATGTGGATAGAACTTGATCAATGCTTATCAAATCAAAATGTCACATGGTTTTGGGTAAAAGGACATTCAGGTAACCATTATAATGAAATAGCTGATAATTTAGCTGTTCAGGCAATGAAAGAAATAAAGTTATAACTTTATAAGCTTTTCAAAATATTTTCTGCGGTAGACACCTCAAAGGCTCCAACTTCTTCGATAAATAAATGAGTTATAACTTTGTTGTCAACAATCATAGCAAAACGCTTTGAACGATGACCTAAAACCTTACCAAAATTCATATCTAACCCTAGAGACTTAGAGATTGAGCAATCTGAATCAGATAACATATCAATTTTACCATCAACTCCAGATACATCACCCCAAGCCTTCATAACGTGAGGGTCATTTACAGCCATACAGCCTATAGATGAAACGCCTTTAGCTATAATTTGATCATATAATTTAATATAGCCTGGCAAATGCTTAGCGGAACAAGTAGGAGTGAAAGCTCCAGGCAAAGCGAATAAAACTACTATTTTATTATAAAAATACTCTTCAGTTTTAACTTCTTTAACACCTTCATCATCTTTAAATCTTAATATCCCAGAAGGGAAGGTGTCATTTACTTTAATCGTCATGGTTAACTCCTAAATTAT
>ERZ890510.2576-NODE-2576-length-10112-cov-5.045938_pt1 | contig 10112 bp, 8 predicted proteins | sample MGYA00521265_ERZ890510 | MGnify/ENA primary metagenome ERZ890510 (study PRJEB32303, sample SAMEA104408624) | aquatic metagenome | biome: Brackish water; feature: Chemocline; material: water | place: Baltic Sea | collected 2014-10-26T21:54:00 | depth 110 m ...
GAACCACATCTTCTTCACCAATTCCGGCAGTGAAGCGAACGACACCAATATCCGTTTAGTACATCGTTACTTCGATGCCTTGGGCAAGCCCGGTAAGAAGAATATTATCGGCCGGCATAACGGTTATCACGGCAGTACGATAGCCGCCGCCAGCCTCGGTGGCATGAGTTATATGCATGAGCAGTTTGTTGGTTTGACCTATACCCACCATGTGCAGCAGCCTTATTGGTATGAAGAGTGCCATGACATGGATGCAGAGGCGTTCGGGTTGGTGGCCGCCAATGCCCTGGCAGCGAAGATCGACGAACTGGGCGCAGATACCGTCGCGGCGTTTATTGCCGAGCCCATCCAAGGTGCCGGTGGCGTGATTGTGCCGCCGGCGAGTTACTGGCCAGCGGTTGAGAAAATATGTCGTGAGCGAGATGTCCTCATTATTAGTGACGAAGTGATCTGCGGGTTTGGTCGCACGGGTCAGTGGTTTGGCTGTCAAACCTATGGCTTCACCCCGGATCTATTAACCTTCGCCAAAGGCGTGACTAATGGCTATCAGCCGTTGGGCGGTGTTGCCGTGTCAGACAAAATCGTTGAGGTGTTACAGTCGCAGAGTGTTGAATTTTCTCACGGTTTTACTTATTCCGGGCATCCAGTTGCTTGTGCAGCGGGTCTGGCGACCCTGGAAATATACAAGCAGACGGATATTGTTGGCACCCTGAGCAAAGACCTGGCCCATTACTTTAATGAGCGCTGGCGACAGTTGGGTGATCATCCGATCGTCGGTGAGGCGCGAACCCAGGGCATGTTGGGCGCCTTGGAACTGGTTCGGGACAAGTCTTCCCGCGAACGTCTCGCGCCAGACTCGGCCGCCTCTGGCTTCTGTCGAGATCGAGCTATTGATCATGGGTTGATGGTGCGTGCCGTCAAAGACACGATGATCAGCGCGCCGCCTTATGTGTGTAGCAAAGCGGAAATCGATTTGTTAATCGATCGATTGGCCAAGGCGCTGGACGAAACTGCCCGTCACTATGGTATCAATGAAGCATGAGACCCCTGGTTCTGGTGCCTTGTGATGTCAAACACGTGGAGGGCCATCCCTTCCATGGTGTTGGCGAAAAATACATTAACGCTGTCAGTCACGGTGCTGGTGTTCAAGCCCTGTTGGTGCCTGGCATAGGCGCCGGACAAGATCTTCTGTCACTGGAGCAGGACACCGATATTGACGGTTTGTTGGATCTTGCCCAAGGACTCTTTTTGACGGGCAGCGTGAGTAACGTTGAACCGGGCAGATACGGCAACTCAGATGCACCCGCTGATATCAAGCAGGACCACCAGCGTGACGCCACAGTTTTTCCATTGCTGGCGCGAGCGATCGCGCGCAAAATTCCGATACTCGCCGTTTGTCGCGGTATCCAGGAGCTGAATGTCGCGATCGGAGGCACGCTCTATCATGCGGTGCATGAGCAACCGGGCTATGCCGATCATCGCGAGCAGGACGGCCTCTCGAGAGAAGAGCTGTATGCGCCAGTGCATGACGTGGATGTCGTCACCGGGGGTTTGCTCGAACAAATTGTCGATGCGCCCTGCTTTGCGGTGAATTCGTTGCATGCGCAGGCGATAGCGATATTAGCGCCGGGTTTGCGAGCAGAGGCGATCTCTAGAGATGGCGTTATCGAGGCAGTCTCAAAAGATGGCCAGTTCTTGTTGGGCGTACAATGGCATCCCGAATGGGCCTTTGCCGAGAATCCGCAGTCGAAGGCGATCTTCGCAGCTTTTGGTCAGGCGGTTCGACGCTTCGCCGAAAACCGATAAATTAGGCCGCGATTGAGCTGTTAATTATCCACCAAAGCAACCATTCTTCTCTCATTTACTATTAGGAACTATCTTTATGTCAGCGCTACCGGACCCCATCTCTGCCCATGTTGAGTTGCTCTTCTCTGACATGAACGGCGTTCCTCGGGGCAAAGTGATTGATGGCGCCACCTTGAAGCCAGGGTATCGCCCCCATATGGGTTTGTCAGTATTGTTTCAGACCATTACCGGCGAGTACGCAGATATTCTTGATCGACTCAACCCGAAAGACGAAGACATGCTGTTAGAGCCAGACTGGTCTACCTACAGAGCAACGCCATGGAAGGAGGATGACCATAGTCAGGTGATCTGCCGTTCCTTGAGCAAGAATGGCCAACCAACCACCGTCGACTCCAGAAATATTTTGATAGAGGTGCTTAGTCAATACGCGCAAGTGGGCTGGTTTCCTATTGTTGCGCCTGAAGTAGAGTTTTATCTGGTGCAGCCCGTGCAAGATCCGCGAAATGCTCTGGTACCCGCCACTGGTCAAGATGGTCGGCTTGAATCGGGCGGTGAGTCATTCAGCATCGATGCCTTGGATAAGTTCGAAGATTTTTTTGCGACGCTGCGGCAATCCTGTGCGAAAGCGAATATTCAGCTCGAGGGTTTGATTCACGAAATGGGACCCGGGCAGATAGAGCTTAATGTGGGTCATGGCGACGCGTTGGATAAAGCCGATCAATTATTCCTGTTGAAACGTGCAGTTAAGGCGTGCGCCTTAAAGTGCGGTATGACGGCGACATTTATGGCGAAACCGATTGAAGAGGCGGCTGGTAGTGGCTTGCATATCCACACCAGCATGAACGATGCTGAGGGCAACAATGTGTTTGCTTTGCAGGATGGCCAAGCCACTGCGATGCTCAAGCATTACATTGCGGGTTTGCAGCACTACCTGCCACGAGCGTTTGCGCTGTTTTCACCCACCATTAATAGCTACAAGCGATTCGTGCCTGATCTGTCCGCGCCGGTGAATTTGGAATGGGGCTATGATAATCGAACTACAGGTTTCCGAATTCCCTATGACACCGATGAAAATGGCCGGGTCGAGAATAGAATAGCTGGTGCCGACGCCAACCCTTATCTGTTTACTGCCGCGACGCTCGCCTGTGGGCTGTTGGGCATTCGTGAGAAGCTTGAGCCGACTGAACCAGTGGAAAGCAATGCTTACTATTTGAATCTGCCACCGGTATTCCCTCGTGATCTGGGCGCCGCCTTGGTTGAGCTACAAAATTGTCAGCCGATCATTGACCTGATAGGTAAAGATTTCATTGACTCATTCGTATCGATCAAGCAAATGGAGATTGATCACTTTCAGGCGGAAATTTCCTTGTGGGAGCAACGTTATCTGTGTGAGTCCTTGTAGCCATGGGGTCTCGGCGGCAAGGTGGTGATCCTCGTGTTGGTTACGATGAGTCATGGTATTACGCCACTGCCAAGGAGTTGGTGCAGCATCCGCAGTTGACGGAGTCTGTCGATGCGGACGTCTGTATTGTTGGCGCAGGTTACACGGGATTGTCGGCGGCGATTGAGTTGGCCGAGCAAGGCTTCAAGGTTGTGGTTTTAGAAAGTCATCGCGTCGGTGCGGGTGCCTCAGGGCGCAATGGTGGCGTTCTGGGTATGGGGCAGCGTAAGGATCAAGATGAACTTGAAGCCATGCTCGGCCTCGATGTGGCGAAGCAAATGTGGCAAGTCGCCTGCGATGCCAACGAGTTAGTCAGAGACCGTATCAAGCGCTATGAAATTGACTGCGACCTGACTGACGGCGAACTGCATGTGGCTCATAGGGCGCGCTATGTCGATGACCTGCGGCGTTATAATGATCACTTGGCCGAGCACTACGGATATACCGACCGCCGCCATGTGAGCCGCGAAGAAGTTCGGGCCATGTTGGGTGTGGACTCATTTTATGGTGGTGCCCTCGATTTTCGCTCAGCCCACATTCATCCCTTGAATCTGGCATTGGGCCTCGCTCGTGCAGCGAAGACATTAGGGGTGCAAATATTTGAGCAGTCAGCCGTGCTCGACTATCAGAATCCGGCGACTGATCAAGTGCTCGCGAAGACGGCAGCCGGCGAGGTCAGGGCGAAATACCTGGTGCTGGCTTGCAACGGCTATTTGGGCAAGCTGGATCGGCAGGCGGGCAAATATCAGATGCCCATTAACAATTTCATTCTGGCCACAGAACCCTTAGATGCGACGCGTGCCCAGCAACTGAACCGCGATAATGTCGCGGTGGTAGACACCCGGTTTGTGGTCAATTATTTTCACAACTCCCCAGACCACCGATTGATTTTTGGCGGTGGCGAAAATTATTCACCCTTCTTTCCGCGAGACATTAAAGGCTTTGTTCGCCAGCATATGCTTGAGGTTTATCCGCAATTAGCGGATGTGAAGATTGACTATGCCTGGGGTGGAACCTTAGCCATTACCATGCGACGGATGCCGAGTTTCGGTCGAAGTGGAGCCAACGTTTACTGGGCCCAAGGCTATTCTGGACATGGTATCGCGATGGCAAATATGGGTGGTAAGCTGATTGCCGAGGCGATTGCTGGCCAGGCGTCGCGGTTCGATCTGTTTGCCAATATTCGCCACATACCTTTTCCGGGCGGTCGCTGGCTACGCTGGCCTGGCCTCGTGGCGGGTATGCTTTATTATTCGCTGTTAGACAAGTTTTAGGTGGCTTCACCTTGCAGTTTTTTTAGCGCTAACAGGCCAATAAAGTCGTGAGCAATGGTCGCTGCGGCGATCGCGGTGATCTCTGCATGATCATAGGCGGGTGCAACCTCAACCACGTCCATGCCGACAAAATTCAGTTTGCCAAGACCGCGCAGTATGCCTAGAGCCTGTGCTGACGACAGACCGCCGGCTACCGGTGTGCCGGTGCCGGGTGCAAATGCCGGGTCAAGACAATCAATATCGAAGGTCAGGTAGGCAGGGTGGTCACCGACAGTATCGAGAACCTGCTGGATCGTTGCCTGTTGGCTCTGCTGGTGCACCGTGGGTGCATCAATGACGGTGAAGCCGTGGCTCTCATCACTGAATGAGCGAATACCAATTTGTACCGAGCGAGACACATCGATGAGTCCCTCGCGTTTGGCGCGCAGAAACATAGAGCCATGATCCAGGCGTTTGCCGTCATCTTCCCAGGTGTCGACGTGGGCATCGAAGTGAACCAGAGCCACAGGACCATATTTTTCCGCGTGAGCCCGCAATAGCGGGTAAGTGACAAAGTGATCGCCGCCCAGGGTGACCATCAAGGCACCGCTGCTGATGAGCAGCCGCGCATGCGCCTCAACGGTTTCTACCAGGTGCTGCGGGTAACCCGAGTCGAGTAGGCAGTCGCCGTAGTCAGCCACAGCCAGAACCTCGACTGGGTTGATGCCAAAGGGAAACGCTCGACCGATGAGTTCTGCGAGCTGCACCGAAGCGGCGCGGATGGCCTGCGGGCCCAGGCGTGCACCGGGCCGAAAGGTTGTGGCCGAATCAAAGGGAATGCCAGAGATGACGACATCTGCGCCGTCGATATCCTGGGTGTATTTGCGCCGCAGGAACGATAACTCGCCGGCAAACGTGTTGCCACCCTGAACGTGCTCGATAAATCGCTGGCGTTTCGGGTTCTGCTGATTCATGGGTCTGGCCTGTGATGACTGATGGGCGCCGATTTTGGACTGACCGAGTGTTCGGGTCAAATGCTATGACGTAAGTCGCAAGGTTGCTCGTGCTTTTTACTCGTGATCGTTGGTGTTGTGAACAGGTGTTGTGAACAGGTGTTGTGAACAGGGGGCGTGATAACAGGCTGCGTGAATCGGGCCCCGCTCATTGCGCTGTGTGACAGGACCGGGCAGTGGACTGGCTAGGGTGATTGATTACTGCTTGGTGAAGACCAGTAACTGGTTGTTGGCGGGCATCGGTGTGTCTGACATCAGACGAAAGCCCTGTGATTGGGCGCTAGCTTGCAGGGTCTCAATATCACGAATGCCACTTAGGGGGTTGCGCGCTTTAAGCCATTCATCGAAGGTCGCGTTTGAGTCAGCGGTGAACTCGCCCAGGTATTTGAAAGGACCATAAAGACACAGTTTACCGCCTCTTGGCAGGGCGCTTGCGGCGCCTCGGAACAGGGGTGGCAGCAGTGCTGCGGGCATGATGTGCACGACGTTGGCGGCATAGATATGATCTGTGGGCGGGAAGTCTGATGTGGCGATGTTCAGATATAGCGGCGGGCTGACATTCAAAGGCGCGAGACGTTCGATGTTTTCAACCAGGCCGGCAAAGTATTCACCTTGGTCAGTGGGCTGCCAGGTGAGGTGTGGTAGCGCTGTCGCCAGATGCACCGCATGTTGTCCAGAGCCACTGCCGATTTCAAGGATTCGCGCAGGTTCCAGGAAGAGTGACTTGAGCTGCTCAAGGATGGGTGCCTTATTGTTGTCGGCGGCTTGAGAGAACTGGGTAAATTGGTCGATGACAGTGTCCTGTGGTCGTTGGCGGCTGAGATGCCAGTGGGACAGAATGTTAAGCTTCCGGTGCGGCGTCCGGGGCCGTGTAGCCTTCTACGCGGTCAATCTTTTCGCCAGCAAGGAACCGGTCGCGCTGTTCGTTCAAATACTTACGGGCCTCCTTATCCATCAAGTTAAGATGCTTTTCGTTGATGAGCATGGTTTGAATGTGTTGCCATTCGAGCCAGGCCTGCTCGGAGACATGATCGAAGACCTGTTGACCTTTGGCGCCGGGGAAGGGTTGTGCATTCAGGCCGGGCAAGTCTTTTTTTAATCGACTGCAAAATACTGTTCTGCTCATGATGGTCCTCGCATAGCGTAGTGGTTTTGGGAGCCGCCTTATGGCTTCTGTAAGCATTTGAGCTGGGCAAATATTCGAGTCACGGGTCGCGTCAAGCCAATGGCCTGGGTTGCCTGGAGATCATACCAGGTCAGCCTGTCTGGCTCGCCGATCTGGTGACTCGACCGAGAAGATCTTACGTGAAGTGGCGTGATATCTAAATGGAAGTGGGTAAATGTATGCCGAAAAGGCAAAATCACTTGGGCGGCGACCGGTTCCAGTGCTTGGTTTGCCAGCACCGCGTCTAGCATCGCGGGCTCTGTTTCCGGAAAGCCCCAGAGACCGCCCCAGAGACCACGGCTAGGGCGTTTCTCCAGCAAAAATTCACCCTCACTGTTTTCAATGACAAGCATATAGGTTGATCTAACTGGAATCGCCTGACGGGTTTTTTTGCCTGGCAATCGCTCGACCTCATCAGTCTTGTGCGCGACGCAGGTCTCCAGCATAGGGCATTGGTTGCAGTCAGGTCGACTTCGTGTGCAGAGCGTCGCGCCGAGGTCCATGATAGCTTGAGTGTAATCATTGACCCGAGTTGTCGGGGTCAGGCGTTCTGCAATCTCCCAGAGGGCATTGGCCACCGGGGTTTGGCCGGGCCAGCCATAAACGCCAAAACAACGAGCCAGCACGCGCTTGACGTTGCCGTCGAGAATAGCGGCTCTGCCACCGCAGGCGATGGAAATAATAGCGCCGGCCGTGGATCTGCCGATGCCGGGCAGGGCGACCAGCTGTTCCAGGTTGGCGGGAAATTCACCATTAAAATCGGCGATGATGGTGCGCGCGGTTTTATGTAGATTGCGGGCGCGGGCGTAATAGCCGAGCCCAGTCCACAAGTGCAGCACTTCGTCTTCGCTAGCATCGGCCAGTTGGTCGATGGTGGGAAAGCGTTGCATGAAACGTTCGAAGTAGCCGATGACGGTAGCCACCTGAGTTTGTTGCAACATGATCTCAGACACCCAGACCCGATACGGGCTAATCTGCTGTTGCCAAGGCAGATGCTTGCGGCCGCTGGTGTCAAACCAGCGCAAGAGTCGGTCACTGAAATCCGTGGTCATGTGCCAAATAATCCTTTGAGGAGTTCCTTGGCCTTATCTTGCAGCTCAGGCAAGCGGGCTTTGAGCTTCTCTTGGCCTTGGCGTTTTAGCTCTTGCTTAATAATGTCCGTGACCAGCGCTTGGGTATCCTTGCTGTTCGGCAGGCACAATTTGGCCGGTGAGATATCCATGGCGCCGACACAATGCAGTGGCCAGCGCAGGCCTGCCAGCGGTGGTTTGACGCTGAATTGACTCGTCGCACTTTCTTGTAGCGTGATCCCAAGATCGTAGTCGAGCTGGTTCTGCCAATAGTCGATGCCGCCAGTGCCGACAATCTTCATCGTCTCTAGTTGGACGTTCAATTGCTGGTTGGCTTCGATCCCGCCTGTCAGGGTTAAAGTACCCACTAAGGATTCGAATGGCATGTTATCTGGCCACTCGCCAATACCTGACGACTGACCGCGCAGGCTGTCAATCACACCAGCAATTTTCTTCACTGGGCTGACATCGAGGCTGCCCTGCTTGATCAGAAATTGGTTCGAGCCGTTCATGCTATCGAGCACCTCACTCAGCATGTGACCCCTGAAGCGAAGATCGGACGCGAGTTCCATGTTGCCAGTAAGCCATTCAAGATCCGTCAGCGCGGTGATATCGACGCCACTGACTGTCAGGCGTGAGGTGCTTGTTGGGGTGGCGTCGGCAGGCATGCGGGCCACAAAGTGATGTTTGATCTGGCCGCTGTAACCACTTGCGGTGGTGGTGACTTCAAGCTGCTCGCGGCCGTTAAGGACAGTGAACTCGAGATCGTTGAGCTGATAGGTATCGTAATTCAATTGAGCCATATGAATTCTCCCATCGAGTGAGTATTGCTTCAGGCTATCGACGGGTAGCACTTCGCTATCTACAGGCAGCGACAGCGCATTGTTTCCGCCAGTGTTATTCTCAGCGTCTGGTGGCAGATAGTCGCTGAGGGTTAATGTGTCGAGGCTCAGGTCAAAGCGGGCGCCGCTGACATCGCCGAGTTCCGCGCTCGCTGAGCCTTTGATGCTCATGGCGTCGAGCTTGGCCATGATGTTGGTGAGATGTATGGCTGCTGGCGTACCCTTGATGTTAGCCGTCATCTCAAACTGGTTGAGAGCGTCGGGGTTACGAGTTTCAATGGTAGGCAATTGCAGTTTCGCCAGTAAAGATTGGATGTCAAAGGGCTGAATATTCACCGTGCCCTTGAGAATGGGCGTGGTCTGCATCTGGGTGATTTGCAGGTCGATGGTTGCCTGCAGGCCGGCCAGTTGGATCTGGCCGGCCTGCAGGTTGGCAGTGCCTTGGCTGAGATCGGCATCGCCGTTCAATGTCATGCTGGCTTGGATATCACTCAGGTCGGGCAAGCGGGTCAGACTCTTGATGGCCAGTTGGTTAAATTGATATTGGTCGAGCTGGCGACTGAACGTGATATTACCATCGCCTTGAAAAGACGAACTCAGGCCCGCCAGCGTGTCTTCTGCGGACACGTCGAACTCAATAAAGGTCGTCTCATCGGCGCGGACTGCACCTGTCGCCAGGGATTTTAGGTTGATCACATAATCTGCCGCCGGCGCGTGGTAGCGAATGATCGCGTTGCTGATGTTCATGTGAGCGATGTCGAGATTCAGGTTTGCGCTGCTATCACTTGAGTCAGCTTCGGCGGCCGCGGTAGCGGTATCAGCTACCTGCCAGTTGCCTTTACCATCGGCAGCGACTTCTGCATTCAGGGTCAGCCCATCAATGGTCAAGCCATCGATAGCGAGTTCGCCGCCTAACAATAGCGGGATCAGCTTGAGATCGACGGCGGCGGTCTCAAGCAAGAGAAATGGTTGGTCGCTGCCCGCTGGTTGAATTTCAATATCGGAGACCTTAATGGCAATAGGTGGCCAGTAGCGCCAGCTGATGTCGCCGTTGATATTAAGTTCGAAGCCGGTCTCCCGCTTCACCGCGTCGTTGAGTTGCTGGCGATATAGGTCCGGGTTGTCCAGTAGAAATAATACGGCACCGAAGAGTAATGCGGGAATCAGGGCGAGTAGGGCAAGGATCAATTTCATGTATTACCTCTCGATCAAAGGATTGGTTGAACGGTCAATTTTGCGAGCCTCGAGCGAGACAATACCGGCTGTCGGCATGTGTCGATGATATCGGCTATATTCGCTAATGACGCCGTGCGTTTGGCCGAAAAATAGTCACGAACTTCAGGCTGCGGACCTTCGCAATCGGCAAGTTGTTGTGATGCTCTAGGGCGCTATTATGCCAGATTGTGATGCTCGGGGTGTTATCTATCAATCTGCAGCGCGACGGAGCGTGCGGCCTGCTTCAAATGTCGTGGGCGAGGGTTACTGCGCCGCTCAAGAGCGAATCGCTGTGCTCAACAGGGGA